>Ga0214542_1000565_pt1 | contig 68225 bp, 24 predicted proteins | sample CNSS1metaG_FD_160096 | JGI IMG/M metagenome (GOLD analysis project Ga0214542, IMG submission 160096) | Root nodule microbial communities from cowpea collected in UCLA plant growth center, Los Angeles, California, USA - CNSS1 | ecosystem: Host-associated > Plants > Roots > Nodule | place: USA...
GACGAACCAAAAAAAAAAATTAAAAAAAAAAAACAGAGTTTGGAGTCGTTACATAAGTTTATTCTGTCAAACTACAGAAAAACTAAAAAGATAAGATAAGATATGCAAAAACAGATTTTGGGTCCGAGAGACGGTTACGCGTGAAAAAAAAAAGTATAAGAAACAAAAATAATTTTTTGATTTGTTGGGTCCGATAAGGATTAATCCTCGCTCCTAAGTATCTCCATTTATATTGGAAAATCAAGGTTACGGATTACATAATTCTGTATGAAAAACCTATTTGAGAAAAGATTTGATTTTTATTTGGTAAACTCGACAAGGATTGACCTCCCTCCTACGTATTTCCATTCATAACGAGAGATCAAGGATAATGTAATTCTTAAAGAACCTTTTAAAAATTGTTGATTTGATTTTTTAAATTTTATAATTTTGAAAAAAAAAATTATGTGTTTAGGTATTTTTAATTATGTGAAAATGAGTATCACGTATTGCAAGTGGCTGCATAGAAACTGAAATTAATCAAATAAAACTATTTTTTATTTTCAGTTCTTTATATATATTTTAGAAAATAGATTTGAAAATCGGTGTTACGCGTCGCGAGCGGCCGGAAAGACACTAAACGAGATGAGAAAAACTATTTTTTGTGATTTTTAGGATGATATTTATGAATAATAGTAAATAATATTCCAAAAGCAAAAGACCGAAGTTAGATGTAAAACTAAAACGCGTACAATATTAAAAGAAAATATAATAAAATTTGGAAATGCATGAATCAAAAGAAAAAATAACGACACTATTCTAAATTTTTTCATTCCTCGTCTCCTCCATTAATCTACTATTTTGTTAACTACCTTTGCTTCCTAATTATTAGAATGATATCACTATTTTCTCTATGAGAAATAAAGGGTAAGCAAAGGGTGAGGACGAAAATATGGTGGGTTGTTGGACTCATGAGAAATAGTGTGATAAGTAAAAACAAATTGGACTGTTCCTTCTTCTTTTTTATTCTATTTATCTTTCTGTCATCTTTTTTTTTCTTTTTTTTTGTTAAAATTAAAGTTTAAAAAATCTTCGAAGAAAATATTATTTCACCTTTTTTTTTATTTATCATCAACTAAAAAAAATATTAATTTTTTAAATTTTTTTTGTAAAGAAATTTATTCACCCGGACAAAATTGAGTGTTCATAGTTACTCTTGTTTACTTAGATTTTACTATATAATATAAAAGTTTGAATTTTTCATATTGTTGTAGTCAAAGATAAGTAAAAATAGAAACACTAATTTCGGTCGGTTTTAAAAGAAAACAAATTTAAAGAAAAAATTGACAATTCAAAAGTAGATGGTCTATATCTGAGAGAAAAGAATTAGGTGATCATTAACAAGTAGAGGGTCCCAATCTGATACACAATTTTATTTTCTTTTTTTACTTTTTGAAAAAAAAAAAACAAATTAGACCAGTCCCAAGGAGATGGTCTATATCCAAAAGATTTGAAGACCATTACCATGTAGAGGGTCCTGATCCATTTTTTGTTGTTGCAATTTTGACATTTTGAAAATAATTAGACTAATCCCGAGTAGAGAGTCTATATCTAAAGGATTCAATGACCATTATCACGTAGAGAGTCTCAATCCAAAAACCTTTTTTTTTGTTTCACTTTTTTTTGAAAACATATATTATACCAATCATGAGGAGAGAGTCTATATCCAAAAGATTCGACGACAATTACCATGTAGAGGGTTTTGAATTCATAGAATCATTCTACTTTGAGTTTTGTACTTCTTGAAATAACTTCTTTGGTATAATCGGTGTACAAATGAACCATTTCGTTTATTATTTCTTTTGAAACACTATTTGAATGACATTCATGAAATTGTCAAGGACTTGAAAAGGCTTGGATGAGGTGATGAAGATTAACTAGGGAGTTGCTCAAATTTGAATTAGTCTCATTATTGATGGTATGAAGAAAGACTTCAAAATGTTGCCTCTAGTGTGAGAGTCTAGGATGATCTTAGAATGCAAAAGTGTGTTTTGATTTTTCCCAATTGAGGAGGTGGAAAAATGACGAAGTCTTCACAAGTTGCCCTTAATATGATCATAGTCTTCAATGTGAATAAATGCCCCAATTTGGGATGAATGACGAGAATATATGAATTACAAACAAGGTAATTGCTCCAGTTTGGGATTGATAAAAATGAACTATTTTAAGGTTTGTCAAGGTTTAGGCTCAAAGTAGGGGATAATGTAGGAGTAAAGATGGAGTTTCATGAAGAATGAATTGAAATGGACAACACAAATTTAGCCTAATTTCTTGATTTCCTAAGAAGGATATGGTTTTTCAAAATGTTTATCTTTCCTAATAATAATAATAATAATAATAATAAAATAATGTACACAAGAAACAAATTTTTTTTTTTAATTTTTTGGGCCCAACAATAATTAATCTTTGCTCTTAAGTATCTGTGTTTACAAAGGAGATTCAAGGTTACGTAGTTCTTTATGAAAAATCTATTTGAAAAAATATTTTATTTTTATTTAGTGAACCCGACAATGATTAAACTCGGTCATGTGTAAGGAGAGAACCTTTTAGAATTTCTTAATTTAATTTTGTATTATTTTATAATTTTGAAATTTTTTGGTTTTTTTAATTATTTGGAAATGAGGGTCAAGCGAGGTGTCGCACAGACACTGAACTTAAGCAATACCAATGTAAATGATTGGTCATGATAGCAACATATTACGTAATTCAAATCACATCAAATCAGAACATAATCTCAATCATCATAAGTAATATTGATTTTGATTCTAATAATTAGAAGAGAAATATTGCTACAAATTATTATAATTATATCACTTCTCCTCTATCAGGTAAAGGGGATAGGGGAGAAAGGTAAAAAGTGAGGACAAAGATATGTTGGATTCTTGGGTTTATGGGAATGAGTGTGATAATTAAAAATAAATTAGATTTTTCTTTTTTTTTTCTTTTTTTGGTAAGATTAAAGTTTGAAAATTTTAAAAAAAAAAATTATTTCACCTTTGTTTATTTATCATTAACTAATTTTTTTTTAAAAATGAATTTATTCATCCGAACAAAATTGGATATTCACATATATATATATATATATACAAAAAATATATATATATATATATATATATATATATATAATATAATATATATATATATATATATTATAATTTGATAATATATATTAAAATAATACGTAAGTGATCATTATTAAATAATTATTAAACATGATAATTATGATAAAATTGTAGAACATAGAAAGAAATTAGTATAAATTTAGAAAATATAAGGTAGTTTATTGGAATGGTTAAATATTTATACTTGTACACAATATCACATTAATAAGACCGACGCAAGTTTAAATAAAATAACGGTGCTTTTGAAGAAAGATAGTAAATTATCCGGGAGACAAAATTAATTATTGTCACTGACCATTTCAAGATAATTAATTATGTTTTAATGATATTAATTATTTTATTTTTCTTAACTCGAAGATAATTAGAAAAATAAATTTTTTGAAAGACAATATAAATAGACTTAAATATTTATTGATCCCAATTTTTTTATAAACTTTACTAATTTTAGTTCTATTTTTTAAAATATTAAAATGGTTCTATTTTTGGAAATTATGGTCAATTTGGTCATTTTTTCTATATTCCGTTTAAATTGTTAACAAGATGTGAACTCCAACTATCATGTGTCACTTCGTTTTTCTTTTAATTTTTTAAATTTTAAATTTTTTTTCTAAATGTCTTCTTTTAATTTTTTTTAGTTTTAAAAAAGTTGTCCACATGTCAAGTTAACATTATGACATGTGGCAGTGTCACTGTCACGTGTTAAGTCAGTATTATTGTCACATATCAAATCAATATCATTGTTATGTGTACGTGTCTCCTAACTTATATTCGATTTAGTATCAATTTTTGTTAATTTTATTCAATTTAGTCCTAATTTTCGTTATTTTTATTTAATTCAATCCCAATTTTGTCCCTCACCAAATTGTCTAAATTTACTTTTTATATAAATGTTATACTAATTTTTTTTAAATTCACAATTATATTAAATATTTATTTCACTATTTTTATACCAAACATAACTATACTTTTGGAAGTGAATAATTAGATTTATATTTAATTTTTGCTATATGTAAAAAATATGGTTAAAGTTAATTTAAAATTATAAGAAAAATTCTTCATTATTTTAAAAATTAGAAGGAAAATTCTTCATTATTTTTAAGTGATAAGGAAAATTATTAATTATTCTGAAAATTATAAAGAAACTTCTTCATTATTTTTGAAATTAAAAGGAAAATTCTTCATTTTTTTTAAATTAGAAAGAAACTTCTTGATTATTTTTAAAATTAGTAGGAAAATTATTTATTATTTTTAAACCAAATATAAACCTATTTTTTACATGTAGCAAACATCAAACATAAATCTAATAATTTTTTTTCAATAATATAATTATGGTTGGTTTAAACATAATGAAAGAAATATTTAATGTTAATTTAAATTTTAATAAAAAGTTCATTATTACATTTATATAAAGATTAAATTTGATCAATTTGGAGATGAAAAAGATTGGGACCGAATTGAACAAAAATAACGTAAATTTGGGTTAAATTGAACAAAATTGTGATTAAATTGAATATAAATCACGAAATACTAACACGTGACAATGATACTGACTTGACACGTGGTTGTGATTTGGCTTGACACATGATACCGTCACATGTCACATGTCACAATGTGTTGACTTGAAACGTGAATAACTTTTAAAAGAAAACAAAAATCAATAAGTAACACGTGGTAGTTACTGTTTATTTTTCGTTCACAATTTGAACGAAATGACGTATAGAAAAAGAATCAAATTGACTGTAATTTAAAAAAATAGGACCTTTCTAAATATTAAAAAAAAAATCAATTTAACAATTTAAACGATGTTTAGAAAAAGAATCAAATTGGCCATAATTTACAAATAAAACCTTTTTAAATATTAAAAAAAAAAAATAAAGATCAAAGTAAATAAACCTTACGAAAATTAGAATAAATGAATATTTAAGTCATATAAATAATATATTTATATAAATATTTAAAAAATATTTGTCTTGTTATTACCTTCTACTTCAAACTCAAGACAAAATGAAAAGATAAAATATGAAATTAGTTTTGGCAAGATAACACACTGGTCAATCCTTTATTCGTTTGACATATATAACTAAACGTAGATATCTTATATAAAAGAGGTTGATTTATTAGTTATTGTTATTCATATATTCATTTTAAATTATTTCTTTAAATTTCCATAATATGAATTTATATTATTGCTATTTTTCTAAATATTTTTTATTCCTTTCAAATATTAATGAACAACAATATATAGGAACATAAATATTTTATCACTTGGAATTAAATATTGAAATTCTTCGATTTTCTGATGCTATATAATGTTAATTTGATGTATGATGATGGACTATCTTATGGTGAAAAATCCATTGTTTGGAAATTGATAACTTGTGTGTGTGAACAATTGGTTCTTTCATATTTCCATACTTTTATTACAAAAATTAATACCAGATATATATGATATTGACTTATTAATATATTCACGATTGATTTTTTTTATGTATATGTAATTATTATTATTAATATTATCTGACGTTCCATACACTCAATTGTGATTGGGGTAAAATAATTATTCTCAATTTACATAATGATCTTATATCGCTAAGAATATTTTGATGGCTGAATAAAAACTATTCTACATTAATATAGTATATATGAGCTTTTTTATTAAGGTAATTTTGTTCTCTAAGCTATTTTCGTATTAAAAATAAAAAGATAAAAAGAAATCCTAATATTTTTGTTTTCAATTTACTCTCACTTATCCAAATAAAAAACAAAATCCAAAAAGTATCCTGATTATTTTGTATTTCTAGCTTTGCTCTTTTTATCCACTTTATTTCCTGCACACGTGCCAAAGAAGCATGTGTGTGCATAGGCAAATTGTGAGAAAGAGCAGGGGCTTTTCTGTGGAGAAGAAAATAAACAAAGGGTAGATTCGTGATTCAGAAAAAGACCCAAAAATGAAGACATGTCTTTTACGTTGAGGTCCCAGCACAAGTGGTCTCAGACGCCACACAACAATTAGAAGCGTGTGTGGTGAACCAGAAGAAGCTTCTCTGAAAACTCACTCAATCAAAGCGCTCTCTTTGCCTGTGTTATGCAGTGCGATGCTCTTCTTTCATTCATTGGTCTTTTTATGCTTCACAGACCACAACTTAACTCTTCTACTACTTGTTACATCACACACACCATTAACTTTCAACCTCGATCTTCGAGTAGTTTGGTGAAGAACTCCTGCCTCTGCCACACCAATTAATTTCCCAACGTTGCCCAGCCCGGAAGCTAAAGGTATGCATAATGCATGTATATCATATCAACATCACTCCTTCATTTTTCTCTCTGTTTTCCATTCCCAACTTAATTCAAACCTTTATTTCCTGTGAGCATTTATTGAGATAGATGGCCACCCAACCGCATCTTCACGGGATTTAATTTCCGTTTCTCCAAAGTCAACTACGTATTTATACGCTTTTCCAACTTCCTCAAAAGCCTAACTCTTTATTACAGCACAAAGCTGATGATTACACCCTTCCCTCAAATCCAAGTTTCATTTCGCATCCAGAGATGTTCCACCACAACATAAACTTCGCACTGCTTCTCTCCATCTTCGTTTTCTGTTCAACGATCGCCGCAACTGCCACCAACTGCAGACCCAGTTGCGGACAACATTCCCTGCAATACCCTTTTGGCTTCTGTTCTGACAGCAAAGTCAAACTAAACTGCAGCAACGACGGTACGAAAGTCAAAATCGGCGAGTTCGAGGTTCAGAATATAACCTCTGATGGCATATTCGTGAGTCTTCCGGTGAAGTGCAACCGCAGCATGGGAATCGTAGACCCTCTTTTCGGTGTTAACTTTTCTCCTACGTTCAACAATAGCTTTCTGTTGCAGGGTTGCAAGTCCAAATTCAATAGCTGCGATATTACCCCGTCGAGTTTCGTTGGCGACCACAACCCGGTGGAGGGGTGTGACCGGAAAAACGAAAGTGAAGATTTTATTTGCTTCAAGCAGTTGCCGCGTAATAGTTCGCGGCGTGAAGATGTGCTCCAGCAGAGTGATTTGATGGGAATTGGGTGTAACTTCTTGTTTTCTGCTATTGCTTATGATAAGAGTAAAGGAAAAGAGCTTTTGCTCCAATTACAGATGCTTGAGTTGGGGTGGTGGCTTAAAGGGCCGTGTAACTGCTCCAACAATGCTTCCTGCACGGTGGTCAAGCTTGGCACAAAAGATCAAGGCTACCGGTGCCGGTGCCATGAAGGTTTCGTGGGCGATGGTTTCAAAGACGGCGATGGTTGCAGGAGTAGTGAGTCTTTTCTCATTCTTATTCGATCACACTTTACTTTGTTGATTTGCATACATACCTGTTAAAGTCTATTTTAATTACACTTTCATTCTGGTTAATACATTAATAGTAGTAGCAAGGTAAACGCTAAACCGTGTCTAAAGTGTTGTTTAAGAAAAACGTTTAAATTAAGAGAGGAGGTACATGTATTGTTTGCTTTTCTTGAAGTAGTTATTGTAATGATGATGATAATGGATGGTGATTATGATTGTCGAATGATGACCAAATGGTGTTTGACATCTGGTTGCGGCTTTATGCTTTGGGCAGCCAGGTTGGTTTAGTTTATAATACCAGTGCAGGATTGTGCATCGGGAATTTCGGGATGAGGTTTTTTAAGTGGAGAATCTCTTAAAGATCAGTGTGTGCTTTATCAAGGTTCACAATGGAAATATTTGATATGTTAGGGGCATGGGTGGTATGTAGACTTAAGCATAAAGTTCAATATTTTGATTATTGTGGACCCATTTAGACCATGATGATATTGATTCTCTTTCCGGGTGTGGGTGTTGGTTTTTGAGTTAATGGGTGATTAGTGACCCAGAATTTCGCAGAGAATATGGAAGAATGGAACTGTTCAATGCTAGGCTTGATATGTTGTTGTTATGTAGGGTAATTTGCGTAGGAAATAATTCTTCAAAAGTCAACATGTTCTGATGGTACCTTTGGATTATTTATGGATCAATAGCGGGTAAAGCACATGTCTGGTAGGATGGATTTGAATTTTTTTGATTCAATATTATAAGTGGTCAGAGGGGAGAGAGTGGTGCCAAATACATTTATCAAGTGGGGAAGTAGGAAATGAACCTAAATATTGCTGGTAACTTAGTTCAGGACATCACCGACCGACGCTTGTTGCTTATTATTTTTTCGTTTGCTGACCCTGAAAATTGAGTGTGATACGAGTCATTGGAAAACTAAAATTAAGTAAACATCTACTTTGACGCAATCCATAGGGAATATTATTGAAGGCACGACAGATCCGGTTAAAATTGGTCAGTAGTAGATACGGATATGAACTCACCGACTTTGTTGTAGATATGAATAATGCCAAGATATTTAGTTGTTGGTGTCTGAAATAGAATTATGGTGTAAAAAAACCAGTTGCATCATGCCACAATTCTGGTATTAACTATTTCATTTCCTTGGAGACTTAAGCTTCTGTGTATTTAATATTGTCATTTTTCTAATCCCTTTTTCGTTTTAGCCTTTTCATCAGTTCGTCAATGCAAAGGTTCAACACTATGGCCTGGCGGATGTAGAAAAGCAATCAAAATCGTTGTCCTTGTTGGAGGTAGAACCTTACCAACTATACTATTATTGATTTTGCATAATCGATTCGGTTAAAAATCTGTAGTAGAATCTGAACAAAAATGCTGCATTGTTGTGTACAGTGGTCATAATTGCGGCTATCCTGGTGGTTGCTCTGTCTCTTCTATGTTACTTTACTAGGCGTCGTTCCTCTTGGCTGAGAAAACAAGTTACAGTAAAGCGCTTATTACGAGAAGCTGCAGGCGACTCTACTGTTCCTCTATATCCCTACAAAGAAATAGAAAGAGCCACAAGTTTTTTCGATGAAAAACATAGGCTGGGAACTGGGGCATTTGGCACAGTTTATGCAGGACACCTTCACAACGATGAGTGCGTTGCTATAAAAAAGATTAAGTATAGAGACACCAATAGTGTTGACCAAGTCATAAACGAGATCAAGCTCCTTTCTTCAGTGAGTCACCCAAACTTAGTGCGCCTCCTAGGTTGTTGCATAGAAGGGGGAGAACAGATACTTGTGTATGAGTATATGCCCAATGGAACACTATCTGAACATTTGCAAAGGGAAAGGGGTGGAATACTTCCATGGACAATAAGACTCACCATTGCTACAGAAACTGCCAATGCCATAGCATATCTACATTCTGCGATTAACCCTCCAATATATCACAGAGACATAAAATCCAGCAACATACTCTTGGACTACAATTTTCAATCAAAAGTGGCAGATTTTGGGCTTTCTAGGCTTGGCATGTCAGAAACATCACATATCTCAACCGCCCCACAAGGGACCCCGGGCTATGTTGATCCCCAATATCACCAGAACTTTCACCTTTCTGATAAAAGTGATGTCTACAGTTTTGGAGTGGTTTTGGTAGAGATAATAAGTGCCATGAAAGTGGTTGATTTTTCGCGACCAAAAAGTGAAACCAATTTGGCTGCACTTGCAGTTGAAAGGATCAGGAGGGGTTGTCTCGATGATATCATTGATCCATTCCTTGAGCCACATAGGGATGCTTGGACACTCTATTCTGTTCACAAGGTGGCTGAGCTTGCATTTAGATGCCTTGCTTTTCATAGTGACATGAGGCCTACAATGATTGAAGTGGCTGAGGAGCTTGAAGTTATCAGACGCAGTGAGTGGGAAACTTTGGAGGAAACCATATGCACAGCTTCATCGGTTGGGTCCGTGTGTTCATCGCCTCGAATAGGAAGAGAGAATTCATTGGTTGGTGCTAGTTTTGAGAGAGTTGGAGGACAAGGGAGTGAGACATTGATTGTTCCACCCAAGACTGAAATGTTTTTGCAATCAATGACGGAAGTGAAGGACAATTCTCCTGTATCTGTGCATGATGCTTGGCTCAGTGGAACTAGCTCACCTTCAACAAATTGCTAGTTAGGAAATATACTTATATTTGGGTGAAATATCCATTATTTGAATGGCAAAGGTCATTCAACGGTTTCTTTTTTCTTTTGCAATTGTAGGATATAGCCATTTTGGATTATGATTGCATAGAGATTCTTCTTTCTTTCTCGTACCAACAATGTCCAAGGCAATTTATTTATGTTCACTGATCTTAAGTACTCAATATACAGAATCACCTATTCACTATTCTTTGTTCGTAAGAAAGTGACCTATGAAGAGTTAGCGTGTAGAATTTGGTGCTGGAGTAACCAACAACTGAGCCTGTAACTATCTTGTTTGAATATGTTAAGTAGTGATGGAAGGTTGCTTTTGATATTTGCTAACGGTGCTTCAACAGAAGTTATCCAAGTCAATGAGCTATTAAGTGAGGTTACACCAAACATGGTTTTCATTGGTGTTTTATATCGTGGTTCCGATTCCTACTGCGCCCCTTTTGTAGAAAAGTTGAGTAAAGGGAAAGGCTCACAGTTAGCAATTGACGCTGACTAAAAAGGTATTTTAATCGTTACTGCGCCCACTGAAACTTGGTGCCTCATGAACCAGTTTAGTTCTTCGACAAAAAACTAGTTAAATACATACCAATTTAGTTCTTCGACAAAAAGAAAATTTACTGCAACGACTAATATAGGATTTTGTTTCCAAAGAAATAATATGTCCAACAACTCTTCCTCTAGTCTCTGATGATATCAGTAGGCCTATATTTGTGCTGTGGGTTTATTCATTCAAATTAAGGCTAATCATTTAGAACGTAATGGCATCCTTCAAGGTCATTTTTTTACTGTTTGATGTAATCCCTTATTGAAAGTACCCCCAATTTGGTGGCAAATATAGGATCAAAGTAACGAATTTTGCTTTGACACGAGGCGTTAGGAATGTGTAGCATTTGATTTGTAGGAATAATAAAAACGATAGTTCCATGAAGATGTTAACTAGTCCCACTGGTGTTGCTATTAGAAATAGTGTCGGTTCATGCAATCCTATATATTTCATTTTGATTTTAATTTCCCAATGATCCAGTTGTAGCACACTACTTTTACTTAACCTTTTTTAACAAAAACTGCACGATCTTTTGCCGAAAAGAGAGTTACTTTTGCTTTCAAAAGAGGTCGCTGAAACCAAAGTCCTCTTCCAGGTTATGGAAAAGTAACAGATGAAATTAGCATTACCAGACATCTTCCATTCAACCCACTTGTTATTCAAAATTCTCTATTTCAACCGATTTTCATAGCCATTTTCACAAAGCTCACACCAGGTTTCCGTAGCAATATTAATTCTGTGTTGCAACAAGAAACATTACAATTAGGCTTGAACCTGATGTCTTATAGAAGAGTGTCTAAGTAAGAGGAATATTGAACCTAATAAAGTTGTAGAAGACACGCATCATGTTGAATTCATCAAGCATATTTCATTTAGGTTTCTTAGTTTTGAGTTGAGTTGTGGTGAACACGCGCTGATTGGTCACAAGTTGCATGACCAGACCAGAGTGTTAGAGTGGGAAGCAGAATAAAAAGTGCTCATGTTCACATTCTACATAACAACAAAGCTCACCCATTTCCTGTTCTCAGATATATGTCAGTGGAATCAAGATAGTAAATTATTGTACACGAAAAGGTCACAAGAAGCACAATAATTAGAGAAATTTTGCAGAAGGCATCAAAAGCTATTGAAGCCATCACTTGTTCAGAAGCTCACTTTGTCAGCACTTGTAAATGCTGCTCAACTTTGTGCACAGTAGGAGCTAATTCCACATATACTTCAACCTAATCTGCATCAAACTCCACCACAGTGGGCTTCCCGTTGTGCTGAGCCTAGAACATCCAACACCACAGAAACAATCCCATAAGTCTGAGGACTCCTGATATTCTCATACCACTTTTTAATTTCATGCACTTACTTTTGATTTGCTATATATTTTGATAGAAATTATATATCTTGAATAATCTTATTGAATGCCTGTGACACAAAAGACTGAGAAATTGAATTTCTGAAATGGGAGCCGTTAGGTAACAAACCTCTTCGGTCGGAAATGCATGGGCGCAATGATCCTTCGAAGGAACACCAAAGAAGTGAAACCTTGTAGATAAAAGAAGTCCCAGAGCTCCTAGAAAGGAAACAATGGCGATTTTCTTCTTCAAGTCTTTGCTAGGGAATTTGCGAGGAACACCTTTTGGGGTACTCTTTCCTTTGCTATTGTCAAACTCTGCCACAGATTTTTCCTGACATCACACATTTCATTAGAGTATCTCATGTTGAAATTTTATTTTTTTTTACTTTCAAGATCTTATGGGTTTTGCTTTAACCGTGGTTAAAAGATTTACATTTTTTTTTTATAAATTTGAATATCTACTTCGATTCTTTGCAATTCAAAATGATTCTTTGCAATTCAAAATTACTCCACTTCAATCATATAATAATGAATTAAAAATAAATACCGTTGTTGAGGATTTGTCTAGGTTATTTAAGATCTTCTTGACTTGACGATTCTTCTTGTGAGGGTAGAACGGAATTGGAAGGATTGGAACATATTGATGGAAGTATGGTGGAAATGTGTGGAGAGTTGGGAGGCTTAGAGAGAAGCGAGACATTGAGAGAGATTAAAGGAAGAACTTAGAAAGGAAAGATCCTGTGGTTACGTATTTGTAGCAAGTAGCGAGTAAGTAGAAGAAGCAACTAACACGGAACTTATGGTGGTAACTTGTACGCTGAATTTGATTGCAACTGCTGTTTAGATTTGTTTCTATATTTCTGTTAGGGAATGAAAGGTGGTTTAAAAACCATGATTTGTACCCGGGGAGAAGGATCAGAGAGATGTATGCTATTTAATTGGAATTTTTATTAGAAATCCTATTTCCACTTAGAATGAGGTGAAAATAACTTAGCATGATGGATATGATTTTCAACTATCCATTCAATGTAAACTACATTTAACTTAGCTATATGTGAACTCTATTAATATCGACTTGACCTGAACATAGTCTTAATCTAAGCTCCACTTAAATAACTTATTTAATTTGGACTCAATCAAACCTAATATATTTTAACCTAAAACCAACTCGATCAATCTATGAAACTTTTGCTATTTTAATCTGATAAACTTTTTCTTATATAAATTTTTTTAATCTAATGAACTCTTCTAACCTTGACCCATATGAGTTAGTGACAAACTATATGAGTAAGAGTCTATTAATCGATATACATTTTAATACATAGTATTAAATATTAGTAAAGATATATAATTTATCTTTGTATGTTTATTTTTATTATATTAAAACCAACGGGAACAATGCTATATATATCTGTATTCTTTTTATGATAATAAAATAATTATCATTATTATTATTATTGTAATTATAAAATTATTATAAATAATTTTATGTAAATATTTTTTATTTATTTTATAGATATTTTTTAATTCAAAATTAGTTAAGTTTAAAAAAAATGTCTAACAGAAAAAATCACTTAAAATTTAAAGAAACAATCATTTGAACGGTAAAATAATTATTTTAATTTAAAAAAAATTATTTAAAGGATAAAATTAAAAAATAAATATAAATACCAAAATATGAATTCCTATATACATAGATATAAATATATATAAATAATATAATTAAATTTTAAAAGAATATATAATTTTATAATAATGATTAAAGGGACGAATACATGTGATGATATTATTTAAGCAGTTATGACAAGTGAGGTTTACAGTTATATATTTTACTAAATTATTATTTTTTTTATTAAAGGAATAAAATTGCTTAATTAAAAAATTAGGTAAAATGTAATTATAAAAGATGTATTTAATTTACAGAATATCACATTGAAAGCACATACATTTATATAATACTTTATATGATTATAAAAAATAAAATTTATAATTTTATTTTAAATATAAATAATTTCATTTTAAATAGTTTATATTTATTATGTAGTTAGTTTATAATTTAAAAAATTATTAAATTTAGAAAATAGTCAAATAAAAAATTAAAAGATAATTACTTAAAAGATAAAAATAATAAAAAAATAAATTTATTTTAAAAAAAATTTTTTTAAAAAAAAAAAAAAAAAAAAAAAAATATATAAATATATATATATATATATATATATATATATATATATATATATATATATATATATATTTACATTATAAAATTTTCCTATATTTCCCGGGCCTAGTTATCCTTAACCAATTATAAATTAAATGTCAATTAGTCAAACAAGATCTTTATTATTTAAGTTTAGTCACTGAAATGAGATCTTTATTATTTAGGTTTAGTCACCGAAGATATTTATTATTTATGTTTAATTAAAATTTAAGTATCTCATAAATTTAAATATTTTTAATTAATAATTTATTGTTTTATTAATCGGATGATGCAGAATCTTATTTTGTTTCCCTCTACATAATTCATTAATTAACTTGCAATTTGTTTCTCTCTTTAATTTCTTTCAACAGTTAGTCAGAGTCATTCCCTTCTGAAGCAGTTGAAGAAGATAAAAGATAAAAATAATAGTTGTATCCTCTTATTAATAGAAAAATAAAATTATTGATTAAAAAAATATTAAATATATTTTTGGTCTCTTGACTTTACTTAAAAATTAAAATTAGTTTCTTTTTGAAATTTTGGTCAATTTAGTCCTTAATTTTAGAAATACATGAATTTAGTCATTTTAATCAAATTTTGTTAAATTTATTTTACGTTTCAAACATGTTTTTTAACTAATATTGAAGCAGAAATATTTCAAATGGTATAAACTAAACAACTCAAATGTTATCATCTCATTTGAGATGTCAAATAAACTTAATAAAATTTGGTTAGAATGATTAAATCTACACATTTCTAAAATTAAAAGATTAAATTGGATAAAAATTTCGAAGATGGATTAATTTCAATTTTCACTAAAAATAAAGAGATCAAAAACATATTTATATCAATAAATTATTTTGAACATTCTATAAAATAAACACATTGTAATAGAAACTTAATAAAAATATTTATTTATAAAACATTTAAAATTTAATTAAGTCTATTATCTATTAAGAGGAGAGATGCCTTGTTTTCTTAAACTTCAACATTCGTGAACCACTTTTCCTATACGAAGAAACGAACAAAAGTGTTTTTGAAGGATAGTCTTACGTAAAAAAAAAAAAATACTACTAACATGTTTTTCTTTGAGGACAAAGCTATCATCGTCTAAAACATCAAAATTTTCTTGGATTGCACCACCAAATGTTGAGAGGAATGTACACATCACTATAATATTATTCTAGCTAAAATGTTTTGAACTCTTGTTCTTTGAGAAACATTCAAAGCGTATATCTTCTTGATAGTAAAATTGTTTGGGCTATTTGTTTGTATATATTACATTTTATTTATATTCATTTCTTGGCAAAGCATTACTTGGTCAAAAAATAAACCTCAGTTTCTAGCTTTGTCATCACAACATGATTCTAAGATAAATTCATAACAAAATTACTACCGATTTTCCTTACTTTAAACAAATATTTAAAAGTTTAGTGCATATTCTAAATTGACAAGAAGATTTTTCCTGCTGAATTTTTCTACAAAGTTAAGTCTACAGGAAACAAATTTTGGAAAAAAAAGTTAGCAGGTACAAGCAGTTAACCCATATTACAGAAATATAATTTACTTTAATTATTTATCAGAATAGGTAGGTGGAAGTTTTGATATCATGTTTAGCGATATATTTTCTTGTCTTTTTGAAACTGTGATTCCTACAATCCAATATAAATACAAGATATGTCTTTTGATCATCAAATTTACTTTTTTATGCAAATTAAAGTTTCAGAGGATTTTGAAATCATATAAGTACATTGGAAAGAGATCTTGTAACAAACAATGATTTGAGGTTAATCCTGTTTCCTATTTCTGCTTTTTTTAGATTTCACAAAACTCAACAAATTTTTTATAAAAATGTTTGCTAAAATGCACAATAAATGAATGAATTCTAGAATTAAACAAATTAAACAAATACTGAGATAGAGAAACATGGTAAGGGCACTTTAGCAAGCCGTGTTCCTTTGAGGGGAGACTTATTTATGAATTGATCTTCAGTTCTATAGTGATATATGGCGGTGGGTGAAAACTCCAAACTCAAAAGTGATTCTCTCTATGCAGGGCGTTACAACCTTAACAGCAAGCTGTTGCAGCTATGAGTTTGAGGTATAATCGGACAAATAAACATAACTAAGAAAACAGTAGATGTTTACTAGGTGCCAACACCAGTATTTATCTCTCTCTTCTGTTCTAGGTCGAGTAAGTGGTTCCACATTCAATTGGTGTAGCAGCAGAAAACGTAAGTGGAAAAGAACAAAGTATCATGTGTTACAGGGTGTTGTGCCAGAAGTGTGGGAAGTATTCCTGGGGTGGGTGTGGCGAACACCTGGCCAGCGTTTACAAAAACATAGAGGAGGGAAACCATTGTATGTGTCGTTCATGGCCTGGCGTTGTCATACCCCGACAACACCAACAGCAACCAACACAATCAACTACTCCACCCCAAGGTATAAGTACGTTTGATTGTTGGAGATATGCTGGTCAAATTATCAAGGCCCTGTTTGGTTACCACAAAAACGCATCACTTTGAACCAACCATCTTCAAGTAGCTTCCTCTTCCTTGCTCAACATTTCACGTCGATTATATTTCGATAAATCTTCAATTTACACTTTTGTTCTTCATTCATCATTCCACTCTCACTTTAATCCTATGTATAATAAAAAAACCGTCATTCAATGTTATATATAGCATGTCGTTTAAACTTCAAATTTAATTAAACAACACCGTCATATTCTGTCAAAGATTTGCTATTGTAATCAAAGTTCATCCAAACACTGATGAGTTAGAATTTTTTTTGTCAACTAATTATTTTTAGTTTACGCTTAGGTGTCGTAGAGAACACTGGTCTTCTTTTCCTTTGGTTATTGATCAAAGCAAAGTGACTCTACGAAGGGAATAATAATAAAGAAAAGGCGAGTTTAATTATTCTTGTGAGAAATTAATCTGAATCTATATTTCAGTTGATCTTGTCACTTTAATCTGCTATTTCGGTTGAGCTGTCTTATTCATGATACTTCAATGATAGACATTCAGATTAGTTTATGTACATAGTTCAGAGCACGGAGAACTATAAATGTGCTAAAGTGGCTTATAAAGAGGAATTTTACTTTTTTCTAAATGCTGTTTCTGCTGGGAACCTTCAATTTCTTGAAGCAGATGCAGTGGATGGTCTGAAATGAATATTTTTGCTTATGGTGGGATGATGAGGACAGAGAGAGGAAAAAAAAAATCAGGATTTGGATACCTATGATGCTCCTAGGTGTTGCTGATATGATAATACCATGAAAACAGTCATGTTTTATTTTTATGTCAAGTGTCTGTGTCAACAATATGTTATATTCCATTAATAATAATATTTATGATTCGTTGTTATTTGCAAGAAAAATGTCATATTTTTTTTAAAATAATACAAGGAAATTTTAATTGATATTTTTTCAAATGGTTTGACTTCAATTAATATTTAACTTTCGATTACACAATCAAACATAATATGTTGAGAAGAGCATTTTGGAAAGAATATTAGTGAAATTTAACAATATGTGTGAAGTTCTGTTTTTTATTATACTTATATATATGCATTATATCTATAATATTTTCCTAGGATATGATGATGTAAGGTAGGGGTGGTGGAGTTAAAATAAGCGACATAAACATGCATGCTTTTCTATGGTTATGGTTCAATTAATAAAGAATTAATTTCCTCTGTTCTTGAGCTGATTGTTTTATTACTTTCATATAAGGTTCTTAAGCTTGCCACGCATAACTTTTTGAATTGAATAGTTTATCTTATTTTACTATCTTGTATCATGTTTTTGTGCTCCTGGCCTGTTTTAACCTACTCTTTGTAAATGTGTGTATGTCCTGGAGCGAAAGAAAAAAAAAGGAGCGGGAATTGGTGAACAGGGAAAGGGAGGGGCATTTGGGATTTTAAATAAATGTGTTTGGTTTTTCATTCCAATGGGTGAAACACATTCACCTGAACAAGTTTGCTTAACCTATGAATTGGATTGAAAGTAGATTAAACAAACAGAAAGCAAATTAGGCTAATGAAAGAGGTTGAAAGAAGCGAGTGTTGTAATTATCCCTTTGTTATTTTGGTTTTGGTGGTTTGTCATTATACTGTCCTTGGAGAACGCCCAAATGCATGGTGAGATTAATAGGATACATTATTGAAACAATGACACGACTTGTTTTGTGCAAATCGTCACCAAACACGTGAAAAGAAGCATCAAAGACATGCCTATTACCTATTAGCAAACCATATTCTCAAATAATTGATTTATCCTCCAAGTAATTCAAAGAAATTTCAAAGCCATGTAGGGTAGGTGGGGCTTATTTGACCAATTCCACATCCATGTTGAGGACGTTGTGCCCTCAGAAGAACTTGTTCTCCTTGGACGGTGGTCTCCTACACAATTTGAATATTTGAAAAACACTTGCGTTCACTTTGAACTTGTGATGGGAATAATGAATAATTTATCTTACACTGACTGTCTACTTATTAAATGCAGCCATAAATTGTTAGTAAGGATGTATGAAAGGGCAGATATGGGAACATAAATGAAGGGAGAGAGGGGCATTTTCAGAAGACCGTGACAAGGGGACCAGAGGTGAAAACTTCAGAAGTTTCAAAACTAAAAAATCTTAACAATAATGATTCTGGGATGCATATCAAGCAACTTTCTTTTTATACACAGTTTTCTACTTATGACTATTTATATGTATGCCCACTTGATAAAGTAGGGAAAATCTCCAACCAATTAAAGTCGATGGAGTGAGTCTATGAGCTGGACCCGGTGGTTTGCTCATCACATATTTCAAATATCCTTTCATACATTTAACCACTAAAATTGACCTCTGCTCTTGCTTGCATACTAGTCCCTACTTTCTTGTTTTTTAACGATGTTACACTCACTTATTCTTTGCCAATGACATTGACACATAAAAAGTAAACTACTCTACTAATCATAGTAATTAAAATTTATCTCATTTTTTAGTAGTGCTAAACTTCATTCACGTTTTCATTCAATAACTAAATAGGCCACATTAGGACACATTATCCCATCCGTTGGGTGTAATATAACGCTAGTTAATTTATTTATTAAACTAAAGGAATCAAGTAAGTCAATGACCAGGATTTCATTTATAAAATTTAAAATATTCCATCATTTGCGCAAAACTTGAGTAAGAAACAAAGCATAAAAAAATAATGTAAGAAAGTGGTTGGTAAGCAATGAGATACTATATGGTCTAATGGGTGATAATTGTCTTTTGAAATGGTTTTAAGGAGAAACCTTATGGAAGACACTTACCTTTTGTTGAGGGTATTAGCCTCTCTAAACTGATGAGAGAGACGGAGAAGGTGAGAGTGAAATTGTGATCTGATGATTCGTAGAAAAGAAAAAGAAAGAAGGTTTGGTAAAGGAGGGAAAAACGATTCAGTGTGATCCCCTTTTTAGGAATTTGCTCTCGGTCCATTTGTCCGCTCTGAGTTTGTGGATTCCATTCCATTCCGTTTCACTTATTTTTATTTTTATTTTTTAATTATCTTTTGTTAAAGTTTCAGCTGTTGTTTTCTTTCATAAAACCTCAACAGAAAGCACAAACAAACAATTTATTTCATTCTCATCTTCCCTTTCTTTTTTCCAATTGGTAGTGGAAGTCAAGTCCATTTCAGCCTCTGCAACACTACCACAACTCTGGGTATTATCACCCCACATTTTGCATCTGTCCGGTCTAATCTTTCGTAGTCGCAAAATTTTCAGCGTCTCCGTTCCCTCAAATCTTCACATGCTATGGATCTGACTGTCCAGTAACCTACATAGGAACTCTCAGAGAACACCAAAATCATATCATATATTTAATTTACAGAGAAAAATGTCGTCAGCGGAAAAACCCAGCTCCAAAGGGCAAGCGTGGTTAGAAGATGATTCTCCTTTAAGCTTCTTGGTTCATGCAAATCCACTTTCTTCAAGCTTTTTTTTTTTCACATTTCTACTCTGCAGGTTCTGCACAACGGGATTGCCGAGTGACATTGTGGTGGAAGTTGATGACATGACATTCCATCTCCACAAGGTAAGCCTCAAAATACAGAGTATCAAATCTTTCACACACATGCCACATGGGTACATTTCCACTTCCAGTAGCGACAATAATCCGTACTCCAATCTCTGAAACTTGTCTCTGATACCTATTTCAGTTTCCTCTCATGTCCAAAAGCCGAAAGCTCCACCACCTTATAACGCAGCAAGAGGCAGCGACTCATTCCTCAGCCCCACAGCAGCAGCAAGGAACCGAAGACGAAGACGAAATCGTTGAAGAGCAGTGTCACGTGACGTTCACGGCCTTCCCCGGAGGCTCTGAGGCCTTCGAGATGGCCGCCAAATTCTGTTACGGCGTCAAGATCGACCTCTCCCCGTCCAATGTGGCCGCGCTCCGGTGTGCCGGCGAGTTTCTCGAAATGACAGAAGATTACTCCGAAGACAACCTCGTTTCCAAGACGGAGAGGTTTCTCTCGCAGCACGTGCTCAATAGCCTCAAGGACTCTGTCAAAACCCTAAAATCTTGTGACTCCTTGATTCCTATGGCGGAAACGCTCGGAATCACGCAGAGGTGCGTTGATTCTGTGGTTTCCAGAGCTTCGTCCGAGGATCCTGCATTGTTTGGATGGCCGGTGAGTGACGTCACTACTGCTTCCAAACAGGTCCTCTGGAATGGAATTGACGGTGCAGGAAGAAGAAAGGCCGGCGCTGGTCACGGCGAATCTTGGTTTGAAGATCTGGCGCTATTGCGTTTGCCTCTGTTCAAGAGATTGATTCTGGCGATGAAAACTGCGGAGCTGAGTCCTGAGATTATTGAAACATGCGTGATGTATTATGCTAAGAAGTACATTCCCGGTGTTTCGAGATCAAATCGGAAGCCGCTGCCGTTACCTTCGTCGTCGTCGTCGACCGTTGCGACAGAGGCGGAGCAGAAGGAGCTTCTGGAGACGCTGGTTTCGAATCTTCCGCTTCAGAAGAGTTCGAAGGCCGCAACAGCGACGAGGTTTTTTTTCGGATTGTTACGAACGGCCAATATACTGAGCGCTTCCGAAGCCTGCAGAGACGCGTTGGAAAAGAAGATAGGATTGCAGCTCGAAGAAGCCACGCTCGACGACCTTCTCGTGCCGAGTTACTCCTACCTGAACGAAACGCTTTACGACGTCGAGTGCGTTGAGAGGATTTTGAGTTATTTTCTGGAAAGTTTAGATGCAAGAAACGTCACGTCGAACGAAGACCCTGCAGCGAGGTCGCCGGCGCTGATGCTCGTTGGAAAACTCATTGACGGATACCTATCGGAGATAGCTTCCGACGCGAATCTCAAGCCCGAGAAGTTCTACAATTTCGCCATCTCGCTTCCCGATGAGGCAAGACTCTTCCACGACGGTCTCTACCGAGCCGTCGATGTGTATCTGAAGGTACCGAAATACCGATTCCATTGGGATTAATTACCATTTTCCTCATTTGATGGAGTTGTCAATTATGTTGATATTCACTTCTGCAGGCACATCCGTGGGTCTCGGAAGAGGAGAGAGAGAACATTTGCGGATTGTTGGACTGTCAGAAGTTGACGCTGGAGGCGTGCACGCACGCGGCGCAAAACGAGAGGCTTCCGCTGCGCGCGGTTGTTCAGGTGCTGTTCTTCGAGCAGCTTCAGCTTCGACACGCCATCGCCGGAACGCTGATGGCTGCGGAGGCTGCTGCCGAGCCTGGGCGGCAATCGGCGGTGCTGGAACGGGAAGCAGAGGAAGACGAAGAAGGGTTAGGGTTAGAGCACGTGCAGGAAGGGAACGGCACGTGGCGCGTCGCGGTTAGGGAGAATCAGGTGCTGCGCTTGGACATGGATAGCATGAGGACGCGGGTTCATCAACTGGAACGCGAGTGTTCCTCGATGAAGAGAGTCATCGCTAAGTTTGATAAGTCTGGCGGAAGCGACGGTCGTGGCGGCGGTTGGAGGGCGTCGCTGGGGCGGAAGTTTGGTTGCAAGTTTAAAACTCAAGTTTGTGATTCGCATGAGTCAACGGCTGTCGATACCCGCAAAGGGCGCCACCACCAGCAGCCGCAGCAGCAGCATCATCCCCATCATGAATAGTCACCATGTTACACTTCCTCCTCTCACGTGAGAATCATTGTTGGAGTAAATGTCATACGGGTCCCACTTGTAACTCTTAATTTTTTTCTTTAACTTTCCATAAATTTAATTTTAATTGATCAATATATAGCTTTACTTTCTAAAATTTGAGACGAACTTTTATTACTATAATGTCTTAATTAATTGAAACTTAAATATATTGGTCCTCCAAATCAATTAATAAATTAATTTGAGTTGATAAGATGTTTGTTTTTAACACTATGTCTTAATTACTTGAAGCTTAAATATATTGGTCCTCCAAATTAATTAATAAATTAATTTGAGTTGATAAGATGTTTGTTTTTGCCATGGGGCTACAGTGCAGCAATTATTGGGTTTAAATTGTTTGAGGAGATCAACTTTTGAGGTGATGGCGATGTGGTGAGAAGCACAAGACATGAAATAATAGGGTATGAATGATAGTGGGTGGCATGGTGGAGACAGCAAATAGGTAATGGAAAATTCTTCGAAGTTTGTGTGATTATTATTGTTGGATGCAGTACTCAATCACACTCATAATTGCTTCTAATAAAAGGTGGGGTTATGCTAAAGTGCTTTTCCAAAACTGAAAGTACTAGTGATCATGATCCGCAGAAACAGCTACAAAGGCTTCTTCACTTTCTGGGTTTCACGCTGGACTCATAATTGCCTTTGCTTCCATTTCTCGTTGGGTTTGGGTAGAAGGGGGGTACAAATAGTCAAACTTATTATTTCATGTCTTCCTTAATTCTATAGCCATCATCATTACGCCAGGAAGTTTATAGTCGCAAACTTTCAGCTTTCATTTTTAGGTGTCTTCTTTTGTTATTGTTGTTGACTTCAGAACATTGAATTGGAAGATAAAAATATTTGTCAAGCTGGCAAACATGAAAATGACCTTTCTATCTGCATTATTTTCAAGGTAAGTATTTTAAGGATTTTTATTAAAACAATAAAAATAACACATTATTCATCACATTGTTAGCAATGCTCATCTTCCTGTTTAAATTTAAACACCTAATTGACACTTTGTTCTTTACGATTTTGGGGATAATCATAATTCTCTTGTACTAAATACTGTTTAAAAAATTAAAAATTATCTTAAAAAATTTAATTAAAATTTATATATTCAATAACGCTTTCATATTCTCATTCTAGTTTTTCAGTTTTCGAATTACCCGTCTCTAGTTTGACAAATCCAAGGTGACTTCATAGAAAACATATTTTTTTGTATACATTAAAATCTATTTTCCTTTGATGAATGAATTTAATTTATAGTGCTATGAAATACTCAAATCAAACAGTCATTATTCTCCCCGGGTATTGCAAGGTTAACCAAATATATTAATTCCGAAAATAATATAAACAAAGTAAATTAGGGAAAATAGTTATAGATCCATGTTTGTTGATTATTCCCAATATTGAAGAAAAAAAATCCAATTTTTCTTTCACTAATTTGGTCAAAGAACTACACCTTTCGATTAAGATAAGGATGTCTATCCTAAATAAAACACAACAATAATGATAATTCACCTTATTAAATCAAAGATAATATTCACCATTAACTACTTAGAATATTCACCAACAAATTATTCACCTAATTAAACCAAAGGTAGATCAACATAAATATGTCACACAACACTTCCATTAGTTTTACATGTCTGGGATGAATAATACATAAACATTTTCTGGAAGACTATGTAGATGTCAATAATGAGATGCATATAGGATCATAGAAATAATGTGTTGTTTAAGAATGACATAATTGATGAGAAAGAAATATCCGGAATTGCTCAATTGGTCTTTTATTTTTGATGTGCAATATAGTAGGTGAGATTACACTGAACTCATAACGAACAAAAAAGAAAGAAGACTTGAATTACTAATACAAAACAATTGATGAGACAAAGATGATGTTCCTTTTTAATTTTTTTAATAGATTTCTCTTAGATTCTTTAGATAGACATATATAAGAATCTTTTAGATGAAAGATCATCTTTGTCTTTTGTAATATATAATTTTCTTACAAAACTTTTTCGTATGTGGGTTTATGTACCTCAAGTACATTTTCATTTTTATAAATTCTTTTTACTTATATAAAAAAAATTTTAGAACAATAGATTCATTATATTTGATTAAAAAAAAGAAATTTATTTTTCATAACCTTTCAAAAGAGAACATATATAAGTTAGGAAAAAGATTATAAACTTCATTCGGTGCTTTCAAAGTGGGAGAAACAAAATAAACAATGAAGACATTTGTTTTTGTATCGATTGAATTTAAACTACATCTAGATTTCCTTTCAGAACGGTTCCACTTACCCAAAAAAAAAAACTAAATTCGTGATAAGTATTTTTAAAATAACACTCTTTATTTACAACAAATATCGAAAGTTTGTGAAAACATATATAAGTTATTTATTTCTAGCCACGATCTAATTAAAAATTATGACGTATATTTTTAATATTAAATGAATTTTACTTTCACAAACAATGAAATTTGATGATTTTATCTATTCACAAAATAAGGATAAATGGTATTTCTTTTATTAAATATAGACATCACAAGTTGACTTTCTCTTTTGTGTTTTCTTAATAGTTATTCTTCCTTATGATCTTTCTTTGTTGACATTAAAGATCCAATCAAAAATTGAAGTTATTTGATTTGAGGATTAAAGTGATGAGGTGTTGATCTTGGAGTTGAAATTGTTATTGATTCGTGACTTATGTGGTTTTAGAGTATATGTAATTGTTCTTTATCTTTGTCAAAATTGATGAAATTGGTCTATTAGAATGTTAAGAAATTTTATTAAAATGCTTACTCATGTTTTAGTTAATTAGAAAGAGTTTTGGTCAAAATCCTTTTAAACTTGACGAGTCTAAAAGTTAGGGTATTCTAATCAACTAAAATTCTGGAATTAGTCAACTAAAATCATCAAGTAATTTAATAAATGAAATAAGCTCTACTTTAACATATTAAAACAGACTTTTAATTGAGTAAAATCACTTACATAAAATCTTGTTTTAACTAACAATAAAATTGTGTGATTTCATTTGACTTTGTTATAAGTTACTGATGATCAGTTTTAGTTGGTTAAAACTATTAAATCTACCAAGTTGTGGCTCTTACTCTTTTTAAATAGGAAATAACTCAAAATTTAATCAACAAAAATACTTGACATTTGAAAAACACTTTGAGTAAGATCTTTGCATTATAAAAACACTTCTTTTGAGCTATTAATCGAGAATACACCATTATTTTATTTTCGGTTTAAGTTTTTTCTAGGTAAGCTTGTTTCATAATCCTTTTCTTTTTTTTTTTCCAAGTTATGTTGTTCTTATGTAGGGTTACTAAGAGAATTTACTTGTGATAGATAAAGTTTTATTAGTGATGTTGTAGATCTTATAAGATTAAAAATATTGGACTCAATTATATATTCTTTTAGGGTTGCTTATAAAATTTGAAAATTTAGTAGATTAACTTAATTAGAGTGATTAACCAACTAAGTGTAACCTTTTTATGAAAATAAGCACATTTTCTTGTATTTTTCTCTTACCCTTATTTCATATCATATTGTTCTTAACTTGATTAATTTGATATTATATGCTTTTAAATTTTTAAAAATATTGAATATAACATTTGTTTAATAAGTTTTTCCTAGTAAGAATTGATTAACTCAAATGTTAGTATTTGTACTATATATATACCCGAGACTATTTCGACCATATACATGTGGTATCTTTAAACTATTTGACTATTTCGATTTATAATGATCAGAATTATTTTGTTTCACCTATAATCGAGAAGATCTCAATCTATACCCACCTAGGATAATCTCAAACAATCATGAAGATATGATTGATATCATGTTGTTTTGTTGTGACCTAAACCACATTGGTCTCATCGTGTTGTCAGAGTAAAAATTAATTATGAGTTAGTAAAGGTTAAGAGTTAAAACGAATTACCAATATCATTAAGCATATTATTTATGATAATTATTTGTGTTGTCAAGGCTCATTCACCTAAAGATCAATATATAAACATAATATAAATAATATTTTTCATGACTTAATTAATTACGTTATTATAACGTTTATTATTATCTGACGTACCTTTGAGTTAAGTGTCAGATTATCTTTTGTAGGTATAACCCTATCAGCTCATAATGATACTTGGACTTAGGAGCATTTAGGTGTGAACATTGAAAAGGTAGAGAAGAGCTTCTTGTGAGAATCTTTGATATGTTATTTTGGTCCTGCAAGAATAATATTTATTCATTTCCATCAAGTTTTCAAAATTTGTGAAAATCGATTTATTCTCCTCTCACAATGAACCTATAATTGTAATACATTCAACTCTTTTTTATAGAGCTAGGTACTAGGTGTATCGATATCATTTTAACTTTAAAAGTAGGTGACAACTTCTGATATAACATCAAAGAGAGACAAATGAACAATATAGCTGTCCTTTCTAAGAAGAATGTAAAACTTGTTTCTACTACTTGTATGAAAAACAACAGCGTCAAAAGCGATAATTCCGTTTGTAAGGTTGCATTGCACAATTGTGTCGGTGGTTGCTTTTATCCATTAGTGTCTGATACAAACGAGGATAAACATATGTATAAGAAATATTGAAATGGGAAAGTTCTTTAGGAGGTTTTGTGTGCTTGGGACGCAGTCTTGAAAACAAGTATATAATAATACAAAATGTGGTTTGGACTATTGTTCAAAATCTTCTCAAGAACTTGGTAAATAATACTTGGTAGTTTTGGAATGTTTTCCAACCAATTTGTTGAGTGTTGTTATTATCAAACTTTAAAATATTTTAATGATTAGGTATCGTCATATTGACTTGTGTCTAACAAACAACACTCAACATGTGATATATATATATATATATATATATATATATATATATATATATATATATATATATATAGCTTAAAACTTTCATTAATCTAACAAAATGGACTGGGAGATTAAATTTGTTAACTTATGATAGTTTACTTAACACCTTCGTGTATTTTTTTTTCTCCTAATAAAGGGCTAAGCTATGACTTTTTGGACACGATTCAATTTTGGAAACTATCATAAACTTTACGTCCTACTAAAATATTTTTTAAAAACGTTAAACATGAGATAATTCTGAATAAGGCTAGTAAGAATTGTTTAGATTGAAAAAAGTGTCCACACCCGATAAAATGCTGGGAATAATTACTGTGATTTTTTATGACATTTAACTTGTTTGTGGCCATAATAAATTAATCACATTGTTAAAAAGACAATAGAAGTAAAAATTTCGTCAAAATAATTTATACTAAATGATAAATTATATAGAGTTAAAAACTTATTTCCAAACCTTTCCTCAATAAAATTAGTATTGTAACGTCCCATTTAATTTATAAACACAATTAAAGAAACGCTACACATAGATAGTATAATAACGCAATTCTGGGGTCTTAACGTCACCCCTACAAAACTAGGCACACCACGATGCCAACAGAAAACAGTTGAAAGGTCAACAGATGAAGTAGAGTACTATGCATAAATAATACATGGGCCCAAGCCCTAAAGAAAAACCCATCAAGAAATAAGATCCAGTTTACGCGGACTATGCAGCAGAACTATCGCCACCCTGTTGCCCGCGGGTGTTCCTCGCATCTGCTCACACCAACAAGTTGATGATCATCGCAAGAGAGAATACCACACAGCAGAACACACAACAACAACAGTAGGGTAAGCTAAAGCACAAAAGATTTCATCCATCAAATCAGATATAATTTCACAATATCATACACTCAATTCAACCAATCATGTTATGACTTGTCAGGCAATACACTACGACTCGACTCAACTCATCTGGATACGTATAGCCTGGTCGAATTCAGCGAATGCTTGCACTTGTGGTGGATACCTCTGCTCACCCCCGAGCTATGTGTTACAAATGTTACAATGAATCAATTTCCCTCACCACAAGGTTAGCCCTTAATGAATTCAGGCCTCCTGCTACTCTCACCACAAGAGTCAGTACGCTCTAAGTGAGACTAATTGGCTCCTTAGAGTGTCAGGATGCAATCCTTACCTTGAATCCTTACCTAGTTATACAGTTTCCATGCAATCCAAACAATTTCCAAGCATCCAAGAACAATCAAGCAACCAAACAAAGCACTGTCCCGCTCAGCCCCTCACTCAGGCTGAAGGGTCTCGCTCAGGCGAGTCCCCTTTGCATAGGCGAGGGCTCGAAAGAGGAACCAGGAACCAACGCGGGATCTCGCTTAGGCGAGACCCCTCTTGCCTGGGCGAGATGTTCGCTCGCTAAAAAAAAATTGAGCGGGTCACCTGGGCGACCTCTCGCGTAGAAGGGTTTGGGCGAGTCCCTGTTTATCTCGCCTAGGCGAGACTGGCTCGCTTGGGCGAGATTAGCAGGTCTCGCCACTGTTTTCCTGCAACAGTCACCCACACCAAACCAAACCAACTCATTCATGTGTCCCCAAATATCACAACATCACACCAACCACATAAACTCGAAATACGGCCAAGCGATCATGGAAAAACAGAATATATGATTAAGCCATAACTTCCCTACCTCGAAATGGCTAGTACGAGACCTCGACACGGGACCACGGAGCACAACAGCTCGAGAGACGGACTTGGAAACTGGCGGAACAGTAGGAAAATAAGATTATTAACGAACCCTAAACGGTGAAATACGAAAAAGGACCTTTGGGAAGTAAGGGCAGTAGGTTTAGAATCACTTACATGGAGCAGAAAGTAGTACTTGAGCCTTGAGCGGACTAGTTCGAGACAGAAAAGCTAACCCTAGCAGAGCTCTAGTGGTACAATTGAGGGAGACGGCTGCAAGTCTGTGAATGCAAGAAAGTGGAAGCGTTAGGGTAACTAGAATAGGTTTTATCAATTGGGCCAGCTCTAGGCCCAAACACAAGGGACAACCCTTTACTTTAGGGCAGAAAATAATAAAACCAATTTTAATGGGCCTTACAAGTATAATATTATATAAAATATAATATAGGTGGAGATGTCAAAATGAGTTCCAATATGTGAGTTAATCCGATTCACTTAATCCACCAACATTTTTCTACAGTTTTTAAAATTTTTTTTATTACAATTATTTACTAATTCTAATTATATAAGTTCAATTTGGTATTTTTAATACTAGAATGTTGCTCAATAATATTTGAATAATTTAAATGTTTGATTTATTTGTGCGCTAAGTTATATGCATTGATACTTTAATCTTTGACTACTATCTTTATAATGACATTTTGAGAATAAAGTAAACACTTTAATTGTACTATTATAAAAAATAAAAATAAAATAAATTGAGTCAATTCACTTTCATTGTAATAAAATAAATATATCAAATAAATTGAAAAGAAAAAATATTTGTAAATGAGTCATCCACCTCACCAACCCATGAGTTGAAAAAATTTTAGCTTATCAAAAAGTGAGTTAGATTTAACTTACTCTTTTTTAACTCGATTTGTGGTGAACCAGAGTAATTTACTTTGGACACCCTAACTATAAATAATATTAATATTTTGTACGAAAGTGAAATTTGAAAGTTTTTGAAGAACTAATTACAACGAACCAACTGTGAAAATAGATGTCTCTCCCTTGTTCCTTTACCGAAAAAAAAAATCCCCATCTTTCAACGAAGCAAGGTCTTCATGTATAATTTAAAAAAAAAAATACAATTCAATTTTCTTTCTTGTTTCTAATCCATGAAAAGTTACTTTAAAAAAATTAAATTTTAAAGTGGAACACACCTGTTAGAATTTTTAAATTAGTAAAAATTACATATGATGATTTAGTTGAGTTAAATTTGACTCGATCTATTTAGTATAATCTCCTATGAATTAAGATGTGTGTTCTATATATTAAACTCAAATACTTAACTTTAACTCAATAAGAATTACTAAATAATAATAATATAATTATTATTAAATTTATTTTATTTATTAAATGTATTTTAAAATATTAAATAATATAATTTATTTTAAAAAGAATTCTAAAATGTTTAAAAGAAAATTTTAAAATTATAATTTTTATGAAAGAAACTAAATCCATTAACTTAGCCAAACCTAATTTAAATATGTACATTGAATTGGATATAATAGAAAAATACATAAACCCGAACTAATTAAATTCAAAATATTATGATTGGGTTGAAAGATAAGCTTGACCAAACTAAAGTCAACTCGCGTACGTCCTTTACTCTAAAATCAGATTTCGATCCCTTTAGCTAGCTTCACTAGCAAGCATGTTGAAGTATGGAGCAAGCTTCTTAAGCCTGCAACTGAGTCAATCTTATATAATACAAAATTGCATACAAAAATATACACAATCATGTGTCTTTCAGATGCTTGCTTCCCCTTTCTGAACCCTTTACAGCACAAGCTTCATGTTTCATGTCTACTAAATTATTATTTTAGACTTATCTTGCAAGTTCAGCATATATGCATGGCTGGGAAGTGATTTACATGTCATTCAATACGGATATTTTGTATTTTACTTCGTCTTTATAGTTTCATGGTTACACCAATTTTACACGATGATTATCTTCGAGATCTCATATTACTTAGAGATAAGATAAATTTATAATATATTAATTAGTGTAAATAATACTTTATAACTCAATTTTCTATTGTTGAGTTATTACTACAAGAATATAATCGATTAGAGTCAAGAATGTAACGTGAGTTTGACGTGAGACGTTATTTGAGTCGGCTAATATCGGTCTGTCTGACACAAAGGTAAAACTTTTGATAAAAAAAATAAAATGAAAGTGTTAAAATCTATCTGGGAAAAAAAACGATGACTATATTAAGAAGTTACACTTCGTCCCCGTTTAGCCGATGCAAGAAGACTTTGCATCGAAGTTTTTAATGTGGTTCACGTTACATTTCTGAACCAACGCAATTTATCTATTTGCAAACTTTCGCTTTGAGGCGTCCCATTTTAACCAAGACAATTTGTCAATATTCTTATAGTGTATATTAATGAGATTTATTATTTATTAGATTTATCATATCATGTCCTTATTATCAAATCCCATGTATAATTACATTCTTAATATATATATATATATATATATATATATATATATATATATATATATATATATTTCAATGATGAAAAGAATGTGTAAAAGAGATTAAATGTATCGATTAAAAATAATACACATTTACCATAACATAATAAGGTTTAGAAGTGTAGTTATTAAGAGATTATATTTGCATAACAATAATAGATACTAAGTGCATGAATGATCTAAGGGCTACAGTTATAATAAGTTTGTAACACAGTTCTCCCTCCTTTCTCTCCCTTTTTCTCTTTTCTTTTGTTCATCTCACTCTCATTGGTTTGAATAAAAAAAATTAAAATTTCTTCTTAAATATATTATAAACAATAATTTGATTTTTGTGACACGGACACCATGGCTATATGTGGAATAAAAACAGAATAAAGGCATGTGCAAAGATCTGCCTTCATCTTCTCGTGTTTTAGAAAAGATATAGTTACTTCTGCCACAAACTGCCACAAACTGCCACAGACGGTTGAAGAAAAGTTGCATACAATTTAAAATTATTTAGAAATGCATGCCATTAAATGTTAACATAATATATACTGTCAACAACTTGTAAGGTATATGTACTTATCATTTAAAAATATTTAAATAACCCACTGTTCTACGTTTTTTAGGAAGCAGTTATTTTGTTTTGGCATAAATGTTAAGATGTGATAAAAACAGTAAATTAAAATTAAAATATAAAACATCATGCATGTTATATTATACTCTCATACTTAATTAGCGAACCATAATTGGTTTCATGTGTTAGTTAAGTTTAAAATGAAGATTATTACTATAATACTTAAATTGATAGTATTGTGATTGAATTCGAGTTTAGACTGATTGTATAGGAAAACCAACATCCATATCAAATCAACGGATGTGAACCCGTCTAATCATTTATCAAACTGATAAGAAATTGTTTTAGCAGTACGTTTTAAATTAAAGAAACAATCAACCTAAATTATTAGTTTTTTCTTTTTTATGTAAATTTTTTGAAGATCCTACATTGATTATAAATGAGACATGTTTACCGTATATAAATAAATGAAAACTAACTGAACAAAGAAACAGCTAATTCCATAGCTTTACAATCACGTGGAATTTTCATCCCGATCTAATAAAACTCAATAGTATTATTAAAATTTTAATTAAATATAATATATAATTCATTTAAACAATTCTATGTATTTAAATATTAATTTATAAATTTGTGTTTTATTTAAGTTCATTATCATAAAATTATGATGTTATTGTTTGATTCCAATTTGATGCCGATTAAACGGTTAAACTTTACATATTTATTTTGATGAGTTTAATGAGCTGTTGGACTTTAAAAGCATTATAAACAAAGTCTTATATTCTCAGTATACAGCATCACATATTCGTCTAAAAAGTTTGTCGTTTGCACATGGTCTATATAAGCAGTCAAACATTTGTTAATATTATGATGACCATGGTTATTGTGGGAGCCTTTCAATGTCCCCACACCGGAGAACATGTTTCAGAGTATTTAGATTAGATTTTGTATAATAAAAAAAGGAAAAAATATATTTTAACATTAATATTCATTAAACGCATCTACTTTACTCCTATTTTCTATAATGTCATAATAAAATATTAATTTATATGTTTATAGGTTGAACGTACATCTAGAGATGACAAAATGGGTCAGACTCGCCAGCTCGTCCAAAAAAGGACGGATCGGGTTAAAATTTTCAACCCATCAACCCGTTGTAATCCGATCTATTTGGTCCGTCAGTTTAGCGGGTCAAAACGGACCAGTTCACGGGTCAACCCGCTAGTCCATTTTTTTTATATTTTTTTATGTTTAAAATTAAAAATAATTAAAAAATAATATTTTTTTTAAATTATATAAATAAATTTATAAACAAAATTTTAAAAAAAAATAAAAAAATTTTAAAAAAATGAAAAAAAGTAAAAAAAAAAAAAAGATGGGCCAGCCCACGGACCAGTTCACCGACCCGCCAGTCCGTTCGAAGACAGGACAGGTTACAATTTTTGGCCCGTTTATTGATAGCGGGTCAGTCTGACAAATCACATACGAGTCAAGCCAAAACTGACCGGACTGCCTCATTTTACCACCTCTACGTATATCAGGAGAAAAAACTAATATAACAAGATTAAAAACAACATGTTAAAGTTTGTTTTTGAAGGTGAACTCTAACTGGTGTCGACTTATTCAATAATAAATACTATTAAATTTAAATTATTTTTTTAAGCAGTTTAGCACATCTTAACTGATGCTAACACTAATTTTTTAATTTTGACCATATCAAACTTACTAACATGTATAAAATTATTGTCTTAATATGAAAAAGTCATGATTTTATAGATGTGACTTAAGAATTGTCAGAGGCAACGATTTTAAAACTACATATTCTTCATGTCATATTTAATTAAAAAATGTAAAGTAAAAGATGAAAAGGTGGCTTAAAGTAAGCTTAAAAAAAAATCCACTCTCCTTGTTACAGATTTTGTTTTTCCTTCCTTGTGTCAGACTAAAAAAATGTGAAAGAGAAAAAATATTCTTTCCTCTCATAGCCGAATAAACGCTTCCACAGACTAAAAAAAAGCTTCCATAAGATGTTTTACTCTAAAACTATTGTGCTGGCTTGGCCAATGCTAATAACTTAGAGAAAAACTTGAATAAAATAATATAATAATAAAATCAGTTATTCATCGAGTTATTTATTTCAATTACAAAAATAAAAAAAATGTTTTTTTTTATTGTAAAATTTATTGTCTAATTAAATGATGAATTACAAAAATTATCAAGTGTTATACATGAAAAATGATACTTAAACTTTACACCTTATTATTTGGACAATTTAGTATACTTATTAATCCCATAATATCGACAATATTAACTTAAATAAATATGAATATTCAAAATATACGTGATTAATGTTTAGTAAACTCGTACTAACCTTATTTATTTTTATTTTTTATGATTAATGTTCGATAATCAATGCTAACTTAAATAAATAAAATATAAAAAAATAAATGTTAACTTAAATAAATAAAATATAAAATTAAATTAAATATGTTAAGTCAATACTAATTTTATTTGTTTTAATTTTTTTTATATTTAATATTTATTTATCCAATGTTAACTTAAATAAATAAAATATTAAAATTAAATAAGGATAATGTATATGTTACGTCGATAATAACCTTATTTATATTGAATATTTATCTTAATTGTTTTTAGTTAGTGTCCACATAAATGTTAAATAAGTTAATATTAGTTTTATCTATTTTTAATATGCATTTTAGTTTGTATCTATTAACTTAATAACTTGAATATTTATTTAATAAAAAGTTCTAAAACTAATTTTACGTTTATTTAGTTTTTTCAAAATTAATCTTTTGCGTCGTAGTCGAATAAACTCGCGTTATTAGTATCGTAATTGAGCAGACATAACTATTTAGAAACTAAATTTACGTTTTCCTGAAGTGGTTGAAAGAAAAAAGAAGTCTCAATAAAAAACCATTTCTAAAAAATATTAATCGTAGTTTATTTTTTTCTTCCACTTTTTTTTGTCTTCATCCTTTTTTTCATTGTTCTCTTCATCATGGGAGTTTGTATCATTAATAGATGAGGTGATACTTTTGGTGAGGAATCTAAGTTTGAAGTCTTACGTTTGAATAAAAAATGAGAAAGTTGAGCATCATATAATGATGAAGATCCATAAACTTGTCCCTTATGCATGAGTTGCGCTTAAAGATCACAAAAATACTTGTGCCCACTGGTACCTACAGATAAAATTTGTGATGGATAGTTGTATTCGCGGGTAGCGGGTATTTTAATATCAGTTTATAAACAGGTTTAGCGCGAGTATCATACTATCTATATTCGCAGGTACCCATTACCTGTAAAAAATTAAATTTATGTTTTATTAAGCTAGACTGTTGACGCTACGCAGATGAAAAGCACAATTGCGACAGAAACGAACGCAAATGAAAATGAATGGGCACGACAGAAATACAATGGTGCTGATGAAGAAGGGAGGGCACCACATAAACGAAGACGGAAAGCAGGAGTGCGGCAGAAACGAGCGTCGATGCAAATAGAATGGGCACAACAATAGAATGGGCGCTGATGAAAAAGGTATTGCGAGGGCGCCGCAAATCACTGTTGACGAAACGAAGACGGAAAGAAAGAGTGGTGCTAAAACGAACGCTGATGCAGAAAGAATGGACACGACAATAGAGTAGGCACTGACAAAGGAGGAAATGTGAGGGCGCCAATTTTCTTTTAATTAATAAAATGATCAAAACAATAGATAACGCTTGTTCAATTACATGCTCTCTATTTGTATCTCAATACATTGCACTTATTTCTACGAGCGCTCTCTTTTGATCTACTAAAAATTTAAAAAAAAAATATAGACGACGCTTATATAGAAAAACGTTATCTATGTAAAACAATTAGATAACACTTATTTTATGAAGCTCTTTCTTTTGGTTCGTGTTTCTATAGAAAGCACTTAATTAAAAAAGCGCTTTCTAATCGATTGACAATTTTGGCGTAGTGTAGATTTAATAAAAATAAGAATAAGAATTATATTTTGTTAGATTAAATTTAATTAAAACTAAAATTTAGTTTATATTTAATTTTATTTATATATATAAATAGTTTTTTTGTAATTTTATTTTAAAAATGTATAAAATATCTTTTTTTAAATACTCATGAGTATCTACGGGTACTTGCGGATACCTAACAGGTACACGGGCAAGTTACAGGTGAATTTTTGTAAGGATGAACAGGGACTCATATTTGAGAGGGAGATTGTTGAAAATTTGTGTGATTTTAAATCCCACATTAACTACAAAATGAGAAAGTTTAGCATCATATAAGGATGAAGACCCATAAATTCATTGTCTTAAAGTTTTGCATTAGAGATGATGTTAATCTCTTATATGTGGGTTGAGCTCATATCTCATTTGTATTGTATCTCTAGGTGAACTGTCTCTCTTAAAAGACCCAAGATTGTTTACCTTCTTCTCTCCAGCCTTTTTCGACATCAAAAGTACGTGGTAAGAGTTGTAATATTTATAACCTTCAACATATTCAAATATGTTTTCTTTATTATAAAAATATTAACATGAAATTTGGAACTTGAAAGACAAGAATATCTGATTGTGGCAAGACTCATGTAGACTGCTGCACCCTTCTAATTAAATATTAACAATGTATTTTGAATCTTAAATGTTTATTTCATAATTTGAAAAAATTACTTTTTTATAATTGCCTAATGCATAAAAATTAAGCCTAACCTAAAATTTGATATAACTTTGGCTCAAATATTGTGTTGTTTATCGAGTACATACTTAACACAAGATTGACATATATATTGTGAAAATAATTTTAGATTACGTATAATTTTTCATCTCATTAACTCGAGTAATTTTAGTATCATGGACTATGCATGTATTATAAGTGAATAAAACATTATTTATTCCCAATTAAGATTAGTCATGCAAATTCTTCCTCTATAACTACCTATATCATACATAAAGAGAAGCATCAAATAATTATATCATACACAAAAGAAGTAATGGATGTTAAAATGATGAAATTAATAACCCGCAATGGTAGGAGCATGGTACGTAATAACCTAACGTAAGCATCATTTGAAAACCAACTTCAGAGAATCCTTCTTTTACGTTTCTTGTACCACCTATGTAGGAGGTGACCTAACTTGATCAAAATAACATTACATTAAAAAACAAACTTTAGACTAGTTCCAGCAGATAAAAAAAAATCAAATTTATTCAATTATACTTTAACATGCAAAAGATAAAGTTTATTTTGCACATAATATTAATGACACTTTGCAACATGTGAAAGAAAGGAACGAAATGCAATTTGGATCACAAAACCGTAATAGGACACGATAAACATAAAAAGAGTGAGAAGGAAGAGATCCGAAAGTTCGCATCATCTTACATTCCCTCACCATTGGTCCAAACAACGAGTTAGGACCTCGTATCATATATAACACAACATTCCACACTTTCTCGCTTTCAAACTCCCCTTCACACCCTTATCTTTCTCCACCACTTCACATCAACAAGTTAGTTACATTCATTCATTCATTGGTGGTGAATTGTGAGCAGAGATCTGAAGCATAATGCGTAAAAGATTGCAAGAGTACGTGGATTTGAAAAGCGATAATGTAGTTGATAACGTAATCGATTCCGATCTAAATGAGCTGAAGCTTGCGGCCAAGAAGTTCATCCATTATGCAGCCCTGGTAGGGGGCAAAGCCCTTGGCGATTCTTTCTTTAAATGGCTCGCTTCCTTCGCTGCGATGTAAGTTCATATTTCTTGCCTCCAAAAGATATAAGATTAGTATTTATATTAATTTAATTGAGTTCTTAGAAAAATATTTGTTTCAGTTATTTACTGATACTGGATAGTACAAACTGGAGGACGAATATATTGACGGCGTTATTAGTGCCTTACATATTCTTCAGCTTTCCCGAGTCACTGTTCTCCTTTTTAAGGTGACAATGGCATTTATAGTTTCTCTCTCTTTTGTTATCTCTTTACACAATAGTTATTCATTGACTGGATATAATCGTTCAGAGGTAATGTGGGAAAATGGATTGCATTCGTCGCAGTTGTGCTCAGGCTTTTCTTTCCTAGACATTTCCCTGGTACGCTCAACTGTTTCTAAGCCTAACAACATATATTAAGTTCAAAAACTTCACTTATTCATAGTTTGTTCCAATATACATGACCAATTCTGTATAACTATTGTCGTAAATAATGTGCAGATTGGCTTGAAATTCCTGGCTCAATGATTCTTATTTTGATAGCAGCGCCCGACATATTTGCTAAGAAGTTGAGGAATAACTGGATTGGATTAGCGATTGATCTTTTCATTGGTTGTTACCTACTACAAGAACATATAAGGGCTTCTGGGGGATTCAGAAATTCTTTCACACAGAAACATGGAATATCAAATACTATAGGCATTCTCCTCCTCATAGTCTATCCTATTTGTGCATTCATTCTCCATTAAGTATAAAGCATATTGACATCAAAGAAAAAAAATATGAGGCATAACCGTTGATGATGATGTAATCTTTTAGGAAAATAAATTTTAGATGGTGGGGTTTGATACAAGCCTTCACAAAACAACTCCATCACCACACCAATGTAGAGTTATAGAAAATAATTTCACTCGACAGTTCTGAACATTGAACCAATCCTCTCATGCAAAATTTATTCTGAACACTATTTTGGAATATTAAGGCAGAAAATAGCTAATAACCAATTTGCCTGAATTTTCGTGGATGGAAAAAATGATTTTAATTCTATTGACTTTTTTTTAGTCTTCAAATTTATTTAAGAAACAGTCGGTAAACTTTGGTTAATAAAATAAAAAATAAATATAAAAGATGCAAATATTGAAAACAAGAAATAATTTTATAATACCTGGCTATTACCTTCAGCTATGCGTCTTCTTCTTCAAAGAGCAACAACGCTCCTTCAGCAACTCAACAATGTCAAAAGGCACCAACCAGTGAACAACGATGAAGCACCATTCCTTTGTTGTTTTCTTCGTTGACACATATTTCAAAAAAATGTTTGAAGGATAAAACTGAAATTAACTAAAATGACGGGGTGCGGGAAGAAAATGATAGGTGCAGGAAGTAATTTCCAATTTTCATCTACAAGCTTTGTTAAACCCAACATATTATATATAAATTAAAATATGTCCATACTTTTTATTAGAGATGTTAATTTGCCTCCTAGTTCATAGGCCATGACCCATTCTTCATTAAGCCTCCTTTTAAGAGGCTCTCAAATGAGGGGGGTCAAACAACAATCTCAGTCCTCAAAGCTCCTTCTCTAGTGGATTAGGGACTCGACGACTCGGACAGGCCTAGCAGACAAGAGGACCCGAACGATCCAAAAGGACCAACCAACTTAGTTGGATTGGGCAAGCCCGACTACACTGAAAGGCAAGGCAAGCCCGACTACCCTGACATGCAAGGAAAGCACGAAGACCCGAACGTACATGGTGGACTTGAAAATCCAAACAGGTTGGGCGTGCCATAAAAAGCTAGAGGAGTCGGGCGGGCCGAACGACCCACACAAGCCCAACAAGCTTGGTAGGCTCGACGATCCGAACTGACCTAACAAGTCGGACGTGCTTGATGACCCAAACGTGCTCGACAAGCTGGAAGGGCTCGATGACTAGGACGGGCCCGATGATCCAGATGGGCCTAACGCTCTGGACGGACCCAACATTACAAACGAGCTTAATGACCCAAACAAGCCGACGAATAGGGAGGGTGCAATGAGCCGGACGGACCCGAGGACACAAACAGGCCCAACAAGCCGCATGGGCCTGACGAACCGAACATGCCTGACGACACGGACGGGCTAGGCAAGCCCAACAAGTTAGACTTACTCGACCAGACAGACGGGCCTGACGGGTCCGATGAGTCGAACGGGCCCGACAAGTCCCAAAAGGGTCGTTAGGCCCGTTTTGATCATCGGGCTTGTCTGGGTCGTTGGGCCCATCTTGTTCATCGGACTCGTCCAGGTCATTGGACTCGTCATGATCGTCAGCCTGTTCGGTCGTCGGGTCCATCCAAGTCGTCGGGCTCGTCTAGCTCATCAGGCTTGTCCGATTCGTCAGGCCCATTCAGTTCGTCGAGCCTGCCAAAAAAAGTCAATATTACAACACACTTTCTATTTTTTATTCCTTCTAATTGTTTGAGTTGTCATGAAATTTATTCGCATCTCCGAATATATTTTTCATCTTATCATAATCTTGATGCAATTTTGTGTAAATGATGTATGTTAATTAAATATTTTTTATTTTTCACATTTGAATATTTCTATTATTTTTTAATATTTTTATGGCTTAATACCTAATTTGGTCCTCTAATTTTATTCGAATTTTTAAAAAGATCCTTAATTTTTCATTTGTTCAATTTAGTCCTCCAATTTTTAAAATTTTCAATTTAGTCTTTTTCGTTAGATTGACATTAACATCGTGTCCGTACAGTGTCACATGTCATGTTATTGTCACCTGACTGTGCTTGTTTTCAATTTTGTCCCCTTATTTATAATTTTATCCATTTTGGTCCTCTTTTTTCTTAAAATGAAGCAATTTGGTCCCTCTCAAATTTGATACCAAATTAGTAATTAAACTTAATTACAACTTATATATACATTTATATATACATGTTAAATTTTTCAATAAAAATTTATATATCAAATCACTCCATCTAAATTTTTAAATTATTTTATTTTGACATTTTTACATAAAAATAATCCCTATTTAAACTTATAATATTTTTAAAATATTGAAAAATGTAAATATAAAGTTACACTTGTAACATTAAAAATATTTGTCACATTGAACATTTAAAAATTACAAGTGTCACTTTACATTTACATTTTTAATATTTTAAAAAAATTATAAGTTTAAATAGGGATTTTTTTAATGTAAAAATGTAAAAAAAAAATAATAATTTGAATATTTAGGTGAAATTTTGATATATAAATGTTTAAAAATCATTTTAACATGTTTATATAAGTTATAATTAAGTTTAATTACTAAATTAGTCTCAAATTGGAGAAGAACCAAATTGCTTCATTTTAAAAAAAAGATAGGACTGTGACAATAACATGACACGTGGATACGACGTCAACATCAATTTAACGGAAAAGACTAAATTGAATATTTTTAAGAAATTGGAGGACTAAATTGAACAAATGAAAAATTAGGGTCCTTTTAAAAATTCAAATAAAATTAGAGGACCAAATTTGGTATTAAGCCTATTTTTATTTATTTTATATTTTTCTTTCACATGAAAATGTTTAACACTCTCAATTTAAGTGTTTAATAACATAATCTTTTCATTTACTAGATAATATAAAAAATTTATCTTCTTTAGTCTATTATTATTTATTTTTGTTTCATTTAAAAAACTCTTGTTTCACTATTTTCTCCATGTACTATGTTGATATTTGAAAAGTTTTATTACATCATATCCTTAATTATATATTTATTTTCCTTAGTGTGTTTTAATTTAATAGTCTCTCAAATTATTTTTAAGACACACATTTGATAATTTTTTAATATTTTTATTTGTTGTTTATTTTTATCATGTAGAATATTGTTTTGGTATATTGGTTATAATTATTTTTTATTTTATACTCATTATCATACTGTGATTTTGTCATTATAATTGTATAAATAAATTTTATTTACTATAATATAAAAATTTAATTCAATTACCATAAATTTTTTTTATCGCAATCCAACATATATTGAAAGTTTAAAAGATATAAGATCTATGTTAAAATTTTATTATTATTATTAGTTTAATCTTTATTCTTTGCGTGATTTTGATCATGTGATGTATTATATTCTTTATTAGTGTATAAAAAAGAGATTCATTAGAATTTAAAAAAATCAAGTAAACAAACATTTAAACTATATTTTATTTGAATATTTGTTTTTATTTTATATTTTTTAAAAATATTTTTAAATTTTATAAACTAGGTTTCATTAATGTTTGCAAATTTAATAAATGTTTTGTTTTTCATAAAACTTTATTTGGCATTCTAATTTAAAATGTATATAGTTCTAATTTCTTAATATTAAATATTTGATAATACTATGTTTCCTTTACTGTAACTTTTTATTATTTTATAAAAATTAATTAATTAATGTTGAAACATTCAGAAAACGGGTACGAGTATGAGTATATACCCCATTATCTAGTGGGGATGACGATGAGACAAAATTTTGGTACCCGTTGAATTTGAAGATGGGAATGTGGATGACATTTTTTTTATGGGGATGGATATGAGATCGCGAAACCCATCCCCGTCCCGCCTAGTTGCCATCCCTATTTTTTATCCTTTTCATATTATTTTGATAGTTAAATCATTCCATAGGTCCCAAATTATGTAGTGAAATCTCAAGTAGCTCCCCTCATTTTTATTTGACTCAATTGAGTGAAAAATTCGTTCCAATCAGATCCTTTACGTTAGTAGTACAACAACAATGTTAACTATCTACCACGTTTCAACGCGTGGTTTTTTTGATTTTTTTTTAATTTTTTTTTAATTTTTTATAATTTTTTTTAAAAATAAAAAAATGATCACATGTCAATCTGACATTGTGCCACGTGGTAGAGACAGTGTGATGTGGCAGTGCCTTGTGTCTGTGTCACTATTGGGTGTGAAAAGTCTCAATATAGTATTTGTATTTGTTATTTTGTCTCAATTTGGTCCCAAATTTTTTAAAACTGAATCAATTTCATCCCTATATCAAATTTAATTTTTATATAAATTTTGCAATGGTATTTTTATTATCATTTATATTTTTAACATAATTAAGTTTATTTAAATGTGTATTTTGTATTGAATTTTATTTAAATTTTATTTTAAATATTTATTTATCTATAATTTATAGATAAATGTTAGAGTTGCTTTGAAAATAAAAACTTTATAAATTCAAATATAAAATTTTAAAACAATTTTATAAAAATTTAAAATAAATATATTTATTTAAAATTTTACAAATCAATTTATAAATTTATTATTTTTAAACCAATTCTAACCTTTGTCTATAAAATTTTGATATATAAATATTTAAAACAATAATTAAATAAAGTTCAATGCAAAATATATATTTAAATAAACTTAATTGTGTTAAAAATATCAATTATAATAAAAATACCATTATAAAATTTATATAAAAATTAAATTTGATTTAGGGATGAAATTGATTTAGTTTTAAAAAAATTGGGACCAAATTGAGATAAAATAAAAAATAATACATTGAGACTTTTCATATCGAATAGTGACATGTGACACTTCCTAAGATGTGGATTACTAAAAGATACCTGATACCGGACATTACGCAACTGATTGGACCCCTTCGGCTTGGCTATTCTGGGCCTTCTTCTATTTGTACCTGCTTCCGTTTCTGCCCTCGCCATGAAAGCTTTCTGGTCCAGGCCTCAGGCACAGACCTGAAACTTGACTGATACGCAAAATTAAATGAAGCACAAAAGTAACATCCATATTATATATATATATGGGAATAACCCCTGTTCGTAAACCCTGTTGTCTTAGTCTTCCTTAAACGAGTGAAACACTCTAAAGAGTAGCCATCACACTCTCTGCCATGTGGCACAATGTCAGATTGACATGTGACAATTTTTGTTAACTATTTTTAAAAAAAATTATAAATAAATAAATAAATAAAAACCACATGCTGACACGTGCACATAGTTAACACCGTTACTCTACTACTAACACGGAAAGAACCTAATTGCAACGAATTTTCCAAAATAGGGACTCAATTGAGTCAAATAAAAATGAGAGGACCTACTTGAGATTTTACTACAAAAATGGAAACCTCTAGAATGATTTAACCTATTTTAATTACAAAAGATTAAAATAAAAATTATTTTAAAAAAATAGTTTTTCACAAAATGTAAGAAAAAAAAATGATAATATTGGATGAGAGAAGATAGGAGTATTTTGGGAGTGTTAAAAAAACGTGGAATATGAGATGTAAGTAGAATGAGCTTTAAGACGATCGATCAGGCCCATTGAACTTGTGGCCCAGTAAATGGAGCCATTAAACCCTTGTGGTTGTGCCAAACCCTAAATCTTCCTTCACAGATCCAAACGCCTATAAAAGCGAAACGGTGATCCCTCTTTAACAATCCATTTGCGCAAGAAGCATGAACACAATGTCATCTTTTAAAATTTTGTTGTTATTTTTAGTCTATTTCGTGTTTCGTATTTATTTGTCCGATTTACTTGATTTGATTTAGTTTATACTGTTTTACAATCGTTTCTACTCACGCGAAGGTGTGGTTTTCTCGGTGATGATCAAATTATGATGACGAGTCCGATCTAATCCATTCTTACAATTCTGACGACAAATCGAGGCATTTGTCTGAGAGGATTCCACCCTTCCCTCCCATTAAGTTATTTAATTTATTTTTTCTATAAGTTGTGTAATTAATTATTCTTAGTGATTATTTGGCATGTTGAGGATACTTTCGAATATGTTCATATGATTATTCATATGATGAATCTAATCCTCCTACTCATTCTGAATGCCGGTTTTTTAATTAGTTTTTGAATGTGTAGCGTTGATGGTATCGGTGGTGTGGGGAGTGTTGAGTTTTCGACGGTTTTGTTTCAAACGCAATTGTTCCATTTTCTTTTTGTTTTTCATTATTTTTATCAAATATTTTACTTGTTTTTGTTGGTGATTTCTTGTATTTTGTTTAGTTTGTAATTGGTGAATGCTTATTCAGAACTACTTTTATGTCCTCTGAGGAAGATAAGGGATGTTGAATCTTGGAAAATTCTATTGGGTTTTGTTACGGTAATTGCTGATTGTATGGTGGGGTACAGTAATTATGTTTTAACCTTGCTTATGTTCTCTTTTTTTAATAGTAACCCAAAATTTAATTTAATAAATTATAAAATAATTTTTCTTCAATTATAAAAATAAATAATTTGTGTAAGCTTTTTTACTATATAAACTATTTTTTTTTTATTATAAATAATTATTTTAATTCAAAAAGCAATTTTTTAAAAAATTAATTTTTTTTATTATTATGAGTAATAATTTGAATTTATAAAGGTGGTTACTAAATTGTAATATTGAATAAAGAATTTTTTTTAGATGAATTAAATTGATTAAAAGCTAGCCATAAGAAATGAAGGTAAAAGTAGAATATATATATATATATATATATATATATATATATATATATATATATCAATCAAAATTTAAGTCTTTTTTGTTGAGTAACACAATTTTAGTTACCATTTATAGTTTTAAATGTTGTTTTGGTTGCTGAAATTAGATTAAGCCCAACACAATAGTGTCGATCTGAAATTGTGTTCATCTCAATTTTTTTGATCCTGTAATCATATTTAATAATGATCTAGGTTTGTTAAACCTACTAAATTAGCACTCGTAAATCAATGGTAATATACGAAATTCAATACATATCATTACCCAAAACGTATATGATTGTATTTGTTTTCACCTAATGTTATATTGATTTGTAAATACAAATATCTTAAGTAATTATAATGCATTCAAGAAAATAATTAACCCAAACAATTTTCAATCAAAATATATCTCGTAGTGTTGTTTTAAAAAATTTGGAGATGGTTTTGAAGTGAGTTAGAAAATAAAGGTTGTGAAAGTTTGTAGACATTAGAAAAAGTTTAGTAGATAAAAAAACTTAGATTATATTGAACGAATGAAATTATAAGAAAATTATTTATAAAAGAAATGAATAATATAATATATTTATGTAAGGTGAGAAATAATTTATGTACATGGGAATTTTATTTTATTTTTAGTAATTTTAGAAGTAATAATTTTTTATTAGAACTAATATAAATTTGTATTTTTGTTATTAATTTTTATTATATTGTTTTGATAACAAAAAAACTTAAATATGATGGAGTAATTTTGTAGATCGGAGTGTAGTTTGTGAGTAATTTAATTGATGTGTTAGATTAAAAATAATTTAATTGAAAGAAAAACAAGATTATCAAATTTATGTTGAAAGTAATCTAAAATAAATTTATTTTATAAACAAAATTAATGAATAAATTGAAAAAATAATTATTTTAATAAAAACATAATAAAATACAATGTATTTACATATTGAAAAAAATTTTGGTAACCAGTTTAGAAATTTGAAGTATTAATTATTGTTGTAAACATAATTTTAAAAGTTATATTTTTACTTTATTAGTGATGATTTACTTCATTAAATTACCTAAATTAAAAAAACATCATAAATTAAAAATACATGCATGTCAATTAACTTAAATTAAGAAAAAAAATGAAAGACATTATGGTAATCTTATCCAAATATTCTTTAAATCTTTGTATACGAGAGGATGAAAAAATAATAAAATTCTTTAATATCTTTCTTTTTCTTTTTCTCAAATTCTTACAACTAAACACTTTAATCACCTTCAAATTATTCATCTCTTAACCTTCTAACTAATAAATATGGGAACATATTATTAATATCCTTTTCTATTATACTTGGTTGAAATTTTTTCTTAAATCTCACACCTTAAACTTAAATTACTTTGAAGTATAAATGTTAGAAACCAAGAATATAATTATATTAATGTATATTTAATGAGTGAATTTTTATATTGTTGTTAAGAAATTTAAAATAATTTTAATAATACAGTAAATTTAGATAATAAATAGAAAAAAATAACAAGAAAATAATTCTTATATATATAATTGAAAAAAAATGACAACAAATAAAAAGAATACAGTAAATATTTTAAGAGAGTCTTTATAATTTTTTACTAAACCATTTATATTCACATTGATTAATGAATAATTTTGGTTATACTTAAGTGCACTCTAATAATGATTTTAAAGGATCTTGGAATTTTGGACCGTAAATTTTGCATTGATACAAGTTGAAGGTAGTTATTAAATAAAATCAATATTAAAGTAAAATACATACGACAATGTTTATTATTACAAGCATCATATCACCAATTCAACGACCATTCAAACTAATAGTTGTCTTTGGAAAAAATAGTAGTCGCAAGTAATAGCAAAACAACAAATATAACAACGCTATTATTCCAATCACAGTCCTTTCAAGACAATTGTAAATAACAACTAACCTTGAAAGTCTCCAACAGTTATCAACCATTATTAGTGTTTTCAGTGACAGCTCATCAACAACAAAATAAGCTAAAAAAGTTAAAACCTTGTTTTCTTTTTCTGCCGTGGTGGTATATAAAAATTAAACTAAATTAAATCATACAACAATTAGTGTTTATCGATATATGCGTATCATATTGACACTAAATTTATTAATTAATATGTAGATTAAAATGATGATGTCAGAATAACTTATCAAGATTAATATTGAGCCGTGTAGATATTTACACTAAAGTTATTAATTACTATTAGATACAAACGAAACACGCTGACAACATTTCACAGGTGCACTTCCGAATGATTCTGCATAAACTGTAAATAAATAAACTGAAATTTGATAGTTACATTTTTTATACTTAATATATACTTTGTTTCTTATCTCAATTAATAAAAAATCATTAATTGCATAATAAGCATATTTACATTCTCTCACAAGGTGAAAGGAATTAAAATAAACTACCAAAATATTTTCTATAATTAACATTAAACAGGTATCCTTAATTATCTAGATAACTTAGTATTTATATTTATAATTTTAATACTTGCTTTCGTTCTAAATTTAATGAATAAATTTCTTTATATTTTTAATATATTATTGGTTGAAATATTAACTAAAATTAAAAATGTAGTTTATAACAAATATCTAACTAAGTTTATATTACAAAATACTGAATAATAAAAATATCTGCACTATTTCATAATGTTAAGCGGTTAAGATCATGTACTACGCTATTTACTATATTTATTAAAACGAGTTACTTCAAAAACTTATTTGATTATTTATTATTTTTTAAATCAAACAAAAAATATATATATATATATATATATATATATATATATATATATATATATATATATATATATATATATATATATATGTGTGTGTGTGTGTGCGTTTTAATAAAAAAAGCGAGATAATTATAATGAATATGCATTGTAATAATATGGTCTTCATCAAATTGTGTACTAAAATTTTTATATGAAGCAAGAGTAATATAAATAAGAAATCATGTTAACTTTTAGTCGTATGATTAAAGTCTTTATTCTTAATTTTCACTATTACATATAAAAAATACATGTCGCAACTATTTAAAGACTATTTGAGATGAAGTAAAATGAGAATGACATAGGAAGAGACAACATGGCATTAGAAACTGTATATAGTAGAAAAAAATTATTGAGAAAAAACATTTATGATGAACATTTCTTATACATAAAAAGTGTGGAGTTTTTGATGAAGTTTGTTATGTTGAATACTTTTACGATTGTTGAATTGTTTTTGATTGCAATACAGAAAAATACTAAGGAGAATAATAGTATAAAGATATATTTTATCATTGACTCAATATTTTATTATTTTTATTTTCTCAAATATATGTTTCATAACTAAACCATTACTATAATATCCAATTTTTTGGACCATGATTCTCCTCAAACAAGGATTCGTGGTTCGTGTTGGGGATCCATGTTCCTGTTTATTTTGAAGCGTCGTAGTTTGTGGTGGATGTGATCCTAGTCATCAAAATGGTGACAGATAGTATCTTGATCCCAATTGAGAAGCTTGCAATGTGGCAACATTGGCATTAGCACGAACCATCCAATAGGAGATGACCTTATCCTATCCGTTATCTTACTCACACCATAGCCACCAAATAATTGTACTCTCTCCACTCTCCAAAAACACTTACAAACTGCTTTCTTTCAACACCTCACACAGAGAAAGAGTGAGGAATCGGTGGCAATGGCAGCGTCACTACAAGCAGCAGCTACTTTCATGCAACCCACCAAGTTGGGCAGAACCAACACTTTGCAGCTAAAGTCCCCTCACTCCATTTCAAAGGCTTTTGGTTTGGAACCTGCTGGAGCTAAGCTTTCATGCTCCCTTCAGACTGATCTTAAGGACTTAGCTCAAAAGTGTGTTGACGCGACAAAAATTGCAGGATTCGCCCTTGCCACCTCTGCTCTTGTTGTCTCTGTATGTACTCTTCTTTTCTACCATTTTCCTAACATAATCTATTATTTACATCAACTTCCCCACAATTTTACTCTTGTTTTCTATTTTGCATATGTTGTTTGTTGGGAAGTCCCACATGGTAGTAACATATAGTTTCATAGTAAAGTTCAAGGTTAGGCCTAAGAGCACCCATGTTCATCTTTCTTATCGAACGCTGAATTGTCTTTGCTTTTCTTCTCTACGTTTTGGTAGGATACATCAGATGCACATCAATGTTTTAGCACAGTTTTTGTTAGAACTCACCAAATATATTGTTTAGAGTCGAACACATGGCTTGTGAGTTCTGAGAGATTTTAAGCAAAAGTAGAGTGAGCTAATGTAAAAGAACTAATTTGAGTGAGCTATGAAAACCTTCAGGGGGCAAGTGCTGAAGGTGTTCCAAAGAGGCTAACCTTCGACGAAATCCAGAGCAAGACCTACCTGGAAGTGAAGGGGACAGGAACAGCAAATCAGTGTCCAACCATTGATGGTGGAGTGGACTCATTTGCCTTCAAGGCAGGCAAATACAACGCCAAGAAGTTATGCCTTGAGCCTACTTCATTCACAGTGAAGGCTGAGGGTGTGGCCAAGAACGCGCCACTAGAGTTCCAAAACACAAAGCTCATGACACGTTTGACCTACACTCTTGATGAGATCGAGGGACCCTTTGAGGTGTCTCCTGATGGCACAGTCAAGTTCGAGGAGAAAGATGGCATCGACTACGCCGCCGTGACGGTTCAGCTACCCGGTGGCGAACGTGTACCATTCCTCTTCACCATCAAGCAGTTGGTGGCGTCAGGGAAGCCAGAGAGCTTTGGGGGGCAGTTTCTGGTGCCATCGTACCGTGGAAGCTCTTTCTTGGACCCCAAGGGAAGAGGTGCTTCAACAGGTTATGACAATGCTGTTGCTTTGCCTGCTGGTGGAAGAGGAGATGAGGAGGAACTTGCGAAGGAAAACAACAAAAGTGCGTCGTCATCGACGGGGAAAATCACCTTGAGTGTGACCAAGACCAAGCCTGAGACTGGTGAGGTTATTGGTGTGTTCGAGAGTGTTCAGCCATCTGACACTGATTTGGGAGCAAAGGCCCCTAAGGATGTCAAGATCCAGGGCATCTGGTACGCTCAGCTTGAGTCATAGAGTGTTTTCTTTCATGCTTTCTTTTGTGTTTTTTGTTGGCTCAGATTTTGTTGTGACTCCATCGTGTTGCTGCATTATCCCTAGACCCAACTTTCCTAGCACTACTCAGAGTACTATCATGGTTGTATATTATTATATCGACCTCCAATTACAATGCTTAAAATTTCAAGTTTTAAATTGATGGTGTGTGTGTGTTTTGGAGCCTAAGTTCTCAGTAGTTGCAATTGCGCCGTATAATATGTTAGTAACCAGGGAAACACTGCATTTGAAGAGGATTGTAATTGACCTCTGCAGAGAACTGAGGTTTTCCATCCTATGAACTTGAATAGGATACTATTCATGTTCTATATTCGGTTGATTGACAGCAAATATATGTCCATACTTTCTCAGTTCTCGGTTGGAGAAATTATCAAACAGTTTATGATCATCATGATATATTTTCAACTAAGTTAAGTAATTAGACTATATAGCATTTTGGAAGGGGTATTAGACAGACAAACAATACCGAAATTGCTGAAATATAGCATCAACTAGGATGGTCAATGAAATACTACAATGATTCATTATCATCTCCTTTTAGATCACGATAATTTACAGAACACAAGGGGCCTTTTAGGCAAACGAGTGCATATTTTGTTTGCAATGTTTTAAAATGGAACGGCTATTCAACTAATTAATTGGATGGTTTGACATACCGATATTATTAAATTTATTGTAATAATTAAATAACATATAGAACCTTATTAAAAAATATAATATATGATTGTATGATGCTAAAATATAAAATAAAACATAAACGTATAGATTTCTAACATTTAAAGTACATACAATACATACAAAAGTTAAGACAAAAAATGATATAGAATTTAAATTAAAGGCTTAATCAATCATCAAACTTTTCATAAATTTAAATATTTTAAATTGAGTTTCAATTATTTTTTTTTCTATTAAATATTTTTATATTTTTTAATGAGTCCTCTAGTTTAATATTTCTATTAAATAGGTGACACTTATTGTGTGTCAAAAAATTGTGAGATTTTATAATTAATATAGAAATGATATTATAATTAATATTAAGGAACAAGTATATTTTATTATTTTTATTTAAAATACGGTAAATGTTATTATGTTTTTTTAATAACTTTCACATCATCATTTAAAGTAATTAAGGGACTAATTCTTTTATTATATGGTTCTTCTGATTCAACAAGTTTTTAATGAAAATAATAAAAATTACACACCATTTTACATTAGTCAAAGTAAAACAAGATAAATATTAGAATTATAAGCTTTAACTCTTATAGAAAAGAATAACATATCAAAAAAATAATTAATTATAAATAGGATTAACAAAATCTTTCCTCTCATCAAATCGACTCATAATCCTTCTGAGTATTAGAGTCTTCCCTCTTATACATATTAACACATTTATAAGCTATTTTTAATTTATTCATAAAAATGAGTCTTCTTAGACGTCAAAGGATTAGGAACTAACACTGAACTACTATGAGTTGAATATAAAATTTTTGTAAACTATGTGACCTATTGATAATGGGAGTGACATCCTCCAAAAAAGTCAACCAACCAAGAAATTATTCCACTGGCACGCCATCATCAAGATTCTTAACACTAGAACATTCATTCACAACACAAATATTATCGTGATTAACTATCATTGGCTTAGTCTGTGATTGAGCAACAGGCTCCATCACATGCTCCACCATAAACTCCACCACAAGCTCCATTGCAGGTCCTATCATAGACTCCACCATAGGCTCCACCACTTGAGCTAAAGAGCCTTTAGTCCCATCCTGTACACCAACCACCTTAGGACGACAATGTTGTTGTATTTTTGCATCAATTGTTTTTTTCCCACCAAAAATAACATTGACATCATGTTGTAACTGTTTAAAATTAGATAGATCATGACCAAACATTTTACATTTTGAACAAAGTAGAGACAATTTCTCATATTCCACATGACCAATAAACACAAATCATGGTCTTTCCACCGAAATTTGATTAGGCAAATTAGATAACAAAGAAACATCAACCAAAACACATGCAAAAAAACCTTGAAACTTATTCTTGGTATAATCATCTAAAGATAAAGGTGTACCCATTCCCATGTTAAGGGAAAATTGTTTTCGGCTTCTAATGCTCTAAAGGAAGGTCATGAATGTGAGCCCAACATTGAGTTTTCGTGAGTTTCATGGAAACTGAGACAAAATCTTTTGTCCAAGAAAAAGCATGAAGAATGTTGTTAGGAGATAAATTCCAAGTTCCAACAACCAAAACCCTTGACATGTCTTCTATAGAAAAAAAGAAAATTCATAAAAACCTTTGCCAAGTGAAATTGCCTTTCATTGATACAAATGCTTTTAAGCCATATATAAATTTTTTTATAAAGGTCTAAATGTGTAAGTGATTTTTCCACTTTTTTTTAACAAAATATGTCATTGTAAATGATTTTTGCACTCCTCTAGACCAACAAGATAAACTTCTTCAAAAATCTACACATACATAATATCTCTTTTTATCCAAAAAGAAGGTAATTGAGACAAAATAATATTAATTGCATTACTATGAACTTAAAGAAATGTATATTTTTGTCTTCACACATTTAAAGAATATTTGCCGAAAAATATTTTTTCATGATCTTGATTCTGTAAACAATTCCAAAGAATACGAAACCCTGAAGAAGAAGTTATACCTATGTTCACCAGGCGGTAGACCTTCCTCTAACCAGCCACTTGCACCACAGGTGCCAAATATGCATCCTTTTATGGCAAAATGAGCAAACTCTAACCACTCTCCGGAACAACAAGAACGAGCACCTAAGGTTGATGTTGGTGGCACATGTAACGACACCAATGATGAATTTTATAGATATTATTCACCTATAAAAATTCCTTTTAGGTTTTTCTGTCTCGTTGTACACTTATCATTTTATGGATCAATTTTGTATTACTATCATCAACCACTTCTTTCTTTTATCTCTTGAGTTTTGTTGCCAAAAGACTCTTTGTGCATAATTACTTGTCATAAATTTTCCTGTAATCCTACTTTTACTTTGCATTCTTTCTCCGCCAACCCCTACTTTTCATCTTTCTTATCCAATTCATTCAAATATGGTTACACTTTCACACGTAACTAGTGAACATTATCAATTCTCTTTATTCCATATCTTGATTTTCTCCTTTTAACTGCTTCTAATTTTTCTTTCAAAGTGTACATACCTCCAACCAAGATAATTAAAATCGAGATTATACTTAAGATCGTGAAGGGTTCACATAATCGTAAATTGTTAAATCTTAATCCTATTGGAGATTTTGCTTTTTATACGAACAAAAAGACATGATTTTTTTTTTCAAAATGGTGTAATTTTTTTTTTCAAAATAATCTATCTAGGCAGATTTTAAAATTATTATCGAAATAGGTTGTGTTAAAAAAACAAAATTTCAAACGATAAAGTCGTATTAAAACTTATACTTTTATACAAAAGTTGTATATTTTTATTTTAACCGTCACATTTCCCATTTTATATATTTATTTTTATTTTAAATTTTACAAATAGTGGTTCTAGCATACATTTTCTTTATTTTATTCTTTATTATTTATATATGTTTTGAAGTTTGTAGTTTTATATTTTTAAAATTTTATATAAACATATTTTTTTTTTATTTTATACTGTATGTTAATAATATAGCTAATGTTTTTTAAGAAAATTCTTACCTTCCTTACATTTTTATACAATTATATATTATTTATCTATTCTTACTTTTTATATGTTTATTAATAATTTAATTAATGAATCAAAAATAATGTTTTTGATTTCTTCTATAAAATATTTTTCATTTTAAATTATTTAGATAATTTTATTATTAAAACTTATTTATTTAAATAAAAAAATAAATAATTTTAATTTTAATTTACTGATCAAATTATTAAGAAAATATTATTATATAATTTTAATAATATGTAAAATTATTCATCAAATTATTAAAGATTCTTAAATTAAACATTATATTATTAAAATTACTTAATAATGTTTTTATTTTATTTTATTAAGAAATTAAAACTAAAAATACATATATTTATTTGTTAAAAAATAAAATTCATAAATATTTAAAAACAAAATCATCTAAAATTTTCAAAATAAATAATATTTTTACATAAAATAAAACAAAATATCAAATTTTATATGTATAAGTCTATTTTTTTTACTACAACTTTGACTTTATATTTTTATAATCATTTTATTAATTATAATTGGATGAAATTTGACAACACAAATAATAATGTGAAAATCTTTAATTACATTAATTTATTAATTTTTGTTAGGTTTAGATTTAATTTAAATTGAATTAATTTAATTAAGAAGGTAAAGAGACGATGTAACAGAAAATTAAAAAAAAAAAGATTTTACAATTTTATGATGGGGTAGAAAATAAAAAAAGTGTAAATTTATACGATTTTACAATTTTATAAGACGATATTACAATTTTATAAGACCATATTACCGACTTTATTGTAATACTTGTAATCTAACTCATAAATATTATGTCATATCGTAGAATCTTAGAATTTTACAATTTAAATTTCGTTTGGATCGGCTCCCACCTCTAACCACTTCTATTACAATGTTTTTATATCTTTGATTACCTAATGACCCTAAATGTTTTTGCACCCGATCTTTCTTTGTTTCTCTCAAATACAACGAATATTGGTTAACAAATTCCTTTCCAAAGTGGTTGCAAATGCTTGCTTCCCATCATTCCATCCATTTCCCTGATCACAATTTTTTTCTAAATGCGACTTCAATCCTTATTATTGGTTTGAACCATGTTAACTTCATCTCTAAGAAAGGAATATATATCACCTCCATTTTGTTGATGAACCCATTAAAATCTCTTTTCATCTGTATTGTTGATTTCTCTCATCACTATTTCTTTTTTACTCTTTTTTGAACTCTTTCATCTCATACATAAGGCAACAAGAATTTCTTTGTAGGACATAAATATTTATTATGACAACTCTCTTTTTTCTTTCCCTCCTTCCAAATCTCTTCCATCCCAGGAACCTTACCCTCTGAATGATGTTTGCATATACAAAAAGTAATCTTCCTGCCACATTTTCTTATGGATTCATCTACCATTTCGCCTATTCAAACCACCAAAGTGCATGACCAAGTTTATGCTCAATAACTTCTCTCTCTTTTTTGTGTTTCATGTATACATGTAAGTTTAAATTTCTTCCTTCACCACGTAATTCTCACTCTTGCGCTTTTACCTCGGATCATGCAGGGCCAGGGCCAGGGCCGGCTCAAGACTCAAGTAGTTAGATTCCTTGCTTTAGACTTTCTAAGAAAAAGAATCTTAAAAAAATTATTTTAATACTAGTTGCTTTAAACTTTCAACAAAAAATTCTTAAAAATTAAAAAAAATAAATTTTAAATAAAATTATAATAAAATGATTTCATTCTTAATTTGTTTTAAATTTTACAAACCCTTTAACCGTCTACGGGTCCATGATATTATACATCAATACATTTATTTAATACTTAACTCGCCTCCTTCGTATAACTCTTTCTTCTCAACTTCCTTATCTTTAAAGATATCCAATTGTCTCATAAAACAAAAAATGAAAAAAAAAAACTCTATATAATAATAAAATATTAAATTAAAATATAAATTCAACCAATAAATAAAAATCTAATAAAAATAGTTGTGAAGCTGGATAAGTTCGAAAGGGTATTATTAACCTAATCTATAAAAGTAACTTACTATTTTTTAGATGAAATATATTATTCTTGCATTACTATTTATTTGCATTTATACATGTGTGAAATAAAAAAATTGAGTACATCTGTACAGTACGCAGTAGTACATGTCATGTTTAATCAGTAAATTTAATTCAAGTGCTTTTAATATAAATTAGTCAGTTAAGTATTTAAAGAAAAAAAATCTGCCAACCATATTGATCACAGGTTTTGGTCAGATTCCTGTTAGGGGACACTGAATTGGGAAAGAAAACGGGTATTTATGTATATGTATGTGCTAACTGTGTGTGTAATAGCGTTTAAAAACTGAGAATTTAAAATGTTTGGTTTAGTTGCAGAGTGTGGTGTGAAAGTGAAGAAATTACAACCCGGTTTGGTTTGAGAGTTTAGGTTGTTATTGTTTAGGGCAATTATTTGCAGTACAGTTTAGACAGAATGATTAAGTGCCACGTAAGCGAATCGAGTCAGGTACCGCGCCGACAAAACCATTGAACCTAATTCGAAACAAGAAGAAAGAGAAGAAGGAGAGGTTAAGAACCATCCACACCTACTTTATTTATCACAAGAACTCATTCGCCTCTCCAATTGAGATTAGTCACCGCATTATTTAATAATTATTGTTATTCATTTATGCCTTTCATACACTAATTCTTAACCCATACAATACACATCATACACAAACACTTATCATTATTAATACTACTCTGAAATCTTAAGGTGGTTCATGTTACGGGCATGTTTGGGGTTGAATTACCATGGTAGAATGGAGGAGCTGCCAGGGGCGTTTGGAAGCAGCGCCAGTTTGGCTCTCCGATTGGGTCAAACAGTTTTTTCCACAGCTTCCCTTCTCTTCATGTGTTTGGATGTTGATTTCTACGGTTACACGGCTTTCTGGTATATCTCTCTCTTTTCTTTCTCTCTGTTTCTCACTCTGATTTTGTCATCTTCTTCATCTTCTTCATATGCCCTGTTCGGGTCTTTTCTTCTTCTGTCACTCACTGCTTCACCAAATTTGGTAACTTTTGCCGATTTCGTCATGCCCCATCATCTGATTTTGTAAAGGGTAATTGATTTGGGGGTGCTTTTGTTTCGTGATGTTGAAGTTTTATGTAGAATTGAGTTTGGGATCATGTATCTGTGCTTGTCATGAATTGTTTCAGAAATCTAAGTGAGGGAGGATTTATGTGAGTTTGTGATTGGTGTGTCAGAGAGTGATGTACTGTGGGCAAGAAACACGAGTAAAGGGAAGGGGGGATTGTGAAGAAAGTGAGTAAATTGAGTGGCCAATTCAATTAATTTTGGGGGTTGCACACATCCATACCAGTTAATGAATGGGTTTCTTGGTCATTACTCCCTTTTTCTTTCAAAGAATTCACATAAATTTTCTTTACTTTAATAATTTTTATTTTTATTTCTATATCGCAATAAATACATATATTTAAACCAATAAAAATTAAGTAAAAGAATAGGGATATAAATGATAAATAATTAACTAATATCATCTTAGATTTTGAAAATAACACTGAAATAAAAACAAATATCTTTAAAAAAAATTATACTTCAAAACAAATCGAGAGACTAATAACTGGTTATAGAAAAAAGTTACATTTTGGAATGGTGAGTTCCTTCGTATCTGTTGCGGCTGATCCGTTTTTTTCAACTTTTGCATTGAAATGCCTTTATGAGACTTTAAGGAGGGTTATTGGAAACATTGAATATTATTAGGTTCTGATTTGTGGTATGGGGAAGTGCACATGTTTATTGGTGAAGATAAATAAGATTGAATTGGCATTTAGTCCATTGCGATGTTGCTGGCATAAGCTGGAGAAAGTCGTCATATTTTTTCTTTGGGGCATTTAAGTAGAAAAGATAAAAATGAATTATTTGAAAGTTGTTTTTGTTGAAATGAAATCCTTTTGGATAATCGAATGCATTTCAATGTTGACGGCACTGTTTTTTCGTTTTTCACTTCACTGTTTCTTATTTTCGTAAACCATATCCGTGTAATGCAATTTGATCGCAATTATGATAACTATGATACTGGCTTAATCGCTCTATAATTTCACTTCAACATGGTTTGATAGTGATAACACGACATAATTAGAGTGGTTGTTGTTCATATAGAAAACTTGCAGAAGGTAAAATTGGAATTGTGTGGGGGTTTATCCTGTTTAGGTTATCTTCTAAGCATAGGCTTGACTGGAGATTTTACCTTTGTCTTTGTTTATGCTATTCACAGCTATTTGGTAACAGTGATGGGTTTGGTAATTCCATGGAGCATAACACTGTTGGTTGTGGATGCATACTCTGTCTTCATAAAATGTTTACCCCTCCAGCGAAGACTCGTGATGATAGTATTTTTGGGGGACATGGTACGTGCAATTTGTGACCTGAAAAACTTGTGACCTGAAAAACTTGAAGTGTTTGGTGTTTCCATGCTATAGTAATGCACTAATGATATTACAGTTTTTGTACACTCCAGATTTTGTCGTATCTGTCATTAGCTGCAGCATGTTCAACAGCCAGTGTCACAGATCTGCTGCTTGATGCCGATCGATCCTATTGCCCAGCAAAACTGTGCGGTAGATATCAACTATCTGCTGCTATGGCCTTCTTGTCCTGGTTTCTTTCATCAGCCTCTTGTCTGTTTAACTTCTGGCTTTTCCCTTCTTTGTAAAATCTACCTTGCTTGCTGTTCATATCTGCTCCAATCAAAAAGGGTGCAAATGACGAAGTCATTTGCTTTTGTAAAGATATTTTTTGTTTCCATGTGAATAAAATTATCATGACTATACCCAACAATGTAATAATTACTCTTCCCACCCAAGACAAATATCAAAATGTGATATATAATGATAACTGTCAGCTGTCAGTAATCAGAAGAAAAACTTTCCATTAACTGTCCTGTATTTTGGAGTTTTGGAGCAGAGGCGATGGAGCGATTGTTGAAATAACGGGATAGATTGAATGAAAGAAGGAGAAATGATTTCTGCTTTTGTTATCATATGCTTCTATTTGAATGAAGTATTCCTATGCTAACGCTAATGTTAGCAATCTATCATTGAAAGTTACGGAGAAGGATGATTGGGATTTTCCAAAACAACAAAACTAGAATTCAACAACATAGTAATGAGCATTAGAATAAAATTTCTTCAAACTTAGCAAGAATTTGTGAGAAACATTGACGGAAACATAATACAGAGTTAACACACTAAAGGATTCTACCTTCAACCAAACCACAAACATCTTAGCGTACAAATTCTAGCAATTCAAATTTCCTGGGTGGAGGTTCTTCTAGGAGGATATCCTTATTTGCTTATCAACCATCAATCAAAATACTTATCCAACTCAATTTTCTAATACTGAAAGCACATCTTGTTTCTCTGAACAATTTAGTCACTTTTCATTTATATGACCAAGCCTTGAGTTCAGAAATATGTCTCCATATCCATCTCATCCACACTACATTCAATCCAAAAACTTTAGTCTAATAAACATATAATTTTATTCCCTTTGATCGTAACCAACTTATATTTGGTGAATTTCCATTTTCTAAAGCCAAATGACTTTTATAACTAATATCATTTACTGTGTGCATAGAAATTAAATTAAAATCAGCTTTTGGACATGTTTATCTCCTACCAACAACAACTACATTTCATTGTTGAATTGCAAGCACAAATCACCAATACTAATCTTGGATTCATCATAGTCCATCTTAAAAACTTTGAAATCACCTAGAGTATAAAATGTGAAGAAATTCTTTCTGGTTGTGACACAATATAACACCAGTATCTCTGATCATATATAAGATTAATTAGATCATGGTCACTAAGAATAACAAAATCAATCACTAGTTGTAATAATCACGTAATCACTATCATCATGATCTTTGTCATATATTGCTTCCCTTTCTTTTGTTTATTTTTTTTTTCATTTATCTAAATAAAAAAGTTCTTGTGTATGTGTTCCTACATTTTACATTCTTCTACATAGATTTGGAGTTATTTTTGTTTTTATCTTTAGTAATTCAATTATTTCCTCTAATTTCTCCCTTTATTTTTAACAACAAATATTAATAGTGATTTAAAATATCTTGTATCATTCTTTTCATCTCTTCATCATGAACACTCGTTTTTTTCATTTTAAAATAAATATCACCATTGGACACTATTGTAAGCAACACATTCTATGTCGGGTCTAAAGAGTTTATTGTGTCTGTTATTCTGGCATCATAGAAGCGGGTGATATAAAATATGTGTGTTTTTTATGATGTTGAGAAAGACTAACATAGTAAGTTAAACTTACCATGACAAATGTTCAAATATGTGTCATAATATATCCAACTTATTATGACATGGGTTAATAATCTTAACATATTAAGTTGACTTATTATAACATATATGTGAACACCTGACATAGTAAGTTGACTTACTTACTATGACTCATATTTGAACGCTTGACATAGTAAGTCACACTTAATGTGACATGGGTTGATAATTTTGACATAGTAAGTTGACTTACTATGGAGCATATTTGAACACTTGACATGGTAAGTTTTGAGGTGTTGGAAGACCTGACATAGTAAGTATCAAACTAACAAACATGATAAATATTTACTATGGTGAATTTTCCAATAACATACATAATAACTTTTCATAATAATTACAATTGTGTTACCACACTCTCACTTATTATGTGAGGTCCATTACATTGGTCATAATAAGTGTCATTTTCACTTATTATGTTAGGTCCTCTACACTGACACAAAAATTTTTCATATAATTATAATTGTGTCATCGTACTCCATTTATTATGAAAGATCTATTACAACGGTAATAATAAATTTGTCTTTTTCACTCATTATGTTAGATCCCCTAGCCGACATAATAAGTTTTACTTTTATTATAAAACATCATCGATCAACTTATTATAACAAATGCACTACATTCGTCATAATAAATCGTCATTAATTTCTCTTTTTTCCGTTAATGAAAGATAATTCTAATTTAAAATATGAGATAATTTCGGTCACTCAAATCTTTGGACCATTTATTTTATTCCTTTTGGGATTAACCCTCGTCCCATCTCCTTTTTAAAGGTATAAGATAAGAGAACTACAAGAGTAGCATTGAAAATACATGCGTAAGAATAATTTTGCTTAGAAATAATATTACAAAAGTTAAAAACAAACATGGAAACATTTTGTGACTAAATACTCTGAAGAATAAAAGAAAAGTAAATCTTAAAATATACACCTATTTATGTAAGGATATATCTTTTATATTGGTGGCGAAACAAACAAGCACTTAGTTACGGGTCCAATAACACTCCATTATGCCTGACGAGGAGCACAAATATAGTATATTGTTTTGACATGTTTCTTGCTAGCTGCAGAATTTGCCTTGGTGGGTTCAGTACTTGAGTGTTGGGCTTTTCACTTTGTCTTTCAAGTGAATTGGTGTAGAGACATTTTGGCTAACACACTTATGAGAAGTTGCAGTTGCCAAAATATTAAGTACAAGTTTTAATTTTCAATTACTTATATTTTATAAGTTACCACGAAGCATATTTCATTGATTTATTTAAAAACTAAAATATAAGAAATTTCTATAAAAAAAAATAGAATGGATCACATTGATTTTTTATATATTATTTTGTTAAGAAGTGAACTTCAAGTTTACAAAATCGATTTGTAAGGTGAAATTTGTATCTACATTTAAATATTATAAATTTGTTTTATTTCTAGTTGATGTGGAATCTCCAATACATCATCTCATCTTAAGACATATTGAGCGAAGACATCAATGGGTGGTCCGATAACAGGTGATAGGATAAGTCCAACAAATAATAAATCTCATTAAGATAGACTCAAACTCATGGGTTCTGAAACCATGTTAATGAGTAGGCTTTAAGCCTAACTCAACTTACAAAATTGACATATAAGATGATATTTGCCTCGTCTTATCTTTAGTTAATGTAAGATCTTCAATTATGATGGTATCATAACTATTTTTACGATATTATATTATGTGTCATATATTGCTTTTTTTTAGCATTCATTAGTTCTATCCTTTCGGAATATCTCAATTCATATATCGTTTCATAATCATAATTAAGAATATTCCTGCAAGTTTTGATGCTCGATGTTAAATAATCACAGAGGACTTTGGAGACCAAATGAAAATGGGATAAGAGAAGATAACCCCTGATTGCAATATAAATTTAAGGTATAAATACTTCGAAAATCTATTTTTACTCCGAGAACATGATTCTATTGTCCATTTTCTTTGATAAAATACGACACAACATTACTTCTATATTTTAACTTTAATTCCTTCACAAATCAAAAATCCTAAGTTCTTTTCTTTATTCCATTAGATTTTCCACTCGGTTCACATTCTGTAATTTTTTTTCCCCAATTGTTATGATCTTTGTCTATTATAATATTCTAAACATTATCCTTCAGTTTTTTACTTCATTTGATGGTGGTTGTGTGCGATAAGTGAAACTTAACATTTGTTATGAATATCTGTAATTTGAATTTGAACTTTGTTTCTCCTTTTTAGCATTAATTTATACGTGTAGCATAAAATATTTAGTTGATTATTTATAAAATAGTAGCCATCCTAATTTCCACTATCCTACAATAGCTTTGTTAGAGTTGGGAGTGTTCGGCTATTCAAGATAGCTTTTTCAAAGTTGGCAACTATTTTAGACTATTCAAGATTATTAAGTAGTTAAGTGCCGAGAAATTAGGGGGAGTAATCCGTACCCCACCACATCCAACACATTTCTTAACACCCTAGTTTTACCATTTAACAATTTTCATTGCATTCTATACTATAAAAGTAATATCATGATTTTATTACGTGTATTTGAAGACAATTATTCTTAAACATTTAACATTGATTAAAAATACGATTAAATTACACTTTGGAAATAAGTATAAATCTCATTTAACAAATTAGTTTTTTATAAAGTTGAATTATATATAAACTCAATATATATACAAACAAATAACAAAATAAAAGTTCCAACAAGTTCAAAATATGTTAAGCTTTAAAGCTTTTAGGGCAAAGTTGCTCGCTCGAACTTCGTTTTCGTTGTGTCAAATGGTTATATATAATAATATGTTTTTCTCATAAAATAGTGAGAAGACAAGGTCACTGCCATGGGTAAATCTGTCAGTGGAACCACAATATAATTTTGTTTTTCTGTGTATTATTTATCACATAATGTTGACATATTCCAAACACAATGTGTAGTGCTTCCCTTTCACAACTTAGCATGCATAGAATATATAAAATTTCAAGGAAAAAGAAGATTGAAAGCACCACTTTCTTTAACCTAGTTTTTAATACTTGATTATATTGTTAGATAAAGTGTCACGCAAGTTTCACTAAATAATTTGTGTCTATTTATCCATATATTAGTTGGGCTAGCTAGAGATTTTGGTTTAATAAATAATGAGGTATGAAAGAGAAATTAAGAATTATGAAGAAGAAGAAAAATGATAATGAATAGCCTTTCACCCATCTCGTCGTGATCTCTTAACCTCGGAGCAAAACATGCCACTTTGCTTCCAATGATTCAAACTCTTATCCATCATCACCGTATAGTTTATTCATAATAAAACAATGATTATTACAATCATGACATGTCCCTAACGTTCATACACTAGGTCAAGTTAAGTCTGAATTCATGTTTTGTTATTGAGGGGCCCTCCATCTTACTCAATAATGAAGATCATAATCTTCCAAACATTGATACTTGTAGGCTAAATGAATTGGATTTTGAATGAGATTAGTCTTAAGAAGCATAATATTCCTCAACAACCGGCAATAACACATTGCAACATAATATTATATATTATGTGCTTAAGACATGAATACAAACAACAAAACTATCTATTTAATGTCACCCTATTAGATTTTCAAAGCATTTTGACGTTTTCAACACAAGGACAATGTATGTTGTTGGGTATATCTTCGACCATATCATATATTGATTATAAACTTGGCATTGTCAGTACTTGGAAACTTCGTTTCTCCTCAACATAAACAGAAGATGCACACAACGCCGAATCAAATACACAGCGACCCTTTAGATCACAAAAAGTAAGTAATTATAATATTGTTTTGGGTTATATATGATTATTTACATTGCCAAAAAAAAAGTAATAATTGTTGTTACTACCGGAAAAAAAGCTTTATGGACTTTGAGTGAACTAAGTTCTGCCTTAAGAGAGGTTGTCATGATGTTATCGGAAACTGAGGAAAGATCCACTTGTAAAAGAAAATTGATTACTCAAATCATTAAGTGCAAAGATATATCATGTACAAAATGAGTATTACATTGTATTTATATATAGGTCTCTTTAAACTTGGACTAAGATGTACAAAATATGTCAAAAAGTAAACTTGGACTAAGATTGATGGGCAAAGGAAGGGACTAAACAATGAAAAGACGAAGGCAATGACACTTGTAAAAACGTGGAGAGTTGTTCTTTACGATTTTTGCTAAAAAAGAGGTAAGTTTTTTTTCTAATTTTAAATTATCTTTTTATAGAAAATTCAACTTTGAAGTTAACGTAGAGTTTAGATCTAGATATTATTTTTGTCACGTTTGTGATTTTTTAATTTTTATGCTCTAACTAATTTATTATCCAAAAAAAACTAAATTTTAATCTAATTAATAATTTTGTAAAAAAAATATTTTTAGTCAAGATATATGCAAAAAAAACTCATAAAATCCATAAATCAAAAAGTACTGAAAACTAAAATTGGATTAAAGAAACACATTTATAGTCCAAATATAAATACAACAAATATAATAAAAACAATAGCAACACAAATAACAAGAAAAAACATACTAATTAAAAATGAGGAGAAAAAGATTGGTGCACACAGACAATATGAGATTCAAAAAAATATGTCAAAACACTTAAAAAAGAATTCTAGAATAGAAGAAAGTAAGAAGAAGCAAAAAGAGTCACAGAAAGATAAAAGAAGAAAATAGAATCAAGATTGATTATAAGAAAATAAAGATAACTAATAATTCTCCTTTTTTTTTCGTAAACAAAATTATATTTTACTAAAAAAATGTTTAAACTCATTAAATACATTTTTAATACCAATAAAAATTAAGAGACCATAATAATAATTTAATTAAATTTTATTCTCAAACATAAACTTATAATTAATTTAATTGAGATATATTAGTACTAGAAAAAATTTTGAGGCCTTTTTTTCTTAAACATAAATTTATAGTTAATTTAACGCTCAATTACTACATGAGTTCTTATTTTTGTCAAGAAGTATCAAGCTAGTCCTTTAGTTTTTTTTTTCATCTTAATTTGATTCTGACTTTTTTAATTTGATTCAATTTTGTCTTGATTTTTTTAAAATTGATTCAATTTTGATTTTTGTTACATTTATAGTGATTTTTTTGATTTATTTTATTTTATTTTTAAAACTTTTCATTTTATTTTATTATTTCTTTTTACATGTGTCACTTCACAATTGTATCACGTGGCACAATCAGTGTGAAGTGACTGTGACAGTAGCGGTGATGTCGTGACAGTGTCGCGTGAAAATAATATCAATTTGGTCTTTACATTTGTTTCTTAGATTAAATTTAGTCCTAATTTTTGTAAAAATTGAGCAATGTTGTCTCTTTCCAAATTAAAACAAAGTTTATTTTTTGTATAAATCTTATGCTGATATTTTTATTAAATATTTCTAAAAATATTTTTAAATTAACTTTCAAATCTATAGGAAATATTTAGGACAAGTTACATGAGTAAATTGATATGGACATAATATTTGAATTTTAAGAAACTATACTATTTAACTTATTAATTTTAATTCATTCATGTATTTTTTTATTGCATGATTTGTGTATGGTTTCTCATATTTTATATATATATATATATATATATATATATATATATATATATTAAATATATTCAAACTTTAACTAACATAATTTAAAATAAATTTATTTAGATTTTAAAGTTAGTTTAAAAATACTTTCAGAAATATTTAAGAAAAATATTAATTTTAGCAAGAATATTAGTGTAAGATTTATATAAAAAATAAATTTAGTCTAAATTTAAAGAGATTATAAAACAAATATAGGAATCAAATTGATACTTTATCGATGTGGCACTATCATGACATTACTACTATCATGTCACACTTACCTCATCATACGTGACACAATTGTGAAGTGATAAATGTAACAAAAATCAAAATTAAAAAAAAAGCAATTTAAAATACAAAAAAAAAAAAACATTGAAATGTGACCCTACTTTAATATTAAGGACCAAATTAAATCATTTTAACAAATATTAGAACAAAAATTGAATCAGATTAAAAAAGTTATAACCAAATTGAGATAGCAAAATTAAATATATTTTTATAGGTTAAATTTAATTAAAATTAAAATTTAATTTATATATTTTTAGTTTTAATTTAATTTACATTATATTTTATAACTTTTTGTAATTTTATTTTAGATTTCATTTTAAAATCTATAAATTATTATTTTTTAAATATTTGTAGGTATCCATGAAAACTCGTGGATCAGGTAGTGGGTAGACACTATTCATGTCCGACCTGATTTGTTGTTTTCCCTAATAATTACTAATGGATATCTAATAATGAATGTTTATCAAAAATTTGTGGTCATTGTTAAATATCAACAGATTTCGCAATTCACTACTAAATATTTTTGACAACCACTTCATTGATTGACGAATAAAATCATATTATTGATGAATTTTTCTTATTATCAATAAATTGTCTCCATTAATAATACATTATTTTTCTTGCATCGTACATTGTCACCATATAAGAGTGAGATGATGTCAAATTTGAAATAATAATTTTTTTTGTCTGTTATTTCTTTTAATGTACGAAGAAATCATAATAAGCTTTAGGAGAAAAAAGAAGTAATAAGATGATAAAAAAATGAAAATTTATAATTAATTTGATTAAATAATATTAAAATAGAAAGTGATGTTAATTTACAACAAAATAATTATGTTTATTATCTTTTTCAAATGACATTGAATGTTGATTAACGAAGTCCTAATTAACCGGGCTATTAGTACTTAATAAATAATAAGACAGAAACTTGATGGACCCATAGATGACCTTAAAAGGGACCAAACCAAACACACCGATTGAGACGACGAATGTAAGAGAATGAATGGAAAAGGCCAAAATGTTTGCTGTCATTCTCACCAAACAAACAGTCCCTAGATTACTACCACCGTATATCAAAACAACGCGGATCTTTAACTTTTTAACTGTTTAATACACGTAATATATACGTACAACACCATATATTTCTTCTATCTTTTAATTTTAATATACCTATCTTTCAAATTTTAAGTCTTATTCTTTGGATGGAATAGTTTTTTGTTGGTCATTTTTAAGTGTAATACAATTAGTACATTGAGATAACACATTAAACATCATTCGTATAAAGAACTAACTTGAAAACATATCTTACATTAATTATTACTTTCAAAGATTATTGAAACTTGGTACATAGTGAAGTGAGATACATTTTAAAAAATATGAGAAAATATTATTTATGTTTTCTTATTTCATTCATTTTTTATATTTTTATATTTTCTTAATCCTTTTCTCACTATAATTGTTACACTTTATTATAAGAGTAGTGTTTATTTTTGAATTTGTCCGTTTTTACAAATATACATTGTTGCTAAGACAGTATTATTATTTTTTAATTCTAATTTAAACTAAATGATATCTTGTCTTGTTGGGTATTGGGCTCCTTCCTATGTGAAGAAAAGACCCAAAATTTGAGAAGCTCATGTCTCACTTAAACCTAGTAGAGAGGAGGCTATAAAATAAAGAGAGAGGCAGAACAATAGAGTCAGAATACATTGAAAGCCCTAACACATAGAGGGAGAGGTAGAGGGAAAATTCTGTTCACGTTTTTCACAGAGCTGTCACAGTAAATTCGGCGCTGCGGATTCGTTCACCGTTGGATCGGGCTGAAATTTTTACAGCA
>Ga0214542_1000567_pt1 | contig 68082 bp, 37 predicted proteins | sample CNSS1metaG_FD_160096 | JGI IMG/M metagenome (GOLD analysis project Ga0214542, IMG submission 160096) | Root nodule microbial communities from cowpea collected in UCLA plant growth center, Los Angeles, California, USA - CNSS1 | ecosystem: Host-associated > Plants > Roots > Nodule | place: USA...
TCCTCCCATATTTTTATTATTTTATTTGACTAACTGTTTTGTATAGATTTTATAAGAACTAACTTGTTAAAAATCAATTCCGTGTTCGTTGGGAGACGACTTTGGGTTACTTTACCCTTTCTATTTTGTTGACTACTATCTTAGCAATACTGAAGTTGCTATAGTTTAGCAGTATTAATTTGAACGCGTCAACGACAACGTTATCAACCGACAAATGTTCATATATGCATTTACATGCATTTACTGACACATGTTGTTCGTCGATAACGTCTTTGATTTTGTACTCCGACATATTTACCGATGGATCTGTGCCATCAATAATATCGTCGATGAAATCAGAATTTAGAATTGGGATTCCCTCTTTCATGTTTCATTTTCTCCCAAAATTTTACTTTCTTTTCTCTGTTTCACAGTGCCCACCACAACGCTGCCCAACAAGCCAAAACCCACTACCCACCAAGCTAACCCACTGCCCACCAAGCCAACCCATTGTCATGCCATCTCTACTGCCCAGCGAGACTGATCTGTGCCATGGCTTCCTTCCACCGCGATCTGCCATGAGGTTCATCGCCTGAGTCTCGATGCGAAAGCTTGTCATCGTGGGTAGCAAAAGTTTGAGTTCTGTCGTGGGTAGCGGAAGCACCGACCGTCGAGGAGGGGCCCTTCCGCTTTCACTGCCACATCGTCGAGGAGGAGAGGTACGAATCTTTGCTTTAACCAAACACTTCAATTGCTTCAATTTATCTCTATGTTGTTATCTTGGAATGAATTGATTGTTGTGTTGGTATGAATTGATTGTTGTGTTGGTATCAATTTGTATGAATTTATTGCTGTATGAACAAATTATATTGAACCTTAGTTGTATTAAGAAAAAACTTATCTCTTGTGCATTGTGTGTTTTGTTTTTTTAAAAACTTTTTTACGTATTGAAGATAAAAAAATTATCTAGCACAAGAGTAATGTAGTTTTATAATGGCCTAAAGGTGGCTTGCCACATTTTGAATATGGAATGGAACCATGTCCGATTATAGCTTCAGTATTCAGATTTCCACATTGTAGGATCCTTAACTCTTGTTGCACTGAATTTAGTGGCACCTTAAGTCTTCCTACTAGCAATTTAGTGGCACCTTGACTTTTACTGCACTCAATTTAGGTTGTTGGGTCTTGTTTTGTGTTTGAAAAGTCATGGGCGAGAATTACAAAACTACTTATGGCTTCTTCACGAACTCTCGCTTAAGCGAGCTCAAGCTCGCTTGAGCGACAAAGGCGGCAAGTGTCTCGCTTAGGCGAGAAGACTTTGGCTTGGGCGAGCATGTCCTAGCTTGAGCGAAACACCTTTGCTTTGAGCGACCTGTTGCACACATTCCTCCTTTTCTTCTTTATTTCTTGCTTTCTCCTTCACTCTTCTTAAGTTCTCTTTAATCTTTCCTGAAAACACACAAAATAGGATTAAATGATTTCTTTAAATCAAAACTTGGAAGCATGTGATTCAAAATCAATTGTCTTAAATTTAGGGAGAATCAATATGAAATGAACACAGATTAAAAGCATAAGTGCCAAACTTTGCTACGAATCTTTACTGAATTTTGGCACTTATTAGTGATCAAATTGATTCAAATAAAGGTGGTTCTTAGCTTTGAAAGATAGCCTAAATTTGTAACTAGCCAATTCAACGCCCCCTCCCCATTCTTGTCATTTCAACAATTTCAAAACTAACACTCAAGTCATCAAATGAATAAGAAGAAACCAAATAACCAACACATAAAACAAGAACATAATATATATCAAACCAGGTGCAATACAAAGAGTTTAGAAGGTAGTTGCTCATATTGATGTATACAACAAGAACATGGAGTTGCTTTCGTTCTTCCATAACTTATGAAAGATATACACTATAAACCTATCCTAATTATAGAGTTTCCTCTCTGGAATGATTTACAAAATCAGCATAAAAATGACAAAGACATGATTTATATTTACATAATTCTAGGTGTTGCTCTAGCTCCAATCTAAGTAGGTTAGCCATGCAGGTTTACTTCATGAGTGGGTTGTCTTCCAAGTTAGGGCATCCATCTTAGTGATCATCCATGGAGCTTTCCCTCTTTTGGGGGTTTTCTCTTGATGTTATACCGTCATTTTGGAGCTCAAGGTTTTCCTGTAGTGAAGGTTTCCTAAAATGTAGCGCAGTGCCAATATCGTTGCTCATCCGTAGGCTCATATTCTGGATCTTCTCACTTCATTTCTTTTGGTTGTGCTGCAACTTTGGGGCTTTGCACCAACGTCTTAATTTCTTTTGTTTTCCTGCAAAAACAACACAAATACATTATATTCCACTTTTTTATAACTTCCTTTCTCCTCATTCTGTATTTTAATGCAAAATGGTATTTTAGTGATTTTTACATTGAATTTATGCAACATAAATGTCTAAATTATATGCAATTTTACTAATACTAGGCACTTATCAACATCCCCTAACTTTAGCTCTTTGCTTGTCCCCAAGCAAAACTTATACAATTCAACAAAATGGTTTCAAAAATCCAATCATGGTTGGTCTAGGAACTTATAATTCACACTAATTAAAAGCTAAGAGAAATGCAATCACAATACTTTAATTGAAACCAATGAAATTTGTTAAACACAAATGCAATTCAGTTATCATAGCTAAAGATCAAACACAAGGTCTCTTAATGGATTTTTTGTTTTAAAGTGAATATTTGTATCCTTCGAAGTGTTCAAAACGTTTACTCTCTAAGAACCTTTTACATGTCCACTTAGCTTTGTATTTTCATTTCTAACAGTTATGTACACAAGATTGGCATATATCACTAAGGTCTTTTGGGATTGTAATGTGGTTGGACTATCATAGAACTTTGTTTTTCAACACAAGCAAGACTCACTACTAGAAAGGATAACAACGTGTAAATGCCATGAGTTCAACGTTGCAGCCTAATTTTTCTTTTCTTTTTCCTTCCTTTTAGTACACCTCTAATTGACTTGTTTTTGTTTTCTCCTTTGTTACAACTCATAATTTCCCTTCATGGCACACACACCTTGTTGCATCCTTCTCATTATAAAGAAAGGTTTGATTACCTACATTTTAGGCTTAGGGTGCATCTTTCAGGCCAATTTCAAAAAGGGATAATTTTCATTCAAATTTGTGTAAGGTGTTGTTTGGCTCTGGTTATTCAGAATTTTTCACAAAAAATATTTGCCTTAATCTTATCTAAGCCAACCATTCTTAATAACTATCGCAACCTAAATTGTGATGGAATAACGAATAAAAAAGAAATTGGTTTGAAAATAGAGATTTGAAGTCGCCACCATAATTTATTCTGAAAAACTATGGAAAACCATAAAGATAAATTAAAGTCTACGAAAATAAGATCTAGGGTTCAAGAGTCGGTTACGCGTGGGAAAGGTATTAGCACCCTACAACGCCCGTCCAAAGGCGATACCTTTAATTGAATGTGCAGAAATGATGTGTTTATTTTAAATACTTATTTTTCCCACAAATAAGAAAATATTAAACAAAATTATTTTTTAAGTAAAAACGGACCCGACAAAGATTAACCTTGATCCTACGTATTCTCATTAAAAATGAGAAATCAATACTACGTAGTTCTTTATGACTATTTAAGAAATTGTGCCAGCAGGAGCTTGGCTTAAATGAAATAATGAAAGAGAATGCTAGTGAGAACTGAAGTTTAGTGAACAAGTATTGATATTTTTTAATTTTAAAATTTTATACTTTTTAGAAGTTTTAAGAAAAGAAAAGATATTGAGTACTAGCCTGACGCAGACGGTCCCTCGAATATTCATACCTTTTGCAAACATATCTTGATTATTTATATAAAAACAAAAGATATTAAATACTAGGCTGATGCGAATGATCGTTCGAATACTCATGCCCTTTTAAAAAACCATGTTTTGATTATTTATTAAAAAAGAAAGATATTAAGCACTAAGCTGATGCGGACGATCATTCGAGTATTCATACCTTTAAAAAAAATAATTTTTTATCAAAAAAGAATTGTAAAAAATTATCTTTTTTTTTAATCATTCACATTTCAATATATGTTATGCACGCAAATGCTTTTTGAGAATGAACCACGTGATGCCTCTTCCAACAAATATATACATAAAGCATATGACCATGCATGAATTAAATATTCAAAACAGACCCACACATGCAGAGAAGGTTGGGTGTCTAGCTATTTAGCCTAATATCATGCAATTCTACATGTCTAATCCAATTCAGACCCAGGTGCAATGGTTTAAACAAAGAAGTCTAATCCAATTCAGACCCAGGTGCAATGGTTTAAACAAAGAAGTCGCACAGTCATATTCCCAAAGACAAAACATGGATCACTTTTCTTATAATATGAAATCATGCTTCAATTTGCAAATGTCTATCTAAAAAATACAATGTGCCCTGATAAGCAAAGCTAAGATATTAAAATGTGCCTCGCACCTATAGAGAAACCCACTCATAAAAGCAAACCTGCACAAAAACCCCTTACCGTAAGAATCAAACCGGCAAACCGTCAGTGACCCAAATCATTACCAACTCCAATTGAGTGCAATTAACGATGAATGAATTAAAATAGTAGACTGAGTATAGAATCAATATATTGTGGTCTTCTCGCACACCAAAACAAACTCAAAAAATGCGATGGTAAGAGAAAATGAGAACTCCAAGGCCGACGAGCTCGTGACGAGTTCAAGCACCAACGTAGAGACGACGAACAACCAACGGCAGTCGCGAACCAGGAATGATGGGGGTGGCTCAGGCGACGGCAGAACTTGACAAAAAATGTTGAAGGGAGCAAAATAATATAATTTTGAGATCATTAAATTTGATCATTAGTATAATGTTTCAAAAAATAGCTTCTCTACTAAACAATTTGATCATTAGTATAATGCTTCAAAATATGTAATATATTATTTTCATTAACAGTTTCTTTTTTATCACTTTTAAACCATAAATTTATTATTTTATTCTTTATCAATATATTTTTTTCTGTAAACAATATTAAAAAATAATTTATCATAATCTAATAAAAAATTGAGACACATAATTATTAAAAGAAAAATATATTATAATCAAGTCACAATTAAAAATTGGTTATAAAAAAACACATGATACTTTTTTTTCCTATATTCATACAAAGATGAACAAAAAGCTAATGAGATAAAAAATAATGTTTTTATTATCAAGTGAGATCAGAGACAAGAAAGGAAGAGCATAAATGAGAAATAAAAGCAAAAATAATGAGTTTGTGTCTAATGTTTTTTTCTTCAAAAAAAGGAAAACATACGAGAGTGAGAAATGATTACAATTTGTGAAAAAACTAAAAATACAATAAGAATGAAAATAAAAATTATTCTAATAAATATTTGGTTTAATTACTCTTTTGATTCATGTTTTTGTTTAAAAATATTAAGTTGGTCCTCTAGTTTTTTATAGTCTCAATTTGGTCTTGATTTTTTGAAAAACTAATGCAATTTGTTCTTTTAAGATAAATTTCTTAAAACGGATTAATGATTCTTTCATTAAAATTGAAACTCTTAATATTGATGATTTGCTTTGTTATATAATCAATATAATCCTAGTGTCAATTTTTTGACAAAAACAAAGACCAAAAGAGAAATTAAACCTAAAATTTTTCATTATTTATTATCTATTAACATTATATGTTGTACTTTATAAAATAAATAAAAAATACACAAATTAATTTTGATCAATTCATAAAATATAATACTTAAAATTAAAAAATTCAATATTTGGGGGGTCATGCCCCTCTCTGACCCTAAAATCATCCGCCGCTAGGTTCAGGGAAGAAGATGAGGATGAATGCAACCCACTACCCGCGAGATTGCCACGAACTACAACCTCGAAAGATATGCAGTGAGGGTTTTCTAAAGTGCCAATCCAATGATGAAGCGTTAAGGATCATATTAATGCAAATTGTGAATTAGATGGAGGCATCATTAGGAATTGAAAGAGAACAAAAAATAATTAATAAGTTTTATTTTTCTTTTATTTTTAATTTTAAAACACAAAATCCTTATTTTACTTAACTTTTAAAATCATAAATTAAAGAAACTTTATTAATCAATTTTATTATTTTTTCAAACAATTTATTTTTATCCTTTTTCATTTAAAACTTTTTTTTACTATTTTGGAAATAATTTTATATTCACATAGATAAAATTAGGTATTGACAATAACTATAAAAAATTAGACACAAAACTCATGACCCAATGACACAAAATTCCCGTGAAGTGTTTGGCTCACTTATCTCACAAGGTTAGATTCACTTCCCTATGTCAATCCTTAACCACAAAACTATCCTGCATTGTGTCAATTTTGCTCTTTTAAGTATTCTCATGGTTCTTTTTTTTCTTCCTTGCACTCTCAATTTTCAAATTGCACTCTCAATTTTCAAAAACAATTTCAAGAGTGTGTTTGTTCTTTTTCTACGTAATCCAACCATATCTAAAAGGTATTTACATTCTATACTAATTTACCTAAGACATGCATAATTGATTATCAAACAACTAATTTAAAACAAAATTTAAAAACTAAAATTGAAATTAAAGTGAAAAAAAATTTGTTTTATTGGTTAATGATGGTGGTGGCTCCTTTACTTCTCTTCTGGATGATCATTTGCTAAATTTCTAGTTTTAGGAATTATCTCATTATTTTCCTTTCTCACATTTACCTTAGTATATATTGACTCCTCGTTTTCTTTCTCCTCTTTGTTTTATATTTTTATATTCTTTATTAATAATGAACTAGTCTTTGAGGATCACGGATAACAATGTTGTTGATGTTATCAAATTAACGCTACTCAATTGTTAGCACTCAATTTTGTAGTGTTTTTCTTTTCTAAAAATTTGGTTTTAGTTTAAATAAATGTAGTTGTATCTCTAATTAATTAGTTTTTGTTGATTATCTAAAAAAATATTGTTTTTATTAAAATGTGTTTAAAAGATTAGTTTTAAAAATAGCATAGTGTTTAGTCAGGAAGTCCTTTATTTTTTTTCTCAATTGCTCCTGAACCCGTAATCTAATATTTTCCTTTTGTGGAGATGCCCCTGGTGGTTTTACAGCTTGCAGCAGCTTCACTCTTTATCAGAACGCATGTTTCACTAAAAGAGGAAGATTTTTTGGATGCTGATCTGAGAGAGAGAGGAAGCACAAGATTTTAGTCATGAACCAGAAGCCCCAAGGCACAAGCAAATATGATGTGCATCCCTGATTCAGTGATGCACGAATTTGATCCAAAGAAAAAGCAAGCTTGATGCGCGATAGTGCGGATGGAGGTAATTTGAAACCTGAGTCGTGATGAACGAACGAGAGCTGATCAAGGCTGATCAAGGATGCAACGAATGTTAGGAGATATGTTCTAGTTTTAAAATTGCAGATTTGTTATGTTTTATTTAAATTTTTGTTCTGAATAACGGTCTTATGCTGACCGAATCTTAGGGAATTGTAGGAGCTAAATATTAGCTACCCTATTATTAGGAAATTGCCCATTAGTTTTCGGCAGAGTGAGGGAGAGCAGTTTTTCTTTCTTTTGCAATTTATTTAAACAATGTAATTTGATGAAATACATAACACAGTTTCAGATTGCATACAGAGATCTTTTTACTTACCATAAGTTACGTTCACAATTTGGTATCAGAGTTTCGTGGGCCTGAACCAAAAACTTACTTGTGAGTGAGAGAGAGAGAGAAAAACACTAGAGAGCTTTGTTTTCTGAACTGGGTTGGGAAGAGTGATACACTGGTGAGGTTTGGGAAAACAGTGAGTGCTATCAGAAATGGCAGACACAAGCAAGTACGTTCAACCTGCCATTCCCAAATTTGATGGTCATTATGACCATTGGGCCAAATTAATGGAGAATTTCTTGCGTTCCAAGGAGTATTAGAACTTGCTCGAGCACAACATTGATGTTGTCCGAGACAAAGCAACTGCATCAGAAGCAGAGCTTAAACGAATGGAGGAACAACAACTGAAAGATTTGAAGATAAAGAATTATCTTTATCAAGCAATAGATAGAGAGATTTTGGACACAATACTAAATGATGAAACGTCCAAGGATATATGGGAGTCTATGAAGCAAAAATTTCAAGGCTCTACAAGGGTGAAACGTGCGCAACTGCAGGCCTTACGAAAGGAATTCGAGACACTCCAAATGAAGGAAGGAGAATCGGTGAACTCATACTTTGGCCGCACTCTAAAGATAGCCAAAAGTATGAAAGTAGTGGGAGAATGTATGGAAGAGAGTGTCATCACTGCAAAAATCTTGCGGTTTATGACTACGAAATTCAACTATGTGGTATGTTCAATTGAGGAATCCAACAACATGAATACCATGACCATAGACGAATTACAAAGTAGCCTATTGGTGCATGAGCAGCGAATGACATGCTTAGTGGAAGAAGAGCAGGTTATGCAAACAATATTTGATGAGAAGAATGGAAGAGGAAGATGAGCCTTCTGAGGTAGAGGAAGAGGAAGACAAACATTTTACAAGAATGAAGTTGAATGTTTCAAGTGCCATAAACTTGGACATTTTCAATATGAGTGTCTAATGTGGGAGAAGAAAGTAAATTATGCAGAAATGGAGGATAAGGATGCACATAAGGAAGAAATCTTACTAATGGTCCTAGTAGAAGGAAAAGAAGGAAAAAAAAGATGAGTGGTTCTTGGACTCAGGATGCAGCAACCACATGAGTGGCAACAAGGGATGGTTCTCAAAGTTAGATGAGAATTTCAAAGGCAAAGTGAAGATGGGAAATGACACTCATATAGCTGTAATGGGGAAAGGAACCATTAAAATGAAGGTGAATGGTTTGATGCATGTTATTACACATGTATATTACGTTCCTGAACTGAAAAACAACTTATTGAGCATAGGACAACTTCAGGAAAAGGGGCTGCACATCAGAATTCAAAGCAACACTTGTACCATTACAAATCTTGAGAAAGAAGTTCTATGTGAAATCCCAATGAATGCTAGCAGGATGTTTGTCTTAACAACAACTATGGAAGCAAATATGTGTCTTCAAATGAATACAGAAAGCTACTCTTAACTCTGGCACAACAGGCTAGGACACTTAAGCTATGATGGCTTGAGTACTCTTGCCTCTAAGCAAATGGTGATAGGATTGCCTCAGATCACAGCTCCTCAAAAGGCTTGCACACAATGCTTGGGAGGAAAACAACACAAACATTCAATGTCCAGAAAAGGAGTATGGAGAGCCTCCAAGAAACTGTAACTGGTTCATGCAGATCTGTGTGGGCCAATCAAACCAACTTCTAGCAGCAATAAGAGATATTTTTTAAGCTTCATTGATGATCTAACAAGGAAAACTTGGATATACTTCTTAAATCAGAAGTCTGAAACGTTTTCCCTGTTCAAAAACTTCAAGGCCTTTGTTGAAAAGGAAGCTGGAGAAAGCATTATTTGCTTAAGAACTGATAGAGGGGGAGAGTTTTGCTCAAAAGAATTTGAGGAGTTTTGTAGAAATCAAGGGATAAGGAGGAAACTAACGGCTGCTTACACTCCCCAGCAGAATGGGGTTGCTGAAAGGAAAAACAGAACCATCATGAATATGGTTCGTACTATGCTGATTGGAAGACAGGTTCCAAAATTTTTTTGGCCAGAAGCTACAAAATGGTGTGCACACATTTTGAATAGAAGTCCTACATCTGCAGTACAAGATCAGACTCCAGAGGAAGCTTAGAGTGGAATAAAACCCTCTGTTGACTACTTTCGTGTGTTTGGTTGCCTAGCTTATGTCCACACACCAGACCAGCAGCGTTCTAAGCTTGTCAACAAGAGTAAACCTTGCATTCTGTTTGGAGTCAGTGATGAATCAAAGGCTTTAAAAGGGCAGCTTTTAGGGTTTTGTGAGGAGCCCTAGGGAGAGTGCAAGAACGAGAGAAATTTTGACCTAGGGTTCGAGGTCTTATGCGAGGGAGAGAAAGTGCATTGTAAGAGGGGTTTTCCATTATTGTGTGAGTAGTTCAATTTGGTTGATCACGAGCACAAATTGGCTGGGATTGCTAAGTGAGTTCCCTTTCACCATTTTAATTCTAGCATTTCTCTTGAACTCATGTAATCCTCTTTTGATTTTGATAATGAAATACAATATTCCAGTTTCAGTTCTGATTTACCATTGGTGAGTTGTTTGCTTATTATTCCACTTGCAATTTTATGTTTTCTGCCTTTAAATTCTGTAGTGTTTTTAGTTTTCTTTACTACTTTCTAGTCTTAATTTCAGTTTGTGATGTTTAGTCAGTGAGTTGAGCTTGGGTTCAATATGGCACAAATCACCGAGATGTCTTCTCGAGTGTAGATGAGTTCATGAGCAAATCATTGGTCTTGCTTTTACTTTAATTGCTCCATTGATTGAATTCTGTCAAAGCTTTTACTTTGGTTGCATTTCTGCACTTTATGGTTCCTTGCTTTAGTTTTAGGTTTCTTGCAGTAGCTTGTTTTTAACCCTTGAAATATGTTTTCTTTGTTTTGGTTTTGATAGATGAATCCTTGTTAGCTTCGTCGTTTGTAGTGTGATACACTGTGATGAAATCTCCTGAGCTATTTCTGTGTTTACTGCTGTAGTCGTAGGCTATCATTTGATTATTCAATTAATATCCTTGCTAGTTTAATTAGTTGATTTAAGATTCTATCATAGTTTCACATATGCATTGTATTCATGTTTCATGCTATTGTGGCTGCATAGTACTTTACACTACTGGTTTTCATGCATATTCAGTAATGTTCTTGCATTTGCATACATAATTCATACCAAATCTGCATTGCATAGGGAAAGGAGTTATGTTGATTGGGAAGTTGTTGTGAGTTGAATTTTTCCTAGGGAACTTGCTTTAAATATGGTGATTGTTGATGCTTGAGAATTTAACACTCTCATTTGGAATGGACTGTTGTACCTTCATTTGAGCTAATGTGAATCTGACCAAATTTTGTTGCATTGCTTTACCACTGTTGTAAGATCCCTAAGGAATATTACTGATATTTAATAAATAAAATCCAAAATAAAATAAAGAACGCATTTAATAAAACCATTTCCCAAAAACACGGGAAATTTAAAACTTTCATTCATAAAGCCATAAAACCAAGAGTCTAGAATTCATAAAACTGAAATAAAAGTCAATGGCTCCTGCCAGGTTTACATAATATCCTCAAAGGTAAAATAATAAACATATATATGAATCTACAAAATATCCCATGCTAGCCCTCGCTCTGAGTCTAAGCATCTCCTGGCCCACCTGTCACATCATCTGCTCCCGGATAACAAGTTATCCGATCATCGCCACACAGACACAGAAAGGGTGAGCTATGCACAATATATATAAACAAAACATGAATATAAATATATTTTCCAACCCAAAATAACATATTTAAATTCATAATTTCCAAATCACCCAACCATGACCTCATAGTCCTTCATGAGTCATATGCATGAACTAGGTCTTGGGACTTCCCTGTGCTCCCACGAAACTAACTCATTCGTGGTCCAACCCTATGAGCCTATCCCACTCATAGTCCTGCCCTATAGACTCCTAGCCTGTAGTATCAACATCCAAGTCTCACACTTGGACCTTGGCACGCACACAATCACCATAATATGGACTTCTCGCCTAATAGTAGCCGACGGGAACATCACAGTTCCTTGCCCATCGTGCACCCGACACATGCAATCACCATACTAAGGACTCCTCGCCCATTAGTAGCTGACGGGAACTCAACCAGTTCCATGCCCATCATGTGTCCAACCACCGAGCACATCCCAAACCCCCAATGGACTTAGTCCTTCAAGCCCAACACACCTCAACACATGCATATACAACCTAACCATGGTATAACAACCAAACCTACTCACAAGCACATAGAAAACATAGTAATTAGCATAAACTCGCTTAGGCTAGGAACCCCTCGCCCAAGCTAGACCCTCAATCTCGCTTAGGCTAGTCCACCTTGCCTAGGCGAGATTCTCTCGCCTGGGCGAGTCACAAGTTCGCCCAAACACCCATTCTCACCTCGTCTGGGCTAAAATACAAGCAAAACACCACACCTGATCAAGACATCTCGCTTAGGCGAAGTCCTCTCGCCTGAGCGAGACACTGATTCGCTCAAAATCCATAAAACCTCGCCTGGACGAGAAGTCGCGCTCAACACGCACAACTCCCTCACCATCTCGCTTAGGCGACCCTTACTCGCCTAAGCGAGAACCTATGTCGCTCAAAACTCATCCTCTTCGCCTGAGCGAAAAGCTCGTATGGCTCTAGGGTACGCGTCTCTGCTAATCTCGCCTAGGCGAGCCAAGCTCGCCTGAGCGAGAATTGCAGGTTCTCTCACTGATCACGCATTGGATCCACTCCAAACATGTCCAATTCGCACCACAAAACACACCAAACAGAATTCGAGCATTCCAGAATAATTTACACATTACAAAGCATCACATTGGCATAGTATAGACTCCCTAAAATCCCCAAATTTCCAAATCCCATTCCATTCCCGCATATACCATGTATATACCCCTTTTCTCATGCATTTAGTCCAAAATTCAACATATAGCAATACCAATCACTCCACCCCCATTCCCATCATATGCATCACGAATTTTAGCACACATTTTCACCAAAACCATGCAATACGCAGAACAACATGAACTTTTGGGTTCAACTCCCCTAGCATGGAATTAGTGACCAAAATTGAAAAAGTAGAAGCCTTGATTCGTAGTCCCCGCTTGGTCTAGCCCTTGCACAATAACCAAATTGCAGAAACCCTATTCTCTCTTCAATTTAGCCTTTTATAAGTGGCTCATGGTAGGTTAATAATTCCCCACTCTTACATATTATTAAAATAAATCATAAAACAACGACACATAATTGGCATACATAAGACTAGAACCCAAGTCCTCTCACACACTCAAAGTACTCTCAACCATATGAGCTAGCACTTTTCCACGTCACATTACACAACAATTAATGTCATAAAGACGCCTTCCTTCCGCATTAATTAATTAATTAATTAATTTTCCCGGGTCTTACAACTGTCATGTACTGATTCACTGTTGTTACAAACTTGCATTTGCATTTCTGCTGTCATAGTTTTAAATTGTTACATTTGTTAGTGGTTTTCAATTCTGATAGCATATGCCTTAGTTTGAACTCATTTTGTATGTAACCTGGTTTGATATGAATTAAAATTGAAGATCCTGCTACTATCTTGTGAGTATTCCATTGTTGAGATCAAATCTGGTTTCTGATGTTGTTTTTGGTCTGCAGTAGTGTTTTATCCTGATAAATCTGATCATGCAAGCTGCAATCATCTAACAACCATCTAGGTTAATATTCATGTCAATTAAAGTTCATTTCAATTCCTCATTCCAAGGTGTTATCTGCATTCTGCATTCTAACCACTATCCACGTCTTGCATTCATTTTCATGCTAGATTAGTGTTGTTCTCTGTTGCCACAATTCACTCATTCTGCATTGCATTTTAGTCTGTTGTCACGTGCATGATTCACTAAGCACACTTGCATATGCATTTCTACTGTCATGGACCAATTTCCGCTGCAGGTTCCAAGCATTTCAGCTGACGCTCTGTCACTTTTGTTTGGCCGAGTAAATGGTTGCAGCCATGGAATTGTTATCGCCATAGTTTATTCACGCATATTGTCAATAAGTTGGCAGTGCATCTTTAACTTTCATTCCATTTTATATTAAATTTATCATAATTCCCATTTAGAATTCTAGTTTATATTTTGCATTTATGCATAATGTAGGCATGCACATTTGACCTCATTCACGTCTGTTCTGCTGTTAAATCTACATCCAGTTGAGTTTATTTATGCATTCCAGTGGTTGATCCGCATTGCATTCTGCATGTACATTCCGCTGATTTCATCTTTGCATTGAATCCACCGGGTGATAATGTGATTGAATATTCTGTGTTGCCATTTGTTGAATAGTTGTTGTTATCACATTAAGTTTCCAGCTTCATTCGTATCTCATTCATCTAGATTCATTACCATTTCATCAATTCTGCACACTACATCCTGCATAAATTCACTGCTACCACAGTGTAACTTCTTTGCAGCCACTCTCTATTTGAATTTTGATGTGGCTCTTGACTTGCAGTGGCAATTTCATCATGGCAAATCTATTCACACATGATCAATTCCTCTAGGCACATCTCATTCCATTTAAGAGCCATTTCAATTCTTCATTCCATTCTAGGTTCCTTGCCTCTCATGCATTGCATCAATGCATATCTTCTTTAGTTTCAAGCATGCAATTAGCTTAGTTTTAATTGAATAAAATTCTGCATTTTTTCTTAGTTTTAAAATTTCTCTTTCCTCCTTTTGTTTAGTTGTATTTTCTTTTAAGCGAGATTTAATTATGCAAGCTAAACATGACACGCAACATTTCCTTGAATTCGATCCCGAGTCAATTTTCCTATACTTCGTTAGGGGGAATTATTTGGGTTTTATTTAACTCTTAAAAACGATCTATGAAAAAGTGAGTTAACATCAACTAAAGTAATTTACATATTGTCGAGCTAGTAGCACACAAATTAGAAAAGGGAAAATCAACCCTAAGTCATCTCCCAATAAAATTGATTTTTAACAAATTAGTTCATATAAGATCGTGTACAAGAGAGTTAGTAAAATAAAATAAAAATAATGGTAGAAGATTAAGATAAACAAAATAAATAAAAACATTGGATAACAAAATCATAAATGAAAGAAAGAAATAAAATTTTAACAAGATTAAAATAAATAAAATAGTAGTACAGAAAATAGGTTGATTTCACTACTTTTTAAAAATAGGATTCATCATTGGTGTTCTAAATATTATTCTATGATTTCAAATTAATCATGCTAACTTAATTAATTTGGTGTTGTCCTCACTTTTAATCAGATAACTTCTCATTCAAAAGCAAGAACTTTTTAGATTAATCATAGCAAGTTTAACTAAAGTAATTTCTCAATTAAATATTACTATACCTAATCATGTCTATTCGTTTACTTCTTATATCAAGTAAAAAGTTAATTGGCAAAGTAACTTCTCAATTATTAGATAAAACTCATTTAATCACATAAAAATGTCTAACATTAATTAAAGTAACTTTTAAATTAAAATAAAAAATCCTCGGATTTATATGAGTGTTATGGTATGTAGATTTAATATTGTGCTAACTTACGACAATGTAAAAAACATTACTTTTACTTGATTAAGAGACAAAAGACATATATAAAAATAAATCACAAGAAGAATGAAAGGAACAAACATATTTATTCCATCTAACATCAAAATCTAGTTAAGAAATTATCATAGAATTAACATCAGAAGTTTAGCATTCCATAAATGGTAAAAATAAGATACAAATAGAAGAAAAGAGAGGGAAGGAAGAGGAAAATGATGCAGAGGTCAAAATAAACTTAGCTGAAGTTCTAATCAATTTATTTCCACACCTCCATGAGTTTAACTTAGCTGCAACTAAACTAACACACCTTAAAATATCCAAAGAACATTTATGCAACTAAAAACTTATTTTTTTATCATGTTTTTGTATCACATGCTCAATAAACCAAATTAAGAAAAAAAATCCTAATTTAAATAATCTATTAGCATAAAAACCAATGAAGAAGTCAAAATTAAAGGCTAGATGAGGGCATAAATTTGCAATCATCAATCACTTTATGGAATCAAGATTGAACAAGCTGGATTGAGTTTTCCACTCATCATTTATCACTTCAAGTTTGTTATTTCTCTTCTTTGATCTCAGTTTTGCACTTTGTGATTACAATTTGTGTTTTTGATTTTATAAATAAAAATAGGAACTGATTGAATATTGATTTGATCACTGAATACGAACTAGATTGAATGATATTTTTATTTAATTTGTATAATTCGTTTAATTAATTAATTGATTTGGTTATTTGTTCAAATTTTGATATAATTATTTAAAGAACTTATAAGAATAGTTGTTTAATTTTAAAGTATACGAACTTATATTTTCATATTTTTTTTGTTTTAATTTTGTTTTATTTGTTTTGCTTTTTAATTATGATTCAATTCATGTGTTACCTTTCTGAATCTCTACACCCCAACTTTAATTTTAATGAAGAAATACTAAAGACTAAATTCTTAGCATCTTTGATTTTAAGAACAAAATTGAAAATCAATTTTCATACCTAATTTAAAATGTAAAATATTATTCATACTTGTATTTATATTCAATCAATCCATTAAATTTCATCAAAATCAAAATGAATTTAAATAATGTCTTAAAAATTAAATGTATTTGTTATCCTATTTTAAGTTCATGTTATATGATCAAACATTCCTTGTAAATTAAATCTCTATTATTTTTTTCATGTCTTCACATCTTATAATAACCAACCTACCAAAGGTCAAATTCACATTTGAAACGTGGTTGGAGTCGGTAAATATAAAAACTAAAGTTATTAAGGAAATATCCATTTATATTGGGAACTTTTTCCAGACACATAATATATTATGTTCCATAACATCATTCATTACCAACCTTTATACAACATGTGTTCATCCTAATCCTTAGAGTCACGTGAACAAACTGTCCAAATATGTGTTCCATGAAGAGGATGACAAACCTCACTTCGTTCTAGGAGCATGTACTTGAGTTTATTGATAATGTCATTCTCACAACGCTCATGAAGGAAAACCAAATAATTCTGCAAAATGAAATTTGCCTATACAAATAAAGAGAAAACATAAATTAAAAAAATCTTACTGAAAAAGATTATAAATAATAAACAAATAGTTAAATAACATGTTTGAAAGCTCCTAAAAGAATGTTATTAATTAAATAAACCACACAATAAAATATGTATTCATCAACATCTTAACATTATAGTATTATAACTTTCTATGTTTTGTATATAATATCTAAATTTACATACCTGGATTGTTGCTTATATAGGATAAGGTCTCATTTAAATTTCCTAACCAAAGTTTCCTGGCAAATGTAACATGTATTGATCTCAGCAATGGGGTGATAACTATACCTACTGAAAAAAATTTCATTCTTGGAATATTTCTTGCCCGCACAATTTGTATGTTAGGTAAATGAATTGTTCCATTTTGTTGATGGAAACTAAGCAACTTTGGAAGATCCTTGAGTACAAGACACTCCATTTTTGGAAAACTAACTGTCATGTCTTCACGATTATCAATAGATATTACCTCCTCTAATTTGTCACAATTGCACAATTTTAGTGATTTGAGATTTTGAAGGTTTTTTGTAGAAGAAATTGAAAATAGACTTTGGAGGGTTCCACAATGAACAATGTGAAGTGACATTAAATTTTGGAAAAAGGAAACTGAAGGTTCCATGTTCCAAATACAAGTGAAACTTCTTAGATAACTCAATGCCAATTCCTGCAACTGAGGAAGAAGTTCTTGGATAATACCAGTTGGTTTATCATCTTCAAGATAAAATATCTCAGTCAATACATCACATTGTTCCAAAGTCAATTTTTTCAACTTGTTAAGTCTTATGATAATGTTAGAAGAGATGACATTCAATAATTTGTTGTTGTTACTCAAAGTTAGATATTCCAATTCATAAAATGATTTGGAATGACAATTGTTCTGCCAAAGCTTCTCAAAATCTTGATTTTTCATGTACAACATCTTCAATGTTTCCAATGATAACTGCGAGGAAGTAATGAACAAACGATAAGTTTCAATGGTAGGAACAAAGATTATTAACACTATACACCTTCCTATATATAGAAAATCATTCTTGTACACACACACACACACACACACACACACACACACACACACACACATATATATATATATATATATATATATATATATATATATTAATCGTCTCTATATATACACATATGATCATAAGTATCATTTATAGTTTTAAATCTAAACTTGTTGAATTTAGGAAGAAACTTACTGAATTTGGGAAGAAAACATTTGAAGTGGTCGATATTGAAAGATCTTTTAGTTCCTTAGACTCTTCAACAAAATTTGTCAAATTGGGACAATTTGTTATTTTCAATTCTTCTAAGGAAGGAAATTCAGATGTAAAAGAGAAAAGACTATACAAGTTTGTCAAGTTCTTGAGACAGACAAACTTTAACTTAGGAAATGTGTTCTTTCCTCTTGTTCCTTCATCTTTATCAGTGGTCATAATTTTCTCCAAGGCTTCACAATTTGAAATTTCTATACTTATCAGCATTAAAGAAATTGGTAGCCATTTAAGTAACTTACATTGCTTCACTTGTAAGCTTTGCATGCTTTCACAAAACCTAACAAACTTTTTGTTGATGACATAACTTAGTTTAGGTAGATCAATCAAAATCAATTCATCCAGATGTTGTAGGAGATTTGTATGATAAGATATTTCATCATGAATGTTAAATACCAGTTCCAATGTGTTGCAATGGCTCACAATGAGCTTCTTCAGACTCTTCAACTCATGCAATGCCTTAGAAGAGACTGCACATACCAACTTGTGGCAGTTATCTAACTTGAGTTCATTCAACTCAGAAAACGACCTGTCATTAGTTATTTGTGACGCATTTGTAGTTGCAAACCCAGTTGTAAATTCTTCTAGCTCGGGACATTTTTCTATTATCAAAGATCTTAGTTGTGGGAATTCTAGAGGATATAAGTAAAAGTGAATCAATCTTGAGAGAGACTTGAACTCCACCTTATTTAATGTTGGGAATTTAATTGTTTCAATGTTACCACTATCAATAACTTTCTGTAACATTTGACATGCCTCTAACTTTAGTTCATTTAGTTGGCTGAGTTTCTTAGCTGCAGAAGGAGTGAACAACTTATCCAGAGAGGAACAACTTATTATGTGTACCATTTGCAAATTTTCAAAGCCAAGAATTCCCACTGGATCCTTGTTCCATATGCATTTTACCTGATGTAGTTCTATCAATATTAATGCCTTTATTTGTGTAAAATATTTGTCATGCCCATCATTGTCAGGGGTAAATTCATTGAGATCAAACAAATGTTCTAAAGTTTGGCATTGCTTAATGCTTATATCTTGAAGCTTGTTTGCTCTCTTCATCAAAATAGACAAAAAATTGTTTAGCCTTTGATCACAATATTTTATCGAAAGTTTTAGCAAGTTCCTAAAATGTGAAGGGCGAATGTCATCTATTGCCTTTCTTAATTCCTCATTGTCTTCAATAGAGTACTCTTCCATTGTTGAAAATTGATCCTGTAAGATTTTGCATTCAATTTTTGTAATATTGACTTATTTTTATACTCACTCATTCATGTAAGTTATCGTTTCAATATGAATATAAATTTTGGCTTTTTAGCTTGCCTTTATTACTTTTAAAGTAAGTAAAATTAGTTTTTATATATATGCCAATTTTCTTTCACATATCCAAAATAATTGACTTTTTATTTTTATGTTTAAATGTGTGAAAGTTTACTACTTTTAGTCATAAAATATTTCTAATTTTTTTTCAAGAGAAAGTTAGCGATAAATTAATAAAATTTGAAGTAGTTTGCGGATTATTAAGATATGATTTGAAGAAGGAAAATTTTAGCTTGTTTATTTAGTTATTTGACATTAAATTTGATGTTTTATGGTTAGTGAGTTTTCAGTAAAGGTTTTAAATTATTTGGAATGCCTATAAAGATTTTTTGGTAGGAAATGAAGTTTTGGTAGATGAAAATTAATGGAGACAAAATTTTCAAAGTTTTCAAAGTTAAAAGCTCAATGGTGTAAAAATATTAAAAAGATAAAAATCATAGATAATTTAAACTAAAGAGAGCAAGTATATAACTAATTAGTATTTTGAGGGAGAACTAACCGATAATTCAAAAAGATGGAGAATCTTGGTATCAATGTCAATTTGTTCTTGGCCTTCTAAGATAAATCTCTTTAATTGCGATTCTTTTATTGTTCCCAACCCAAATTTCTTCAAGTTAGGAGAGTTGTTCAGAATCACATGCTTCAAAATTGGCCATTCAACCATATCTCCACATGAGAAGCCCCTTAGATTAGGTAATTCCTTAAAATGTAATTTGTTTATTTCAGAAAATTCAATAGGAATTGTAGCTTCTTTTGCATCTCCAAGTTCTCTTGATGCCAATCGTAGTGATGCAAATCCTAATGATTGTTGGATGCAAAAACAAGTTAACATTAAAGGGGCAAGTAAGGAAAGAAAATAGAAAAGTATTCAAAATAAAAGAAAGTAAACAACACTTAGATTATTAAATCAAAAGTGTGTATTTATTAATAAAAGAATGTTACTTATACCATTTTACTTTATTACTAATTCTCACAGACTGATTTCTTATAACACTCATTTACATTGCATCTATAATGTCGTAATATCAACCCTAATGTCTTTTCGTAATAGTGTAGTCGTAGTGGTGGAATACAGGTAAATTTATTTATGTAATACTACATGTCACAAATAATACTAACAAGACATAATCTTTAATAGATTTTGCATAAACTAATGATATAATCAAAATCATAATAATATATAATTTGTGTGTAAATATTACTTTACCAAAAATGATTTTATAAGATTAAGTAAAATATAAATTCACTTACTAGATGAAATTAAAACTATGTAGTTAAGTGTAAAAAGATAGGTACATTCCAAATCAAAGAGGAAGAAAAGAACACAAAGGAGAAGAGAAGTGTTAGGAGGTTATATTAATCATCACATGATATTTAATCAAGTATTATTAATTTTTGTTCCATAAATTGAAAAACATCAATGTAAACTTGCATGTCATTATCTGAGCATTCTCTTACTTGAAATACCTGGATAACGATGTATGTTGAACGCCGTATACTCTGATGTCCAAGAGACTGCATATTAAAAGAGGACTTTGAAAATGTATAAACACGAAGCTCATAAAAAATATAAATTTAATTTTCAAATATTAATATGGGTCAAATTGCAACATTATTGAAATTGATTAAACTAACTTTAAATATGACATAATTTTTTAGAAAATTGTTAAAAATATAAAATTATTTTTAACTTTTGCAGTAAATAAATATTATTTAGCAAAAAGTAACTAAAATAAATAATAATGGATGTTAATTAGAATAAATATTAAAAGTAGACTAGTTAAAATAAAAATTAAAAACAAATAAATTAATGACGGTTTAATAAACACTAATTAAAATAGTTATTAAAAATATATAAGTCAGTGGTGATGTTAACAAAAATAAATATTAAAAATAAATAAATTAAGAGACATAAATATAATTTATTTTTATTTATTTGTAATATTTATATATTATAATTTTTTATATATTTATGACAATGAATATAAATTTTTAAAATTTTAAATTAATTTCAAAATAAAAACGTATTAATATCAGTTCAACCGATATTAAACTACTTTAATTAAATAATTTAAAAATTAATAATAAATTAGTGTCGGTTTTCAAAAACCAACACTATCAAATTAGGCTCCACAATTGAGAGTTTCATAGGCATAAAACGTAAATACATCACAAATAAATATTTAACTCTGAATTTTACTTATTAGCTATGCTAAATTAATAAGTGAATCGGGTATGACAATTTAGAAGATTCTAATTTAAATGTATAGGATTTCAGACATATTTTTGGCTTTTTAATTTATATTTTAAAATCTGTTTTGGAAAATAATTTCACTTTACTTATTAATTAATTATTATTTAAAGTCTATTGAATTTGATGAATCACCGTGGGCTAGATTAGTCCATTCAAATGCAACTTTTGATGAATCAGATCAAAATAAAGTAGATTGCGCTATTTAAAGTCTTCGATTCCAACATATTTCAAATATGATTTTAAATAAACTATATTTCAAAACAAGTGATCACATCGCAATTTATCAATTTCATTTATCTTAGAGATATGTTATACTTAGTACTTAATCTTAGGATGAACTAATACTTATAATCAGTGATTAATTAATAAAACATTTTTTTTGCAAAATAATAAATGTAACTCATGTTTGAAATGAATCCATATAAACCAATGTTTTCATTGTTGTTGCCTAAGTAACATTTGATAACAAATATTTTGCTGTAACTTTCAGTTATTTAGGTGAATCAATAAATTTTAAAAGCAAAGATAAGGAGGCGAATGAGTTCTCACGAGTTTCCACACGCCTTAACTTTCTCCTAGCATGTAGAATAAAATTGGAAAATGGATCATCATCAGGGCTACTTGAATTAACAAAGCGATGATGTTTGATCAACGACCGTGGCATTTTGAGGAAATTTGGATGATGCTGAAACTATGACACCAAAATCATATATCAAATCAATTCCAAATACAACGAAACAAACTACCACTTTTTTTATTTTCAACAAATCCTAAATGCTACTTCCTTTTTTAAAATAACATTTTCTCAGGGTAAAAATATACATAATTGTAAGAAAATTTCTTTACATCTTCTATTGCAATGGTTACCTTAAGAAATTGAAAACAGAGACAGAGAGATGAATAAATTGTGACCAATTGTGACCAAATAAATGGTGAAAGTAGCAGCATATAATAACATGAGCAATGTGGTTTCTTTTCCGATGCTCTACTTCAAATGGAAGAAAAAGAAAGTAGATGATTATGAGCTTTGTGTAGTGCCAAGGCAAGCACATGATCCATTTCTTCATCCCTATTTCGATTATTACTTCATTTTTAGGTCTACTCTTCCACATCTCACATCTAAATAATACTTTGATTCTAAACTTCTCATACACTTACTCAATATATGAAGCTATACATTGTAAATTAATGAACGCTTTGTGGGATTGTTACTAGACTACAAAAATAATTGTTTCTAACTGAAATTAAATTTGGTGTTTCTAAGAGTTTTAACCTCTGTTAAGACGGTTTCTATGATTTATCATTTCCTTGTTAATGGAATACCTGAGATTTCTAGCAATCGTTGAAATAGTGCAATTTACCGGCAGTTTACAAAGGTTTAAAACTCCTAAGAAAAAAAAACAACGAGAAAGAAATAAAAAAATCAAGAACTTTAAATAGAAAAAAAATACATTCTTCAAATAAAACAACTCATAATTACGGGTTCAATTGACATGACCTGAAATATAAGTTCTGTTTGAAATTATTTCCTTTTCCTCCCCAAAAATACCTGGTGGAAATTGAAAGTGAAGATTAAACTTTAAAAAATAGAACACAAAACATTTTTAATTACATGTATATATTATGCATGAACCCTGAAGATTTCTTTATGCCCTTAGGTATAGGCTTCACTTTTCAGAAAAATTAAATTAAAATAATATTACCATGAAACATTTCAACAACGTTTGAAAATTAAAATGCAATGTATTTAAATTGTTTACAATTACATTCTCTTCATTTTCTAAATAATTTGTTTGGATAAAGAAATTAAAATACCTTACATTTCAATTTTTTGTTTAGATAAACAATTGAATTTCTTATGAGATAAAATTTCATTTTAACAATATTTATTTTAAGCTTAATTATATTTTGAATTCATGATAAATTTAGAAACGGGCTTGAGGACTCAGATGGGTTGAGGACTCAGATGGGTCGAGGACTCAGATGGGTCGGGCTGACCCGACCACCCAACTGAGCTGGTATGACCCGACGACCCAGACGGGCCAGGTCGGTCGAGAAAACTCGACGTGTTGGACCGTCTCAACGATCCAGATAAGCCTGACCAAGCCGACAACTTATAAGTGTTGGTCATGCCCGTTAAAGTTGTTGGGCATGTCTGGTCGGCAGACCGGTCAGGCATGTCAAAGTTGTTGGACAGGTCGGGCCTTACGGATCGTTGGGCGTACCTAACACATTTAGGTCTTCGAGCCTACACGACACCCCTAGACCTTTTTCGATCATGAGGACCATCCACCATGTTTGTGGCGTGGGGCTCGTCCGACCCATCGTGGTCATCAGGCATGTTCGGCCCGACTCGTCTTAGTCATCGGGCCTGTCTGACCTGTCTTGATCATTGGGCCCGACCGACCCGTCTTGGTCGTTGGACCCATCGAACTCGTCTTGGTCATTGGACTCATCATACTCGTCTTGGTCATCGAGCCCACCTAACTCGTCTAAGTCGTCAGGCCCGTTTGGGTCGTCGAGCTCGCCAGACCCATTTGTGTCCTTGGGCAACCCGATATGCCTGGGTCATCGGCCCTACCCGACACATGTGGGTTGTTGGGTCTACCCAACCTGTTTAGTTCGTAGGGCCCGTCCAACCTGTCTTGGTCGTCGGACCCGCTTGACCCCTCTTGGTTGTCGAGCCTATCCGGTCTGTCTAGGTTGTCTGGCTCGCCCGACCCGTTTGTGTCGTCAGGCCGGTCCGATAGGTGTGGGTCGTCGGGTTCGCCCAACCTGTATAGGTTGTCGGGCCTACCCGATCCATTTGTGTCGTTAGGCTGTAACACCCAACTAAAACCTAGTGCTACTAGATGTTCTTTACTTATCTAACGTACCATTTACTTATGTAAGGAAAACTTATTTGTATTCATTTAACAAATACCAAACTAAAAAAATACCACTCGAATGTATCATCTATTTGACAATCATGATATTTATGCGAATAAAATATTAACATATATATAAGTGTTTGTGATAGAAGTTTGTTTATACTTTTACAACCAACTAAAGATACTTCTTAGTTTGAAATACATCACAAACAAGTTACACAATATCAGTTGTAGCTTTAACAGAATCCAAAGTTACATGAAAAGTTAAACTAGACAATCTCATTGTTATATTCTAGGTCTCAATTTTCTTCCTCTGAAAAATAAAGAAAGTAAGGGTGAGTCTTTCCCTTAACTCTAAAACTTCATCATAACATTTCAAAACACAGTTATTTGAATAAACTTTCAATTGAATGAAACAACTTCACAAAAAGTTTAAATCTACATAATATCATAACCAACCATGCCAAAAATATCAAAATCAAGTTAATCAATAAAATAATCATTTCTGAATGTTTTGAATCTAGGATATCAAAATCCTGATTATCAATCTTTTAATAATCATATTCTTCAAATTCCGAGTTTCAACTCATTAGTATATTCATCTCATATTCTTTCTTTATATATTTTGGGTCCCAATCACTATCATTAGACTTTTTCTGAATCACAATGGTCTTACACCAATATAACGTATACGTTATTCTACCTTCCTGGTCTTACAGTATAGTTAAGAGGACGTTCGAGAATAGAGTGCGAGGCTTGTGAATTTTTGAATACCCGAATAATTATGTATGTAAATCCAAGGTATCTATATCACCACCCTCTATTCTCCTAGGTCTACCAGACCTTTCTCTGGACTCTATACTCAGTGTATCTATGTACTATCCATACAATCCTTTTTATTCTTTATTTATGTACTTTGATTTATAATCATCCTTTCACATTTATCTTTATATGCAATTGTTAAGACTTTTACAAAATTTGGACAACATTACGACTGTGTTTCTAATTTTCATTATTTTAAAAATAGTCAAAACAACTAAATTAAAAAGAGTTTAAAATCAACAACCAAGCATAAATCATTCTTTCACAATAACTTTACAAAAAATTAATCAAAAAAATAATCATAATTTAAACATAATTTTCGTATAAAATCTTATAAGTAAAATAACAAACTTGTTTTATTTATACATTTTTGTGTAAAACTTCAAATAAGATGATTCTTGAACCTAACCTTAGGTTTTCATACCCAAGGAATCCATTTTTCAACTCAAACTTTCAAGATAATGTATGAAAATTTCAGAATCAAGAAGATAGATTGTATAATTAAAGAAAACTTGTTAAGATAAAGACTTAGAGATTTGAGATAGACCCTTCATACCTTCAAGATGCAAATTATACTCTAAGATGAAAATTAAGACCTCAAGGTCCTTTATTTCTCTCTCCTACTTCAATTTTCTCCCAAGAATTTAGACCTCTCCTTCTCTATTGTTTTGAATTTTATAAAGAAGATGTGTGAAATGAAGTCCTATTTATAGGAAAACTCTTGGACAAAGGGATAAGGATGAATTAATGGTAGATTTATGAGATTCCTTAGTGAGGATAAGTTTATTTTTACCATATAAATTATCCGAAATTCCCATTGTAGGCAACTTCGTGGTAGTTGCAAGAAGACTTGTTGACTTTCCAAAAGACTTATTTTTACTCCAAAGTATAAAATTCATATTTCTTACCACACAGCTCTAATTGTAAATCCCAACAGTGAAACTAAAGACCTATATCTCTAGAACATCTCGATCGAATATGAGCTTAATCCAACGGTTAATGAATTTGTAATCAAATATTTACCAAGGTAACTCAAAATTGGACAACAGCTACAGACCTAACTTTTACACTAAAATGCGGAAGTTACTGCTCCTTGCGTACACGTCCAATTTAAAATCCCACCAGTCATATTGAAAAACTGTTTTAAGAATGCTCCTGGAAAGTTTCAGCCTAACCCAATGGTTAATGAAGCCTTAATCACAATTTTACTTAGGCAACTCCAAAATAAAAAGTAGTTAGCACAAAAAAACATCATTTACATTGTACAAAGCCTTTTGTCAATTCACTTATGAAATCATAAAATTACTTCACTCTACATATTTAAGCAAGAAAGTTAAATATAATTAATATAAAATATAGGGTGTTACAAGGCTTGCCCGACTTGTCTGGGCGGTCAGACTAGTTCGATCTGTATTGGTCGTCGGGCCTACCTCACCCATCTTGGTCGTTAGGCTTGTCCGACCCGTCTGGGTCATTTGGCTCGCCCGACCCGTTTGTGTCGTTAGGCCAACCCGATACATGTTGGTCGTCGGGTTTATTCAGCCTGTGTGGGTTGTCGGGCCTGCTGGACCCATTTGTGTCGTCGGGCCTGCCCGACTTGTCTTGGTCGTTGGACCAGTCCGGTTCATATTGCTTGTCGAGCCCACATATGGATTGGGCCAAATTGACAACTCTACCAAAGATGTCTAGAGTGTGAGGTTAACTGAGAAAAATTTCAAATTCCACCTATTTTGAGAGTATTTGAATTTCTACTAATTTAGCTAATTGAAATACTTCAAGAAAAATGCTTGCATTTTAAATGTTTTTTAATTTCTCTATCCAAACAAAGGATTTCATCACAAAGAAATTTAAATTCTTCAAAAAAAAAATGAATTGCTTCATTAAAATGCTCTATCCAAACACATAATTAGACTAAAACTGAGAGCATAGATGGGTGATTCTTCCGTAGATGGGAAAACTTAGCATAAAAATATGTAACATAACACTATTTAGAGGAGTTTTAGAGTACGCTAAATTAATCTTGTTAATCAGTCCGTGCTATTATCAGTTGTCATATTATTATCATTTGTCATAAGGTGTTCAAAATCATTGTATGAGAATCCATGTTCATTGTTGTAGGAAGGTATAAATTATTGTTGTACATATCATGCTTAGGAATTAAACTCATAAAAGAATTTTTATTTCTTTTACATCAAAATCCTAAAACCTAAACACATGATACAATTAATTATTCAAAAACAAAAAGAACCATGAATATATACAACCCCTGCATGTTATCATTTAAACAAAATTAAAAATATAAAAAAAAAAAAAAAAATATATATATATATATATATATATATATATATATATATATATATATATATATATATATATATATATGATTGCACCTACCTTAGATTTGACACATCAAAAACAACATTTCTGGAGCTTGGCTTGTTTCCTGACATTTTGAACCATCCCAATAATATCTTAATACAACAATAACCTAATTACTTTCAAGCATTTACATATATACCAAATAACCAAAAATGAAATATATGCATATTGTAACACCCCAAGCGAATATTACTTGCTACAGTAAACATATAATTAAAATTAATAATTTGATATCATTCCCAAAATGTGGGAAAATTTAAATCTTTATCATCAATCGACAAAACCAATAATTCAAAAAAATCCATTACAAGTTCCAAAAACTAAAATCAACTTTAAAAAAGAAAACATTATGAAATATAGTTCTTTTAAAGCTCTTCCAAAATCCTCCAAGGCTAGCTCACATCTCCTCACCTATGCCTCGCCAATATCACTTGAAACCACATCTGCTCCCGTGTGATAAGTCACACGATCATCGCCAAACACAAACAGAAAGGGTGAGTTCAAAAGAGATAAGCATGCATAAATAAGAGAATAAACCCATCACCCAAAATAACTTAGCTAGTTTATCATCTTGTTAAGACCTTTACATAAGAAGGTACGTAGACAACCCTAGTCTCATAACCTATATGAGATCAACACATACTCACTCATGGTCTTAGGGATTCTATATGATTCCACAAGCATGTCTACTTGTGGTCTAACCTTACGAACCTTCCTGCTCGTAGTCCAACTCTACGAACCTCCCTGCTTGTACTCTAACACGTGTGAACATTAGACGATTAATGAACCAGGAAATTCAATTTTACGAAAACTAGGAAGACTAGAAAAAATGTAGTCGCCCAACGACTGGAGCTTAGTGGCCAGCGAAACCAAAACCAGAGACTTGTGCCTGGCGGTAGGAAACCACCACCCGGTAGTCCCTGTTGTGCAAAAAATACAAGAAATAACGTAATTGCACCTATTTTGGACAATTTAAAAGCACTCAAACATGCAAAATTTAGAAAAGGTTCATCCATCATGCATAAAACTACATAAAATCAAGGTCCACATTCAAACAGAAATCACAACGCACCATCACTCAACAACCAAAAGCGAACCCTGCTACGCACTAAGCACCGCCTAGCAGTTCCAAACTACCAGCTAGTGGTGCACTAGAGGTTCATGTGCAGAACCTCATTTTGTTTTTCACTTGAATAAATACCCAAACCCCAAAGACGCGGCCCACTCATCCAAAAGCATGAAAACTCAACCATTTATGCTTCCGACATCTATACATACTCAATTGGCCCCATCAAAACATGTACATACAATTTTAATGCAACACATGGACACCAAACATCATGCTCATAAAGAAAACAAAAATCAAATGGCTACGAGGCAACATACAATCATGGTAACACGAAAATACAACTCCCTTATCTCTTTTCCCGTTTTTCTGCCCTAGCTCACGCTAAGGATGACCTCCTAGATGCTTCTTCTTTCCCAAAACAAGCTTCCACTTTCAACTCTAACCCCAAGACCCTTCTTCACCCTCTTAGTTCTCTTTAAGTCTCCTTTTGGTGTTTTCCATAAAAATTTTTGTGTTTCCTGGTTAGGGATGACAACGGGGCGGGGCGATGACAACTCCCTTATCACTATCCCATACCCATCCTCGTAGAAAAAATTCATCCTCATCCCCATACCCATCCCCACCGGGTATCAAACTCTTATCCCATCCCCATCGTGTAACGGGTATTATCTCGTACCCAAACCCGTACTTGTTTTCCTACTATTTCAATATAAATTTTAATTAATTTTTATAAAATGATAAAAAATTATGGTAAAGGAAACATAATATTATCAAATATTCAATATTAGGAGGATGGTTGTTTCTTCAATATCAAATATTTTGAAATAAATGATAATTGATTACCTTTTAGATTAGAATACCAAATAAAATTTCATGAGAACCAAAACATTTATTAAATTTGCAAACTACAAACATTAATTAATGAAACCTAGTTGATACAATTTAAATATATTTTTAAAAAAATTTAAAGGAAAACAAATATTCAAATTAAAAGATATTTTAAATCTTTATTTACTTCAATTTTTTAAATTCTAATGGATCTCTTTTTTTATACACTAAGAAAAATGATAATACATCACTTAATCAAAATGACGCAAATAACAAATAATAAACATAATAATAAAATTTTAACATAGATATTGTATCTTTTGAATTCTAATATATGTTGGATGGTGATAAAATATATTCATGGCAATTACATTAAATTTTGATATTGTAGTAAATAAAAGTTATTTATACAATTATAGTGAAAAAATTACAGTATGATTGATATAATGAGTTAGAAAATAAAAAATAGTTAGATAAAGTATATTGAAATAGTATTCTACATGATGAAAATAAGCAACAAATAAAAATATTAGAAAATTAACAAATGTGTCTTAGAAACAATTTGAGAAACTATTGAAAGAGATCGCACAAAGAAAAACAAATGCATAATTAAGGGTATGATAAGATGAAAAATACCTTAGACATCTAAGAACACTTTTCAAATATCAACATATATACTCAATGGTTGAGAAATAATTGTTTTAGCGAAACAAAAGAGTTCTTCAAATAAAAAAAAATTAATAAAAATAAGTAATTTTTTTTATATTATCTAATAAATGAAATGTTTATGCTATTAAACACTTAAATTAAGAATATTAAACATACTCATGTGAAAGGAAAATATAAAATAAATAAAAATATTAAAGAATAATAGAAATATTCAAATATGAGACATAAATTTTTTTTAATTGACATACGTCATTTTAACATAATTATATAAATGTTATGATAAGATGAAAAATATATTGGAGATGCAAATGAGTTTCATGACAAACCAAATAATTAGAAGAAATAAAAAATTCAATATATATATATATATATATATGGTTACTTAATTAATTGTGAATATTTTAATAAATAAACATATATATATATATATATATATATATATATATATATATCCATAACCATCCCTATATCCAATTGAAAAAGTCGGAGATTCCCCATATCTATATTCATACCTAGTCAATACGGAAATTCTCGGTCAAAACAGAGATGAATTCGGATAATACCCACAAAGACGGGTTTATTTGCCATCTCTATTCATAGTATGACCAACAAAAATTCACAACTTTTACTCTTTGCTTAAGACCCAGGTTGCACATTCCTAGAAAGCTATTCTAAGCAACACATAACAAATATATGGCAGCGCCTCCTTTAAAATTCTGCTAAAAAAAAATCCCTCTAATACCACTTTAATCCAACTATTTAAAACTCCACCTGCTTCCACTTTAATTCCCCTTTCTAATATTGATTTTTTCTAGATTCTAAGAATACCGCCCAACATATTATTTTCATTTAAATGCAAAAAAAAAAAAATATAACGTAATTGCCCTATACAGCTTCCTCCAAGTCTTAAAACTCACATCTCCTAATTCTTAATTTCCAAAACCTGAACATACTCTTTACTGCATTAATTATCATTTAACAGTACCCATACAACACTAAAATACCAATTAAATTCTCCAATTCGGCGCATTCTAGACTTCTAAAAAAATTTGTAGATTCCCAAATTAAATGCACCAAGGAAAAATATATTCGGCTTCCCTCCTATAATTACCTTTACACCTAATTATAATTATAAGTATTTGGTTGCTGCCTAGCATTTATTAATTTGTATATACACACTGTACCAATACTTCACGTAACCCATTACTAGAGATGACAAATAAACCCGTCCCCGTAAGTATTATTCGAATTCGTCTCCGTTTTGACGGAAAATCCCCACATTAACTAGATATGGGTATTGTAACGTCCCAATTAAATAGATAAAACCAATTTAATAAAACGTCGCATACATGAATATTCAGAGAGTACGGAGTTTGGAATATGAAGGTACACATTACACCAAACATATCCATAACAAAAGAGAAGAGAGGCACCACACTACCAAAACAAAGAGAAAAAGTTCTAAAGGTAGCACAAGTTCTTGTCCAAAACAAGATAATCATAAACTATTGGATCTCCTTCAGCTGGAGGCTCCATAGTGAGCCCAAAACCCGTCCAACCCTCAAGCTACACCGTCTCTACTATCATTACCACTGCCAAGGATTCTCACATCTGCTCACATCAATAAAATTGATGATCATCGCAAAAGAGAAAGCCACACACAACATACAAGCAAGTGAAAGGGTAAGCTAGTGTAAAGGAATCTTATATCATAACAGTCAACATGCAGTTTCAGAGTCAAACATGAATAACAGACATTCACACATGGATTACCAACTCATTTAAGACCCCAAGACTTGACTTATCCGGATACGTAAAATGAGGCACCACCACGTGGCAGTGGATTTATGTCCTAGCAATGAACAGTGGAACAGTGGCTCCTGCGAATTCTTGCTCAGGCGAGTCCCTTCTCGCCTAAGCGAGATTACATCTCGCTCAAAATGGAGACAAGTCGCCTAAGCGAAAGCTCGCGCAGGAAGGCTTGGGCGAGTCTCTGTTAGTCTCTCCTAGGTGAGACAGGCTCGCTTGGGCGAGAGAATCAGTGCTCGCCACTGTTCACTCGTGCAAAATGCATAAACAACACCAAAATCACTTTTTAACCAATATCCAATAATCACATCATGAGCACACCTCAAGGATATGACTTAAACTCAGAAAAACATACAAAAAACATAAATAACCGTAAACCCTAGCTTCCCTTACCTGGAAAGGGCTTATACGAGACTTCGACCCAAACTGCGGAGTGCAAAAGTTCGAGAAACAATCTTAGAAAATGGAGCGGAAAAGCAAATCTGAGCTCGAGAAATCTTGGCCAAGATCGGAGTTAAACCCTAACAGAGCGTTCTGAAAGGAAAAGGGCCAGCGTTTTAGGTTCTGTTTGCAATAATGAGGCTGAATGGGAAACCCTAGTAGCTTTAGGGCCTTAGCACCCTGTGGGCCAACCCTTAGGCCCAACAGATTAAGGCCAACCCTTAAACATTAGGGTAGAAAAATAAACTGGGCCTTACAGGTATGGGTATGGGAAATCTCTGACTTTTTCAATTGGGTTTATGGGGATGGTTATGGGGATGTACATATCCCCACCATAATACTAGTCCCACCATATCTCCGTCATCGTTTAAATTATTAAAATATTCACAATTAATTAAGTAATCATATATATATATATATATATATATAATTTTTTATTTCTTCTAATTATTTGGTTTGTCGTGAAACTTATTCGCATCTCCAATATATTTTTCATCTTATCATAACATTTATATAATTATTTTAAAACGATGTATCTCCAATTGTTTTCTTTTGTACGGTCTCTTTCAATAGTTTCTCAAATTGTTTCTAAGACACATATTTGTTAATTTTTTAATATTTTTATTTGTTGTTTATTTTCATCATGTAGAATATTATTTCAATATATTTTATCTAACTATTTTTTATGTTCTAACTCATTATATCAATCATACTGTAATTTTTTTACTATAATTGTATAAATAACTTTTATTTACTACAATATCAAAATTTAATGTAATTGCTATGAATATTTTTATCACCATCCAACATAAATTGGAATTCAAAAGATACAATATTTATGTTAACATTTTATTATTATGTTTATTATTTGTTATTTGTGTCATTTTGATTAAGTGATATATTATCATTTTTATTAGTGTATACAAAAAGAGATTCATTAGAATTGAAAAAATTGAAGTAAACAAACATTTAAAATATATTTTAATTTGAATATTTATTTTCCTTTAAATTTTTTTAAAACTATATTTAAATTGTATCAACTAGGTTTCATTAATTAATGTTTGCAGTTTGCAAATTTAATAAATGTTTTCTCATGAAATTTTATTTGGTATTCTAATCTAAAATGTAAACGATTATCATTTATTTCAAAGTATTTGAGATTGAAGAACAATCATCCTCCTAATATTTAATATTTGATAATATTATGTTTCCTTTACCGTAATTTTTTATTATTTTATAAAAATTAATTAAAATTTATATTGAAATAGTAAGAAAACGGGTACGGGTACAAGATTATACCTGTTACCCGATGGAGATGGGGATGAGATAAAAGTTTGATACTCGGTGGGGAGTAGAGATGGCAAATAAACCCGTCCCCGTGGGTATTACCCGAATCCGTCCCCGTTTTGACGGGGAATCCCCGCATTGACTGGGTATGGGTATGGATATGGGGAATCCCTGACTTTTTCAGTTGAGTATGGGGATGGGTATGAGGATGTACATATCCCCGCCATAATATCCGTCCCCGCCATATCTCCATTCTCGTTTAAATTATTAAAATATTCACAATTAATTAAGTAACCATATATATATATATATATATTATTTTTTTATTTCTTTTAATTAATTGGTTTGTCATGAAACTCATTCGCATCTCCAATATATTTTTTTATCTTATCATAACCTTTATGTAATTATGTTAAAATGATGTATGTTAATTAAAAAAATTTTATGCCTCACATTTGAATATTTCTATTATTTTTTAATATTTTTATTTATTATATATTTTCCTTTCACATGAAAATGTTTATACTCTGAATTTAAGGTAATATAAAAAAATTCTTTACTTATTATTATTATTATTAATTTTTGTTTAATTTGAAGAACTCTTTTGTTTCATTAAAATAATTTTCGTTATTTTTCAACCATTGAGTATATATGTTGATATTTGAAAATTTTTCTTAGTTCTCTAAGATATTTTTCATCTTATCATACCTTAATTATACATTTGATTTTCTTTGTGAGATTTCTTTCGATAGTCTCTCAAATTATTTCTAAAACACGCATTTGTTAGTTTTTTAATATTTTTATTTATTGTTTATTTTCATCATGTAGAATAATATTTTGATATATTCTATCTAATTATTTTTTATTTTATAACTCATTATTAATCATACTGTAATTTTTTCACTTTAAATTATGTTTGAAGTGGTTAAAATTTTATATATATAATGATATTTAGAAATAGTATATGATAATTCACTACAAGAAAAACATGAAATAGTGACTGATTTAGTCATTAACCCATATCAGTCACTATTTTTCGTCATTGGTGATAGTAGTTGATTTATTGTCTGAATCAGTGATTAAATTAGTGATCGATTCAATGATCAAATCGGTACTTGATTTAGTGACCAATTTAATTACTAATTTATTTATAATTTAATGACAAATTTTTTTGTAATTATGATATTTCTATTTAATTTTAACCACTTCAAACATAATTTAATAATTAGTTCTCTAAGGTATTTTTCATCTTATCATACCTTAATTATACATTTGATTTTCTTTGTGCGATTTCTTTCAATAGTCTCTCAAATTATTTTTAAAACACACATTTGTTAGTTTTTTAATATTTTTATTTATTGTTTATTTTCATCATGTAGAATAATATTTCGATATATTCTATATAATTATTTGTTATTTTATAACTCATTATTAATCATACTGTAATTTTTTCACTTTAATTGTATAAATAACTTTTATTTACTACAATATAAAAATTTAATGTAATTGCTATCAGTGGCGAATCTTGATCAAGAATGTTGGAGGGGCCAAAGTAATATGGTTATTTGATTTTGATTGAATCATTAGTATAATGTTTTCAAAAAATAACTTATGTAACTGAAGAATTGAATCATTAGTATAATATTTCAAAATATGTGGAGAAGTATAAGCTATGTTGTTTTTCATCCTCACGTAGTTTTTCTTGTATCACTTTTAAAAAACATTTATTATTTTATTCTTCATCAATATACTTTTTTTTAAATATATTAAAAAATAATTTGTTATAATCTAATAAAAAATTGAGAGACATAATTATTAAAAGAGAAATATATGGTAGTCAAGTCACATAATACATTATTTTTTACTTTTATAATAATAAAAAATGAATATACAAGATACTCATGAGATAAAAATAATAATTTTAATAATTATTAAACTAATATTTCATTATCAAGTACGACAAGAGAGTTACATCTTGTTATTCGAGAAAGAAAAGAAACAAATAAGAAATAAAAGCAAAAATAATGAATATATATATCTAACTTTATTTTTTCTTCAAAAAAAAAATACAAGAGTGAAAAACTGAAAAGAATGAAAATAAAAAATATCTTATTAAATATTTTGTTTAATTACTCTTTTGGTTACTATTTCCAAAAATATCAAGATATTCTCCTATTTTTTAGTCTCAATTTAATCTCAATTGTTTAGTCACAATTTGATATTTTTAGATAAAAATATAGATAAAAAAAGTAATTAAACATAAATATTTGTATTTTTTGTTATATTTGATTTTATGTTTTATTATTTATTAATATTAAATATTTTATTTTATAAAAGAAATAAAAAATATAATTTAATTTTCTTCATTTTTTAAAATACACTATTTATAATTTAAAATTTTTTTCAAAATTCTTAAAAATTTCAAAAAGATATATATAATTTTAATAAAAATTAAAAATATTTGGGGGGGCCAAGGCCCCTCTCAGCTTCACAGAAGCTCCGACCCTGATTGCTATGAATATTTTTTTGTCACTATCAAATATATATTGAAGTTCAAAAGATATAAAATCTATGTTAAAATTTTATTATTATGTTTATTATTTGTTCTGTGTCATTTTGATCAAGTGATGTATTATAACTTTTATTAGTGTATAAAAAAGAGATTCATTAGAATTTAAAAAATTGAAGTAAACAAACATTTAAAATATATTTTAATTTGAATATTTGTTTTCCTTTTATATTTTTTTGAAATAATTTTTAATTTTATAAACTAAGTTTCATCAATGTTGTAGTTTGCAAATTTAATAAATGTTTTGGTTCTCATGAAATTTTATTTGGTATTCTAATCTAAAATGTAGATAATTATAATTTATTTCAAAGTATTTGATATGGAAGAAACAATCATCCTCCTAATATTAAAATTTGATAATATTATGTTTTCTTTATCGTAATTTTTTTCTTGTATAAGAATTAATATTGAAGTAGTTAGAACACGGGTACGGGTATGGGTACGAGATTATACCCGTTACCCGGTGGGGATGGGGATGGGACAAAAGTTTGATACCCGTTGAATTTGGGTATGGGGTTGGGGATAAATTTTTTCTGCGGGATGGGTATGGGATAGTGAAACCCGTCCCCGCCCCGCCCCGTTGCCATCCCTAATGGGGATGAGTATGGGAATGTGGATGAATTTTTTTACAGAGATAGATATGGGATAGCGAAATTCGTCCCCGGCTCGCCCCGTTACCATCCCTACCCACTACACCTCAAATTGCTTTTTACATAACATCTAAGAATCCCATCACTTTAATCTATCCAACCAAACAATTTCGTTTTAAAAACACAAATAAATAAATAGCATATCAAAAGTGATTTAGTTGTGAATTAATCTCAAGATCTATTATAGTAACCTAGGGCGTTAACCCATTGAACTTTATCACCATTTTGATCATTTTACCAGTTAAGAATTGTACCTGATCGATACTATTTAGGTGCGGAACCAGACGGTCTCAAGAACCCTCTGTGTCGAACCTCCTCCTGTTCCTCCCAGTCGTCTGCACTCCCAGCTGTCTACACTCCGGGGGTGGGGGTACCTGCAAGCACTCTGACGCTCAAGTTAGAGAGTGATTGATATGAGTAGTAGTAGGTTAATCAGAAAAGTGTACCTTTACCTGTTCACTAGGCCTTAATTTATACTAATTTCTTAATGGACCCGTTATTAATATTTGCGGGCCGTTTGTATTTGAGGATCGATTCCTTCCCTTTCCGACTGAGGTTGCACACAGCGGTTCTTTCCTTATTGGCAAGAATTGTTCTTCTGTGCCTTTAATAAAGATCAGTCCTTTCCATTCCAAAGTTTGTCCGTCTATACTTCTCACATATCAGCTCCTTCCTTTTTGGCCGTCTGTACTTCTCAAATATCAACTCCTTCCTTTCTTAGCCGTCTGTACTTCTCAAATATCAGCTCCTTCTTTTTTTTGAGGTTTGATTGCATGCTGCCCCTCTGTAACACATGTCCCGCCTGCTACCCCTTGGGCCGGGGTGTACTCGGCCAAGAGGGTCGGGAAGTACACGACCACTGCGCTTACTGGGCTGCCAGCGTTGTGCTGGATCCAAGCCCTCGCGGTTGGGCCATCACGTGGGGACACCCCTGTCTGGGCCGGGATGATCCCGGCCAGCTTCTTCTTGTTGGGCCGAGTACTACTCGGCCATACACTAACACCAGCCCCCCTAGGCTCGTAGTGAACGAAGTTCGCAAGAGGCTATGATGTGTTGCCTTTGGAAATGGTGCCGAGGCGTCCTCAACCACTTGCGTTTATGAGACTTGCTTTAATTATGGAGAAAGAGAAAGTATCAACTTGGCTCGCCATTCGAGGTTGTCTTGTCATAATAATGAGATGGTTTAGGTGGGAAGTTTTAAAGGAGATGTGCCGACAACCGTTGGATGGAGCGAGATCTCATGGTGATGAGGGGGTTACTTTTGTGAGAGTGGTCCACTATAAATAGAGGTGGGGTCTTGATGTTGTGAGGCAAAGGATTCATTTAGGAAGTGAGCCACCACCAGCCGAGCCTTTCCCGTCTGCGCCATCCCAGGTATGTCGTCCTCCTCTGCTTATTATCTTTCCAGTAGGCCTAGCGACTCTGAGGAGGAGGGGACCATGTCGGACTCCCCGTGTAGTAATAGTGTGCAAAGGGATGATGAGGACTTTGTGGGTGCTGAGGAGTTCTCGGCCCTGCGTCACCCGGGGTACGAGTGGGTAGATCCCCGGGTGAAACTCCCGCTGTCTAGGTTTAGTAAATCTGCCACCATAGTTGATTTTCGTAAGAAGTATGATATTCTAGCTGATACAGTAGACGATCGTGTTATTAGTGTAGAGTGAGCCAGGAGTGGGGATAGTGTGTGTCACGGTAGAGAAGGTCATTCGCATGACTTTTTCTACATGTATTCTACCTTAGTCTCTGATTTGCACGTGCGTCTTCCCTTCGATGATTTTACGATGGGAGTGCTACGAGTGCTGAATGTAGCTCCCACCCAGCTGCATCCTAATAGTTGGGCGTCCCTTCAGGCATTCCGACTGGTCTGCCGAGTGTTCCATTTGAGACCCTCCCCTCAAGTTTTCTTGCAGTACTACTGTACGCGTCTAGGGGATCTGGTTAGTTGGTTGTCTCTAGTGGGTCAAAGCCACCAGTGTCTACTCGCGTCTTATACGCAATCTTTTAAAAGGTTTAAGACTGGTTTCTTTAAAGTTGTCATCCGGTCCGCTGGGGCTGGATATTTTTACTTTGAGAATGGTGAGCCCAAATTTCCGTTCTACTGGACCAAACATCCCACCCCCTATCGAGTTTGGCCGAGAGCATCCCTTACCCAGGAGGATCTGTATGTGCTATCTTATTTGGACCAATTGCCCAAGAAACTCTCCTCCAAGAAAATTATTGGTGTGTTTAGTTCCTCTCGTCCGCGCGACGACCTTTTCGGTATGTATGTTCGTCTGACTCCCCATAAAGATGCGTTTGGTATGTTTGGTCTAATGCTTCTCTTTTTTGCAGATATCATGGCTGCTGCTGGTCCTTCTGGCAAAGAAGTGTTTCTGGAGTTGAGGAGGAAAGAGCTGGAGGAGGAGAAGAGGAAAGGGGGTGAAAGTGCTAGCCGTGTTCCCGCGGAGACGCCTTCTCAAAAGGGCGACTTGATGCCTCCGGCCGCGGCGAAGAAGAAAAGCAAGCGTAGGGATTGTGCCGCAAGGCCGAGTACTCCCCGATCATCCTCCCCCAAGAAGTCTCGAGGCACTTCCTCTGCTGATGATGCGGCTGATGCTTTGTCTGCAATGTTTGATGCACAACTCAAAATTAACCAAGGCATAGAGGTTTCCTTGTCGTCAGAGGAGGCTGAGATTGTTTCAGCCATGCGTCCTGAGACTGTGCTGTATGCGCTGAATGAATTTCACGCCAGGGCAATGGTGATGGGTCGCCACCTGAGCACAGTGCTAGGCCAACTGCCAGTGATAAGCAAACTGGCTGCTGAGATAGAGAGTTTACAGAGGGAATTGGCCAGGCCAATAGCAGGAGGCAAGAGGTTTCACTTCAGTTGGGAAGTGTGAAAAATGAGCGATCTCAGCTGCTAGCAGAGCGTAATGTCTTGAAGGCGCGTTGTAGGGATTTTAAGAAGAAGGATGAGGATTCCCAGGCGGCCTTGGAGCACCTAGAGGAGGAACTGGCCGCGGAGAAGAGGGATAACGCTGAGAAGGCTGGCCGGATTTACCAGTTGGAGGGGTACGTGATGTCCCAGCACGAGGAAGGTTTCCACAAGGCCCTGCGCCAGGCTGCCCACTACTTTAACTTTGACGCGAGAGATGGGCATTTCAATATTGATGAGGATGTGTACCAAGGTTCCGTCATGGCTGTAGAGGACATTCCTGTGGCTGGGCAACAGAAACCTACCCTCGAGGATTGATATATTACTTTGTATTTTCGTACTTTTAGAAACTATTTCTCGAGCTTTATTTTTCTATTTGTTGGACATGTATTAACACACATTATATGTTTGGATGTGGTGCTTCAAACTTTCTTTTAGACTTTTGTGTTTGCATCTGTTGCGTGTGCCTCTTTGTATGTTGCTATTTGTATTTGTAGGTGAAGGTGAGATGCGTTCGACCACTTTGAGCCGTTATGTGGCTGGCCACCGTTGGCCGGGATGTGCTCGGCCGTACCTGGCCGGGATGTACTCGGCCACTTTTGGCCAGGATTGTGTTTTCTTTTACGTTATCTGCTCATTAAGCTTTTGTTTGTGTATTTACCTTAGGTTTTGGCTTGTATGGGGGGATCATCTAGGGCGATGAAGCTTCCTTTCCCATTGGTATAGGTATGGGGGGATCATCTAGTTCGATGAAGCTTCCTTTCCCATGAGAGAGTGTGAAATTTTGCCGGTTATTTGTTCTTGATCAAGATATATGCATTTGTTGACAATAGATAAGATAATTATAGGAGAATGAAATGATCATGCTTTATTTATGACTATGATGCCTCGTTAAAACCTTCTTGACCAAAAACCCTTCTTAGGGAAAAAAGATCAAGGTAGGAAAGAGTACATCTTTTATTGCGCAATCGAAATCACAAAAGAGTCTGAAAAATAAATGTTTGGCAAACTAACTGTAATAAAACTTGAGATGTGAGGCGTTCCAGGTGGCCGGGATAGGGGCACCAGATAGGTGCTCCAACCTGTATGGCCCCTCCTAATTGGGCGAGAACTTCCCTTCATGTTTCCGAGCGGCACTTGCCATACGCCAAACTAGATCTCCCTGGTGAAAGGATCGGGGTTTGACTTTGGTATTATATCGGCGCTGGGCCCTTAGTTTGGATGCCTCCTCCCGAATGCGTACTTGATCTCGGAGCTCTTGAACCAGGTCCAGGCTTGTTAGCATACTTTCTTCATTAAGACGCGCGTCGAACAGGCGGCGCCGTAAAGAGGGTTCTCCAATCTCGACCGGGATCATTGCGTCTACTCCATATGCTAAGCAGTAGGGTGTCTCTTGTGTTGTTGACTGCGGGGTGCAGCGATATGCCCATAAGACTTCTAATAACTCGTCAGCCCACCTTCCTTTGCCATCTCCCAACCTCTTCTTAAGTTCTCGCAGTATGACCTTGTTTGCTGCTTCGGCTTGCCCATTTGTTTGTGGGTGTTCGACTGAGCTGGTTATATGTTGTATATGGAGTCCCCTATAGAACTCAGCTAGCCCCTTGTCGATAAACTGTCTACCATTGTCTGTTATGACGATGCTTGGTATGCCAAACCTGCATACTATATTCTTCCAGACAAATTTTTGTACCTGCTGGGCCGTGATCAGGGCCAGTGGCTCCGCCTCAATCCACTTAGTGAAGTAGTCTATAGCTACCAACAAGAATTTTACCTGACCTTTCCCTGGGCTGAAGGGCCCTAGAATATCCATGCCCCACTTGGCGAAAGGCCAAGGGGAGGTAATACCGTGCAACTCCTCTGACTTGAGATGTATCATGTTACCGTGTTGTTGGCACTGAGTGCACTTCCTTACGTACTTCTCGCAGTCTTCTTTGACAGTCGGCCAATAGTATCCTGCTCGTAGTACCCGAGCTACCATGGTTCGGGATCCTGAATGTAAGCCACAAATTCCCGTGTGTAACTCTTCCATAATATACTGGGCCTAGCAGTTTGTGACGCATTTTAACAGAGGGTTGGAGAAGCCCCGTTTGTATAATTCTTCACCAACCAAAGTGAACCGAGAAGCTTTCCTACGCATGATAGGATTATCAATTCCGTCCGTGTCACCGTGTTGAATGAACTGTATAATAGGAGCCATCCACCCTTTCTCTTCTGGTGCGACTGTCTCAGTAGCATTGCATTCTGTTAAAGTCACAGTAGGATGGTCGAGTGTGGCATGGATCACTGTATGATGTTGTCCTTTTACTTTGGTAGTTGCCAACTTCGAGAGCAAGTCGGCTCTGGAATTTTGGGCTCTATCAACATGCTTTACGCTTGCCGTTCTGAATCTGTTCAACATGCCTTGCACGTGATAATATCGTAATAGGAGGGGGTCCTTTACCTAGAAAGTGTCGTCCAAGTGTCCTACGATCAGTTGAGAATCAGTTTGGCATGTCACTGTATTTGCTCCCATGTATGCTGCGAGGGTCAACCCTGCTATTAGTGCCTCATATTCTGCCTGATTGTTAGAGGGTTTAAAGCCAAAGCGCAAAGCTTGCTCGAGTAGTAAATCATTCGGTCCTTGCAAAACAATCCCAACGCCCCCGCCTTTCGCATTTGAAGAGCCATCCACCGACAGGATCTAACCTTCCTCACGTACGTCAACATCTCCTGTTAATTCGTTGACAAAGTCTGCCAGGCATTGCCCTTTGATCAGCCCTCGAGCTTCACATCGAAGATGATACTCAGATAGTTCCGCGGACCACCCAACCATTCGGTCGGCGAGGTCGGGTCGCCTCAAGACTTTGTGTATGGGGTAGTCAGACTTGACTATTACCTCGTTCCCCTGAAAGTACGGTCGCAGTCGTCTGGTTGTTATCACAAGTGCTAGGATTACCTTTTCCATTGTCTGTTACCGCAATTCTGCATCATGTAGGGCTTTGCTGATAAAGTATACGGGTTGCTGGTCCCCCGCATGATCTTGTACAATGGCCGCGCTGACAGCATTGGTAGAGATAGCTAGATATACTAACAGGGGTTTCCCCTTGCTAGGCTTCTGTAGTACTGGGGGAGAAGACAAATATTCTTTTAGTGCTTGGAAAGATTGCTCGCAAGCCTCATCCCATACGAATTTTTGTGCTTTTTTCATGAGCCTCAGCATCGGCTGGATTCTTTCTGCTAATTTAGGCATAAAACTTGACAACGCAGTTAGCCTCCCTACCAATCTCTGTATCTCCTTGATGTTGGATGGACTCCTCATGTTGACAACCGCTTGGCACTTATCGGGGTTGGCCTCTATTCCCCTGTGGGTTAACATGAAACCCAAGAATTTTCTGCCTGCAACTCCGAAAACACACTTTTCTAGATTCAGTCTCATGTCATACCTCCGTACAGCTGCCAAAACCTCATCCAAATCTTTGACGTGTTGCTCGAGTGAATCTGACATGACTACCATGTCGTCGATGTAGACCTCCATACATTTACCGATGAGATGACGAAACACCTTGTCCATCAGCCGCTGGTATGTGGCGCCAACATTCTTTAGTCCAAAAGGCATGAATTCATAGTAAAAGTTAGCTTCTTCCGTGATGAATGCCGTTTTTTCTTTGTCGGGAGGATACATTGGGATCTGATTGTACCCCGAGTACGCATCCAGAAAACTGAGCACCCTGTGTCCAGCTGCACCGTCTACCAATCTGTCGATGCTTGGGAGAGGGTATGTGTCTTTAGGGCACGCCTTATTGAGGTTGGTGTAGTCTGTACACATCCGCCATTTTCCATTTGCCTTTATTACCAACACTACGTTGGCTAACCAGGTCGTGTAGGTGGCCTCCTTGATGAAGCCTGCTGAAATTAACTTCTGTACCTCTGCTCTGACTGCTTCCCTTTTTTCTCCACCCATCTTTCTTCTCTTCTGTGCAACGGGCCGAGCTTCCCGAAAAATAGACAGTTTGTGACTGGCTACTCTTGGGTCAATGCCTGGCATGTCGGCCGCACTCCAGGCGAACAAATCAACGTTCCTCTGTAACACTTCCCGCATCTCGGGGGTCTTTACAAGTGTCCTGCTTACATGGGTGTATCGATGCTCATCGAAATGGAATTCCTCTGTGCTTTCGATTGGTTCCACCCTCTCATCGCTGCTGACCCGAGGATCCAGGTCTACTTCTGCTTCCCCTGGGACCTTCTCAACGTTATTCACTGCTCGTCTGGGAGGAGACTCGGGTCTTTCTCTCAAATTGTTCGCGTAGCATTTGCGAGCAGTCGGTTGGTCTACATGCACCGTGATTATGTCTCCTGAGGCGGATGGAAACTTCATGGCCAAGTGATATGTGGAGACTACTGCACCAAGCGTATTCAACGAGGGTCTCCCTAGCAAAATATTATAAGAGGTGTGAGCATCAACAATAAGGTACCGGATTTTTACCGTTCGTGTTACCATTCCTGTCCCGAATTTGGTGAATAAACCGATGTAGCCTTTCGTATTCACTCGCTCCCCTACGAAGCCCACGATCGGCTCTGAGTATTGTTGGATCTCCCCTTCTGGAATTTTCAGCTTCCTGAGAGTGCCCCAATATAGGATGTCTACCGAACTACCTGGATCCACCAGGGTTTTCCTGACCGCGAAGTCCTCAATCTCTACTGATATCACCATTGGGTCGTCATGCTGGGGGTCAATCGCTTGGAAATCGTCGTCTCGGAACGTGATGGGTGGCATGTGCCGTCTGGGACATACTGTCACGGCGTTGACACTCTGGATCGCTCGCATATACTTCTTTCTTGCAGACGTAGTGGCTCCACCTCGTGCGAAACCTCCGGAAATGTAATTGAATACTCCTCTCAGTGGCCTTTCTCTCGTATCCCGCTTATCATATTTTTTGGGTTCGGCCCCTCTGCGGGTGCTATCTCCTTCCCTATCTCGGTACTCTGACGTCCTTCGTGGTCGCTCCTCGTAGCGTTTTTCTCGTTCTCCCCTTGAGGAGAATCCCCCGCCTTCCCGTTTTACAAATCTTCTTAGGTGCCCTGCCTATCAGTTCCTCGATTTTGTCTTTCAAGGTAAAGCATTCCTCTGTTGTGTGCCCATAATTTCGGTGATACCGACAATGCTTGGTGGTCTCGGCGTTCGGGGGAGTCGGGGCCCTTCGAGGGGCTGTTATTAGATCGGTGTTCAGTGCTTCTTCCAGAATTCTTGCCCTGTTGGACACGAGTGGTGTGTACCTGTTGTATTTCGGCTGCCTAGAGTCTTTGAACCTGTGGCCGGATCGAGGTGCTAACGCTCGCTCCCTATCATGGTGCCTTTTCTCCTGTGCGTCCGATCGAGTTGTATTGTGAAATTCTTTCAATTCCTCCATCTGCATGAATTTAGTGGCCCTGGTCCGAAGTTCGTCTAGATTGTTTACGGGCTTCTTGCATAGACTGTCAACAAAAGGGCCATGCTTTAGTGCTGTGATAAGGTGGTGCATGGCGACCTCAGGATTCAAATTAGAGATATTCAAGGATATCTTTCCGAATCGGTCCATAAACTCCCGCAGAGACTCTCCTTTTTCCTGTCGTATATTTACCAGTGCCAGAGAAGTAAGGTGGTGTGGCTTACTAGTGGCAAACTGTATGCCGAAACGGGTGGCCAACGTATCGAAACAGTCGATAGAGTTGGGTGGCAACCGTGTGAACCAATTGAGTGCAGGCCCTTTTAGGGATGTTGGGAAAACACGATAGAGGATTGCGTCGTCCGAGGTATACAACCCTGCCTGGGTGGTGAAGACGTCCACGTGCTCCTCTAGATCAGTAGTGCCATCGTACTGACTTATAGTTAACCCCTTCCATCGCGCGGGAAGTTCTGCTTCCATGATCCCGTCCACAAAGGGGTGGCGTCTGGCTGCTCTGGGCCTTGCTTCTGTTTGGTTGGTGGTGGTTTGTGCTCTGGACTCGTCTCGTCCGGTACCATCCCCTCCCTCTTCATTGCTATGGGATTCCTCCCTGTGGGGGGGATTCTGCTCAATTTGCGCTCGCATCCGTTGGTTCTCCTCTCTCAGGGCGTTCAATTCTTCCTCGTTCTTGCGCCTTAACTCTTCCAACTGGCGGTTCATCTCTCGTTGCATCTCCGCTGCTACTGAATTATGATCGACTGCTGCCCTTGTCGACACCATCCTGCTTGAGAATTGTCTGGCCCCACGGTGGGCGCCAATTGTACCTGATCGATACTATTTAGGTGCGGAACCAGACGGTCCCAAGAACCCTCTGTGTCGAACCTCTTCCTGTTCCTCCCAGTCGTCTGCACTCCCAGCCGTCTGCACTCCGGGGGTGGGGGTACCTGCAGGCACTCCGACGCTTAAGTTAGAGAGTGATTGATATAGGTAGTAGTAGGTTAATCAGAAAAGTGTACCTTTACTTGTTCACAAGGCCTTAATTTATACTAATTTCTTAATGGACCCGTTATTAATATTTGCTGGCCGTTTGTATTTGAGGATTGATTCCTTCCCTTTCCGACTGAGGTTGCACACAGCGGTTCTTTCCTTATTGGCAAGAATTGTTCTTTTGTGCCTTTAATAAAGATCAGTCCTTTCCATTCCAAAGTTTGTCCGTCTGTACTTCTCACATATCAGCTCCTTCCTTTTTGGCCGTTTGTACTTCTAAAATATCAACTCCTTCCTTTCTTAGCCGTCTGTACTTCTCAAATATCAGCTCCTTCTTTTTTTTGAGGTTTGATTGCATGCTGCCCCTCTGTAACACATGTCTCGCCTGCTACCCCTTGGGCTGGGGTGTACTCGGCCAAGAGGGTCGGGAAGTACACGACCACTACGCTTATTGGGCTGTCAGCGTTGTGCTGGATCCAAGCCCTCGCGGTTGGGCCATCACGTGGGGACGCCCCTGTCTGGGCCGGGATGATCCCGGCCAACTTCTTCTTGTTGGGCCGAGTACTACTCGACCATACACTAACAAGAATATTATACCATGACTCATGAAAATTCCGGAATAGTAAAAAAAAAATGTTTAAAGATGAAATTAAACCCAAAACCTCTTATGCTAAAAGCTTTAGCTAACTATGCTATCATATCTTTCTTTAATCATGATAAAATGATAAAATAATATTTTACCTCCTCCTATTAATTGTACAATAGCCTATTCATTGACCTTGATTAGCCATTTAATTGTCTTGATCAACTTTTATTTCCTTGTTTGGTATCCATATACATTGAGTCACATTACTTTGTCCTTCATCTTCCAAAATTCTATTTAATTGCTAAAAAAATATTAATTAAACTCATGACCTCACATGTCCAATAAAATAAAAGCATAATTACGTCAAATACACGTAGTAAGAATTTAACACATGACCTTCCAACCTTAATCAACAACAAAGAGTTTTTCCCAATTGTGCTACTTTTCACTTTAATATAAGTTATTATTTATTATTTCAAATAATGAGATTCACGTGTGTGTATATATATATATAAATAAATAAAAGCATCACCAACTTCACCTAAAATATTATTTGCTCTTGTGTAACGAGTTACATTATCATCGCCAAACACAAGCAGATAGGGTGAAATAACAATATAAACCATTAATAACCAAAATAAAGTGAACACACACTCGTCAGAGGACCTCTATTCTTCGATTCTAGAAAACATGGTCACTACCATGTTCATACACATTATACATCCTCATATGATGACCTTAAGACAACTCTGCTACAACCAACTACTTGTGGTTCCACCTCTACAAGCCACAACTCATACATTACACATGCAGGACTATCATGTAGCGAACCACGATTCATAACACAAGGTGGAGTTTCCAATATGAACCACAATTCGTATTCTCAACACAAGATTCACAACATCATTGGACACTACCCGTAATTGCCTAATCAAGTGGAGCCAACCCATACGAGTCACAACTCGCATACTCATACTAGTTTTCCAATATCACCAGGCAACTACCCGGGATCGCCACATGTTTACCTTCCATTCCGAGCCACAACTTGTTAGGATTGAGCGCTTACTAGTAGGCTAAAAGCTATAGCCAATAGTCAGGGCATAATTCATTTTACTTAAGAGTGTAACAGCTCAAACGCCACAATTTGATTATGACCTGACCGACAGGACAATTGATGTCACCTACAACAATCTTCCCCTTAGCAATTATCCTACTAGGAATCCTACTTGGATTGTGACTTGGCTCACCTGGCTTACGCCACAGAACAATTATGCAACCAACAACAATCTCTCCCTTAACAATTGTCCACCAGGAATAGAACTCGTGACCTTGACTCTGATACCAATTGTAACACCCCAATTTTGAGATGTCACGGAAAGTTAGAAAATGAATGCATTTGACGGAAAATGATTATCGTTGCGTAGTTCAAAACCTCAAGTTGTCTAAAAAATTTCAAATAGCAAACGCAATTAAAGGAATTTACATTGTCTTGAACCAGTATGGTAAAACAATTTAATACAAGAATATAAAATCCCAAGTTCATCCCCAACCTCTCGTCATTCTACTTCATGCTCAAGGTATCATCCAAAGCGGCGTAGACCATGCACACATCCATTGGAACAACCCATGTCCCCTGCGTTATCGCCTAATGCTGCCTAAGTCACGAGTTGTAGACCACCTAATGGAAACCTCTCGTTGCCAAGCGTCACATGCTTTAGAGGTTTCTGGATTTTCAGATATCGCCTAGCGGACCCATTCTCACCACCAAGTGCCATTTGCTCCTGTGCCACTTTCCACCTTCTTGTCGCCTGGCGGAACCATCCTCACCACCACGCAACTACGCGCTACAAACCCCTTCTGGTTTGTAGCTCTTGCTTGGCGGTTCAATTCCCACTAGCAAGCACTACAACAGTAAACTAGTTTTACTACTACAACATAATTTCCCATCCATACAACCATCACAACACACTACACAGTGCTCAATGACACACAAATCATCCTTTCAAAGTTGGAGTTCACCCCACACATGCCCTACGACCAGTTTATCTTATATATGTGCACCCAGTTAAACTATACTCATGCTTAGATTTAATTAAGGAGCACCATGATATAGAACTCATACAATAGTCACCCCATCATTCCTATTTTCTTTCATGATCCCAAACAGTACTTCAATTTTCACTAAATCCGTTATAACACTATGCATTACACTTTAGTATACCACAAGTTCACTCATCCATACGTAGGATCCCATTACTTACCAATTGAAACTAGGAAAAAAAGCACCATGCCTATGACTAAAACTTAAACCAGTCACTGCATCACTTATAACTCAGACCACAACACCTACTACAACAAATAACTTATACTAAACTCTGCAATCCTCATCCCATTCCATATCTACTTGTTCCACTCCCGTAATCATGCTTTCTCTCCAATATCCAAGGTACTAATGATACCTTTTTCTCTTAATATCACCTAACTAGTACCTCTCGTCCCCACAATAAAATCCAACTCATACCCATCACGTCCAAAACACAAGAATTCTCTGTGTTTTTGTGTTATCGCCTGGCTGTGAGTAAAGCCCTGCCAGGCGGTGTTTTGGGAAAATCCCAGATTCTTTTGCACCTGTTAGAAATCCCAGACTCCCACAACCAATTGCAAAGTTAACCATTTCCCGTGAACCGAGCCTGTTCATGCTTTTGGTAACTAACAATTCCACTTTATCATACAACTTCCAGTTACCACCAATTACACATAAAATGTCAAGTTTCCCATTCTTTTCCACAAACCCTATCATACTCATATGTAAATTCCACACAATTCATCCAATACATCACAACAAAGGAATAATTCATCAACCTAGACTAGAAATCACGAATCATGAAGAACAGAAACATGCTCACATGCTCAAGTGACCCATACACCAGACAAAATCCATAACAACCAACTGGGTAATTTCAACATGAGTCGCATGGCGGCTTTGAAAGCCCGATAAGCAGTTTTTGGAAATTTTCCAAAAATCCAACAAAATCCAAAAAAAATGTGTAAACCAATATTCATGCTTCTCATGCAATTCACAATTACATAATTCAAATATAAAACACAATTAATAGCTCCTCTAACTTGGATTCCCTTCTCAAGTTGAAACCCTAAGTCCTTTAATGATAGCAAATGTGTCCCACTTCCTTGGCTCCTACCATTTCCACTCCGATTGGCTTCCAAAGGTCCATTCCTCTCCCTGTTTCCACTCTTATTCTCACTTTCCAACCACCCTTATATTAATTCACTCCAAAAATAAAACGAAAATGATTAAAATTGGGTTTAATGGCCATTCAAGTGCCATTACCCAGTGGTTTCCCAACCCTTCCATCTGCTCCCTATGACGACTAAGGTTTCTGACCCTTCTCCTTCACGTCAAAATGCATTTGGGGCAAAAATGAACCTATTTATTGCCATTCAAGGTTCGATCACACAACCAAAAATTACCAAGCCAATGCACAACCAATCAACCAATTCAAGTTTCGCGATAATTCCTACACATATAGGATTATATTATCACACACCATGGTCAAGCCAAGTCCTTTCCTACTAACTAGGTATTCTCAACCATTTGAGTTAGTATTATTCCATGTCATAACTCCCCGCATTAAATGTCATAAAGACTCCATTACTCGCATTTATATTAAATAAATATTTATTTATTTATTTAATTTCAGAAGTCCTACACAAAGTATGCCTACAAACACAAATAATTCAAGTTATACAATAACTAAAAAATATAAGACTACAACTTTGTTATATGGCTAATACATATAGAAGATCATAACAAAAAACCAAATTTACAATGAAACTTAAAAACTAAGAAAAACAACTTAAATAACTCAAAAATATAAGACCACAACTTTGTTATATGGCTAAAACATACAGAAGATCGTAACATAAAACCAAATTTACTATGAAACTTAAAAACTAAAGAGAACAACTCAAAACCTAAACAGTAGAAAAATACAACCACAAGTATGATACACAAAGTTTATCAAGAGTGTAAATACACAACTGCAAAACAAAAATCAAGCAACACCAAAAATAGAACCCACAACCCACAACCCATAAAGAACACCAAAAACAAAACCATAAATTTTTGCAAAACCTACACGCAACTCCAAATAAAACAAAACGAACAGAACCGTAAATCCTAAAAAGATCAAACAAAACCCTAGACCATAAGAAACCTAGAACCAAAAAAAAATCATACCTTCAAGAAAATCACTGCACGACAACCACACACCAAAAAAATACCCCTTTACAAATATCAACCCAACAAAACCCCACACACAAATACCCCTTTACAAATACCATACCTCGGACCATAAATGTAGTGAAGAGGAAGAAACGAAAAACAAACATCAACCCAAATGAAATGAAGGAGGAAGAGAATACCACAAATTTCATTTCATGTTTGAAGTTATGCAGAGAAACATTTGAAGTATGAACTCTATCATCCATCACACACACGTAGTGTTCGCGCCAATCTACACCCTATAAAATGACATAAAGACCACAAAAAATTACAGATGTCAAACGTTGAGCCATGGGAAAAAAAGAAAAATATGGACACGTGTCAATCATATAAGTGAGGTCAATTCTGGAATTTTAATAATAAATAATATTTCTATATTTATAGTAGATAAGGAGGGAAATATAAACATAATTCAATAAATATTAAAAATAATATCGAAATTTAAATGGTCTTTAACGTTAAAATAAATAATACTAAAAATAGTAAACAATATATTAAAATATAAAATAATAATAAATAAACTGAAATACATTGTGAAATATTTATTAATCATTGAAATTAAATTCTTCATAAATTAAACTCTTTAAAAATTAAGTATAGCCCAATAAATATTATTCACCAAATATAATATCTTAGAAAATTTTTTAAATGAAATAATGTTTTTAAATTAAATAATTACTAAACTCTCCTATCTCTTAGAAAAAAATTTAAACAATTTTTTTAAATAAACATTTTTATCTCTTAACATAATATTTAAAAAAAAAATCTTTTAGATTATATAACTAATAAATTCTATTATATTTTACTTAAAATATCGTTTAACCTTTATTTTTAAAATTATTATAATTTTCATATCTCACATCAAATATTTTTACGTTTAAAAATATTAATTATAATTTTAAAATTTTATAAAATCTATTAATTGCATAAAAAGGTAATTATAAAACAAAATATAATTTTTTAAATGATATCTTTGGTAATTTCAATTATCAATTTTTAAACAACTATCCATGATTTTAATGTGAAAAATGGTATTTTAATTAGCCTACTATCATTTATTTAATTTTTTATCTTGTATTTAGTATAAATTATATCATTTATGCTTTATAGTTTAAATATATGAGGATAGTTATCCAATGTTCATGAACACATAATATTATTAATACCTTATTCTGTTTTTCTGCACCAAAAGAATATTTGTACTAACCGTTCTATTTTTCTATTTCAAAATAAAATAAAATAAAATTAAACTTAATACTAATAAGCATTTAATTCTCCTTGATGAGTTATTATTTGTTGTGTTTGTGACTAGATAAGTCCTAAACTTTTTTTTTGCTGTTGCAAATTAATATTTCAAATTATTAATTCCGACCAACTTTATCTATAATTTATAAACTTCTACCAATTATTTATGTTAACTTTACCTTCCATGCCACGTCTCAATATGTAAAAAAAAAACTAATTAAAATTAAATAAAATTCAATATAATTGGTCTTGTTACCAATCATGACGTCTTGGGTTCAACTGTCATATACAAAAGAGGTTTTGATTTGTGACAACTTTGCATTCTTCTAAAATTACAAAGAAACTGTTCACACTTATAAAACTTCACTATAGAAGTCATCATCTATCATCTTTACTACTTCACCCTTTTTCGTAAATTAAAAGTCAACCAACCCTTCTTTTTGTAAAATTTCCCTCAAACTAACACTTTAAAAAAAAAAACCCAAAACAGAAAAAGAAGAGAAAAAGCATGACATGGTTATGGACAATAACATTGTGCAACCACTGCAAGAGCAATCACCGCAATCAGTACATCATCAACAGTTTACCCAGTGGTTGCACTTGCCGTGTTTGCACATGCAAAGGTTGCACGAAATTCCTTCTACCATTCCTGACTCTGCTTCGTCATTCTTCTTTCTCTCTCTCTCTTTACTTTTTTTCTTCCTTTCCAACTCATTATAGAAATTCTACTATGATGCTTTTTTATTTTTACCTTCTTTTCCCTCTCAACTTATATGTTTTCTTTTAGATAAAATAACAGTAAATTATATATATATATATATATATATATATATATATAATGTATATATGGGTTGCGTAAGAGTTTGTGAGACCTAAAACAAACTTAAAAAGTGAGGCCTTTTATTTAAAATTTAATTTTCAAATTTTTTTATGTAAAATTATTTACTAAATTGTCATAATTAATTTCATTTGACAATGCAATACAACTCAACTTCCTAAGTCATTATCTCAGCTCCTACAGTCAAGATCCAAGCTTTTACGGTTCATACCTCAATTGATTCACTTTATACCACATCTAGTGTCCAAGTGGATCCCTCCCCATCTCTCCTTCGTATCATGATCTACCTACTGAGAAGGTTGTATGTGATGATAGTGGTAAGATCATTATGACATTCATCGATAAAGGGTAAGTGTATACTATTATTTAATTTTGTTTGTAATTAATTCACTTATGTTCATTGATCTCTTGTCTTCTTTTTAGGTGGAGGCCTAACCACCATGCCACTGAGGCTATTGGGGATGTAATTAGAACACATTCTAGAGGTCCATACTATCACTATGAGGTTATCCATGTAGATGTTTAACTTGTATGTTGGATGCACTTTAAGGTAACATAACATTGGATTTTACATCAATTGTATAGTTATTATATAATTATGACTTGTTATTTCTCTATTTTGCAGTCTCATGTTATTTGGGCACCTAAGCATGAGTGGCAAATTCAGAAGTTTTATTAGTCAAAATAACAAAGTGCCTTTGTGGTATGCTCACGAAAGCTAGGAGTAAGTTGACCAAACCTATTTGGATAAGGGATAAGACTTGAACTGAATTGTGCAACTATTGGGACAATGATAAGTTCAAAGAAAAATCCTCTTAGAATAAAATAAACAGATCTTCATCATGAGGTGGAGCATTACACTCTACAGGTTATAAATCCCATCTCGAGGTTGCATTGGGGTTGGTATGATTTATTTACAACATCCCCAAATTTCTTTACATGATTTAAATTTAGGTATTAAAGAATATAATCATACTAATTGAATAACATTTGTCAGGAGTGAAAACATGGTTGTCCAGTGGACCTAGATGAGTTATTTCTTACCACTCACAATAGGAATGACGATTCCTGGGTAGATACACGTTCACGTCAAACCTATGTATGTTATCCATTTCATTATTCAACTTGTTTTAATTTTTCTTTGCAATTCTAGCATTTTCAAATATTATGATATTTGCATAATCTACAACAAAAACTAGAATTAAATGTTGGAAAGATGTTTATGGCCTGGAGACATGGCTGCCAACATGTATCATAGTGTGTTATCCCTCACTTAACCTTCAAAATTATAAAATTCTTCCTACACAAAAACAATTGCATAAGGTGGAGAGACTTCGAGAAGAAGTGAGACAAGCAACTTAAAGACTTGTTGCAGCCGATGAGAGAGGTGTTGCAACATCTGACGGCTTAACTAAAACAAAAAAGAAATGCACCATGATGGAAGAAGAAATGAAGTTGATGACGCAACATTTAGCCTTACTATTGGAAAGACATATTGCAAGCACTTCAACATGAACCAATCACATGCATCCACTTTATGATCCCTTATTTGATGATCAATCCCTCCCTTGAACATGGACTTCATGAGGTAAATAGCAGTATATATGCTTTCTTCTTTTGCAATATCATAACCGCATTTCCATGCTAATGGTTAACTATGGTCACAATTTAAAGTATTTGTTGTTATTGGATTGGTGCTAATGTTAAAGTTCACTATGGTCACAATTTGAAGAATTTGTTGTTCTTAGATTGAGCTCCACTATATGTGTTTTCAATTTAATTAAATACTTGGAAGAATATTTATTGTAGTATTGAATTTTAGTATTTGGCGTATGTTACACCTTTGTCCTAGTTAAATTTGTATTGCCTTTTCTTCAACTTGTGTTGCTTAATTGTAGGGTGAACACTGTTTTTGCGCTTTATATATTTATATTTTACATATTGGTTTTTCATTTCATATGTAATGTTGCAGTGGACCTTTTATAGAGCTGAGTGACTATGAATTCAACTTCCTCAACTTCAGTTTCAATTTTAGTTAGTAGGCTTATTTGTATGTTGAACATTATAATCAAATTATGACTTGTAACTTTTCATCCTTTGATGTGCTACCCACAATTACTTAGCTTTTATAAACTTGTTTGTATTGTAATTTGATACTTATGAGTCAATCAAGAATAAATGTAGTTTAATTATCTATTGATTGTAATTAAAAGGACTTATGGATGGATAACATGACTGAATTGGGTTATATTGATTCCGCAATTGTGTGATTCTACGTGCAAATTAAATTTGGGGTCAGAACCAAATAAATTACACTGGTTATATCAATTGTTATTAGTGTCAATGATAAATGCTCATTTTACGTATTATTCATATGCATTTTAGCACTTATCTTGATTAATTACATTGTATATATTGAGGATTTTACTCCATTTTGATTAAAATTTAGTAAAAGGATTTGGATATGAACATGTGTGGTTAATACATGTATTTTTTGAATAATTTCTGCAGAATTAGAAGAAAGATAGCATAACAGATTGAGCCCTATAATCAAAGCTTGAGCAACTCAAAGGCAATTTCAAGAAGATCCAAATTCTGGAGGAAACCCATATTTGAAAAAAGCTTTGTGATTGAACAACACAAAAAAAGGTTTAAGCTAAGAAGAAACCCTCCATGAAATAAAAGCTCACGAGATTAGCCACCATGTTCGTAGTTGCAACCAACCTCCAATTTCATATAATTTAAAGGGAAGACCCCGTGTTTTGTATCCAAAATTCCATTATAGATTATAGTTTCTCTCTCTAGAGTCTCTCTCTTTCCCACTTCATTTGTAATATTCTAAGTTAGAGGAGACATGAGGAAGATGCAGTTTCTTTTACGATTGAATGTAAGAATCATCATAAGTTGTTGAACTTCCTTGTGTTGAGATTAGATGTAGTTATTCTGAATTATTGAATTGGTACTATTTTACTGTTCTATTCACCTGTTCTTTCATGTGTTCATGATTCAATTCACATTTCATGTGTGATGAACTGATCAATCATCTGTTACATATATAAATTGAGTTAAGCGAAAGCTAATTCATCTTATAGATTCAATTGAATCATTTAAGGATGTTAAAAGTTAGACATGTCACTATATGACTTAGTTGGCTAAAAGAGTCTTGATCTTAATGCAAAAGCCTCTTCACTAAGATGTGGAGAATTCATCCTAAGTTAGAATGCTTTTAGGTCTTAGTGTTGCAGAAAAGGACCTAGGATTACATTAGTGTACTTCCATGAACAATAACTGTGCACATAAAAAGAGTGGTGAAATCCAATCCCTGTGGATATGACACTTGGTACTACAGTCGAACCAGTGCACTTGCTAGTGTGATTGATTGCGAACTAGGATATCATCAGTCGGACAACCCACACATCATTTAATATATTAAATTATTTTTCCTACTTAGCATCGATTAGCCCACACTTTATTCAAATATTTAAAAATATTATTTGCTAATAGGGTTGTCCGACCCACGTGCATTTTAATATTTTAGCATCACTAATAATTGGCATTATCATGTTTTTATTTTTGTTTATTTTTATCTTTTATTGTTATTTTATTAATATGTTTTTGAATATTTCAGGTTTTATTTAATAAAATTCGAAAAGATAAATATTTGGTTTATGTTTTGCAAGTAAGTGGAAATATCAGAGATTTAAGAAGATTATCATTAGTATCAGTAGATATTACTGAATATTAAAAGAATATATCAACAAAATAAGTTATCCACTGAGTTGGTTACTTCAATTACAAATCATAAGATTTGAAGAATATATCAAACATATGGAATCTTCGAAGATTAAAAGATATACATAAAGTATTATCTATTACAATTTATTCAAATACAAAACCAAGTTCAAATTTTAGGTGCAGTACAATTATTAAAGTCTATAAATTGACGGTCTGACAAAGGTCAAAACACATTTTGGAGAGAAAAGAAACTTGATCTATATACACTTGATAATAGAAGGACATTCTAAAGGTTGGGGGCATTTAGCTTCAACATCAATCTAGTATTCAGTATGTCTAGGAGTAGCTAACTCCCTCATTCACGAGATTAGGTGTAATGTATTCTTAATTCTCCATGGATTCAGCATTCAATGTAATTATTTTCCATCATCTCTTATGTTTTATTCTTGTTTTAAGCGTATAGTCTAGGAATTTTGCACATGTGGGAGTACTAGCTGATCCGAAAGATAGTTTGGGAAACCTGATTATGATCTTCAACTGCATATTCTAGATATGGTGCATATGTGGGAGTACCAGCTGATCCAAAAGATAGTTTGGGAAATATGAGTAGGATAAAACAACTATGTGATTTCACATGGTAGACAAAGATATGGTCATTGGTCATTCTTAACATCAGCATATAGTTCATTAATGCAAACTTAATAACAAAAATTGCTAAAGTTTTTATTATTCAAGTTTAGGCTTGTCTACGATAAATCGAGGCTTGTTACAAAAGATGTGAATGTGATAGTAGGAAGTAGAAATACATTATTTGTTGTTTTTACTTTGAATAAAATCTTGAAACCCAATCCAGTGAAGCTTTTACCATATATTTTCTTAAATCAAGTTGATTGTTTCCATTGCATGAATTTCGGTTATTTCTTTACTTCTGAATTTATTTTTATTTTCATACACCAAAATGTTTTGTTATTCTTCTCCTTTATTTGTAAACAACCAATTATTTTAAATCACATTAGTCTCCATGGGAAATGATATATGGACTTGTCCACTATAATACTTGTACCATTTGGTAAACTTGTCAATTATGTAACTACCGCTATGTATTTTAAATTATTTATTCATTTTATCCTGAGCTAGCCCATGTTACTTATACAAATACTTTATTGTTTTACTATTTTGCATCATTTGGACAAAACTGTGTGCCATCTAACATACCCTCCCCTAGACGACACAACCAAAACTAGCGTCCATGGTTTTGTCGTGGACTGCCTTGCCGACGTTGGACCGACGATAAATGTGAATTATTGTCGACTTTAGCCTCCTAGCGTCGGCTTTTGGCCGACGCTATTTGGTTGATTTCTTGTAGTGATAAATCTATTAATAATATAACATTATAAATTATACTTATATAATTTAATATCTTTTATATGGGTTAAATATATTTTTAATCCCTAAACTTGTGTATCCATAGTCTAATTTGTTGTTGCTTGAAGTATAAAATGGTGTAGTGATATAGATAAATGTTTTTCTAGAAAAAGATCTTGGATCTAGATATTTCCCAATCTTAGAAAATACTTTGATAGTTGTTGTATGATTGGATTTGATTCAGTAACATATAAACTAGAGTGATAATTTTAAAATAATCAATTAACATTTTAATATAGAAGAGCAACAGAAGAATTACAGTGATAATCTAGATAGTTTATTAGATCCATTTGTTTGATCTTTGCCTTTAATAATTTGACAGATTCATTGTGTGACCAATTAACTTTGTTTAACTCATATAGTATGTTGCGACCTAGATGAGGGTGTTGTGCATTATCCAACAAGTGCACTAGGTCAATTGTAGCCCAAAAAGTAGTAACGAGGATTGGTTTTGATAAGTTGAAGACACGATTGAATATAAATAAGGATAAGTGATGGTGATTAAGGTGTTGGGATTGAACTTGACTTCTTCCACTCAAATTCATTGCCCTTGATTGTCACTAAATTATGTTCTTTATCTTAGCGTTCTTGGAAGTACTCTTAATTGTAATTCTAACCTCATGTCTATAGTATTCGAACCTAAGGGTGTCAGACACATGATGTCCTCATCCAAGTGGAAGAACCATTGCATTAAGAACAAGACTCTTTAAACAAACTAAAGTTGCATATCCATGTTTGGTATATGCCAAGCATTAGAATATTTGATTGGATCTAAACACTAAAACACATGTATATGCTATCTAGTGTTGATGAAGCATGAATAGTGCTCAAGTCATCAAATCAATAAGAACAAATTAAATAACCAACACATAAAACAACAACATAATATATATAAAACCAAGTGCAATACAGAGAGTTTAGAAGTTACATCCAATCCCAATTGGGAAAGAAGTTAGTTGTTCATATTGATGTATACAACAAGAACATGGAGTAGCTTTCGTTCTTCCTTAGCTTACAAAAGATATACAATATAAACCTATCCTAATTATGGAGTTTCCCTATCTAGAATGATTTACAAAAGTTAGCATAAAAATGACAAAGACATGCTTTGTATTTATAGAATTCTAGGTGTTGCTCTAACTCTAATCCAAGTATAGTCGTGACCTTTGGTTGCCAAGGTCTATCAAGACACTTCAACACCTTGATGTTTAACTCCTTTTTGTCAAATTCCTTACCCAAACCTATGAGATGGTTGATTATATGAGTGAATTTGTTTTGTACTTCTGCTATAGACTTTCCTTGTTGCATCTTGAATAACTCATACTCTTGAATCAAGGCATGCTTCCTTGCTCTCTTCATGTCATTGGTTCCTTCATGAGTCACTTCAAGCACCTCCCACATCTCCTTGGAACTCTTGCATTGTGCAACACGAAAAAAACACATCCATGTTTAGATACGAGGTAAGGATATTCTTAGCATTGCAATCATATTGAGCTCTTCTACTCTCTTCCTCTGTCCATTGAGTCCAAGGCTTATCAACTTGCACATTTTCAACAATATGCTTAGAAGTATATGGTCCATTTATCATTGCATCCTATATCCCTTGGTCTATTGATTCAATAAAGATTTTAATCCTAATTTTCCAAAATTCATAATTAATGTCACTAAACATAGGGGGTTTATGAATTGAGGTACCTTCAACAAAGGGGAGCTTGTTTTCAACCATTCCAAGTAGTTCAAAAACAGATTTAGGATCTTACTTGAGTAAATTTCAAGTACCTAGCTCTGATACCACTTGAAAGTTTTGAAATGGTTGAAATGCCAACAAAGGGGGGGGGGAGGTGGGGGGCGGCGACTGAAATGGCTAGTTAAAAAATATGGTTACTTTTAAAAGCCTAAAACAATTTTTAATTGAATCAATTTGATCACCAAGTATGGATGCAAATACTCTTGGACTGGACACTTTCAACCGATCAAAAATAGAGTTAGCCGATTGATTTTACTAAAAAATGTAGTATTGATATAATCAATCGATTGAATCATAAAAACAATCGACTAAAATACTGGGAAAAATACAAAAATGCAAATTCGTGATTTAAAGCAAGGTCAATGTAAAAGATTAGTCAAGATAGGTTGAAATAAGTTATACAAACATGATCAATGCTGCAGATAACACAAAATCACTCAAGAATGTCAAAAAGATGGTTTAGATCACAATTCTTTAAACTTTAAATTGTAATGAAAGAGGGAAGGGTTAGATAAAAGAGCAATGCACAAGATTTTTATACTGGTTCATTCAAACCTGAGCTACATCCAATTTTTCAAGGCAACCCGAGCTCGACTTTACACTATTTCAGAATATTTACAAAGTTTACACCCTTACACTTTCAAAATATGCAAAACACACACAAAAGACTCTTGAATCACACAAGAATCAAACTAGCACAGATGGACACCCCTTGCAGACCTGTAAATCCACCAGGCACACACACAAAGCTTGAGAAAGATCAAACCTCAGTGGTAGCACAACCTACCTACCACAACCACCTTCTCCAAGCTTTAAACACCAAGCAAAATGATCCAATAATTGATCCAAGATCAATCTTCACCAGCTACAATTTGTATGATCACGAAATAGAGAGAATTCCACAATTTCCAGAATGATTTCGCACTAAAAAATGAATTTTCTACCTCTCTTTCGAAAAATACAACTTTAATAGTCAAACTGTTATGAAATTCAATAGGTTGATTTTCAAATCAATCGGTTGATTTCACTTAACTTAAGTGAAGTCAGTCGATTAAAAAATAAATCAACTGATTGAATAAGTCATAGTTAAGGCTACTGCAGCTAAACTTTTAATCTGTTAAAAATTCATTCAACAGATTACAAGACACAATTTAACTTGTTGAAAAATATTTCAACAGATTAAAAGACACAACTAAGACCCTATACATCTAATTAATGCTAAATGGTCTACCATATGAATTACAATCTTCAAGCTTATTTTCTCATGATTGATCCTAGATAGAGGGCACGCATACAAGACTCGATCAACGTGAGTGACATCAAATCTCTATATCTTCATCAATGTAATCATGGTTCCAAGGAAATGGCTTCAAGTATCTTCATCAAAGCTTCATCAAATCTTCAAGTAACACATCATCCAGGATACTTAGGTCAACATGATTGACATATATCACTAAGGTCTTTTGAGCTTGTAATGTGGTTGGACTATCACGGAACTTTTTTTTTCAAGACAAGCAAGACTTACTACTAAAAGCATAACGACAATGTGTAAATGCCATGAGGTCAAGTTTAATGTCCTACTACAACCTAATTTTTCTTTTCTTTTTCCTTCCTTTGAGTACACCTCTAATTGACTTGTTTTTGCTTTCTCCTTTGTTATAACTCATAATTTCCCTTTATGGCACACACACCTTGCTTCATCCTTCTCATCAATAAGAAAGGTTTGATTACCTACATTTTAGGCTTAGGGTGCATGTTTCAGGCCAAGATTCAAAAAAGGATAATTTTCTTTCAAATATGTGTAAGGTGTTGTTTGGCTCTGGTTATTTATAATTTTTCACAAAAAGATTTGCCTTGATCATATCTAAGCCAACCCTTCTTAATAACCGTCGCAACCTAAATCGCGACGGAATGGTGAACCAAAAGGAAATTGGTTTGAAAAATAGAGATTTGATGTCGCCACCATAGTTTATTTTGGAAAACTATGGAAAACCATAAATATAAATTAAAGTCTGCGAAAACCAGATTTAGGGTCTGGGAGTCAGTTACCCCTGGAGAAGGTATTAGCACCCTACAACGCCCGTCCAAAGGCGGTACCTTTAATGGAATGTGCAAAAATGATGTGTTTATTTTAAATACTTATTTTACCCATAAATAAGAAAATATTGAACAAAATTATTTTTTGAGTAAAAATAGACCCGATAAGGATTAACCTTTATCCTACGTATTCTCATTAAAAATGAGAAATATGGGCTACGTAGTTCTTTATGACTATTTGAGAAATTGTGCCTACGGGAGCTTGGCTTGAATGAAAGAGAATGCTAGTGAGAACTGGACTCAAGTGAACGAGTATTATTTTTTTTTTGATTTTGTAAATGTTATACTTTTTAGAATTTTAAAAAAAATAAAAGATATTGAGTACTAGGCTGACGCGAACGGTCACTTAAGTATTCATACCTTTTGCAAACATATCTCGATTATTTATTTAAAAATGAAAGACATTAATTACTAGACTGATGTGAACAATCATTCGAGTACTCATGCCCTTTTTTTAAAAACACATATTTTGATTATTGATTAAAAAATAAAGATATTAAGAACTAGGCTATGCGGACGATCATTCGAGTACTTATACCTTTTAAAAAAATAATTTTATTTATCAAGAAAGAAATGTAAAAAATATCTTTTGTTTTTAATATTATATAATTTTTTATTATCTTAGAAAGAAATGGAATGTTTTTATTATTCTAAGAAAACCAATGAAAATTTTATTGTTGTCAAATTTGGTCACGCACCATGCAAGTTAAAAACACCACGTGGACCCATCTTTCATAAGAAACATTTCAATATGTATATATGTTCTAACACCCCATTTAAATAATATCCTTAATTTAAATGAAATGCCACACAGATAGAGTATAAGAAACAAGTCCTAGAGTATAATCACTACTCCTTACAATATCCAGAAGAAAAAAAAGCTAGAAGAACCAAGGCACACCATGATGTCGGATACAAAATAAAGTAAAAGATTGACAGTAAATCAAATGAATCCCAAGATAAGACGATACATGGGCCTTAGCCCTAAATGAAAATTAGATGAACAACATCCAACCCAGATGGCTACGCAGTGAAATCGTCATTTCCCTGTTGACCACGAGTATTTCTCGCATCTGCTCACATCAATAATTTGATGATCATCGCAAAAGAGAAAATCACACATACAAGACATACAACAAACAACAGAAGGGTAAGCTAGTGCAGAAAACGGTTTATCATACAATTACGTGCTATTTCACAGTCCAAGTTGTATATGTCAACCAAACATGTTATGACCTTTCAAACAATACACTAAGACTCATACTCGACTCATCTGAATATATATAATCTAGTCAAATTCAGCAGATGCTTGCACTTGTGGTGGATTTCCCTACTCACCCCCGAGCTAAGTGTTACAATGTCTCAATCCCCACACACAAGGTTAGCCCTTAATGAATTTTAGGCCTCTTGTTACTCTCACCACAAGAGTTAGTCCGCTCTATGTGCGACTAACTAACTCCTTAGAGCGTCAGGATGCAACCTTACCTCGAATCCTTACTAAATTATATAGATGGGACACCACCATGAACTTCCACTAACAGGGGCCATGGAATTACGTCCCGACCACTGAGGCACCACCATGAGGTCTCACCTAGAGGCTCATGGAATTATGTCCTGACCACATACCAATCATATTCAACCAACAAGGAAATACTCATCAGGCATATAAATCTCATGCCAACCTTTGTAACCAATCCTCATTCATTTTCCATGTTGAATCCATACAATCCTTCCCAATCCATGAATATAGAATTGTATTTCATACCAATACCATGTCAAAATTCATCATTTCTTACCCATGAATCATTCCATACATACATCATACCCAAATCATATTAAAATCATAAGCCAGAAACCATAATTCATCTTACTCATGCAAAATCCCTCTACTCATGCTTTAAAATATATAATCAATCCAAACATATGACCAACTTCCAAAAACCAAGAAAACACATAGCAAAAACAGTCCTTGCCCAGCTCCTTGCTCAGGGAGAAGAGTCTCGCTCAGGCGAGAGGTTTCCCTTGCTCAGGTGAGCTCCCTTCACCTAGGCGAGGGCTCGAATCAAGAACAGTGGCGTTGTCGCACACTCTCGCTTAGGCGAGACCTCCTCGCCGGAGCGAGACAGGCTCTCGCTCAAAATAGGAGCTTGTTGCCTGAGCGACAGCTCGCGCAAGCAGCTTGGGTGAGTTGCTGCTAATCTCGCCTAGGCGAGACACACTCACTTGGGCGAGAAAACTAGAACCCTCAACTGTTTTTGTAGGCAATGTGAATCCATTCAAACCAAACCATATTTTAATAGTTTTCAAACATTTATAATAACAACCAAACATCAAACTCATGGAACAAAACCCAAGCAAGTGGAAAACGCAAGAAAGCAGTAAACCCGAACTTCCCTTACCTGGAAAAGGGCTGGCCAAACAACTCTGACACTGAAGTGAATGAGTACGAGAACTCCCGGAGTAGATTCAAGAGCTAAAAAACCCTAACATATATGTGGCACGAGATTACTACACAGAATCCTAGCAGAAAACACGAAGAACTGAATCAGAGATGAAGGGTATGGGTTCGTGAACAACTTATGTGAGCAAAAACGAGGCCAAACCAACATTGTTCTGACTGAACTTCAAAACCCTAGCAAAGCTCTATTGATGAAGGAGAGTAAGCTATGAGCTGTTTTGCAAGAATGACAAGAGTGGAAGGGGGGTTTGGCTGCCTTAGGGCCCTTACACACCCTATGGGCCAGCCCTTAGGAGCATTAGATTGCGGCAACCCTTAAAATAAAAGGGGAAGAATTTAAGTGGGCCTTACATATGTTATCCACACAAATGTTTTTTGAAAATGAATCACGTGATGCCTCTTCCAACAAATATATACATAAAGCATATGACGATGCATGAATTAAATATTCAAAACAGACCCACACATGCAGAGAAGGTTGGGTGTCTAGCTATTTGGCCTAATATCATGCAATTCTACATGTCTAATCCAATCCAGACCCAGGCGTAATGGTTTAAACAAAGAAGTCGCACAATCATATTCCCAAAGAAAAAACATGGATCACTCTTGTTATAATATGAAATCATGCTTCAATTTCTAATTGTTTGTCTAAAATAAACATTGTGCTCTGATAAGCAAAGCTAAGATATTAAAATGTGTCTCGCACCTATAGAGAAACCCACTCATAAAAGCAAACTGCACCAAAACCCCTCACCATAAGAACCAAACTGGCAAATTGTCAGTGACCTAAATCATTATCAACTCCAATTGAGTGCAATTAACGATTAATGAATTAAAATAGTAGACTGAGTATAGAATCAATACACTGTGGTCTTCTTGCACACCAAAACAAACTCCTAAAATGCGAAAAATGCACCCATCTGTGAACTCGAAACAAACCCCAAAAATTCATACTCAAACGAAACCAAACGCCAACACCAAATGTATTTAAACACAATCAAATTACACCCCAATCAATGACCTCACCATCATAAATTGATTGCTCATGGTAAATCAATCCCAACCCCCATTCGAATGGTGAACCCAAATGAAAAAACAAAACTGAGAAGGAAAGAAGAACTCGTTAGTACTAGCAATGATGGCCTCGCCGAATTTGAAAGGAGATAAAGCATCTCAACGTTGCGATGGTATGAGAAAATGCGAACTCCAAGGCCGACGAGCTCGTGGTGAGTTCAAGTACCAACGTAGAGACGAGGAACGACCAATGTCGGTCACTAACCAAGAATGATGGTGGTGGCTCAGGCAGTGACGGATCTTGACAAAAAATGTTGAAAGGGCCAAAATAATATAATTTTGAGATCATTAAATTTGACCATTAGTATAATACTTCAAAGAATGGCTTCTCTACTAAACAATTTGATCATTAGTATAATGCTTCAAAATATGCAATGTATTGTTTTCATTAATAGTTTCTTTTTTATTCTTTATCAATATATATTTTTTGTAAACAACATTAAAAAACAATTTATCATAATCTAATAAAAAATTGAGGCACGTAATTACTAAAAGAAAAATATATTATAATTAATTCACAATTAAAAATTGGTTATGAAAAAACACATGATACTTTTTTTCTATATTCATACAAAAATGAACAAAAAACTGATGAGCTAAAAAATAATGTTTTCATTATCAAGTGAGACAAGAAACAAGAAAGGAAGAGCATAAATGAGAAATGAAAGAAAAAACAATGAGTTTATGTCTATCTTTTTTTTCTTCAAAAACAGAAAGAAAACATGAGAGTGAGAGATGATTACAATTTATGAAAAAACTAAAAACACAATAAGAATGAAAATAAAAATTATCTTAATAAATATTTGGTTTAATTACTCTTTTGATTCATGTTTTTGTTTTAAAATGTTAAATAGGTCCTCCAGTTTCTTTTAGTGTCAATTTGGTCTTGATTTTTTGAAAAACTAATGCAATTTGGTCTTTTACAATAAATTTCTTAAAACAGATTAATGATTCTTTCATTAAAATTGAAACTCTTAATATGGATGGTTTGCTTTGTTGATGTAATTAATATAATCCTAGTGTCAATTTTTTAACAAAAATAGGGACCAAACACTACAAAAATAATTGTTTTTAGTAAGGGTTATATTTGGTCTTTCTGGGGTTTTAACCCCCACTAATGGTATTACCAAGGGTTTGCAATTCTCCCGAAAGAGCAAGCGTAACTAACAGATTACCAGAGATTTTTAGCAACCATTGGAACTAACACAACTTTATCGGGGGTTCCAAAAACCTCGTGAATACCCGTGGTTTCGAAAACCCCCATTAATGCATGGGGTTTTGAAAACCTCTCTTAATGCCTGAGGTTCCGAAAACCCTTGTAATGTTTGGGGTTCCGAAAATCCCAGTAATGCCTAGGGTTGAAAACCCCACTAATGCTTGGACTAACCATATTTTCCATTCAAATGGTACAATAGTGGACTAGTAGTCATTAAACCCGGATGGATTATATGCAATAATTAATGTATAACTTGTTGATTAAATCTTACTAAACAATTATATTAGTCTTACATGTTCACAACCAATTACAATGACATGTCATATAATGTGCCACATTATATTAAGTGTTTATAAATTATAAGCGTGTAATTGTAGCGTACAACACTACAACCTTTTCAATTAAAAGGAAGAAAGTGGTCATAATTTTATTGACCAGATAAATAATATTTGTCTGTAATTTGTAAACTCAATAGTAGTAGGCATCAATATTTCTATCCATCATCTCTAGAATCAAAAAAATTTCAACTGTAAAAAATCTTTATGTCTAGAATAAGAAATAGAAAAATAAGTCATTGTTAACTAAAATTAAAAGACCTACACTCTCTTTACATCATTACATTTACAAAAGAAAGTTTCATCCAAAAGAAGACTCGGATACATATATGTACCTGCAATAATACAAAACTTATATTAGTAATAATACAAAAAGTATTATGTAAGTAGCTGGCTTCACTCATTCAAAAGAAACTGGCATATATAATGAACAATCAAAGTCATTAAAATTAAAATATAGAATCCTTCATAATTTCACATTAATTAATTTATTAATATAGAATCCTTTCTTTCTCAAACAAGTTATATATATTATTCGTCTTACATCCATAAAGCTTGCATGAAGAATGGAGGCTCCATGGATGGTGTTGGATGCGGAAGCATGAAGGAAAGAAGCTTAAGGTGTTTGGTTTGGTGTAGGTGAAAGGATTCTTAAGAGAGGTGAGGCCAACTCCTA
>Ga0214542_1000569_pt1 | contig 68037 bp, 30 predicted proteins | sample CNSS1metaG_FD_160096 | JGI IMG/M metagenome (GOLD analysis project Ga0214542, IMG submission 160096) | Root nodule microbial communities from cowpea collected in UCLA plant growth center, Los Angeles, California, USA - CNSS1 | ecosystem: Host-associated > Plants > Roots > Nodule | place: USA...
TCGAAGTACATGACCCTAGTTTTTATTTATTTTTAAATATTTAAAAAAATTGAATTGATTTCTATTTTGTTTTAAATATAATATTTAATATCTATATATATATATATATATATATATATATTTATTGGAAACAACGACAGACTTTAGAAGGTCCGAAGGTGCATGACCCAAGTTTTTATTTATTTTTAAATATTTAAAAAAGATTGAATTGATTTCTATTTTTTTTAAATATAATATTTAATATTAATAAATAAAATAAAAATTAAATATAATAAAAAATAATAAAGTTTATTAAGATATTTTGTTTATTTTTTCCCATTTTAAATTTCTCACGTATTATATTCATTTATTACTCTTACATCTCTTTTTTTATTTTTTGTTTTAATAAAAGAAATAGAAGATTGAATATAAATTCATTCTTTGCTCTTAGTTCTCATTCATTATCTTTTAAGATAAAAAAAGGCAACTCTCTCTTATTGATAGGAAAATATTAATTTTATATTTAGTTTTTTTTTTTATGAATATAAAAAGAAAAGTTGTGTACTATATGTTTTGTCATAACCATTTCTTAAATGTGACTTGATTATCATATTTCTTTTAGTAATTACGTCTCTTGATTTTTGATTAGATTTTGATAAATTATTTTTTAGTCTTAATTTTTTTTAAATAGGTATATTGATGAAAAATAGAATAATATATTCATTTTCTGTGAAGTGATAAAAGGAAATATATCTTTGAAGATAAAAATAATACAAAATTACTTTTTTACTTATTTTTAAGCATGATACTAGGAATTTAATTGTTGAATTAGAGAACCATTACTTAAAATTCAAAGAATTAAAATGGAAAATTTCATATTAATTCATATTAATTTTTCAGAACTTATTAAAAAAAACGTGCTCAAAAATGGAAATATACAAGGAAAGAGATGAAATTAGAAAAATTAATTTAAAATGAGTTTCATATCAAATACAATTTCAAAATTATAATTTTTATAAGGAAAAATATACAAGAATTTTAATACTAAATTATATATACTTTTGTTATATTAATAATAATAATTAAACATATAAAATTTGAGATACTATTTTGGCTCCTTCAAATTTTTTGACCAAGATCAGCCATTGTTTGGAAGTCAATTTCCGATAATATATTTTGACATCAAAAAGTATTCTTCATCGAAAGTTTACATCCAGAATTAATTTTGAGGTTATGATTTGTGTAACTTTGCTTAAATAGTCAAAGAATCTTTTTGAGATTTGAAAAACAATTGGAGGTGCAGAGGAAATTTTTGAGATGCAGAAAAAAAAACCCCTTAGAAATAAAGAAAAATTTAAAATTGGGCCAGGCCCAAATTCTAACAAGCAAAATAACACTAGTTTTTCTTTAATTAAAAAAAGTTATTTTTAATTAAATAGAAAAAAAAATTAGTTTTTTCTTTATAAATAATTACAATTTTTTTCCTTTATTAAATAAACGATCTAAATGAATAAAAGAAAATGCAGAAATTATAGTAAAAATATTTTGAATTAATATCAGTATCGAAAGAGAAAACAGAAAAACAACTAAATAATATTAATTTAAATAATATATTTTATAGATGTAAATTAATAATAAAAAATATAAAATTGGGCCTTCACATGAATTTAAATAATATATTTAAAATATTAATTTATGTTGTATTTTTTGTGTCTAAAAAGATTGCAAAAAAGAGTTCAATCTAACATTTTCCAAAGAGAAAAAAATGTTACTACTTCCTTAACCATGAGTTTGGACAAGCCATTCTACCAAGAAAATTAAAATATATGACATTTGAATTATTTTTAACAGAATTTTTTAATTTTCCAAATACATTAATTGTTTAGATGAATACCTCTCTCATATTCGAATTTCCTTATTGAGACAAAATAATTGACTTTCTCACCTAATTTTCTTAAAACTCAAAAATTTAAAATTAAACTTTGCAAAAATAAATATTAGTGAACTCTTAAACATTTAATAATTGAGAGAAGAAAACATTAATACAGATATATTAAATAATTCCCTTACTAGTATTATATAATAGTTAATAATTAAAAATGCAAATATTTTTTTGTGTGTTTTCTTTTTCTGCAGAGGAAAGTTGTTTCACCAGAGATTGTGTGCATTGAATAAAGAAAGCATAATAAATAATAAAGATATGATCACTGTGTTGTCACTACTTGTGCTTATAGCTTTCTGCTCTATATTTTCTGTCACATTTAAAACGAGCATAATGAATAATAAAGATATCACCATCACCATCACTGTGATTGTCACTACTACTTCTGCTTCTGCTCTATTTTTCTCTGTCACATATATGAGCATCTCAAAAGAATCCCAGAATAATAATAATAAGAACACATCAATAACATAAATTAATTGGAATGCACTATTATTATTTATTATTTATATGAATGTGTTCACTCTATCAATCAACAATTTTCATGTGCTGCAAAGTGGAAGCACACCTAAAAATTACTATACATTCCTGAATTCCAAGAGTTTTTCACTTGATTGCAGCAGCTATATATATAATATATATATATATATAAAGCATCAGAATCAATCCATGTCGGTAACATAAACCAATCACAAACGATCTCAATGCAAAGTTCCTTTGGAAACTAAGAATCATAGCTTGAGTTTGGAGATGCAGGTGGAAGCGGTTTGAAAAGCAGAAATGTTCAAAGAGATGGTGCAAGAGAGATAAACCTTCGCCTTCAACCTTATAATCTTCGCCATCCTCACTTTCCCAGAAAGTTTTGCCTCTGATGTCATATTGAAGGCCCCACCTTCCACAGCTACCATAAAGTTTGGATCTTTTAGCAATTTTTCTGTCTGAATATTCGCAGTGGTGCTCACATTCGTGGTGCTTCTTGCAGGGAATAACCGTGATTCTAAGGGTATTTCTGCAATAATGGTGTCGCCGTATTTGAGATACCCACTGCCATTTCTGTTCTTGAAACTTGCATAGTTTGGGTTCTGAATTGTGATCACCAAGTTCAAAGGGGCACCGCTAGAATTTGGTGAGAGCACTTGAAAGTTTTCGAGGTCAACAGGGTTGACGAACACCGAAGGGTCCTTGGGCTTGAAGATGGTGAAGATCAAGATCAAGATCGCAGCAACGAGGATCACAAGTGAGGACACGCACAAACAGATTCTGAGACCTCTTTGTCTTTTTGAAAGGTGGATTTTGAGGTCCCTTGTAGTGGTGGCCATGGCTTCTGGGTAATAGGGTTTGAGAACTTGCTTTTGAGGTAAAAACAGTGTTTGTGAACGGAGAAGAAACTGTGATTTCATCGTGACTTTATAGAGCTGAAAATTTTGGGATTAAGTTGGCAAAAATCAAAATCAAGAATTGGATTTTGCCTAAAACTTAGGCGGTTGAATCCTGCGTAGAGAACAAAACCGCGTGTGAACAAATTAATGTCTCCAACGACTCAAAGCTACGCATGCATTGCGTTTTGCGATTAAGGTAATGGCACCATTTCTATAAATGTACGAGGATATATACGAGAAATTAATTAGCTAAATAACAATTTCTTCTGATTCTTATCAATTTAGTATTAATTAAAGGTAAACTAATATATGCTAAATAAATGGTGCATTTCAATTGATCTTATTTGTTAATGTGTTCATATTTTTTTAAACTTAAACCTTTATGAAAGGGCAATAGCATCCATCTTTTAGGTTATCGAAATGAGTGCTTCTTTAAAAATTATGCATTTGGCTCACTTACATTCACCAAAAATTACATTCTTTAATTTTAAGTGAAAATTAAAATTATTAATTTTTAAAAATTTAGACTAATTTAGTCTCCAAACTTTAGAAATATTTATATTTAGTTCTTTTAATCAAATTTTATTAAATTTATTTGACGTTTCAAACACAATTTCATAATAATATTTGAATTTTTTACATTATTTGACACATTTCCACTTCACTTTTAGATAAGAAATGCGTTTCAAACGTCTAATAAACTTCACAAGATTGGACTAAAATGACTAGATGACTAATAAACTTCACAAAATTGGATTAAAATGATTAAATTCACGCATTTTCTAAAGATGAAGGACTAAATTGAACCAAAATTTTAAAGAATGATTAATTCTAATTTTCACTACAAGGTAAGGGATTAAAAACATATTTATTTATTTTTTACAGTTTTATTTAGATAGTATTCTATCCAATTTTAATTTAATTTTCAAGGATTAAGTAGTGTCATATTATTTCAGCCCATCATCTCTAATATTATTGATGATTATTCTGAGAAAATTCATACGAAAGATATTATTAAATACTATTAACAAATTAAATATTACATGGTAATAAATTAATATTATCAATAAATTATTACTATTAGTAAATCAATAATATTAATAATAAAGTATTATTGTCATTAATAAATCATTAATATTATTAACAAATTACTATTATTATTAATAAATTATTAATATCAGGAAATTCGCTGCAAATACTAACTTGGATCATTATTGGTAAAACAATAATCTACTTCTTTATATGCATCCAGCAATTATTGACATGCAAAAAAAAAAAAAAATCTGGTATGCACTTTATTAGCCAAAGCATTACGTTTTCTGATAATGAAAATCATATTCACTCTGCCGTAGTAAGTAAACTTAAAAGGAAAGATAAATCACTTTAAGTTTTGTTGTCCGTGATAATTTTGTTGAATTAAAATCATGATATTTATTGTGTGATAATTCCTAACTGGAATTTCATAAAACTTACATTTTCATTAATGTTTCTTTTAATTACTGATAAAAGTATATGTTTTTATGGTAAAAACTTTAAAATTTTAGATATAATTCTTTAATACCATATTAACATATTCAAATAAAAGAAATCTTATAAGATTCTGGTCTTAATTATATAACTCGTATACTATAATAAGATGGTGTAAAAAGATGGAAAAGTATATAAAACGTCATTTTAATTATTTTTTACGTAACATTCTAATTAATTTATTGAAGGACACGATTAGACCCCTTTGGCACGTAATGTCTCTTGGCTGAGTAAAGGGCTTATTGTAAGGCAAGGTCCTAATTTTCTATCATAAATTTAATATATTAATTAATATAACTAAATTATTGAATATGTATGGATGGAAAACCTAATCTTTCCCATCACCAAATTAATTTCTGAAAATGTAATAGTTTGTTAAAACTTTGGGTTTTGAAATCGACCAAATCATAATATAGTTCTTGGAATCGTACATTATGTCTCCTTGAATTTGTAAAAAGACAGTCATATTATTGGTCCATATGATACATAAAACAAAAATATGCTCCAAAAATGATAGTTATAAATCAATTTATTTTTTAAAATTGCGTATTCGTGTCTTTTAATTATCACTCCTCAATTTTCTTAAATTCGGAAATTTTGTCTTGAAACTAATTAAGTCGTGAGAATGTGGTAATTGTGTTAAATAAGAGAATTAGGTGTAATCAATCATTTATAATTAGAAACCGTTTTGTCTGGCTATTATAATTCCAATCACTAAACAGATTGCTAATTTATAATTTTAGAGATAATTTTTTTTACTTCAATTATTTTAGGACCAATTTATGATGCATTACGTTTTCAAAAATTCAATTGGTTGAAGATGTAGACATTGAAAAAAACAAGTTTTATTTATTTATTAATTTTTAGAATTAATTTGCCGGATTGTTAGAATGCATTATTGGTTTACTTTATCTAGTTAACTTTTGTAATCAAGAAGTTATTTAAGTACATATTTCAGGCATAGTTGATAATATAGTGACGATTAATTTCCAAAACAAAATTTCATATCTTTATATATAACATTGTTGTCTTTTACACTATTGAAGCATGTCTCACTTTTCCACATATGAAGACGTGATTATAGTTTTGAGATTTTCACATTACAAATGTAATTCTTTTTTCAAATTATATATATATATATATATATATAAACATTTTTGTAAATTAAAGTTTAACGGATACGAGTTTTGATATACCACATGTATACGTCCCGTTAACATACAGATATCAAAAATACACATATTCACATGTATTTATTTTTAATATTTATTTTCTATCCAATACAAATTTTATATGTGAATACAGGTTTTTTTTTTTTTTATTTTGAAATTCCTTATCGTGATACTTGAAAATACTTTGAAATTCATGATATTTCTAATCGGATGGGACAACAGATGTCCAACTACATAAGTTAAATCACTTATATTAATTTTATACAAACAATTTAAAACAAAAAAAAATGTAAATGACCTTTCCCTCTCACATTAAAGCATTGCAATTAACATATCTCAAGCCATTTAAGAGGCCAAACCACGTGTTTCCAAAAAATGATTGCGACACTTCTAATTATTTAGGCTTTATTTATATTGTTAACATAGTTTTAATATTATTACGAAATTCTGCATTTCCTTTATGAAATTAGAGAGCTTTGACAAATAGTTGTGGTCATACTTCAAATGTTTCAATAAAATGAGAAAACGAAGACTTCTGTAAATCGTTATTTAAATCTAAATATTATAGAATAAGAAAATAAATCCCAAGTATCATGTATCTTTTCCGCCATTAATTATTTTTTTTGTTAAATATGTTTTGCTCCCTCAAGTTTCAGTGAATTTTGAAATTAGTCCCTTTTTGAAATTTTATACTAATTTAATCCTTTATTTTTAGAAATGCATAGATTTAATTTTTTTTAGTAAATTTTGTTAAATTTATTTGATATTTTAAACACATTTTATGATAATATTTGAGTTAACATTGAAACAAAAATATGTCAAACGGTGTAAATAATTTAAATACTTTTATGAAATGTGTTTGAAACGTCAGATAAACTTGACAAATTTTGGTTAAAATGATTAAATTCACGTATTTTGAAAGATAAAAGACTAAATTGGTCAAAAATTTTGAAAATTGACTAATTTCAAAATTCACTAAAACTTGAGGAATCAAAAACATATTTAACTATTTTCTTTTATCTCAGCAGTATACTATATTTCATTTGTTTGGACGGTTAAACTAAATTTTATTACGAGAGCATAATTATTTTAAAATAAATAAAAATTATTGCTGGAAAGTGTAAAAGTATTATCATTATAACGTAAATAGTGAAAAATAGGTTAATTGTTTCTTCAATATAATAAATATTGATATGTTTCAACTTTAATAATTAGAGAACTGCAGTGTGTTTCCTTCAAAATTAATTGTATAATAATATTAATAATAATTACATAATAATAATAATAATAATAATAATAATAATAATAATAATAGGAATAATATCAATAATAACAAACTAAGATAATAATAATATTTATGTCATAGATATTAATGTCAACGCTAATATTAAAACTAATGTTAACGAAAATAATCTATAATTATATATAAAAATATACATCAACACAACAAAACAAATAAAAATGAAAAGTAATTGAAATAAGAATCCGTAGTGAACAAAATTAAGATGTGTTAACTATAATAATAATAATAATAATAATAATACCACTATAATAACATAATAATAATAATAATAATAATACAACAACATATACAAATAGATACACATTTTTTTGTCGTCTTTTTTTTACAATTTTATCATCTTAATTATTATTTGTTAAATTTAAATAATTCTTTATAATAAAAATTATTTGTCATCCTTATCATTTTACTAATTTTAGTAACTATTTTTTTAATTCAAATAATTACACATATATAGGGATAAAATGAACAACAAAACTAATAAAAGATGCAAATGATTGAGATATGATCCCTTAGTAAATAAAAGTAAAATGTGTGTCTAATTATAATAATGATAATAATAATACCACCGTAACAATATCGCGTAGTGATAAAAATATTAATAATAATAATAGTAATAACATACAACTACATATATAAAGAGAGATAAACATCTTTGGTGTATTTTTTTGTTTTTTCAATTTTATCCTTTGAATTGTTATATTTTAGATTTTTACAATTATTTAGAATAAAAAAAATTAGTTTTATTATTTTACTAATTTCAATAACTATTTTTTTTAATTAAATAACTGTTCAAAAATAAAGATATACGAACAACAAAACAAATAAGTAGGAGAAAATAGAAACATGATGGTACATAAGAAGTAAAATTAAAATATGACCATAATAATAAAAACAATAATAATAATAATAATAATAATAATAATTAAAGTTCTTAATAATAATAATAATAATAATAATAGTAATAATAGTAATATAATAATAAAAATAACTATAGTTAATGATAATGATAATAATACTTATAGTTGACAATAATAATGATCATAATAATTATAGTTTATAACAATAATGATAATAATAATAATAATTATAATTATTATTATTATTATCAATTATCATTATTATTGTAGTTAGGGTTAAGGATGGGTTGAGTAAGGTATCGATAATACCTATCCACAAAAAAAAAATCACATGTTACCCAGCTGTTTATCTGTTGGGTACTCGTTTAAAAAATATTTGTGAATTTTTTTTAAAATCCGCGGGTACCCGTGAATACCTGCATACCCGCGAATATTTAAAAAATATATATATATATCATAAAATTTTTAAATAAAATTATAAAAAAATAAAATTAAATATAAATTAAATTTAATTTAAAATTTAATTAAATTTAAGCTAATAAAATATAAATTTAATTCTAATTTTAATTAAGTTTAAATTAATAATATACAAATTAAATTTTAATTTTAAATTTTTGTGAGTAATGAGTACCCGCGGTACAAATAATATGATACCCGCACCTGACTCGTTTATAAGCTGGTATTAAAATACCTGTTACCTTCTACCCACGGGTATTTATTACCCACAAATACTAACTACCCACAATGGATTTTATCCATGGATACCTGTGGGCGCCGCTATTTTTGTCATCCCTAGTTAAAAGTGATAATAATAATTATTATTATAGTTATAATTGATAATAATAAGGTATAATTACTGATTTGGTATCCTAAATTTTTGGTTTGGTTCAAATTGGTTCTCATATTTGTTTTGTTGGTTCAATTTAGTATCCCAATTATTTTAAAGGATTCAATTTGGTCCTCTCTATTAAGATAAAGTTAACACCGTGTCCAAGACACATGTCAAGGTGTGAAATTTTGTATTTTTATTTTTTTTTTCTAAAAATTTATAATCTGGCACGTGTCATGTTAATGTCGTGCCACATGGCTGTTTACAATCATGACACGTGACAATGTAAAACTTGTTTTCAATTTATTCTTCTATCTAAAATTTTTTTGTTCAATTTAGTACCCCTATTATTTAAAATGATCCAATTTTTTCCTTTTCGATTTGAAAGCAAATTAGTAAATAAACTTAATTACAGCTTATATATACATGTTACAATATTTTTTTTTAATATATACATCAAATCACTTCAACTAAATACTCAAATTATTTTATTTTTTACATTTTTACCTTTATAAATTTTTACACTTGTAAAAAATAAAATAATTTAAATATTTAGGTGTAGTGATTTGATGTATAAATTCAAAACAATAATTTTAATCTGTATATATAAGTTATAATTAAACTTATTTACTAATTTGGTCTCAAATTTGAAAGGATAAAATTGGATCGTTTTAAAGAATTAGGGTACTTAATTGAACAAAATTTTTTAATAAAGGACTAGATTAAAAACAAGTTTTACCACTGTCACGTGTCATGACTGTAAACTGTCACGTGGCATGACAGTACCCTAACACTTGGCAGATTATAATTTAAAAAAAAATTAAAAAAATTAAAAAATTTAACGGCTTGACACGTGTCCTGTATGAACACGGTGTTAGCTTCATCTTAGCAGAAAGGGCCAAATTGAACCAACTAAAAATATGAGTAACAAAATAAACTAAACCAAAAAATTAGGAGAACAAATAAGTAATTATACCTAATAATAATAATATAAAAATAAAATGATAGATATCATGAAAATTATGTTATATTATTGTAAATGTTATTATTAAAGTAATGGAATAGTAAATCTAAGTGATACGATAATAATTACAGTAGTAAATATAATAAATAAAATTGATATCACAGTATATATGATGTAGTTAATTGATGTTATGTTACGAAATAATTATAATAGTATTTTTATTATTTCAATTTTTTTTGAATAATAATATAATTGCTATTATATTTATTTAACCATTAAAATTACTAATAATAATATTAATATAAATTATAAATTATAAAAACTATAAAAGATTAAAAATGTTTTTTGCAAAATTATTTATATAATAACATTTTTTTATAATAAAAAAAACACTTCTAATAATAACTTCATTATGAATAGTAATAATAACGATACCAATAATAACAAACTAATGACATTAATATTGTTTATGCTATAAATATTAATGTCAATGTTAATACTAAAACTAATGTTAACAATAATAATCTATGGTTACATATAAATATATACATCAAGACAAAACAAATAAAAAAGACAAGTAATTGAAATAAGATCTAGTAAATAAAATTAATATGTGTGTCTAACTATAATAATAATAATAATACTATTATAATAATATTTTATAGTGATAAAAAATAATAATAATACAACAACTACATATATATATATATATATATATATATAAAGAGATATACATTTTTTGTCCTCTTTTGTTTTTACAATTTTATCCTTTTAATTATTTTTTTAATTTAAATAATTGTTCATAATAAAAAAGTTATTTGTAAGTTTTATCACTTTACTAATTTTAGTATCAATTTTTTTTCATTCAAATAATTACATAGATATAAAGATAAAAGGAATAACAAAACAAATAAAAAGTACAAGTAATTGAGATATGATTTCGTAGTAAACAAGTAAAATGTTTATCAACTATAATAATAATAATAATAATAATAATAATAATAATAATAATGATGATGATGATGATAATAATAATAATAATACCACTATAATAATATCGCAAAGTGATACAAAGAATAATATTATAACTGCATATATAAAGAGATAGATATCTTTGGTGTTCTTTTTTACTTTTTTCAATTTTTAGAATTAAAATAATTGTTCAAATATAAAAATAAATGAATAAAAAAACAAATAAAAAGGTCAAGTAGTTAAATAAAAGTAAAATGTGCATCTAACCATAATAATAAAAACAACAACAATGATGATGATAATAATAATAATAATAATAATAATAATAATAATAATAATAATAATAATAATAATAATAATAATAATAATAATAACTATTATAATGATTATAATTCTTATTAATAATAATAGTTGATACTAATAATAATTATTAATAATATTATTATTATAAATATTATTTGTAGGGATAATGATAAAATTATAAGCAATATTAATATTATTAAAATAATAATAAATAATAATAAATAACATTATTATTTATAATATTTTTATAACTATTATAATTTATAATAATTAATAATAATATTATTATAAATATTATTTGTAGTGACAGTACTTAAATTATTAATAATTATTATATTATTATTTTAATTATCATTTCATAATTATTATCATTTCAAAAATATTATATTATTAACAACTATAATTATTATTATTTTTATTATATTAATAATAATAATTATTATTATTATTATTGTTATAAATATTATTGTTATTACTATTATCATTAATATTATAAACTATAATTATTTATTTTTATATTATTATTATTATTATCAAATATAACTATAATAATTTTATTATTATCAACATAATTATTATGATCATTAAGTATTAGCTATCATTACTCGTATAGTACCCAGTTTGGGGCTAGTGTGTCAAATAGGTAACCAGTTTAAAAAAAGTGTCAATTGCAATGACATTTGATAGTAATACTGACACGTGACACTGACAATGTCACGTGTCACACACAGGGAATTGACAGGTGACGTTTTTTTTTTCAAATTTTTTTTTAAAAAATTTAAAAAATTTTAAAAAAATCAAAAAAACCACAGACTGACACGTGACATGTTGACTAACGACGTTAGTCAACTCTGTCTAAAAGGAAACACTTTTCCAAAAGTTGGGATGCAATTGACACATTTTTTAAACCGGATACCTATTTGACACACTAGCCCCAAATTGGGTACTATACGAGTAATTATCCTAAGTATTATTATCAATATTATTAACTACAATAATACTTATAAAATATTATAAATAATAATATTACTTATTATTATTATTATAACAATAACAATATAATAATTATTAATAATTTTACTACTATCGCTATAAATAACATTTATAATAATAACATTATTAATAATTACAAATAAAATATTACTTATGATTATTATTATAATAATAATATTGCTTATAACTTTACTACTATTACTACTAATAATATTCATAATAATAATAATATTATTAATAATTACAATTAAAAATACTTGTAAAAATATTTAAAATAATAATATTATTTATTATTATTATTATAATACTACTAATATTGCTTATAATTTTACAACTATTACTACTAATATAATTTATAATAAAAATATTAATAATAATTACAAATAATAACACTTACAAAAAAATTATAAATAATAATATTACTTGTAATTAATATTATAGTTGAAATCATAAATAAATAAAAAAATAAAATCAAATTGATTTTCGTAAAATTTGAAATCATAAAAATACTAATATTGCATATAATTTTACTACTATTACTACTAATAAAATTTATAATAATAATATTAATAATAACTACAGATAATAATACTTATAAAAATATTAAAAATAATAATATTACTTATTATTATTGTAATAATACTTGCTTATAATTTTACTACTATTACTACAAATAATATTTATAATTATAAAAAAATCACAACTAATAATATTACTTATTATATTGTAATAATACTAATATTACTTATAATTTTACTACTATTATTACTAATAGAATTTATAATAATAATATTATTAATAACTAAAAATAATAATACATATAAAAATATTAAAAATAATAATATTATTTATTATTATTATTATTGTAATAATACTAATATTGCTTATAATTTTACTACTATTACTACTACTAATATTTATAATTATAAAAATATTACAACTAATAATATTACTTATTATTATTGTAATAACACCAATCTTGCATATAATTTTACTACTATTACTACTACTAATATTTGTAATAATAATATTATTAATAATTAAAAATACTAACACTTATAAAAATATTACAAATAATAATATTACTTGAAATTAATATTAGTTGATCATAAATAAATGAAAAAATAAAATCAAATTGACTTTCGTAGGATTTGAGCTCGGTCCTTCTATACCAGAGTTTTAAAATGACGATAAAACTAATTTTTGTGCCACTTATCAATAAAAGAAAATGGATAATATAGTAATTTTGGTAGTATCTTCTTTTCTTAATATGTAATAGATAATAGCTTCTTTTCTTAATATATAATATACTTGGGGTGAAATTGTGGGTTTGGTCTAGTGGGCCGACGCACAGGTTAGCCAAAAATTCGTAGGCCGGGCTGAGATATTGAACTTACTTGTCCGCAAAAGCTTGGCCCGCATAGTGCGCAGTCCGCGTAGATTATCCCATTGGCTCACATTAAAAAAAAAAACTTGCACTTGTGTATATCAGTTACTTACCTTTTGGACTTCTACATAACGTCGTTCCAAATTTTTGTATGATTGAAAAAGACAAGTATTATGTATTTTTGAATGTGCTAAAATTTGAAGAACACATCGTGTATGTCAAAGTACGAATATGAATATGATGAAAATATTGAATTATCAATTTATCATCTAACTCTTAAAAGTATTTGTTTAATTTTGTGAACATGTTAAAATTTATCAATTTGTTAAATATTGAAAGCTTTATCATATTTCTTTTTTACATAAAAGACAGGCTACCCCACTAGCCCGCACTTATGCCAGACTTTTCAACCCACATTGAAAATGCGGACCAAGTGCGAATCAGACCTAAACAAGCCAGGCTAATCCGCATTATCACCCTAGTAAAAACCATTTAAGAGCATTTTTTTTTTAAATTCTGCCCTACTGGAGTACAACAAATACATAAGATGAACAAAATTATAAAATTAGATTATATTTCATACAATATCAAATAAAAGAAATACTTGCTTAAAGTCATACATGGGGTGAGAAGGAGTTTTTTTTTTTTATAATATTTTTATTTGATTAACTTTTGTATAATGTGATATTCAAGCATAATTTTCGAATTAAGTAATGACTATAGTTTTATTTTATCCATTTTATATAATTTGTTTTCTTAAAATATAGTTTAAGAACAATATAGTTATAAATTGACAACTAAGCAAGCATAATAATATTGAAACTTAAAGTTGAATTGAATTCTAACCGTGGGCTTTTAGTAAATTTAGTTATTTTACTAAAATATAATTCTCATCCAATACGTAAAATTGTAAAAGTAATTTTACAATCAAAATCTACAGTGTGAGTATATTCCAAAATACAAATTATATATATATATATATATATATATATATATATATATATTTCTCACGTACATATATTAATCTTTTCAAAGACAATACAAAGACATAAGTATATAAATGTATAATAATAACTAAGGTTTCCTTCACTTTCATAACCATTGAAAGCATGTGTACTTAATTTCGATAGGTGTGAAAGGAGTTTGGCTCCACCAAATTTTTGTACGCGCGCGCGCGCAAACACATATATATATATATATATATATATATATATATATATATATATATATATAAATATATATATAAAATATTTTTATTTTATTTTATTATATTCTTATATTTGATAAACATTTAGCTAGCCATTGTGAGCTAACCATTTAGCTAAACATATAATTAAAAAATATTTTCTTTTCTTTTTTATTATTTTGTATTTCCTTTTACTAATTTTTGTTTTGTTTACTTTCTTTCATCCAAGTCTACAATAATGAGGAATGAGATCCCCAATTTTGTGTAAGAAGAAATTAAATCCTTATTGAGGTATGAGAAAGGATGATATTCTAGAAGTCATTATCATATTTTTTATTAAATCATGTTAGGAAATTGTGTTGATTACAACTAAAATATGATGGTTGAATTTGTAGATATTATCACCATTGTTTTTAGTAGCCTACTCTTAGTTTGTTATTTATACGATAACATGTTTAATTTTACTTAGTATATAAACATGTCTTTATGCGTGTCAAGGAGTTGAACTTCAAATACACTAGAAATTTAACAAAGGAGTTAAACTTGAAATACAATAGAGATATATATTATTTAATTTTTATTTTTATTTTTTGCTTTTTAAGTGTTTTTTAATTATCTTTGTTAAACTTAAATAATATTTTTTCTTTCTTGAAAGTTCTCATGATTTTAAAAAGGGTTTAGGGTTGAGAAATATGTAACTCTATTATCCGAAAATAAGATAGTCGATTTAAATACATAAACATAAAACAAAATTAGTTAATAGAAATGAATTATGTCTCTAAATTAACAAATCAAGCATAACCAATGATTAAGGGTTTTAGATTATGTTAATCCATAACCAATCACATTCTACACGTCATAGTATTTTTGTGGATACACCACCATTCATTCCTTACTTGGGCATGTGAAACTACTAATTCTATATAGAAGATGAAGACATGTTTAATATTATTCTGAGATTCTTTTAAGTATGCATGGCACATGAAGTGTTTACGTAGTTCCCAGCATTATGTGGCCACCTCTAAGTTGCGTTTTCTCCATAATCAAGTAAGTGGTATCTGTCTGAATCACGTACAGGGTAGGCAAAAATTTAATATTGTTTCCTGCAGTGGGATATGGAAATAAAAGCTTCATTTTTAATAATAAAATAATAAAATTAAATTAATTACATAAAAGAGACGCTAATCCAATGGTTCGGGTTTATAAAACTCAGTTGTTAATCTTATGACTCACTAATATATCATCTTAGAAAAACTAAAACTAAAACTATTTACTTAAAATAAGCAAAATTATTAATGCATAGAAGAAACGATAATTGATGTTCCCTCATTAATATATGTATAGAAAGACATAATTAAGGCTGCATGGCTCAAATAAATGAATGGTTTTTCATTTATAGGCTATTGAGCTTTGGCATTCAACTCAAGGCTCCATTGTACTTGAAGGCTCTTGCCACCTTATATCATTTATGAATGACAACGAATCCGATAGGTACAGAAAACTTTACAAACATGCAAGAACCCGTTTTGACATTTTTAGAGTTATTTTTATTTTTAAGTGTTGATAATAGAATTTAAATTTAATAAATGTACATAAAGAGGTTGAGAATACCTTGACATAAGGAAGGATGAAGAAGTCTCACCTTACCTCAAAGACTCTATACAAATTTATTGATTTGTATTACAACAACAACATAATATTGAGGTTTACTATGATGCCTCTCATCAGGGATTGAGTTGTGTGTTGATGCAAGACCGGAAGGTGGTGGCTTATGCTTCGAGGCAACTTAAGGTTCATGAGAAGAATTATCTCACTCATGATCTAGAGTTGGTAGCGGTGGTGTTTGCCTTGAAAATCTGGAGGCACTATCTGTAGTATGGTGCACAATTTCGCGTGTTCAGTGATCACAATAGTCTCAAGTATCTGTTTGATTAGAAGAAGTTGAACATGAGACAAGGAAGATGAATAGAGTTCTTGAAGGATTATGACTTCAAACTTCTATATCACCCGGGAAAAGCAAATGTGGTAGCAGATGCTTTGAGTAGAAAGACAGTGCATGTGGCACACCTCATGATCAAGGAGTTGGAGTTGCTAGAAAGGTTCAAAGATATGAGGCTGCAAGTTGAGTTGGAACCAGAGTTCATTAGATGTAACACCCTAACTAGATCTAGTGACTTTTTGAGCTTAATCAAGGAAAGGTAGTCGGTGGATGCTAGTTTGCAAAAGGTGAAGGAGTTGTCTGGATCAAATCAAGTAAGGGAGTTTGTTTTGGGTGAAGATGGTGTTTTGAGGTTCAGAGGTAAAGTTTGTGTACCGGATGATACTAAGGTGAAAAGGTTGATCCTTGAGGAAGGGCATAAGAGTCGTCTTAACTTGCATCCTGACATGACTAAGATGTATCAAGACCTCAAGGAAACCTTCTGGTGGCAGGATATGAAGAAGGATGTTGCACAGTTTGTATCCACTTGTTTGACTTGTCAAAAAGTGATGGATGAACATCAGAGACCCGGTGGGACGCTACAGCCTTTGGATATACCAGTGTGGAAGTGGGATAACATAGCTATGGACTTTGTTACCCATTTGCCATGAACCTTGAGAGGTCATGATGCAATCTGGGTTGTAGTCGACCAGTTGACTAAGAGTGCTCACTTCTTAGCGATGAATCTGAGGATGTCTATGGCCAAGTTGGCTCAGTTGTATATTGAGGAGATAGTGAGATTGCATAGGATACCCGGTAACATTGTGTCTGACAGAGACTCGCGGTCCACTTCTAGGTTCTGGCAGACACTGTAGGATGCTTTGGGAAGCAAGTTGAGGATGAGTTCTGCCTATCATGCTCAAACAGATGGGCAGTCAAAAAGAGTGATCCAATCTCTAGAAGATTTGTTAAGAACTTGTGTCTTAGATCATCTTGGCAGTTGGAATGAAGTGCTACCGTTGGTAGAGTTTACCTACAACAATAGTTACCAGGCAAGTATTGGGATGACGCCTTATGAAGCTTTGTATGGGAGGAGATGTAGAACTCCCTTGTGTTGGTATCAAGATGGTGAATCAATGCTAGTTGGGCCGAAGTTGTTAAGACAGACCACAAAGAAGGTGCAATTCGTGAAAGATAGGTTGCAGGCATCTCAAAGTAGGCAGAAAGCATATGCAGATCGGAGGAGGAGGCCCTTGGAGTTCGTGACTGGGGATCATGTGTTCTTGAGGGTGACCCGAACCAGTGGTGTGTGAAGGGTCATCCGCTCAAGGAAGCTTTCTCCTAAGTTCCTTGGTCTGTACCAAATCTTGAAAAGAATTGGGCCTGTAACTTATGAGATTGCTTTACCTCCTCAGTTGGCTAATCTTCCTTCGGTGTTCCATGTCTCCCAGTTGAGGAAATATGTGTTTGACCCATCTCATGTGTTGGAAGCTGAGGATGTGCATTTTAGGAAGGATCTCACAGTGGAGGTACAACTAGTGGGCTTAAAGGATCGTCGAGTTAAAGAGCTCAAGGGAAGGACCATCACTCTTGTCAAGGTCATTTGGGACCGGAGGACAGGTTACTCTACTTGAGAGCTAGAGGAGGATATGAGGAAGTCATATCCACATTTGTTTTCTAGTAAGTCTTAATTTTTGAGGTCAAAAATTTTTATTGTTGGAGAGATTCTCAGACCCATTTTCTTTTTATTTATGCTCTAATAAGGTTTGGGCCTGGCTTAGTTATTCTGTCTCATTTTCAAGAAACAACTCCCTTACTCCCTCTATTTTTCTCCAACAGAGCTCTGCTAGGGTTTGAGCAAGTTTTCCCTACGAACTAGTCACAAGTTCTCTCCAAGTAAGTAATCTCTCAGCCTCTATTCCTTTTCGTTTTTATCTCTAAGCTTTGGTTTCAACCTTAATCCCTTTCTTGGTCTCATTTTCGTTCCCCTATGCTCCTATTTTCCAGCTTCTTAAGTTGTTCTGGATACTGGTGCTCCTTCGCTAAGAGTCTCTCTCGTAGCTTTCAGTCTAAAAGGTAAGGGAAGCTATAACTCCTTTTTCTTTGAAATACAATGTACTTATTTTTGTTATGAAATGTGCTAAGTATGTTTGATTGATGTGGAGCTACTCTTTTTTTACACTACACACTTTTCGTAAAATGAAGGTTCCTACTTCGTTAACCGTTGGATCGAGCTGACATTTTAGCAGCTGATCCTTAACACATAGTTCTTGACTTTGATTTGTCGGATCTTGAATCAGAGCTCTATAGTAAGAGCAGTTTTTATTGCAAGGTCATTGTAGTTTGGTTGTTGACAACACTGCACACTTTTCATAAAATGAAGGTTCCTACTTCGTTAACCGTTGGATCGAGCTGAAAGTTTAACAGATGATCCATAACACATATTTATTGACTTTGACCGGTCGGATCTTAAATCAGAGCTCTTTAGTGAGAGAAATTTTTATCGCAAGATCACTATAATTTGGTTGTTGACAACATTGACCTTTGTTGCTTGTTTGGTGCATAACTTTCTTTATAGTTATTCAATTAAGTTGATTCTTGTTCATTTGGTTCTTGATTCAATCATCTTTAATTTGAATATAAATACAAAATTTTTGGAGCTTTACATAAGCTGCAGTTTTATTTCTAAAATCCCAAATCGTTTGCATAATGTGTTGTTAAGTTGGATTGGTTAAAAATTATAAGAATTAGTTATTTTCCAAGAGAGAAATATGTTGTATGATTTTAATATGTGTCTTCAAATGCTTGTGTGAGAATATAGAAGATTCCATGGGGGAAATCCTATTTGATTTAATTAGTAGCGTGTTCATTGATGTAAGGAGTCAGTACTGGAGGTTTATCCTGATACTCTAATGCTCATTCAAGACTCATGTAGAGTGGAATGAGTCATCTGGTGAGAGGGGCATGAGGTCTTATCTTTAAGAACAACCTCAGGGTTCTTATGATGGTTAAATGGACTAACCTTGTGTGGTAAGGTGAAATTCATTGACAATGACTCTACAGGTAGTAGAGGCCACCAGTAGTGCAAAAACCACCAAGAATCATACATGTCTAGATCCGGATAATTGAGTCTAGAGTGTCATTTTGTGTGATAGGTTAGTTGATATTACTTAGCTTGGTGTTATTGATGCGTTGTTCTACAATTCTTTTGAGTGTTATATATATATATATATATATATATATATATATATATATATATATATATATAAGTGTATTTCTTTTTCTTTTTGCAATTAGCTTATCCTTTCTCTCTATGTTTGTGTTCTCTGTTTGACTTTTCCTTTTTGCAATGATCACCAAATATTTGGTGTGAGCATATGTGGGAGCTCGCGGTGATCGTAGTGATGATGAAGATGCTGCAATTTAGTTATGTTCGTTGGATTTTGCTCTATGATGGAGCCCCTTTTTAAGTATTGTTATCTTGTAGTTTCATGCTCTGTAAGCAAATTTTCAATTTAAACTAATCTGTGTTTAAATTATGTTTATGACATGTGTTTTGTGCTATAGTCTTCCTGTTCAGTATTTTTGGATGACTGTAAAAGATTAATTCTGATATGCTTCTGCCTTGGCTCTATTTTATTATGATTATGCGACTTTTTATTTATTAGATTTATCTATTAAATGGAATGTCACAACACCTCTACCTAATAAGAAGACCAATATACTTCAAGGTAATCTCGGTCTAACAAAAATAATTGATGAGCATGTATTTAAATAAAATTATAAATAAATTTGTCTTTTTAAAATTTAGACTAATTAATTATCTTTTCATGATTATTTTTTATGGTTCAAAAGAAAGTCATGTATAAATTAAATTAGGTTGGTCATAATTTTGATTTGGATAAGTTTTTGTTTTAATAGTTGTATTTTTTTTTTCTCTGGGACTTTTGCTGCCTTTGTTGGCCTATATTAGTTAAAAAAGAGGATATTTGCATCGAGTAAGTTAATGTTTTGATTTGTTTGTATTTTGAAAGTTCATTGAAAGATTTTTATATAATCTTACAGCTAGAAGATAGTAATTAACTTTTCTTAGACACTAAATTATATTTAGATAAGGAAACTAATTGGAATTATTATTTGAAACTGTGAGATTGGTATAGCTATATGTATTTTTGTATTGCGTTGGTGAGAATATAATATTAGAGTTTTTCCAATACTGTAGAGCCAAAATTGAAAATAAATGGATATAGATATGTATAAGTTAAAATAGTAAGTTTAGACATGTAAAACTCATTGGATATACACACATTCAAAAGCTATGATAATTATTGTTTAGAAAAAAATTTGTTTTTAAAATATTACACCGATCGTTTGACAATATTTATTGTTTAAATTATTATTTGAAAGTAAGAAAGATGTATAAAAACAATTCTCTCTTCGTGGAACTTGTCAAGACCTTGTTGGTCTAATACTTGTCTATATCTAATAGACCATTTTTCAGTAAAATTTTATGTTAACAAATACTAATACAAGACCTGCATACGCACGGTCGTGTTTTTTGTTTTTGTTTTTATTTTTAAACTAGATTTTATTGTTGTTATATATGAATAATGCAAATTAATTTGAATATTTATTATTATTAATTTAATTATGTATAATGATTAATTTATTATTTTAGTATAGAATTGATTTAATTAATTATATAAATTTATTTTAGTGAAAATGATTAAAAAAAGAGTAGTAATAATAAGATTAAGTAATAAATATTTAAATATAATATTAACACAATTGTTAAACGGAGCATTTATTATATTAATAAAAATTTTAGTTATAATATTACATTTTATTCTTATATAATTAATATAATTATTGTTATATTAATAATAATAATAATAATAAATTATACTAATAATAGTATTAATCATAATAATATTAATAATAATAATAATATTAAAAAATAATAGATAGATATGGATTTGTTTGTTTTAAATTATGAAAATGACACTAATTGATTAGTATTTTGTAGTAAAATAATATTGTTACATATGATTAAAATTTGTAATTATACTTTTGAGTTATATATTATATTAAAATAATTTGTCTATGCACAATTGTGTGGTTGTTATTAAAGTAAAATCTAGATATATTGTATAATATAGTCCTATACAAAATAAATATAACATGAAATTGATGTTAAATTTTTTAAATAAAACATATGTTGATATAAATATATGTATATTATATTAAAATCAAATGCGTATATGCACAAGTAATTGTTAAGGTAAAATGTAAGTATATTGTGTAATATGGTCTCTTATAAAATAAATAAATAAATAAATAAATATATATATATATATAATATGAGATTGATGTTAAAATATTTAAATAGAAATACATGTTGATATAAACACATGTATATTATATTAAAATAAAATACATATCCACATGATAAAGAAAATGTAGACATACTGTATAATATAATATGATCTCCTATAAATTAAATATAATATAAAATTAATGTTAATTTTTTTAAACAGAAACACAGATAAATATAAACTGCATGTTATATTAAAATTCGGTTTTGAAGTCCAATTTAGTAACTTACTGGATTAAAAAATTCGAAATCCATATAAAGGACTCATAGGATTTCAAAATTCAATTAAGCAACCCACCAAATTTCCAAAATCCGGTTAAACACTTTCCAGATTTCAAAACCCAGTTAATATATTTATTTAAATAGTTTTCAAATTTAAAATTTAGTAAACATTTTAATTAGTTTAATTTTTTTAAAATATTTATTTAAATTAAAATTAAAAAATATATTTCATTTGTGTCTATTTTAATTTATAAAAACTTAAATAAATTTAACTAAATATTTTAATTAATATGATTTAATATTTTAATATAATTTAATGTATGTTAACAAATTTCAAAATACAGTGAACATATTTTTTTAAAATATTTTTAAATTAAAAACTTAATTAATATTTTAATTAATATAATTTTCTTTCAAACATTTGTTTAAATTAAGATAAAAATAAAATATATTTTAATTGTGTTAAATTTAATTCAATAAATATTTAAATAAGATTTATTAAATATTTTAATTTGTATAATTTAAAATTTTAATAAACTTAATAATCATTTTAATTAATATAGTTTTATTTTGATTATTTATTTGAATTAATATAAATTAAAATACATTTTATTTGTTTCAATTTTAATTTCATAAAAATTTAATTAATATAATTTTAAATTTTAATATATGTTAAAGGAATGTCTGGTTAACATAGTTTTTTTAAAATATATTTAAATTTAAAACTTAATAGTTTTTTTAATTAATATGTTAATTAAAAATAAATAAAAATGAAACAAGTAACTTCAAAAAACAAAACATTGAAAAAAAAAAACTAAAAGGAGGAACTATAAACAAAAATGAAAATACGTACATATATTGGATTTCAAAATTTAATAATTACTTAGATTTCGAAATCCAGGAAATATAATTAATTGGATTTCGAAATCTGATAAATTCTGTAATTGAATTTTGAAACCGATAAATTTTTTAATAAAATTTTGAAATTCAATGAATTTCTTAACTATATTCCGAAATTCGATAAATCTTTTACCTGGATTTCTAAATGTAGTACATTCAAAATAATCGCAATAATCACTTAGGCATATATTTAGCATCACAGTAAAATTTTGGATACAGAAGAAAAGTTGGAAAAGTTAGAGGTGTAGGAAGAAACCCACATATTTTTTTCATCTCTAATCTCATCCAATTGTCATTTCTTCTACCTTACTAGATCTTCATATATAATTAGGTTAAATATATTTTTTAAATATATTTAGGTGACTTAAGTTTTAGTAAATTTTGGAATTAGTTCTTTTTTAAAATTTTATATTAATTTAGTCCTTCATTTTTAGAAATGTGTAAATTTAGTTCTTCTTACCAAATTTTGTTAAATTTATTTGATATTTTAAACGCATTTTATGATAATATTTCAGTTAATATTAAAACGAAAATATGTAAAACAGTGTAAACAGTTCATATACTATTATGAGACGTGTTTGAAACGTCATATAAACTTAACAATTTTTTTTATTAAAATAACTAAATTCACACATTTTTAAAAAAAACTAATTTCAAATTTCACTGAGAGACAAAAATATATTTTACCTTATATAATTTCATCACTTAAAAACCGATGATAAAGGCTATATCATTCCTGTCATCTTTGGAAAAGTTAAACAAAGCTCTTAATTATTTCATTACACGTGCATTTCATTTTTTTTTTTAATCTTTTATAACACTTGTAATTTTTTTTTTTCACATTACTATTAATCTTAGCTGAAACTGAACATTTTTATTTACATCTTTTCTCTAAATCACATTGCTTTTATTTAGAATATTAAAATTCAAAACTTGATTTAAAAATCCGAAAACAAATTCCATTTAGACAAGATGTTGTGTTGATAATCTTTGATTGTAATAAATGGAGCATTCTTTTAATTAAAAGTATATCTTAAAATTTCATAAAAAATAATGGTAATGCAAACGTATTATCGATAGAAACAAATTTTCTTTGTGCTCCTTGTCCACAAATCCATTCCAAATACACACTAAATAAATCATGTTCAACCGCAAGAGTAAAACAAAATACAAAACCCAAACAAATTTTCCTTGTTCTCTCTGCTCACCCAAGAGTCCGAACAAGTAAGAAACAGAAAAAAGTTATTCATCGAAAAATAGCAAAATATTGATTCAATGTTAAGAACATGTGTTCCAGTCCAACAGAAGAATCAGTGAATTTGCCCCAAATTCACCCTCAAAGGATAGTTAAGCAGAAGTAGCACTTTCACATTCTGGCCTTAGCAACCACAATAGTGCCTCCACCAATATCAACAGCTCCTGGCCTAGTCCATGATTCCTTAAACTGTTCTTCAGTTACTCCTACACAAACATCAAAAAGGGAAACATTAAATGATTAAAAATCTTTCTAATGACAGTCAAAAAATCATCAGTTTGTGTTAGACATTTCAAAATATACAAGTGAGTACAAATTTCACCTTACAAACTGATTTTGTGGAGTTGAATTAAGTTTGAAGTCCGATTCTTTAAGGAATACTAACAACTAAGATTGCAGATATAAAAAAGAAGGAAAAAAACATGATGTATTGTAAGTGTGTGACAATGTATGACTTGCCTTTTCCCATTGCAGCAGTTGAAGCCACACCTCCTTGGACAGTCTTGAGGTATCTGTCATAGTAGTTAGCACCAGCCCATTTCTGATGAGCAAGTGTGTCAACTCCATTGTTCCTCTCCTCTCTCTGAATCTTCTCAACATAAGCCAGCATGCCCCTCTTGGCAAAGTCTCTTGCAAATGTTGAAGTGATGAGTGCATTAGAATGCAGACCCCCAACTGTGATGAACTGCCACACATACCCCAACTTTGCAATCTTGGGAATGAACTCTCTCATTTCCTCATCACTCATGCCAGAAGCATCCCAATTGAAAGATGGAGACAGATTATACCCAAGCATCATCTCAGGGTGCTTTGATCTAACCCCCTCAGAAAACTCTCTGCACTCCCCCACATCAGGCCTTGCAGTTTCCATCCATATCACATCAGCATGTGGAGCAAAAGCCCAACCTCTCACAACTGATGCTGTTACACACTTTTTGAACCTGTAAAACCCTTCTCTTGTCCTAGGTAAATCCCAATCCCAAAACAACTTCCTCACTCCTAACCTCTCTGCAATTTCCCTACCTTCCTCATTGGAAATGCACCTTTCATAGCTTGAAAGGTGCATCCACTCATTCAACTTCCTTCTCTTCTCTTCCTCTCCAATCTCCTGTTTCTCTATTGCTTCCATAACTGCTTCTGACAGAGTCTTCAACTCTGCCTTTGACAGCCACTCATCCTCCAAAGCCTGAAGCTCTGCCCCACTTCTCCCACCAGCCATGCCTTTTGCCATAAGACCTGCCAGGCTTCTTCCTCTGAGGCTTGGGTTGGTCACACCCAAGATAAATTGGTGGTCCCTTGTGTCAATGTTAGATTGAATCAAATTAGCAGCTTCTGCATCAGTTCTAGCCACCAGCACAGTTTCCACCCCCATCACATCAAACTGAAGCCTTGCTGCCACCAGCCTATTGATGTGTTCACTGATGGCAACCAGAACTTTCCCTGCCATGTGCCCACACTTTTTGGTCACGGAAGACTGGTCCTCAATGTGGATCCCTGCAGCACCTCTCTCCACAAAGAGCTTGCAGAGCTTCACAGTTGCAGTGGTGCCACCAAAACCTGTGTCACCATCTGCTATGATTGGTCTCATGTAATCAACATAAGGGGTCCTTGCCCTCTCTTCCCTGCTCATGTTCATTCTCTCCTCTTTTTGTTTCCTGTCATGGTACTGCTGAGCGAAGAAGAGGTGCTCCACCTTGTTGGGGACTGTGTCGTAAGGGTAATCGGCGAGGTCAGGGCCTGGCTCGTTGGTGGTGGTGTGAGTGGCTGAACACTGCCATCCTGAGACGTAGATTGTGTCCAAGTGCTTCGCCATCTGAGTGACCTGAACAGGGTCGAGTGCACCGAACGTCCTTGAGGCTGTGCCGTTGGCTTGGTGGTTCTTCAGAATGCGCCATAGCTTTTTGGCCATCTCGCCTGAGCCATAGCTTTGTCTCAGGTTGCCTCTCAGGGACACCACGTCTCTCTCTGAGTATGGCCTTTTGGTTAGCTTGAACCTCTCAGAGTTCCACCATGCTTGCACCTCTGCCACTTCTGCTTCGAACCTCGCTTCTTCTTCCACTATCTGTTCATGTATAATTTGCATCAGCATTTACTCAAGTCTGCTGAGATAGCGAAACATGTATTGTATAAATTTTTTCAATTCACAATAAGTTTTCATAAGAATTATGTTGAAGTTGGTTTTATGACTGTGTTAACCCGTAAACTTTTAAATCTAATTCAACTCTGATAAAGTTTATATCTATTTATATTTATTTTTTAAATTGTATTTATTTCTGATCAATGTCAAATTTTCGACACAAATCTAAAATTGGTTCAACTCATAGATTGGTACTGTAAAAATGAAAAAAAGTAAACTTTAAATCTGACTCAATTTTACAAAATCGACTTATAAGATGATGTTTGTATTCACTTCATTTATATTATGACTTCGAATATACTAAAATAAAAGTTTTATTAGTTTGCATTAAACAAGATTTTGCACAGAAGTGAAGTTGAAGAAATGAGGAAAAACAAAACAGAGCAAAAGTGCAGGGAATTAACGAGCTTACGGATGAAGGCATAAAAAGTGATGAAGCCATGGTCAGAACTCTTTCTTTTCTTTTTTTGGTAAATGATATAACTTGAACAACTTTGAGAAGCTCGCGAAAAAGGTTCTCAATTTATACAGCAACAGGGTCACTATCTAGACGAAGTCCTTGAAAGAATGGTAACTTAGATGAGACTACGCAAAAGAGAAACAAACAAAAATCCAGAAATTTTATCTGATCATATCTAATGTCTTTTGTTATTCTCTTCCTTCGAAAATTCGAAAACGTAGCTCTTGAAAGCTGCATTTGCAAGCACTTATGGTGGTGCCACTTTGCTAACTCTCATATATGTCATCTTCCATTTAGTATGATGTCAATCACAACACTGATTTTGTTTCAAAGTGCATTCACATTATCTTGAAACACCAAAAATTTCATACAAAATGCCATTCATATCTTGTGGTAATTAGGAGTTATTCACGACTTTGATCTTACAAATTACTTTTTAATGAATAATCACTTGAAAGAGTGAGATTTGTGTTTTAATTATTAGTAAACGATTAATATATGATATATGAAAATCATTGAAAACAATTTTGACATTATGAACTCACCCTAATTATATAAGAGGTTCACATAAAAGCAACTATATATGTGAAGACAATAAAAGACATACGTTTCGTGCAACTTCAGCATTTATCATAGTCACAACCTGGTTTTGACTTCTACGCAATGTTGCTACAGTCACAATACCGTGATGAAAATCACACAAGAAAACATGACGACGCAGTTTTCTGAGGATGTCTTTATGTTTTTGTTTTCTCACGATTGTCCTTACACAATATTAACAGAAAAAGAATATCGTCCATAAAACCTTTGATTGAAAAAAACTAAATTAATTTCACTTTTAAGATTAAAAGGTTAAACTATGTGAATTTTTTAACAAATTAAAGTGGTACATATTTGAAAGACTAAAATGACTTTTTTTTTTTCAAAAGAAGGGTATTAAAATAAAATATAGTTAAATATTATATAATATCTATAATATTTAACTACATTTTATTCTAATAAAGGAGAAGCGGAAGAATTGGGTAGAATCTCAAATAAATATTTAAAAATTTATAAATCATATATAGAATATGCGACTTTCAAGATAAAAGAAAAGTTTTTCAAAGCATCTGAAAATGTAAATACTTTGTTTCTCTATTTCTTTGGTGTTTCTATCAAAAAAAGTATGATATTCGAATGGAGGACAACACAACAGATACATCAATGTAAGTTAACTAAATTAATGAATGCACAACAATACATTTCATTCGAAACACAACGTCAATAATATTTATTTTATTGATACAATGCTATTTATATTTAATTAGACAACTTTCTTAATATTGCATTGAATATTAGCATAAAAAAAAACTAACATTTTGTCTTATCAGCATAACAAACGCATAAGTGTAAGCTAACTAAACTAAATTAAATGAAAGTACAACAATACATGTTCATTCAAAACATAATATCTACAAACAATACTCGTTTCATTAATACAATGTTCTTCATATTTAATTAGACAACTTCCTTGATATTGCACTCAATACTAACATAAAAAGGACTAACATTTGTCTTAATTATCATTAATAGTATGTTTGGTTTCTGGGTTATCAGGTCACATTTTACTTTGATCCAATTGATAACCTAAATTCTCACAGTTAAATTCCAAAACTTTAGGAGAAATCAGAACTTCTCTCAAACATACATAGTTAACAACATATTTTAACTATGAATTAAAATAAAATATAATACATAACAGTCATAAATTTCAAACAAAGTCTAAATAATCTATTTAAATAGTATTGAATGACAATTTACAAAAAAATATTTTTTTTTAAAATCAATTGATAAAAAATAACACATTTAAAATCAATGTGTTAATATTTCAATCATATTTTTTTAATTTAAATTAGAGTATATGAATATGAGTTTCTATGGGTATAAATACTATATATAATATTTGTACTCACCCATTTAACATGCGTGTATATAAAATATTCGTACCCATTATACGTGAATATCCATTTATAATATCTATTTTCTATCCATTACGGATTTTATCTACGAATACTTGCAGATACAAATATTTTTAACATCCCTAGCTGAAACGCATGTGTTTCGTAAAATAGGAATTATTATATCTAAAAATAATGGTGGTTGAGAAATGTGAATTTAATAAATGACTAAAATTTATTAGTTATTATAATAATTTTTATAACCAATATTTTCACTTTTAGTTTAATAAACATTTGAATTCGTATAATATTAAACTATTTAACAAGAGTAACGTGCATAGTCTTATGGAATAATTTTATTCTTTTGCAAGATTTTGTCCGGTGGAATTCTTCTCCTACCTTCACGGAAAGAGTTAGATTGTGTTTGGATAAGGTAATTTATAAGGGTAATTTATTTATTTTTTTTAAATTTAAAATTCTTTACACTAAAATGATTTGTTTAGACAAAGTAATTAGAAAGAAATTCAAATTTAAATAATTTTGGAAGGTATTTGAAGAATAAAATAGAAGAATTTCAAATTCCATAAAAAATATAAGAAATTTGAAATTTTACTCTTTCTCACTCCACTATCACTCTACTCGTAAAGGTCGAGCCAAGTCGACTCGATTGATAGTTGATTTGAGTTAGTTTAGACTAGTGGTTAAGTTGAGTTGGTTGGCCTAATGGTCGAGTTTGTCGGGCTGAAGATCGAGTTGAGATGATCATGATCGGAGGTTGAGCTGAGTTTGTCTAACCTAGTGGTCGAGTCGAGTTGGCCTGAGACAAAGGTCAAGTTGAGTTGGCTTGGATCGAAGGTCGAGTCGACACGACTCAGGCTGATGGTCAACCTGAATCGACCTTGACCAATGGTCAAGCTGAGTCAGTGCGAGCCAAAGGTCGAGTCGAGTCAACCCCGGTGGAAGGTTGACCCAAGCTGGCCTTAGTCAAAGGTCCACTCAAGTTGGCTCCAACCAAAGTTCGAAAAAACTCAGTCCGAACCAAAGGTTGAGCCGAATCGTCCCAATCCAAAGGTTGAGATGAGTCAGCCCTGGCCGAAGGTCGAGCCGAGTCAACTCGAGTTGAAGGTCGAGCTGAGTCGGCCCGAGTGAAAGTCTAGTCGAGTTGGCCCAAGTCAAAGGTCGAGCTGAGTGGGTCCTGGCCGAAGGTCAAGATGAGTCGGCTCTGGCCGAAGATCTAGCCGTGTCGACTTAGCCAATGGTAGAGCCAAGTCGACCCAAACCAATGGCCGATCTAAGTTGGCCTGGGTCGAAAGTCGAACCGAATTAGTATGGGCCGAAAATTGAGTCGAGTTAGCCTATGTTGAATTTGATCTAAGTCGGTCTCGGTCGAAGGTCGAGTCAAGTAGGTTTTGGCCGAAGATCGAACTGTGTCGATGGTCGAACTGGATCGATGGTCGAACTGATTTATTCGAGACCGATGATCAATCTGAATCAGTTACAGCCAATAATCAAGTCAAATCGGTCTGGACCAAAGATTAAGCCGTGACAACCTAAACCAAAGTCTAACCTAGTGTTCTAGGACAGTTTGGATGGGTAGAAAGCCGATCTTGGATGATAAGAATGAGAATTAGATTGAGGCTTGGGAGGCATAAAAAAAGCATAAAAACACAAAATGTTAGACTTTTGCTACAATTATATTAACACTATGGTGGGAGAATGAGAAAATATGCTAGCGTAAAATAAGAAAAACCTTATTTACTTTCAAAGAAACTCTAAATAGGTAAAATTATTGGGTCTAAAGTGCCTATAACAAACATAAAATAAAGACAATGTGTGGCTACTCATAACAATCCTGTTTATACAAAGTCTCCATCCATTTGAACTTTATGTGTTCACGCCTGAATCTGATGGAAGTGTTGGTCATACTGTATCAATTGAACACTTTAAAAATACTTATACAATTATATATATATATATATATATATATATATATATATATAATATTTCATCTTCAAACTTCTTAGACATTAAAATTTTCGAAATGGTTAGAGTTTGTGAAATGCCTTGTAAGAGGCTGTGATTTTGGATTTGTTGAATACAAAAGAGGCAAAAGAAGTATGGGATTGTCATAGTTGATATATATGCTTGGAACAAGCAACATAATAATATGATAATAATATGCTTAGTTGGTAGAAGAGAATGGAAACTATAATTGTGCAAATATAGCAATCAGAGTGGTCCTAGAGGACATTGATATTGATATCAGGGTTTTATCATTTTTTTTTTCTCAGGTTTCTTGTGAGTTTCAGTTACGACTTTTATTCCTTTCAAACATATCTAACTAGTAATAACCTGTTATCCAATCCCCTCACTGCATGAATCATAACATTTTCTATTCACTTGGATGAGGCCAATGATGATGCATTGCAATATTATTGACAAATAATTACATTCATTTTTCCTTTCCTTTTAAGGGGATGGAGATTGTGCATATGGCATTTCAAAATATAGAATGGGTTGGTGAAGATACCTAACAAGACTCACCCATAGCCGCATATATCTAAAATAATAAATTATTTGTTTAAAAAAATTTAAATGAATTAATAAACTTACTTTTGGCCAAATATATTTATAATGGTTTTTGTTTTTAAATTTTTAATTTTCAAGAATATCCACAAACATGTGTAAACAGTCATAAATAGTTTGTGGATATCTATACATGTATGAAGAAGGACAAAACAAAATTCCATCTAACAAGTGATGTGACAAGGGAATAATAGTCGTGTTTTACTATCCTGTCTATCATCAGCCTGATTTTGGGAGTATTAGAATATTAAAATTAACCAAAAATGATAATTGTATTTTTAGTCAATAATATTATGTAAAAATTAAATTAATTTTATTATTAGGATAAACAATTTCTTATTTGGCTTTCAAGTTCTATTTTTTTTTGTCGGTATTTGTCTACAGATTCACCACATGCCTAGCTGAGAAAAGATAAGTATTGATTTCTCAAATACGTACAGTTATGTGTTTGTTTATTAGATTTTGCTTCCTTAGAGGATTTCTAAATATCTTCATCATATTGTATTTGAAGGAGTAGAATTTATTAGGAAGTAAGACATTGCAGTTAAGAAAACTAATATTTATGTGAATTAGACCGTGAGAGTAGAGAAAAAAAAAACTATATAGGGTAATTAGAAATAGAATGTTTTTTTAGCATAATTTCTAAAAGAAAAAAATGATTTCACTTTTAAATGGTTTTGAAAAGATACTTTACATAGTAAAATTGTTTAAATGAGTTATACTGGTTTAGTCTATATTTGTTTCTAAAAATAAATTTTGAAAAATAAATTTGAGAAGAAAGAGAGATGAAAATAAACTAGTTTAGATTAAGAGAAAGATGATAGTAAATGAAAAAAAGATGAGAGAAAAGATTATGAAAGTTGATGAATGATGTGATCGATGAGTTTAATGGATTAAAAAATATTTTAATTGATAAGATTAGATTACCATTTTATCCTCAATCATAAAAGTAATTTAAAATAAAATATAATTAGTGTAAGTTATGTTAAAATAAAATGTGATATTTAAAATAAAATAAAAAAAGTTTAAATTGATAAAATTATATTGAAATAAAAGGGATTGGTAGAAATTAAATTGAAATAAATTAATTGTGAATGAGTGATTAGTTTAAAAAAATAATAATTATTATTATTATTTAATTTATACATTATTACTCTTGAAGATGAAATATAAATTATGTTAAAATGATTCTATTATGAGATATGATAAATTGAAATAAATTGTTGAGGTATGATGTAAAAAGTTAGAAGTTAAAGAGGAGTGATTCCCAGTAGACAGCAGACGATATGATTATTTAGTTAAGATATTTTATGTATATTCAGGTTTTACTAATAAATCAAAGTCATATAGATGAAGAAGTCATGCTTCCTTAGTGAATTGCGTGATTAGTCATTGGTACTCGATGACATATGTAGTAGATCATTGTATTATGTGAAAATGTTAGATGAAATTTATTAATTAATAATTTTTTTATTTTATAAATTGATATTTAAATTGATTATTATAGTAAATAATAATTTTTTGTCACCGTAACTAATTATTAATAGAAAATTTTCTTGTGACAACTTTTAAATTTTATAAATACTACATTTTTTAATTTAAAAATAAAATACATACTCTTTGCTTCTGAAAATCCAATTACCAAACACGTATTCTATATAGATTATAGAGTTACTCTTTCATATTAAAATAGTTGCACTTTAATTTATTTACGGATTAAGGATAATAATTATTGAAATGTTTGTTTAAAATAATTTCACTCCTTTATCCAGTACATTAAAAAAGCATTTATAAACATAATAATTATAATTAATTTCATTCTTTTAACAAATACATATATCAATTGCAAATGCAAACTTTCTTTATTAGTTTATTTAGACACCTTAAATAAAATAAAAACAATATTCATTGAAAATTGAAAACATCATATCATTTAAAATTTTGTAAAAATTAAAATTACAATCACTTGGAGGAATATATTACAATGTTCTATTTTAGATAATTCCTAAATGGGCAAAACCATGCCCATAACTAGAAGAGTTCATATGCAACTGCAGTCGAAATCTTTGTGGGACTGAAACCCATAAGTAAACAAGTTTTTGCCCCTGAATCGAAAGCTACAGTATTGTCTAAGTCTTTATATATATATATATATATATATATATATATATATATATATATATATATATATATATATATATATATATATATTGTCATTATGATAGTTAATTTTTGTTAAAAATTAGTGTGCTTAATGAGTTTCATAAGAAATTTTGTGAGAACTGCATGAAAGTAAGTAAGTGTAGAGTTCAAGTTGTTATGTGAAAGAAAGATACCAGTAACCAATCTGGTATGTGTACTGCAACTGTAGCATAATATCAATAGTACAGTTTTTTTTTATCCACCCCTTAAATAGCATGAGGAAAATAATTTTTTGTTTTCACCTTAAAGCATGAGAAATAAGAAAGATGAGATTGAGTATTTTTGGAAACTATTTTGGCATGAAAATATCTGAATCATAGATTGCCTAAAACAGATAGGAACATTACGTGAAGATAAAGTAACAACATTAAACATAAGGGCTTTTAGAATGGCATACCCCTTTTAGTTACAGCAAAATGCAAACACAATTAAGAACCAATAATATATAATTGGAACAACTTCCATTTCATATCCCACACAAAATTTTTCTTGCTTCATTCTCAGCCATTTCACTGGCTGCTCGAATATCTTGAAGTCCAATACTTCTCTATCTCTTCTGCAGTTCTTCCAGGAATTCTTCCAGCAATCAAAGACCACCTAGTTAAGGAAAAACTTAATGTCTCATAACCTTCATCAAAAGTGAAAGTGGTTCAACAAAACGAAAGCATTTATACTAACCTCTCCCCGACCAGATTATACACCATGGCAATAAGGATTTCCTCAGCCTCAGAAAATTCCACAGTCGAAGTTTGTAGGGATTTCACTGCATAGCACAAATCAACTCCTCAGATTTATAAAGAAAATCAGCATTAACGAGAAATAAGTCTAATTTACGTATAAAAAATTGACACCAGTTGTCTTAATCTAAAACTTTATAACGATATGTTTATGGAACTTCATTCTTAAATGGTGCTTAACTTTTTATTTTTATCGAATGTAAAACTTAGACTCACGCATGACTTCTTAACACATATCATATAGCGTAAGATCATAGTTAAAGTTACCAGAGGTAATGCAATGTAAATGAAGAACTTTGTGTTTTCTAACATACCAAAATGTTATCACACATTAAGACTAAAAACTGGTAATTTCAGGTGGTAAAAAAAACGCAATGTAATGGCATACGAGGACTGGAGAATGATCCAAAACAAGCGTTGAGATAATACTGCAGAAGATTAGTTATCAGTACGTGTGTACCCTAAAATTTGTGAGTGCATGTTATAGTATATAGACACACAAGGAAACTAGTAATAATTATCTGAAAATAAACTTGTGTAGGTATGAGAAGAGTTGGATTTTTAAAGGGTACCTTTAGAATCAGGAGAAGAATTATTAGAGGAGCGATCTATGTCAGCCATTGCAACAGCAAGTTGAAAAGAGGTTTGAAAGCTTGGGTGTTGAATATTGAATATGTTTTGACAAAAAAGTGTGTGTATAGAATAAGGAAACGATTGAGTGGTATTAATATATAGGAGGGTGTAAATGAGAGTGAAAGGGTACATAGAAAAGAAGAAGAGGGAATGAAGCAAAAAAGAGAGTGGAAAGTGGTAGTTGAACACATGGTAGTTGGGTTGGACGTGTTAGTTGGCGTGGAATTTTGTAGATGACAAAGGTGTCGGTGTTAGATGCACACGAATATCTAAGAAAAGTAATCATAGTACCAAGATGTGTGTTACAGTATATCTTATGTTATGATCTGGTGCTACGTTCATTAAGGTAATACTCGTGCAGGAGTAGTTGTGTATTGTATTTTGGGTTCATAGATATATTTGACTATATTTGACTGCAACAAAATATTTTGGTACAAAAAATTGTTAATTATTATATTGATTAATTTAGAAATTAATTTATAAATAAAAAAGTATTAGTTATTAAAATAGTCATTATCATAAATAAAAATTATAATTAGTATTTACAAATTAATTATTAAAGTTTTGACTATTAAATTTTATAAATTAGTCGATCAATATTAACTACCAAGATTTTGACTATTAAAGAAATTAGTTTTTGAATTACAAAATAAAAAATATTGGTTATTAAAATAATCATTATAATGAATAAAAAATTATAATTAGTTACTAAGGTTTTGACTACCAAAAAAATTAATTTATAAATTGGTCACTCAACATTAGTTGTCAAAGTTTTAGCTATCAAAGAAATTAGTTTCTAAATTAGTCTCTAATTAATTAGTGATAAATTTAACGATCAATTATAATTTTTTATTCATAATAGTGACTATTTTGTAAATTTATGTCTAAATTTGTCACTATAGTAACTAACAATTTTTTATGACTAAAATTGATTATTATTTGAGAGTTTTTTTATAGTGTGTTACTTAAGTTAAACAAAAAGCAGTTTTTGTAACCATTATTTTTCCATGGTTAAGGAATCAAAAAGTGTTTTTTTTTTCAAAATAGGTTTTTAGTATTTAAAATTTGATGCAAAATTAAAATTTGTCTATGTCTAAAACTTTGATATATTTTGGTTTCCAAACATAAAAAATGAATGAATATAATCAATTAACCTAATTATATTAGATTTTTTTTGACGTATAAAACACATTTTCACATTGATATCGAAGTGGAGACATATTAAATGGTGTCAACAACTCAAATGTTCACATATAATGCATTTGTCACATAAAAAAAAATTAACATAATTGCATTAAAAGAATTATATTCATTATTTTTAAAGTTTTAAAATCAAAAGTTATCAAATTTCAAACATGAATAAATTTTAATTTGGCAACAAAATTTAGGAACTTTAAACACATTTTTTATATTTATCAGTTCTTAATGTACCTTAAGAACACTTGATAAAAAGAAACGAAAATGTATTTTGTTAATTCCTTTGAAATGTTGAAGCAAATTAGTAGTTGTTGGGAGGGTGGTAGCTGGTACACATTTTGCACTGATTCTGTCTGTTTCTTCAATAAGAGGGAAATGCCAAAATAAAGTAAACAAAGGACCTCGTAAAACACACTGATGCAAAAATTTTATGTCACCCCAAAACAAAAACAATATAATAATCAACCTTCTAGATTCTAAACATCGACTAATCAATCATCTAGAAACTCATATAACACCTGCACCAACATCGCTTTCGCCCCTTTGCTATACCCAAAGAAAAATTTCTTTGTTTCTTTTAGACGCAGAAAACTCAAATTGGAAAAAAAAAAAAGAAGAATGTTTTGCATGAAGATGGTTGAAAATAAAAACACCCTAATCAAAAAAGCAGATACCTTTTAAAAACTTTAAGTGTAAAAATAAAAAAAATAAAAAAAAAAAAAGTTGAGTTTTTGATGGTTGAAGTTGAAGATGGAAGCCATTATGTTGAAGGTTGAAAAAGGGAGAGAATTTGGTATGATTAGAAAGGACTTTGCGTTTACCAGAACATCTTGCACACGTTTTGTAAGAGAAACTTAATTTACTATATACAATGTTACGCAATTACAATCAAACAAAAACATGTTTTGTTTTGTAATGCAGTTTATAGATAGGGCTGAGTCATCTTGAAAAGGATAAGAACGTGGTGACAGTGTTAAACTGCTAAAGTTGTCACAACTTCTAATCAATGCTTCCAAATAAACCAATTTTTTTTTTTTATTTTCTTACAATAAATATAATTTCTAAGATCGTATATTCCTATTATTCACTCTCCATCGTCTACAATAATATAATACTTAATTCAATAATATGCTACAAACTAACAAATTGTGTCATGGTTAAGAGATAATTTAATCTATTAAGTATTTGGCCAGATCTTTGAGTGAATCACTGTGTCTTCTAACTTCTTATAATGTTATTCTAACCTCTTAAATCAATTTTAGAATCCAATGTTTAAATTTCACAGAAGATGTTTTTCGATTTACAAAAGAAGGTAGAATCTTACAAATACTTGACAAAACTTTAAATAAACCAATTTTTTGTGTAAAAAAAGTATACAGCCTTTAATATGATTAATATATTTCTGAAAATACTTTGAATATGATTTTTTATTTATTAATTGTTGAACCATTATTTATAAAATAGTATTTAAATTAATAAGCTGAAAGTTGTTATTTATGCGAGGTGAATTATCAAGTAATTAATGAAAGGTTATATTAATTATTCACTCCATACCCCTTGAAAACTGTTAAAGTATAATGTTTAATGCCATTAAAGTATTTCATATTATTTTAATAAAGAAATATGTTTTAATGCACTATTCATTATTTTTAGAAATATTAAAATCCAGATTCTGTTGCTGATGTTGTTATTATAATAATTATAATAATATATTCTTCGTTGAATATGATTGGCTAGTATAACTTCACTGTGGCCTGGTCATTAAAAATATCATTAACACTGATTATTTTATTTATTGGTTGATTAAATGATAATATATTAATCGAAGATAAGTAATTAACTTCTTTAGTTACATTATAAAAAATTAAATTAGTATTATTATTTGGCAATTAGTTTTGTCTAATTTATAATAAGTGTATAAAGTATTTAAGAATTAGGTAGAGATAAACAAATAAAAAAATATTCATATATGCCTCAATTTTTTTTTAAAAGATAGAAATTTAACGAATATAAAGGCAAATCAAATTAAGATTTAAGAAAATTATACGTTAAATTATTCATTTAGTTCCTCTGATAGAACAAACTTTATTTTTTTCTTCTATACAAAAATAAATAAATTATTTTGATTATTATATATATTATGTTTAATATCTATCAGTTTCAATGAATTTAAACTATAAGAAGTAAAAGAGGCTAAAACTGGAATGTATAGGAATTAATATATATATATATATATATATATATATATATTGAAATGAATTAATTTTATATATAAAAACTGGAAGATAAAATTTGTATAATTAAAGCCTAAAATATAACATTTTTGTATAGTGTAGTTCGTAGCATATAATTTGATTTAACTAGTTTTAAAATTTCATAAAACCTCTAAAATAATATATATGTCACTCAACTACACAAGCTTATTAAATAAAAATATTAGTATTCGTTATTAAATAAAAATATATCGATAATATATTACTAGAATTTTGATTTCAATGTTTAAGTAATGGTGGATTACTGAATAATGGATATTCAGTTCAAGTATACACGTAATTATTTTGAATATAGGATTTAGAATTTGATTATCCCAAAAACAATACATCATTAAAAATAATAATTTCAACATGTTGTAAATATTTTTACCTTAAAAGCTTACACATGATACTTGTGCTGTATATTAAAAAACAAAATGAAAGGCCATTGACGGCCATGGTGACATATACCTTCTGGAAGAGAGGAAATATTAAAATGATTGCCAAGGGCCTTCAAATCTATCTTACAATATTAGTATTTTTATTTTTATTTTTTTGATTTGGAAAGAAAAATATAAAAAAAATAAGATAAAAAAACGAGGAAGCAGACGGAAAATGAATAAAATTTTCTTCTGCTTTTCTAATTGAAAAAAATTAGTAGAAAATGAAAACAAATTTCTCGGATATATATTATTAGTTCCCAGTTGTTACTGTTATAAAATAATGATCGTAATAATTAACAAATTAGATTATAAATCACTCAAAAAACTAATACTAGTTTAAAAAAAATAAAGTATTCATATAAAGAAGTTTAGATGCTAACAAATTCAAAATGAAATTATATAAATACATTAAATACAGCTGTTTTTTTTATCCATTTATTCATCAAGAGAACCATGATATATAAAAACAAAAGAAAACTGTTATCATTTACTTAATTTTTTCTTTTTTTTTCAGCCTACATCAAACACGGTATGAAGCGAACTAAAGACAAATCAGATGCCAAAAAAAAAATCACTCCTGATAAATAAAAATAAATAAAAGCCCAAGTGTAAAAATTATTATTCTTAGTTTACAAAAATATATAGTACAAGTCATTATAATAACAAACTGTCAAAATAAAAAAATAAGTCTTCAAACTAAACAATTAATTTTTGCTTATATGAAAAGAAAAGAAAAATATAAAAGAGGCTATGTTGTATAGATAAAGATTCAATTTTTATAATTACCTTCTACCGACTTTTCACTCTGCCCTCAGTTTCTTACAGTAGCAAGCAGGGTTAAGGTTGGTGTGTAACTCAGTTTCTATCAAGTTAACCCAATCAGTTAACAAAATTTGGCAGGTCAATGACCAAAAACAAAATGCAACCAAAAAGGTTGAGTCACTTGCAGAGGGAAGAATAATCACAAATTTATTCAGGACAATTGTCTCAGAAATAGACATTATCCTTACCATTTATCCCTCAGCAGTAACTTTCCAGAACAGAAGATTATATATGACTCTAGCTACAATATAACAGAATCTTGATGTCACTAATAATTGCTTCAATTCACATTTATAAGAAGCTGCTGCTGATATTCAATGTTGTCAGCAGACCATACGTATTTAGCAAGAACCCAAATTGCCACTGTTGCTTAGATCTTAGAAACCATGAAGCTTTATGTGTTCTTTCTTCACTATGCCAGCCTGTTTGTAACATCACACAGGAATTTAGATATCACAATCACAGTACTATTTTAGAAAATGCTTTTTTTTTGTAGTAAAGAACAAGAATTTGGATTCTCGGTTTTTAATGTATTATTTCTTTGCTGTCCCTTCAAAATAACTAATTTTAAAATATGTTAAAAAGATTTTTAAGATATCAATATAGTGTATTTTTAATGTTCAATAAAGGACAACAAAAAAAAATAAAAAGAACCGGTAGAAAATCTAGACTCAGAGAACAACATGCACACTTTATCATATGTCTTACTACCTGCACAAGGAAAGTAGAAACATTCTTTCTTTGATCTCCCTGAAGTTGTATAACCTGCATATGATAAGAATGGTGAGAGATGATGCACCCAATGGCATTTGTTGAAAATCACGTAACATATGAAGAATTTTTTTTTTGGTATGAAGAACAGAAACACACAAACCTGGCCCAACTCAGGGTCTTGAACAACAGTACCATTGCAGCAGAATTCTTTCTTGAGGTCTTTGAGTATTTTGCTATAGCTATACTCTTTCTTCAATCCTTGAACAGTTGTTAGGCTTTTCCTTCCGTTACGTTGTTGTACACGAACATGAACATACTCTTTCGTCCCAGCACCTGAGTCCTCAGCATTTGCCTCAGCAAAGGGATCTATTTTTCAATTGTCAAACCACATCAGAGAGTAAAACCATTGATAAAGTACTGCATTCTAGTTTCAGACTAACAGAATATCTTTATGCCATAAAAAGTATATATAATATACATATATATATAGAACAGAGATATTCAACACCCACCAAAAGCACTTGGGATGTTTGTTTCGAATTCAGACATGAAAGTTGCCCTTGGTTACTTGTAACAAACAAAGTCCTTCTGAGGTAATTAATCAACAAGCACTGGAAGAGAGAAATTAAATATACTACAAGTCAGATATGAGATTTGATATTTGACATTTTCGATGATGCTACTCTTGTCTTTATGCTCACTGCTAATTCTCATCCCAGAAAATATGAACAAGAAAGACAGCAACTTTTATCACCTTACCACAGCACCTTAGAATTCTCAATTTATATGGTCTCATGAGTACAACATTTGCATCCGAAAACACAAATTTCTTTATTTCACCATCATCAATAGTAAAAAGGCCAATAGAAAATAGCCCAGAAAGGGAGGGAAACTATGAGATCTGCATAATTCTATGCGTATAATCATTAATAAAAACACAACTAGCACTATGTATCAACTACCAAATTAAGATTAGTCTAATGAAAAATGTCAATGTATATACGCACAGAATGTATCAAATACCGTATATACGAAGAGAAGAACCATTTAACTTTGTAACTAAAATGTATCAAATACATATTCACAAGTTAAGTTCAATAATTACAATAATCTACTTCAATTGCACATAATCAGTAAAGACCAAAATATCAAAGAATAAGCATAATGAAAACCCCACAATTCACTACATCACGTTGTTACACTGCATTAAATCTCGAAACAGTGTCGCTTAATACAATATTCTCAAATGGAATGATATATGTATTTGGGACAAGTCAATGATTCCATAAAACCAAAGGTTAAACCAACAATCTCTTACCCAGAAACTAAAGAATAATTATAGAAAGAAGGTAACAGTGGTCTAGCTTTTGCAGACCAAGAAAATGGACAACAAATAAAGCATGATTCACTAGCCATTTCTTTCACCAAAAGTCTAAAGAAACATAGAAAAAACAAAACCATGACAATAATGCCAAATAAATTGAACCCCAATTGAAAACAGGGGAAAATATTGACTACTCAACAAAAAGAATGAAACTGGTATCATGATCATGCAAATCACAAATACAAAAGAAACCGTCTTCAAATCCCGTTAATGCACCGTCACGTTAACGAAGAACTAACATCAGAATCCAAATGAAAATTAATATCTGGGTATTAAAGAAACTCTTTTCGAAAAAAGCGAGGGGTTAAAGTTACGAACTTGCGTTGCGTACGTAAAACGCGGAATGAATGAAACAAACCCAGTAAGCAATGATCAAATAAATAGAGCGATCAGAACAATAAAATGAAAAAGAAGCAGGGAATAATGCAGAAAAAGTAAAAGAATGATGAAAAACGAAATACCTAACACTTGCGAAAAGGAGGAAAGAAGGAGCAAGGACGGAAGGAAGTAAATAACGAAAAACGTGAGAGAAATAGGAACAAAAGGTGGGTCAAGTTTATATATAGAACAATTTAAGGTACGAGAAAAGTGCTCCCAACCACCAAATTAGTTAGCCAATTTCATTGTCGAAATTCATATCATCTTTTCCCCTTATATAATATAATATATTATTATTTTTAATAATGTTTTAATATTACTTCACTTCAAACTATTACTAAAGTTATATTTTGTTCGTACATTGAATATGTATTAATTTTGTTCCTAAAGCATGTAAAATGTTATCCGCATCAAACAATAGTTATCGACTTTAGAGTTTTCTTTTTCTCAATGTAATTCTCTCACATCACTACAACTCTCTTTTCTATGGTGACATGTTAGTCCTCAGTGCAAATGATAATGTGTGTTTGGCTCGGCAGACTAGTCAAAAAGCCCGTCAAAGAAACGTGAGGCAGACTAAGATATTGAGTTTTTCAATTCCCAAAAATTTGGCGTGTGTAACTTGTAGCTCGTGTGGGTCGGAGGTAGGGTGGGTTAGCCCACGGCATGCATGAAATAAAAAATAAAAAATAAAACTCGTACTTGTGTCTGTTGGTTACTTTTCTTTTGGACTTTTGCATGAACGTTCTAAATTCTTGTGTGAGTGTAAAAGACAAATGTTATGTATTTTTGAATATGCTAAAATTTGAAAAATTCATCGTACATGTCAAAGTAAGAGTATGAATATGATGAAAATGTTGAATTATCAATTTATCATTCAACTCCCCCACAATCTTTGCTACATTTTGTGAAATTGTTGAAGTTTTCCAATTTGTTGAACATTGAAAGCTTTATCATTAGAAATTAAATTAAAAAAATAAGTGGATCGGCCTACAGGCTCGTAGGTTAGAACATATGTGGGGGGGCCAAGTGTGGGATGGGCCTAAACGGGTCGAGTCGACCCGCATTTTCATCCCTAGTCCTGACAATGGCTACGAAGGCTAATGGGGGTTGATGATTCAGTAGTTGGAGGTGGTGCAATCGGACATGGAAAGGGGGTTTAGGGTTTAGGCCCTGCGTTTGTACCTATAACGACACAGTCAATGAAGTCGTCAATGACAATAAGTTGTTTGATGGTCGGCCAAGAGGAGGAGGGATGCATGACGAGGGAGGCCTCGAGAGCCTTTACAACTGTAGGCGAAAGGCAAATTTGAGGTCGGATTCCATGGCCTTTGTGGTGGTGAATAAGTTTTTGCCAATGTCTAAGGAGTGTCAAGGTACCAGAAGGATACTCTTCAAATATTGAAATCTTAGTGTCTACGTAGGATTTGAAGCATAAAGTCTCATGATTGTTATATCTTAATGCAACAAATTTTACCAGCTATTTACGGAATTTCACCCAAGAATGTCAGACAATTAGTGCTCATTTTAAATTTCAATTTGTAGTAAAATCATTAATGTTGTAAAGTTATATGAACTTCAAGATGAGATTTATCTAATGTTAGTTAGAGACATCCTTCATTTTTTGACATCATGGTACATTTATTTATTCATTTAGCGAGAGAAATTAAATTTTGTTGATCAATTGTTGTATCGTGCTGAGAATTATATGAAAACTTTAGTTGTTCAATTATGGAAGATGTTAGTCTCTTTACCAATTTTTTAGTGTTAATTATTGTATCTACTTAATTACTTATGTTTTAAATTAATTGATTTTAGGTATATGTTTCGATTATGTTAGAATGAAGGAATATGTGTATATGGATTAATGGATCCCCAACTTATTCATCCATTGGGGAATAAGAAACCTAAAACCCAAACATACACCACCATCTCCTTGGTTCAAGGGGGAAGCAAATATATTTTGTACCTTATATTTGTGAGTAAGTGTAGTTTGTTGTTTTCAAATCATATTTAATCATTTTGAGATGTCAATGATAATTATTTTCAATGTAGTTGTTACTAGTAGCTACTTGTCATTTTTCTGATTGATTACATTGCTACCTAGTTTGGCTCATTGCACAAGAAATCCCCTACACATCTTAAACAAATAGTTGATTTGTAAGAACACTAATTTATGTAGTTTTGTTTTACATAAGCAGACCTTAACTAGTGTTTTTTCTTATAGGTGTGTAATTTGGATATAAGAAGTTGAAGGGCATATCAACTACAAGATAAAAAAAAATCTCACATTGTTGCCACTCAAGGTTATCATTTTTTGTCCAAATATAGATGTTTGGTTATTTTTCTTTCTTAATTAAAGATGTTAATTGTCTCGGTATTCAATTGTAGTATAACAAACAAAAAGGTATGAGTGTGGATATTATGTAATACAAAGAAAGGCGATCATTGTTCAAACTAATATTGATATGGGTTGAGACCAAATAATAACCTAACTAATTCATAATTAAAGAACATTTCTCTATTTTATGTACTAATTGAAGTTATTATTTTTTTCAATATCTCACGATGCTCAACCTTTTGATTCTAAATCAATTAAATACATTAGGAATATTTGGTCAACTTATTTTATAGAGTTCTACAACACATTAGGATAGATGATTTGTTAACTTGTTTTTGTAATTTTAATTCCAACGATTTTAAATTTTTAAATATTGATAATTTGTACAGCTTCTTTAAGTTCAAATGATAATATTTATTTGTTCGTGGTCTAGTTCTGGTTTTGTTATGTGTATGTTACTTAATTAAGAGAAGAAAGACTACAAACAAAATAAATATTAAAAAAACAAATAGGCAACGCTTAAGTACAAAAATGTTACATATATGTACTCAAACTACGATTTCACACAAACATAGCCTAATTGAGTACTTATAGGCGATGATAAGAGTTAAAATTCACTACTAAAAAAACTCATATTTTTTGTTAATTTTGTTTTGAATTTTTTTGTATGAAATACTTATAAATTTTGTTATGAAAAAAAAATTTGTAGGAAATTGCTGTCAAATTTTTTGCAAAATATTTTGTATAAAATACTTTTCGCTACAAATTTTGTAAAAAATACTTGTGAATTTTATAATTTTGTAGGAAATAATTATCCACAAAGGAGTTATCTGCCAATTAAAATTCTTAGAAAAAAATAGAAGAAAAAAGTCTTTTCTTGCAAATTTTTTAAAAATTTTGCAAGAAAATTCCTATGTAATATGAGAATTTTTAGTAGTGGTAGTTTATTAGTATATATACGTGACAGTTCTTTGGTACAATCATTGTCTATAAATAAATTGTTTCTAAGAAAGTGTCCATATAGTCCAAGAAAACATGACTAAATTACACATTTTCTATTATGCTATTCAACAAAATATAAATAAAAAAAACTACACATTTTTGTCATGCTAATTTAGAAAAATTTGTTTATAAGACGGTTGTTTGAGTAATTTACTATAAAGATTACAGTTAAAGATCAAAGTCTCAACGTAAATAATCATTAAAAAAATTATAAAACAATTGTTAGGTGGGTTAAATAGGTTAACTCACCTTCAACTCGGCTCGAACCCATTTAACCCGTGGGTTAAATGAGTCGGGTTGAGTTTAACTCACTTTTGAAAAAACTAAATTTTTCTCAACCCAACCCGGCTCAAATCTGTGGTGAACCGGGTTGACTCACGGGTTAAAACTCACTTTGACATCTCTACTTCGTATATCCGTCATTTATGACCTTAAAAAATATACCAATTTAGTTTGGTTCAAATTATAAACTATTCATTTTGCATTGAAGATAAATTTTTTTTCATCTTGTATATAAGTTTTCAAAATTGTATAATGTTTTTATATAAAATAAATAAAAATGTAACAAAACATCTCATAATTCTTTTCAAAAAATTTAAAATATGGAGAATGAGTAAACAAAGTTTATACTTCCTAATATATTGTTACAAACAACCACCATATATTTCGGATAGAGAAGTTTTTTTAGATCCGTTTGATTAGCCGTGAAAGAAATTGTCAAAACAACCAAACAATATAATTTTAACTAATTTGTGACTAAAGTTGTATCAGTTCGTCAAATTTTTAATATTTAAAAACTAATGACTATAATATAAATAATAGAACAGGGACAATTTGGGCATACCAACTTTAGTATGCATTCAATGTGCGTAAACTAACTCCCTACAATGCCATACACATGAACATTCTTTAAAATCCAATTCTAACTCTGTGTTTGTTTTATAAGTTAAAAAATAAGAAGATAGGAATAATAATTGTTAAAGCATGAAAGTGGTGGTGGAGAATTTGACAGGAACACTTTCCTACGTTGAAGTGAAGAATGATGCAACAGTAGAAGATTTAAAGAAGGAAATTGAGGCTCAGCAAAAACTACCTTGTGATCGTTTGTTACTTGTTCTTCATGCTGATAATGAATCTCTTATAATGGGTAAGGAAGAAGAAAAGTTGTCTCTATTTGATTGTGGAATTCATGATGGATCTCATATCTACCTCTTCTTCTCTTCGGTTGATGACGAATCTACCGATAATTTTAGGTTTACTTGTTCAGATCTTTAGAGTTAAACCAAATTAACATGAATATCTCTTATAGATAGGACGGATGGAAGTTTCTATTCAAGGGTGATTACCTCGCTCGAACGATATTACCTTACTAAAGATAAGGTATTTTTATCTAATACATTATATTTCGGTTGCTTTAAATTTAAATTAGAAAGATAATAAAAATAACAACTAATAAGTAAAAGAATAAAAAAAAATCAAATGATACGATTCTGAATAGAAAATATGCAAATATTTAGAGATTTGAATCGATTAAAAATCCAAAATTGAGAATTTTAAATAAAATAAAGAAAAATTAGATAAGGGAATAAGAATTGAGAAATTTGAAATTCTTGATAAGATTGCACGACTTAGGGAAGACATTAACAAAGATAACTTATAGTTATTATAGTTATTTTTGATAAAAGTGTTTTTCCTATTATGAATTTTCAAACGATTATAAATACAAAATAAGTTAGCACTTTTGGGTTCAAATCCCCAATACAATCATAGATGTAACCAATCTTGTGTCATCAAGGTGTGAGATGTTCAAGTGGGCCTCTAAAGATGAGTTACCTTGTGTTGCAATGTCTCTTTGAACCTTCTAGTCCTTCCTCTCATCATCATGGGTCACCTAAGGGGCTTTTTTCCTGTGCCTCCAAGTATTTATTATGGACCTCCAAAATTTTTAAAAATTCTAAAAATATCCTTTGACTATTTGAGCGAAGTCACATAGATCACACCTCCAAAATTGTTTTCGGATGTCGACTACCAGTGAAGAATACTTTCGGTGAAGAATATTTCCAGAAGTCAAAATACATAACCGGAAGTTGACTTGTGGAAAACAAAATATAATCGGAAGTCAAAATATATAACTGGAAGTCGACTTCCAATGAAGAATACTTCTGGAAGTCAAAATACATAATCGAAAGTCGACTTCCGGAAATCAAAATATAAGCGAAAGTCGACTTTCGGAAGTCAAAATATATAACTGGAAGTTGACTTTCGCAAGTTAAAATATATAACCAGTAGTCGACTTCCGGAAATCAAAATATAAGCGAAAGTCGACTTCCGAAAGTCAAAATATATAACTGGAAGTCAACTTCCGGAAGTTAAAATATATAACCAGAAGTCGACTTCCGAAAATCAAAATATATTACCGAAAGTCGACTTTCGGAAGTCGAAATATATTACAAAAGTCAACTTTCGAAAGTCAAAATATATCACTAGAAATCGACTTTCGGAAGTCAAAATATTGACTTCCGGAAGTCAAAATATACTATCGTCGACTTCCAGCAGTCAAAATATATTACCGAAAGTCGACTTCCAGTAGTGAAAAACACATGGCAATTATTATTCATGACTTAATGATTTAAAAGGTGTTAGCAAAAAATGATCAAATTGAACAAAATTGACGAAAATTGGAATTTATTTCAGGACAAAATCAAAATTAGGACTGATTTGACAAAACTTGACGAAAATTGGAACCAAAAAGGTAGTTAAACCATATTTTATCTATTTGCACCTAATTTAAATGATTTTTTCTAAATACTTTAAATATAGACTTAAATAGTCTTCTGGTCCCTATTTTCGTTGTGTTTTTCAATTTGGTCCTTATCTTTGTTTTGCATTCAATTAGGTTATTTTGTATTCAATTAAGTCCTAATTTTCGTCAATTTAATCCTTTCTACAAATAGTGTTTAAAAAGTTAACGCGTGTGAAAAGTGTATGCCATGTGTCAATTTTTTTTCTAATTATAAAAACTTGTCCACATGTCAAGTAAACATCATGACACGTGTCAATGTCAGTGTCATGTGTCAATTTGTAGTTGAGTTATTGTTTGTTGTTCAATTTAGTCCATATAGTTGTTATTTTTGTTCAATTCAATCCCTATATTCTTTATTTTTTTACAATTTAGCCATAATTTTGGTCAAAATGGAGCAATTTGTCTCTTTCAAATTGATACTAAATTTAATTTTTTTAAATATTATACTAATATTTTTTTTAAATATAATTTTTTTACTAATTGTTTTTGAAATTTGATTATAAATTAATTATAAATGAAATATAATTCTTAAAGTCAATTCTTAAATATAATTTAAAATATTATTAGAATATAATTATTAAATATTTCCTTCTAATACTTATATTCTAAAATATTAGTATTTATAAAATTGACATTTAAAATATTATAAATAATTTATAAAAATATACTAATATTTCTAAAATTGATATTTAAATATTAAATATTTTAGAATTTAATATCTAAAACACAATAAAAATATTAAATGTTTTACATTTGAATGTCAATTTTAAAAATGTTCGTATATATTCTTAAAACATTTAATTATTATATGATAATAATATTTTAAATGAATATATTTTATTTAACCATTGAATTGAAGAATTATATTTAATTTGTATCTAAATTTAATAATTTATAATTAAATTTAAAAAATAATTAATAAAAATGTCAATTTTATAAAAAATATTATTATAATATTTATAAAAATTAAATTTGGTCTTAACTTGGAAGGAAGAAAATACCTTTATTTTAATAAACAAATGGAACTAAATTAAATAAAATAATGAATATAGGAACTAAATTGAACAAAGAGAAATAACACAACCACAACTGAACACGTGACACTGACATTGACACATGACACGATGTTGACTTGACACGTGAACAATTTTTTTTAAAATTAAAAAATTAAAAAAAATTAAAAAAGTCAAGAGTTGACACATGGCATGTTTTTTTTTTATCAGCTGACACATGACATGTATTGTTTACATATGTTAACTATCTAAACATCGTTAGAAAAAAAGACCAAATTGATGAAAATTAGGACATAATTGAACCCAAAATGAAAATGAGGATTAAATTGAATACAACGAAAATAGGAACTAAAAGAGTATTTAAGTCTTAAATAGTCTTAAGTGCTTGGCAGTAGAGGTTTCTTCCTATGTAGAGTTTTCTTGTGGTTCAAGCTTTTATTTTAGTGTTTCAACCTTGAGGTTTTCTTCCTAAGAAGGTTTTCTTTGGGCTTAGCTCTTCAGATTTAATCTATTTAGGTTTCATTCACCAAAGGGTTTCCTCCTAGGTTTAGTGCCTTTCTTTGATGCTCAGTTATGTAAAACATATTTGAATTTTTATTAATCATCTTCCAACGCTCAACCTCAATCATGGAGCTCAATTGTACAACTCTTTTATTCTTGCAAAAAGTGTTGCATTTTAATAAAAAATATACATTAGTTTCATACTTAACCAATTCTCCAAATAACATTTTGCATTCTAAGCTTAAACTTATTTACTCGAATATATATATATATATATATATATATATATATATATATATATATATATATATATATATATATATATATATATATATATTATTTATATTATATAATTCATGCAATTTAAGTGTCAAAAATATGTATCAAATTAAGTAATTGAGACACTTATCAACCATTAACTAGATTTGTGACCTCATGTAAAATACTAAACTCTTGTATTATTTTTCGTATTTTTCTTATGGTTAAATAAGCTTTGCAATCATTATATTAAGATTTTGTTAGGAGGATATATCAGTTAGATTTGATACCAATGTGTCATGAATCAATTTATATAAGAGATTATAAGTCATTTTTTCTATAACACTTTTCACTCTTGGAATGTACCCTCATCATTGTTCCACCGCTTCCTCCTTTATGTTCGACTTTTTGAGAAGAATATATCGGGGAGATTTGACACCAATGTGTCATGAGCCTACTCATATAAGAGGTTGCAACATTACCTTTAATCCAAATTCTTATTATAATGAATTTATGTTACTCAACTTATTCATTTCTACTCAATGTGAAACTCAAACTTACACTTACATTCCTAACACTCTTGACGAACTTTGACCCTTTTCTCTACGACACCACATTTGTGCACCTCCTCCACACCCTCGCCCTCCTCCTCACCAACTCTCCCCTACTCGTCAACCTTGCCTTTGTCCTCTCGTTTTTGTCTATGCTGCGTTATAGACTTCTATAATTGAGGCCAAGTTCCTTTTTATCTTTGGTAATCTTTCAGCCCTCTTTTGCCTCTTTCCAGTCACCCTTGCCTGCCAACATTGCCTTTATCACCACCTTCTACTCTCATAACCTCTAGTACCTAAATATTTTCTTTGATGGCTATCATCGTCTTCTTGATGTCAAGAGCATCATTAAGGGATTTATATAGTACGATTTCAACGATTGTGTCATTTTAATATTTTTTATTTGTTATGCTTGTCATAGATACTTAGTATGTAATAAATACTTATGATGTCACATTGTTACTCTGTCAACAACATAAACATGAATTTAATATAAAAAACCATGTTAAATTATTTTAAATAAATTGGATTCATATTAAAAAATTTAAAAGCTGTGAAACTACATTAAAAAAAATACCCAAGAAACCAAAAGATCGATTAACATTTTCTTATACATTTCTCATTGCTTCCCTCTTTTCTCTAAACACAAACACTATTACACGACGTCACAAAATGTCTTGAGACCTAAGATGAGTCCAAATTCTCTACTGTTTTTTTAGTATTGTGTTCTACTAGATATTAAAAATACACTATACTGATATTTTAAATATTTTTCTAATATATTTTAAAATGTTGTAATTAGTGGTAATCAGTGTATTATGCAAAAATAATAGAGAAACAACACAGAAAAAATCAGCAGAAAATCCAAATTCGATCTAAAATCAAGCTAGAGAGCATGAATACAACTCTTCCTTATTTCACAATATTTTAATATATTAATAATAAATTACAATACGATTTTTTTTAATTCCTTAAGACCGGTTAGTATTTATTTTCTTTAAAGCGGAAAGAGAGTGCCCTTTATTTTTGTTTTTTTCATGTCCTTTTTGTGAACTTATTATTGAACAATCAAAGAATACGAATATAAAATACAATGGTTGAGCTGTACAATAAGTTATTGAGAGGTGTGTTTAAAAGTGTAAGGTGTCAATCTGGAAAAAGAAGAGAAGCCATATGAAAGGATCATTTGAGTTTTATATAATATTTGAGTATTAATATAGAAATTAATTAATTGAGCTTATATGTGTTTATTTAGCATAACTTGTAGATCAACAATGCAAGTAAGAAAAAAAAAAATCATTTGCATGGTATGGTCAAAACATGCATGTGACATGATCCACATGATTTGATGAATCTTTAGAAAAGAAAATATATCACATGAATAACTTTCTTTATTTATATGGTGGTGGTAATTGATAAAATAAACCATATGTTGACAATTATATAAAATTGTCTTTTCTTTCGACTTAAATTCAAAGCGAACGTTTCGGATATAATATAATAATATTCAACCATATATCGGAAGCTAGCAAACAAAATTACTATGCTGGACCAATTGTTTTTCTTTACCTAATACCATTGTACGTCGATTTAACAATAAATAAAAGGAATTTTATATAATTTATAATATATATATATATATTAAATCGAATAAAAAAAAAGTAATTAAAGGCTAATGAATATGTTTAGAAATTTTTTATATATAATCTGTTTATTTTAAGTGAATAATGTTTTTAATAAATAAAATATAATTATTCATTACTAAAAATTTTTATATTACGTGGGATTTTTTTTTGCAAATTTGCTAAAAAAGTTTGTAAAATTTTTTTTATGCTATTTTCTTTTAAATTTTAATTGGCAGATAATTCCTTCGTGAGTAATTATTTTTTACAAAATTATAAAATTCGCAAGTATTTCTTACAAAATTGTTGCAAGAAGTGTTTTATTTAAAATATTTTGCAAAAAATTTGGCAGCAATTTCGTTTTTTTTATAACAAAATTTATAAGTATTTCCTAAAAAAAATTTCAAAACAAAATTGACAAGAAATATGAGTTTTTTTAGTAGTGATTTAATTAATAAATTATTATTTTAAAATTAATTTTTTTCAAAAATAATTATTTAAAGTTTACCAAAAACTTGTCCAATTCAAAACACTTATTTTCAATGACGGAATTCTTAGGTAATCTTTGAATTAGGGAGTAGTGTGAGGGAGAATAAATGAATGGATATGAGGGGATGAAGAGAGGATTGGGGTGATGTTTGAATTAAGAGATTTAAAGGGATGAATGTAGGAGAAGTTTGTGAATAATGTGATGTATGTGCTAAATTAAAAAAAGAAAATTAATTGATAAAAATAAATATTACTCATTTATCACTTATAGAAATATGAATAAATTTAAACTTAAGTAATGAGAATTATATTAAAATTAAATTAAATTTCTTAATTGTACTGAAAAAACATTTAAAATGGAAAGATATAAAAATAAAATTAATAAAAAAATTGGAAAAAATTTAAAATCATTTTCTAAAATAATTTATTTTATATTATTATTATATTATATGTAGTAAACAATAAAAATGATATATATATATATATAAGAATTGAATAAATTCTTGTAAAAGAAATAAAGGATGATTAATCTCTGCACTTGTGCGTGGATGCACTTTCCTTTCATAAATTGTTCTTTCACATACTTTCAAATCTATGGAAACAAACAACATATATACTTTCACATCCACTCTTTCACACAAACATTAACAGCACATCCATCGATACAAAGACAAGGAGCAGTTGGATGCCACGGTACTCCAAACTTTTTTAATTTCTTTTTAATTTTTTCAATTTTTTAAATTATATGTTTTTAAAATTTTTAAAATTATATAATTTTTAAATTATTTAAATTATATGTATCTTTTAAATTAGGTAATAATATATTAAAAAATTAATAAAAATTAAATTAAGTTTTTTTTATAAAGTAAAATATTTAACTTAATAAATAGTAAAACATAAAATCAAATATAATAAAAAAAATTATTAAGATAATTTTCATTTTTTTTCTATTATCTTTGAGTTTTTTATATATTATATTCATCTTTACTCTTATTTAATTTTTTTTGTTACCGAAGAAAAAAATAAATTAAACAGAAACTCATTATTTTGTATCTTTTCTTCTATTTTTAAAGGAAAGAAAAGTAATTTTCTCTTGTCTTACTTAGTAATAAAATACTTGTTTAATATTTAACACTATTTTTTATCTCATGACATTTTGTATATTATTTTTTATGAATATAAAAGAGTAAGTAATGTATCATGTGATTTTTTATAGACAATTTTTTAGTGGACTTGATTATCATAATTTATTTAGTAGTTATGTCTCTCAAATTTTGATTAGATTATAAAAAATTACTTTTTTGGTCTTAAACTTGTTTTTTAAATAGGTATATTGATGAAAAAAAAGAAAAAATTTATTTTTTAAAACTAATAAAAGAAAAGTGAAGATCAAAACAAGACAATTCTCATCGTATAACAATGAAATGAAATGTTTGTCATGACTTTTAAATCGATATGTGCAAATTAGTAAAATGGAAAATAAATATTTTGCTGATAATATGGTTATTTATATTGAACAAAAAATTGCTGAAAAATTTAGTTATGATTGAATTATTTGATAAGTTTAAAGATATGAAAAAATGATGGACAATCCTTTATATATGTGTAGTTTCTTTTATAGTTATAGTTACAATAAATTATGTATTCATTTTAATTGAACGAGTGACAGTAAAATGAGTGACAATAAGGTTAAATATATAAATTTTAAGTATATTATTTTAGCTTTCCCACAAATTTTGTTCAAGATCCGTCACTCTTTATTTTGAAAATAAAAACCTAATTTGGTAACCTAAATTTTCTCTTTTCTATTTATTTTTTAAAATTCCAATGTTTGATGCACTCCATAAGTCAAGGCTATTCTTTATCGATGAAAATTAGTTATTGGTTAATATGAATTACGAGTTAATGCAGGAATCATGGTAGATGCAATGCAAGAGATGGGGTTTTAATTATAAACTTTATTTACCTATTTGACTTAAAATATACACTTCTTTCTTTTGACACAGTATTGAGAGAGATTATTTATTAGGGTTTAATTTGAGCACTCCTTACTTATCAAGTTGACATTCTACCAACCCTTGTGTGGGGCAAATTTAGAACACGTCCGGTTAAACATTGGGACAAATTTAAAATTGGTTCTTCAATTTGGGGTCAAAGTATACATTCCTATTCTCTTCGAGTGTACGTCGTCACTAGTAAAGTTACATTTTATTTAATTACTTTAGTACCATATGAAAATAATTGGCTAATTTTAAGATATAGTTTATGTATATATATACTTTAAAATACAAACAAGGAACGAAAGAGGAAGATTAGTTTTAACCACTAAAAGTGTCGGTGGATTGGATTGGAGTAAGCAAAATTAGCTCTATTGAACTTGTCTTTTTCATCAATGTTATTATGTATTACGAAATTTAATTTTTATTCTAAAGATGACAAACTAATTAATTATTGACATGATTTATTTTCAAAACCATGTTATAAAAAAAGTGTAAGTTGAATTGAATGAGTTAATTTTTGTGAAAATAAAAATTATTAGTGTAAAAATGTTTAATAACAATTTATGATTAGTATGTTAGTTAAGTAATATATTATGAATATTTTTTTAATAATGAGTATAATAAGTAACGACATTTTTGTTTTGTTTTTAGTTCTGTAACAATAAAGAAAACCATCAATTTAGTTATTTTTATTTGAATTTTATTGATAATTAAGATAGTGAAACGATTAATCTTGAATAACAAGCAATTAATTTTGAAGTAAATTATTAAAGATTTTAAATTTACAAAAAAAATAAAAATAATATTAGTTAAATATTAATTTTAATTTTTTTCGATATATACATGTATAGTTAGTAAAGAATAAACATATATTTAATTATCTCAATATTCGCGAAATTTACACAACAAGCAATGGAATGAAAATTTTATACTCTTGTTCATGAATGAAAGGTTAAATATGGTTTTATTCTTCGTTTCTGTGAAATTTGAAATTAGTCTCTCTTTAAATTTTTTGACCAATTTATTCATTCATTTTTAAAAATGTGTGAATTTAGTCTTTTTAACCAAATTTTGTTAGATTTATATGATGTTTCAAGTGTATTTTGTGATAGTATTTGAATTGTTTACATCGTTTGACACATTTTCGCTTCAACGTTAAATCAAATATTATCATAAAATGCGTTTAAAATATTAAATAAACTTAACAAAACTTGGTAAGAAGGACTAAATCCACGCATTTTTAAAGATAAAAGATTAAAATGGTATAAAGTTTCAAAGAGAGACTAATTCCAAAATTCACTGAAACTTGACAGATAAAAAACATATTTAACCCATAAATAAAAGTGTAAATGTTTGGTCTTTAAATACCTACTTTTATACTTTTCTTAATATTGAATTATTATCATAATTGAGAAATATATATATATATATATATATATATATATATTACTGACATTTGTAGAAATATATATACTATGCGTATACGTGTCTATTTTTTTTATTGTAGCATAATTTTTATTAAACTAAATCATAATTTTGAATTATTAAAATAAAAGTACTAATAAAACAATAAAATTATTTGTGTGAAATGATAATTGTAAAAATAAATATTTTTTATAATTTTATTATAGGTAAAATTTTTAGTGTTAAACTGATTTTTTTATCATAAGTAATTATTTGAATGTAAAAAAAATAATTTTAAAAAGGTAAAACTAATAATTTTTTATTATGAATAATTACTTAAATTATAAAAAGTATTTACTAAAAGTTAAATTGAAAATAATTTGTGTAAAACAAATGGGCGAATACTAAACAAATTTGTGTACACCAAAATAGTATAGATGAAAAATACTTTTTCTGCGCAAATTATCATAAAATGAGATTTTTCATCTAATTCAAACCTATTAATCAAAAAGACGAAAAATATTAAAGTAAGCATAGTATATCTAAGTATTTCAAACAATTTTAAGTACTAAAATGTCTGTTTCAATATAAAGTACCAAATACTGAAAAAAAAAAAAAGCTGAGCTTTGAAATAGTGAATCAAATTTTGAAACAACTAAATTATTTAAAATATATTAATATTTAATCATCATAAAAATTAAATTATTTAAATATATTAATAAAATCTATATTGAACAATTTATCATATTTTTTTATTATTCACTATTTTAGTTCATTATTATTTAAAATAAATATTTCACACATTTTATTATAAAAAATTTATAATAAAATGCATTCTTATAAATATTTAATAAATTTTAATTTCAATAAATTCGTGCATTGCACGCATCAAAATACTAGTATATTAATATTTAATCATCATAAAAAGTAAATTATTTAAAATATATTAAATTTAATAATAATAAAAGTGTTAATTTATATATTTATAGTTATTTTTCAATAATATTTTTCTTGTTATGACAAATGATAGATAAATTTTAAGGTGTCAATATACGATATCAATTAGAAAAGAACTGATATAGATAAAGAATGTACAGAAAGTTTCTACTTTCTATGTGGATTATGCTACAACCGACATAAAAAGTTTCACTTTCATTTAATTCTCTAATTCTCTATGAAACCTTAATTCCACCACAAAGGATACGTTTTACCTCGACTTCATGCTCATCGTTGTTGCCATCAACTCCTTACTCTGCTTCCTCCACCTCTTCGTTCACATCCATGAGATCTACATTCTCACCACCCCTTTTTTCGCGACATATATACAAAAGGTATATAAAGTTTCCACTTTCTTTCTCATTTATGCTACAACTGACATAAAAAGTTCTACTTTCATTTCATTCCCAAGTTCTCCATGAATTCCTAATTCCACCATAGGCGACACACTTTACCTCAGCTCGACTTCATATTCACTACCGCTGCAGCATAACTGGTAGCATCTGCTGGTGAGCCAGAGGTGTTAAAGGTCAGGTTGGAGGTTCGATCCCCACTGGCAATAACCCACCCAGTATGAATGGACGGAGAAGGGTGAGGGGTTGGGGTGCATCGGGCTGTAGTAACCTGACATGGTCTGGACAAGCCAGGGATGTTACAGTTCACATTTGTGAGGTTTGCATTCTCAACGCCCTTTCTTCGCCTCCAACACCACTCTTATCGTGCACTTATTCGCCAAGGAGGTTTGAGACTCCGGTGTCAGCATAGCAAACACAATAAACACATTGTGATATTGTCCCAATAAACACAATAACAAATTAAGGTTCAAGATTGACTGGAGCGAGAGCGACCTCTACGAGAATGAAAGGAGCCACAAGCGAGAGGGAGAAGATGGGAGTGACAACCAAGTGCAACAACAGGGTGAATTACAACAAATTATAAAAAAATAAAAAATAAAGGAATACGCTTCATTTCTAAAAACCAATCAAAACCAGAAACAAGCTACATAGGTAAAATTTGAGAACTACTACTGAAATATAGATTTTCATGGTTTTAGGATACATATACAAAAAGAAATAAATCAAACATATCACCATATCATTTTTAAGGTATAGAAGAAGGGAATGCAAACCTGAGAACATAGTCTTAAACAATTTATTGTGAAAAAACACTCAAAGCATGAGAGCTCTTTAAATGGTGAACAAACAAACAAATACAATGAACATGAATAACGAACATAAAGACCTCTGTAAACATAACTATGAGAACCTACGAATGAAGGAAGCAAACGAGAGTGAGAAACCAAGAGAGAAATCAAGAAGGGAATGCAAGAATAGAAAGCGAAAGAGAAGAGAAAACTTGGAAAGAAAGGGTTCGGAGCAATGAGAATCTAAAAATGTTTTGGCAAAGAAGTATTTTTTTCTAAAAATTTAACCCTAGGTAGAAGAATATGTTTTGGTTTTACAAATATTTTAAAAGATGCTGGTAGTGACATTTTTGAAATTATACGTGTAGAAACTATAAGCTTTGTCTGAAGCTTATAGTTATGCAAACAATTTCATAAATGCCAAAATATTTTGAAAAACTTCGTTTTCCTTGAAATTGAAACCTATTAGACGATTTTGAATGTATTGTCTACACTAGTGGATAAAAATTAAATCAAATAAAGTTATTAAAATAAATAGTATATATATAGATATAATTTAGTCAAAAGACTAATATACATACTTTTGTTTAAAGAAAAACATTAAATTAAAAAGTACTCATTTTTAGGTATTAAAATATTTATTCATTGCCTTGTAAACCTTCTTAAATGATCTTAATTGATGTTTTTAAAAGTAGTTTGTTCTATACCTTGCCATGTGTCACAACATGAACCTGACACGTGACAAAAAAAAATCAAAAACTAAAAACAAAAGTTAAAAAATTAAAAGAAAATCAGAGATTGACACGTGGCACGTTGTTAACTGCGTTAATAGTTTTTTTTTATGTGAAAGGAACCTAATTGAGACACTTTTACAAAAGTTGGGATGCAGTAGACCCTTTCAAACGAGAATGAGTACCATCCAACTAATTAAACCTCAAATTATTTATTTTAATTAATTTTAATCACGACACATTATCAAACTAGTTGATATGTAAATAAACATAAACAATTGCTTTCGTTGATTGCTTCCTCCTAAATGATAACGATGGGAGTTTGAAAATTTCCAAGTCACTATTCTCAAAAGGATATATATTTTACTCACTTTTAGCATTGGATCCTAATATGTAGCTAATCGAATTTTTATATAAGTGTGTGGTTTAGATTAATGATTTAATCATGTTACTATTTAATTTTCTATTATATAAAAAATAATTGACACAAAATAAAAATACATCCATTTTAAGAAATTTAATCAAAATGTTTATTGAAAAAACTCAAAACTCGCAAGTTCTTTCTAAGACTACTTTAAACACCCTTTTAATAAATAGATGATATATATAATGTTTTGAAATTCGAATTCCCTAATCATAATGGAAGGTAACTCTCCTATAGTTATCCATATCCATTAGGGTTGCGTGAGTTGGTTACTGCTTAAAACACATTAACTTAATTAAGCTATAATGTGTTGATTTTGGTCATGTCCACGCTGCGATATTCTCTGCACAACATTAGCCATAACAATCTCCTTTTACATACTTTTGACTTAAATTTTAAACTTTATCATTCGAATGCTTAGTTGCTTATGGACACGGTCAACTTAGTCTCCACCTGTCTCATAACATGAAATCCCAGCAAAGCAATATCAAGTTTTCAACGTTTCATAACATGCACCCATTTTTTTTTTTTTCATGCATATATATAAATTAAGTATATATTACTTCATTCAATTTATTTTCAAGAAGCTTTCGTTATTTTTACCAATTACAAAAACAGTGATTATCTCTTCAACACAATGTTTTTATACATATTTTTTCCACTATGCATAGTCTGTTTATAACCTATAGATTTTTTTAAGATACAAGCACTTCTTAAGTGTTTGAAAGAACTTATGACATGACTATAATCGTTTTTTTTTTTTGGTTTATTCATTAAGTTTACTTAAGAAAATATATTACGGTTTAGATGAAAACAGTTTAACTTTATAGTTTCATCTCTCTTATTGTAAAAACCATTCATGTATACGTGCTTATAGAAAAGCAAATAAAATTTATTTTTTCCTCCATAAGTTAAAACCGGTGTATTAGGCTAATTTTGAAAGTTTTATACGAAATACATTAAAAAAAAAATTAACTGCACATGTTATTATTTATATTTATAAAAGGGATGACTTTAATTTATGTTTCTTTTACAAGTATTCATAAAAAAGTTGGTGGAAATTACAGATATTGAATAATAAACCCTAAATTAAGTTGTTGTATCACCCAAACAAACCCTTACTCTATCTTTGTTTGCCAAAAGAAAGGACGATTGTTTGTCTCTATCTTTGTCGTTTTCGAGTGTTTTATTTATATTATAACGATAATGATTGTAGAAACCATGCAAGTATTCTTCACCCACTCTATAATTCATGTGCCACGTTCTCATTTCTTATATATCCTAAGAATTTGTCCAAAGATGGCTGCCACAAGCTACCCAATTTACTTTGAATCATGGACAGCTCAAGTTTGCTACAGGATAATAATGCATGTAGCCTCACACATATATGCTAACCAAGTCAACTTTTTCATTCTTAATTTCCTCCATAAAACCAGCATTCTAAACAGTAATTTTATTTGCTGTTAGCAAGTTCACATCACTTTCTTGTACATATATGCGTTAACCGCCCCAAGAATCTGCTTAAGATGTTACCACTATAAATAAACTAAAGATATTCGTGTATATGATATGACAAGTTTAAAAAAGAGACATACCCAACTAACTAATTATTTAGCGTTGTGTTTTTATATAATTTCTCTCTTTCTTTCTCCCATTAATTATATATATTATCTCATATTTTTATCTTCTTATCTCTCTCTTTATTGTTAGAAGTATGAATTCATTGCTTAAACATGTCCTTTTTTATTAGAGTGCTAACATTATTAAATGGAAGGATGTGGTATAAAGTAACATGTACGTAACATGCTGCATGGACCATCCGAATTTGCCTTAATATATTGTAACAAGGTGAGTACTATAAATAACTAGAAACTTTCTGAGTTCAACCAGGGACATGAAGTTATTGCTTCTTGCAAGAAGTACCTGAGTTTTTTATTTATACAGTTTCTCTGGTAATTAAGGTCTCAGCCAAGTAAGTGGAAAATGGGAAGCCAGAGTTACTTCAAGGCTTTGATTATTTGTCTCATAGCAGTAATCGGGTCAACTCAAGCTCAATTGCAACTTGATTTCTATGCCAAAAGTTGTCCAAATGCTGAGAAGATCATTTTGAAATATGTTGCTGAGCACATCCGAAATGTTCCATCTCTGGCAGCTGCTCTCATAAGACTTCACTTCCATGATTGTTTTGTCAATGTATGCACATTTCTTTGTTTCATTTTCTGGTTAGCTTGAAACTTTGAGATTGAACTTTATTTATCAATAATGTTAGCTGTTAGTATTTGTTGGTCGGCGAAATTGAACTCACAACCCTTTCGAACCGACTTTATATCTCTAAATTGTCGTGAAGAATTGAATGCACAATCTCTCTTACCGTCTCTTCCAACATTACCATTTTCCTTACTTTGAAGTTGAAGGTGATCTTAAGAAACATGTTGTTTTATCTGTTAACTAATTTCAGGGTTGTGACGGATCAGTGCTTGTGAACTCAACACCAAACAATCAAGCTGAAAAGGACTCTATTCCAAATCTTACACTCCGAGGCTTTAGCTTCATTGACGCAATAAAGAGCCTTGTTGAAGCTGAATGCCCTGGAGTTGTCTCTTGTGCTGATATTTTGGCTTTGACTGCTAGAGATTCTATTCATGCCATTGTAAGTATACTAAACGTTTTCATCCTCATCTCCAAGGAAACAAACATGGGCTCTTACAATAACATAATTTTGTCTCCTTGTGGAAAAAAAAAAAAAAATATTGCATTACTTGTATTGGAAATGTGCCTACATTCTTCACTAATAATTTGAGCATTATTGGTGTTGTTGCTTCTAATTATTTGTAGTAGTTCACAATATTAAAATAGATAAACGCTCAAATATACTTTTGTTTCTATAAATATAGTAGTTTTCGCTTTTAATATTTGTAACTATTTTTTTTAGTCAATAGAACAGAAATAATAAGCAAAAATCAGGATAGTTCTTTAAACCAAGATAAATTATAACATTCTTTTAAACATCAAATTTCTCTTTTAGCAATATTTCTATTTTTTTTAATATTAAATATGGTATAATGTAGTCGTCTTACAGTATTTGAACTTAACCTATATTTTAAATACCATCATTTAACAATTCTCTCTATTGATATAATAATAACTAATATGACTAAGCGTTAAAATTTAAATATTTTATTATTTTTACATTAATAAAAATAGCTGTGTTGTATTTTCATAATGATACATTTTTACACATTTTTTACATCTATTATTTTTCCTTCTTTTACGGATATGAAAATTAACTTTGTTAATGATCAAAATACTAAAAGTGAATTGTCAACAAGTGATGTCACTCTGTGTTCTAAATTCTTGGGGCTTTCTCATAGAATGGAAATGACGAATTTGTTTGCTATGCCATGCTTGACATGGGTTTGCAGGGAGGACCCTTCTGGAATGTTCCAACAGGTCGAAGGGATGGACTCATCTCTAGGGCAGCAGATCCTTTAGCTAGTCTCCCTGCTCCATTTCACAACCTCACTGTACAGCTAACACTCTTTGACAACGTTGGACTTGATGCAAACGACCTTGTAGTGCTTTCTGGTATGTCCAATACTAAGTTATAAACACATCAAGTGAGTCTAAGTCTTAGGTTGAATAAAAATGAGAAAGTTAAACACCATATAAGAATGAAGATCTATAAATCTATTGTCTTAAGATTTTGGATTAAAATAGTATCAATTTTTATATGTAAATCATGTCTTATTGGGATTGTATCCTCCTAGTGATCTTTTCCGTCGAAGACTCGACACCCATATTTAACTTTTGTTTGATATTTAAGGTTTTGTGTTTCTAACGACCAAATATTTAACTTCATCAGGTGCTCACACGATCGGTGTTGCTCACTGCACATCAATTTCAACTCGTTTATACAATTTCACCGGCAAGGGTGACACTGACCCAACTCTAGACAGTGACTATGCAACAAATCTGAAGACATTGAAGTGCAAGAACATCAATGATAACACCACACTTCTTGAGATGGACCCTGGAAGTCGTGATACGTTTGATCTTGGCTATTACAAACAAGTGGTTAAGAGAAGAGGTTTGTTCCATTCAGATGCTGCATTGCTCAGTAGCTCTACCACAACCTCCATTATCACTAAGCAGCTTCAATCAACTCAAGGATTCTTTGCAGAATTTGCCAAGTCCATGGAGAAAATGGGACGAATTAATCTTAAACTTGGAACCCAAGGAGAGATAAGGAAACATTGTGCACGAGTTAATAACTAAGAAACATTGTGCAATTTCTATGTCTTCTTTTCAACATTATTTGTTTTTGGTCTATTTTATGTTTTACGCCAATGGTATGTTAATATATAAGATATCATATGGTCTAGTTGTTTTTCCGAGTGATGTGAGAAGGGTTGGAGAGTGATTCCTAGGTTTAGAGATTCCTAGGTTTGAAGGGAAGTAATGCTTGTGTTCGTCTAATAAGTAGTAAAGAGAGAGAGAATTTGTTGTAATTACACAATTGCTCAATAAAATCTCCCCTTCCAATGTTGAAAATGTATTATTCAATAAATTTTTCAAGATTCTCAATATAACTTAAATAAAGACAATAATAATTTAGTGTAGATCATTAATTAAATAAAGTATCATTATCTTTTTATTTAGAAAAATCAATGATTCATATCGATCCACATCATCAAAAAATAAATAATGAGTCAAAAAGTGAGAGTTGAAATATAATTTTTATTTAAATTTAATAAGTGGATGTACTCCTTTAAATAAGCAAAATTAACTCAGTAATGACTTCTTGTAATTACAATGAAATGCAAACAAATGTCACTATGTGATATATGTTTGTGACATCCACAATTGTTTAACACATTTGAAACTTTTAAGTTAACACTTTAGACATTAATTATTAAAAGATAATATTTATCTTTTAGAAAAGTTTCCATAAAATTATATAATTTAAGATATTAACAAATTGTATGTTATAATTTGGCATAATTATTTATTTCTCTAATTTGTTTTATTATTTTGATACTCCTCTTAAGATATTCAATTAGGTTTTCATATTTAAAAATAAAACCATTCCATCAAGTGGGAAACAAGAACGTTAATTTAAGATTGTACGTGACAATACGCGACAAGCATTATAACATTGGACAAGTTCGGTTGTTTTCTCTCAAGTTGCATAATTAAGGATTTATTGTATTCCCAAACGTCACATGGATGATATTTTATTTTACACCAGCCGAAGATATTTGCTCCTTTTTTTTTTGTCAGTTTAGGAAGGTTCCTACTCTTCAAACAATATTAATGTAATAAAAATCAAGAGAGTTTCAAATGCCTATTATAATAGGTATAAATCTTGATTAGAATAATTTTTTATAACTTTGATATCATATATATTAAGATAGTAATGTGATAGTAATGGGATCACGGTTGATATGATATGTTTAAATTTTTATTACGATAAATTCTTATATATAGCTTTGATGTCATACTAAGGTAGTAGATTTAAACTTAATTTATTCTATAAAATCGGTTCAATTGAGAATTGTCTTGTATTATAATTTGATCCGACGTAATATTTTAAATAAATAATAATTTTGACATGTGAAAATAAATTTTGAGATTGTCAAACTACACCTACACCCCATATGTGATGCATAATCTTTCAATGTAAGTACATCAGAGTATTGAAGATAAAAATACTGAGTGCAATTTATTTTACTCACTTGTAGGTTGATGATGGAGATATTTTTATTTATAATGTTGAAATTAACTTTTTCTTACTATGTGGATTTTAACTTAATTATTTCTAATTTGAAGTTTTGTGAACTTCTATTCACAACTAAAAAGAGAAGATTAGGTTAATGTTACAAACTTGGGGCATATAATCCTAGTTGTTATGGAATTTTGCATAAATAAAAGTTAAACTATGAAGGTGAAGAGACAGAAAAAATTGATAAAGACATGAGAAAAAAAGTGTTACGAAGAAAATCAATGTCTTAAATATAAAAAATTATCTTATCAATAGAAAAATAAAATAAAAACAATTAACACAAAAATAATATGAAAACTCTAAAATATAAAAATAACCAACACTATAATATAACATAAAAATTTCAAAACCGAAGAAAAATCATTCCCGTTGTTTAATGACAATTAGAGAAAAATATTATGTCAGAACTTTTACAATACATAGACAATTCTCCTATCATAGACAATACATAGGAGTTCTATGTTATTTGATCAAAGTAGACTCACACTTTTCAAAATAAGAATTTAACCAAAATCTCACAAAAATACACAAAAATACACAAAAATACATTACAAGGGTATATGAAAAGTAAATACAAATTTTAAAATATCTTTGACTTGGGATGGAAGAACACCATAAACCTTAAGATAAAGAAATTATATAACCATAAACCTTATGTAAGACTTTTTAAATTTTATTATTCTTAAATACTCAACATAAACATGAAAACAATACTCAATTTATCCAACAAATATAAATTTAATGAGGGATTTTGGAATGGAAAATTTTGAATGTCACCGAAAAAAAATTTCCCATGAATCTCAATCTAGTAAACATACATTGGAGGCAAAGAAAACACTTTTAAGGTGGTCAAACAATATAATCAACATAATAATATAACATGAAATTTTAAAATCAAAGAGAAATTATCATTGTTATCTAATTATAACTAGAGAATAATATTATGTCAAAAATTTTATAATATGCCATTTGACCAAAGTACACTCATATTTTTCAAAACAAAAATTTAACCAAAACCTCACAAAAATACATTACAAGAGTATATAAAAAGTAAATACAAACTTAAAATATCTTTAACTTGGGATGAAATAACACCATTAACATTAAGATAAGAAAATTATATAAACATAAGATTTTCCAAAGTTTATTATTCTTAAGTACTCAACGTAGACATAAAAAAAAAGGACTCGATTTGTTCAAAATGCGCGATTTTGGAATGAACAATTTTGAATGTCACGGGAAAAAAAATTCCGTGAATCTCAATCTAGTAAATGAATGTTGAAGCAAAGAAAACACTTTTGGTCAAACAAATATAATCAACGCCGTAGATATGTCGCACATCAGTGTCCGTATAAATAATTAGAATCTATAAATAGATTTTTGGTGGCAGAAAAAGAAAATTATTTTTCCGTTGGACCAGGTTTTGACCAAAGTAAAATAAAGATTTTCTATGTTATACCTATTCAAGAAAAGTCTTTAATAATAACTAAAAAAGTCGCTATTGAAAATTAACTGATTGCAAAATAGTGTGTTTTTGGAGAAATATAAATCCTTTTTCATTTACTTAAAATCTGTAACGTATGCTAATTATGTTATTTGTCTACTTTAAGGATGATTAATTACTTTCTTTATCAAAATAATCTATCATGTTGCTATCAGTGTTTAATGAATAAAAATAAATCCAACCTTTATAATTACATCTCTTTTCAAATTTACCTTTATAAAAAGTTTTCATAAACGTATTTCTAATTTATTTATTAATTTTTAATTTAAAAATGTAATTTTAGTTTTTCTAACATTATTTAATGAATGAACTGAATATTCATCAATAAAGAAATTAAAAAATGAATTGACTTTCTTTTTTAAAATATGTTTTTAGTTAATTTTTAAATTGGTTAATATTTTTTTATTGATTCATTATAATTTGAAATAAAATTTATTCAATTTGTCACCCTAATTAAAAATAACCTACGGGTGTAACATCCCAATTTCAGCAGCTTAAAATTAATAAAAATAGGGAGTTTCATCATAGTTCCAAAATAGATAATCCAGTATACACAATATATTAATACAATCTTACAAAAGGTATGACTATAAAAATATATCACTTATACACTTAAACTAAACTAATAAACTCTGTACTACTGACCACTGCTAAAGCTCCCACTGAAAACCTCCTCTTCAACACTAACATGATGGCTCTTCATCCTCCAGAAGTGCCTTTGACACTGCAACCACATTTGCTTCCACCGAATAGGTGATCATCGCAAAAGGAAACATACAACACAAGACAGGAACACAAAAAGCAAGGGTAAGCTAATCTGATTAAGGAATCATGCAGTTCAATTATTAACAAAAACCATGCAATCTTTCTCATTATCACCAGAATCATATAGACCACCACATCATATATACATGACTCTAGACTCAATATCCGGATTATGTAAGCGACATCGGATCTCTTGGTGGCTTACAACTGTGACGGTTCCCAAACTCTGCAGAGTCTGGACACATGGAGTATTCACCCGACCGTTCCCAGGGTAAGTCCCCTCCACGTCTAGACTGGATCAAGTCCAACGACGAGGACCTCCTGCTACTCCTCACGACATAATCCATTATGCTCTATCTGAGC
>Ga0214542_1000572_pt1 | contig 67935 bp, 25 predicted proteins | sample CNSS1metaG_FD_160096 | JGI IMG/M metagenome (GOLD analysis project Ga0214542, IMG submission 160096) | Root nodule microbial communities from cowpea collected in UCLA plant growth center, Los Angeles, California, USA - CNSS1 | ecosystem: Host-associated > Plants > Roots > Nodule | place: USA...
ATATATATATATATATATATATATATATATATATATGCATAAAATAGAGACAAATTGTCTTTATCTTCATTCTATCTTAATGGATTTCATTGGTCATATGTGTTTCCAAGCACAACCAATTGAATGAACCATTAATGCATCATTTCAAAGATTTTTAGAAGTTATAGGATCAACAAACTAGTCAAAATATGTATAGTTGACTTTAAGTATTTACTAGTAATCCACCCCCAATGTTTAAGTTGTGCTAGAGTAAAAATCTCTGAGTCATCTACCATTTCACTCCTAAAATAACTTTGTTCCTATGGCCTTGTAAATCCCACAAAATTGCTATCCACATACAACTCAAAATATTGTTATGTTTACTATTCAATTCCATGAGATTAAACTGACACTATGATTAACACGGTAATTCTGACCCATTTAAAGCATTGAGTACATAGACTCTTAGCTACATTTCATGTAAATAACAAATTGGGCCACTTTCCTCATCGTTGCTACACATAAGCAAAACCTTCTCAAAATACCTCTTCTAGTTAAGTTATCCTTAGTTGTCACTCTATTGAGAAAAACTTTCAATGCAAAGTGTTGGGTTGAGCTTTGATCTTCCATAAATTGTTGAAAACTTCCTTGTATTCTCCATAAATTATACCAAGCAACTTATTATAGGTTTTGATAGTGTAGTTTGTCCCTTTCTTCATATTTCCATACCAATGTGTCTTCCCTAACCTTAAATAGTGATGTACGTGTAAGTTCTTCTATGAACCTACCTAATAAAACTTTTTTCTATTCAAACCATTCTCTTCTCTACTTCATTTTCCATTCTCAGTCCTGATTATTCCATCTTTCTAACTCCATTACTGCTCCTTTCAAACCATTATACATGATTGTTTGATCACTAAGTACCTCAACATAGATTATATGAACATTTTATACTATTAACGATTGAGTTTCTTACAAATTTGGTGCAATTCACTCTTGGAATTCCAAAAATGGTGCATATTTTTAAAAAATTCTCATAGAGGGAAAGTCGTGGCAAAATGGAACGACTTCACTATGAAAAGTCATGCCAAAATGAGAATACTTTTATTGAAATGAACTGAAGTGATGCCAACATGACAAGACTTTACTATGAAAAATGAAGTCTCTCCATATAGATGCGACTTCAATTAAATTAATACCTGCTTAAGTAATAAAGTCGTGCCAACATGACACAACTTCAGTTTAAAATTTTATGAAGAAGTTGTCTGAAGATGGCATGACTTCAACTTCACTCAATTTTTTTTTTTTCGTTTTCAATTAAACTTAAATTTTTTTTTCACATTCCGAATTGTTACAATTAAGAATTTTAGTTGAGTAATTAATTGGAGAATAAAGTAAGTATATAGATGAAGGAAAAATGTAAATTTTATCGGCCTATAATGCTGTCACAAATACTAGAAGATGTCAAGCAAACGCAACAATATAAAGATAATGATGATGGCGATCCACCTCAGTCCCCTCATATTAGACCTAGACTATAAAGAAGAAGACCTCCTTGTGGCACGAGGTCCCATACATAGATTTTATGCCCTTTTGTAATCAACAAATCTTAATAAAAAAATTTCACTAATTATATTTTAGATTTGGTGAATATGATTTATTATTTTATTAGCAGTAGGTATTAATTTTCACTAAATAAAAAATATTTCATTTTTAGAATTTTCTAATTTCTTAACACTAAAGTCGCACCATATTCAGACGACTTCTTCACAAAATTTTAAAACTGAAATCGTGCCATGTTGGTATGATCTTATTTAAGCAGGTATTAATAATTGAAGTCGTATCAATATGTAAAGACTTCATTTTTTATAGTAAAGTCTTGCCATGTTGACATGACTTCAACTCATTTTAATAGAAGTCTTCTCATTTTGGCACGACTTCTTCATATCGAAGTCGTCCCATTTTGTCATAACTTTCCCTTCGTGAAATTTTTTTAAAACTCTACACCACTTTTAGAATTCCAAGAGTGAATTGCACTAGATTTGTAAAAAACTAATTGTCGATTACTCAGTATAATATTTAATAGACAAAAGATGTCTAACACACTCTCATTGAGATTGAATTAAAAAAAAAACTAATACCATAAGTTTAAAGGTTAACTAAAATAAATTTTAACTAGCTCTGATATCATATATTAATCTAATCTAGATATTTTAAATTTCACTCACTTTACAAAACCAACTCCAACTCATTAAGGTAAGATTTATATGTAATAATATTATTAATTGACTTATTGAGCCCCAACAAAAGATTTGTAATGAATTTCATCATTACATATATTGGAAAAAATGCAAGTGTGAAGCGGAGAATCACATATTAATTAAATATCAAATATCTCATATATAAGGCATATTCTATTCAGAATATTTATTTGAAGAATCTAAGACTTATTCAATATACTTGATTATACATATTAACTTAGTACTTTTACTACATTGGCAATAAAATAGTTGTTCGCTTTTCAACCAGAATCTTATCTCCATAAATATTTATTCATACACATTGATACAATATCACATTACATATTCATAACATAATTTATTATGAGTACAAAAAAAAAAAAAAAAAAACAAACCACAAAGACATACATCACATAAACCAGTATATAAACTGTCGAGTATATCTTTATCCTTCAATCCAACAATTATGCATTCACAATGATTCCACCTGAAAACGTGAAAACGAAAAGAGTTAGAAAACACAAAAAATGAAGAGCTGTTCATGATTTTGGTGTGAGATGCATGACCATTTGGGTGGAGAACTTGGCCTGTAATGTAAGAGGAACACTGGTTGCTAGCAAGAAAAACATAAGAAGGAGCAACCTCAATAGGTTGTCCAGCTCTTTTCATCGGTGTAGAATCAGAACCCAACACCACAATTTGTTCCACTGTCAAACTTGCTACCTGTAACGGAGTCCATATAGGTCCAGGAGCAACACCATTCACACGAATTCCCTTGCTCACAAGCTGAAGCGCAAGGGCTCTCGTGAACCCTACAATCGCACCCTTCGTCGATGCATAGTCCACCAGTGTTGCGAATCCTTGATATGCAACCACCGATGTCGTGTTGATAATGCTACTTCCTTCTTTCATGTGCCTCACAGCATATCTGTGTCGGAATGTTAGATTTGAAGAATATGAAAAACATAACTTTTAGATTATATATGTACTCTTACTTAGTCATGAAGAAGTAGGAAAAGATATTAGTTCGGAAAACTTTGTCCAATCTTTTATCATCAATCTCTTCCAAGGAATCACTCTGGAACTGCACCGCTACGTTGTTCACCAAAACATCAATGCAGCCATAAGCATTAATGACTTCATCAACCACTCTCTTGCAATTCTCTTCATAACCCAAATCAACTGCTATAGCCATTGGTTCTTTGGCATCACCACTCTTACCCTTTCTGATAATTTCAAGTGTGTCTCTCGCATCTATGTCTTCCTGTCCCTTCACGTAGGTGAAGATAACAGTAGCACCCTCCAACGAAAACAGGTTACACACCGCTCTTCCAATCCCAGAGTCACCTCCTGTTACTACAGCCACCTTCCCCTGAAAATATACATAACCGATTACGCAGAAGCAGATACAAAAAAGTGCTTTCAGATAAATCACTGCATATATACTTGAAGTTTATTCGATGGTTTGTAATCTGGACTGCTATATTGCGGTGGTGGATTCATCAGATACTCTTTGCCAGGTTGTGTGTATTGCTTCTGAGGGGGAAATCTGTATTCACCGGAAGCCATTCTCTAAAACGGGCTTTTGGGAAGTGCGTTTTGAGTAGACGCGGATTTGGAGATGCTAATTAATTTATAAGGACGTGGTGAAGAAAGAAAGTGTTAAGGTTGTGTAGCATGTGTATGTGTAGGTTACGTGTGATGAAGATGATATACACATGTTTTGTTTTGAGTCTGACACGTGGCAAGGCATTTGTTGTGGGAAATGGTTTTGTTACTTACTCATTGGTTATGCTTTTCTTTTTTGTTTGGTTTTCCTTTTTACTTGGGTTAATTGTTTCCTTCTTTAGGTTTTCTATTGTTTCCTTGTTTGGGTTTTCTATTCTGAAAGTTTTTCCTAATTTGACATTTTTAAAATGTTATTCTTACTTCTAGTAGGGAAGGTAATACGTAATAACTATCTGTTATCCATTTTATTTTATTATCTAAACAATTCGTCACTAATATATTTATTTTTACATTAGAATTTTTTTTTTGGAACTTTAAATATTTTGAGAAAGGTATTTCTTTAAAATATATATACATATTCAGGTAAAAAATTAATTTTAAATATAAATTAAATAAAATTACGGACACAAAAATATTAGTCTAGATTAATTTGATCTTTTTAAACATTAAATTTAAATAAATAACTTAAATTTTAGGAACGTAATCTTAAAAAAAAAAAAAAATTTCAATTTCATATTTCTAAACAAAGAAATATAATCTATAATAGTTAATACTTATACCCATTATCAGCATATATTCTTATATTTTAAAATAACAGTTTAGGTTGATAAAAATTATAAATTTAGTATGTTTTTGCAAGTACTTCCATTTAGCTTTTGTAACTACATTGAGAGTTTTTTGAATGACTCATTATATCACATTATTTTTAAACAATTTATACTATATTTTTATAAGTTTTACTTTAATAAGTAGCTTCTATAAAATTAAATTCTTGTTTGTAAGCAAGTTATGTTTACTGTAATTTTTTTTATAAATACACTTTTTTTTTTCTTTTGTTAAACAATGGATATATATTAACCATTTTGTACGAGAGATGGTTTTAACAATATTTTGTAAATATTTTTTTTATGTTGGATTAAATAGTATTTGGTGAAATAGTCAAAATCGAGATTTAAATTATAAAATTCTAAGATCCTACTATTTATATATTATTTATGGGTTAGATCCCACATATAATAATCATCATATAATAGGATCGGTAGGAACATCAAACAAAATCATAAAATCGTGTAAATTGTCATTTTTTTGTTCAAATTGTTTGTTTCACTACCTATTATTTTACACTATTATATATGTTTTCAATCTAACAATCACATTTCACCTAATTAAATTAAATATTAATACAAATAAAAGTTATTTTTCACTAAAAAATTAATACAATAGAAATCCAGCTGTAACACAATACAAAACTTTTAAATTAAAATTTAATACAATTATAATCTTCTAATTTTGCAACTGTAACACACCACAACACTTTTCAATTAAAATTTAATAAAGTTGTAATTTTTCAATTTTGCATCCACAATCTTGCATAGACTCAAAACATAATAACATTTACTATTTATTAATTATAACATTAGTATTTATTACTTCAATACTTATCGTATTTATTAATTATAATGTTACTGTTTATTATTTTATATTAATGCTATTTATGAAGATTGATAACAAATTATTATTTTTTGTTTTATTTTCTCTCTATTATTTTATTATAATTCTTTCTGTATTTTCATATCTTATTATATTAATTATTTTTATACATGTTATTTAAAATTTAAAAAGATAAAATTGGATTAATTTATATTCCTTATAAAGTTAAAATATATATATATATATATATATTATAAAATGGTTAAATATATTTTAGTTCTGAACTTAGATGTGAAATTGAAATTCGTCCATGTCCGAAACTTTGATACATGTTGGTCCCTAAACTTAAAAAAAATGAATGGATATAAAATATAATAAAATTGGACTAAAATCACTATATCAAATCATTTCTAAAGTTTGGGGACTAAGACGTATGTATACAAGTTTCAGACAAAAAAACATTTCAATTTCGAAAAAGTTCAAGAACTAAAAACATATTTAACCAATTATAAAGAGTGAGATCTGTGATCCGTGTTACGATCTCACGATTTAAGATTATATAAATCCTATCATAATCTCATTCATAATCTTAATTTTAACTAGCTTGTTTATTATGATGGTACTTTCTAATTTTCAGCTTTTTATATTATGTTTTATTCTTAAAATATTCATTAAAATTTCTTATTCTCTCTCTTTTTTTTTTTTTTTTTTTTTTTTTATTTTATTAATTTTTTTTTTTTTTTTTTTTTTTTTTTTTTTTTTTTTTTATCTAACGTAGGTAGCTACAAGTTTCTTATCACTTTTTCTCTGTTACTCTTGAACAGTTTATTTCGTCATAAAACCTTTTATATTATTATAAACATTATACTTTAAGATATATACTTAAAAGAATTAAACTAATTAAGGAAACTAATTAAGGATATTGTTTTAAATATTTAGACGTAACCATCCAAGGGTTAGGATCACTAATTTCAAAGTCAATTATACAAATCCAACATTAGAAGCATAAACCTAAACACAATCTATATATCATTGTCTAAGTTAAGTATCTTAATAACTCAAGTTAATACCTTGTCACCAAAGTCACAGTTTAACACAAATTTCAGCTCTTGAGTTCATGATTCACGGGATCATGAGATGGAGCCAATGGAAAATTCAAAGCATAAACCAAAAATTAAGAATAAAAAGAACATGGTTTCATACACGAAAACAACAAAACCTGTCTTCAATATCTTCTTGGAATTGAGCGTGGTTTAATTGATAAAAGATTTGACATGATCTTTACCATGCCAACACACAAACTTAAAACCATGTGTTCGAATTTGGATGATTAATTAGATGAGTTTTGTTTACTCTCTCTCTTTTCTCTTCAAAATATATATTGAAATACATTGATTTTGATGTGTTATAATATATTAAAAAATATTTAATATACTAAAATCAAAGTATTTTGAGTTTATAAAAAAAGATAATTCTAAAAATATCATTTTTTATAGTGAAATAGAAAAAATTAGATTACCATATTCTGAAATCCATATGCATGTTTATTTTATATATAAAATATTAGTGGTGACCAGTCTTAATTGTTACTTATAATATATAAAAATTTGTATATAATTAAAAATATTATTTTTAATTTATTATATTTAATTCCCTCAAATTTATATATTTTCATAAATAAAATTTTAACATCTTAAAATATTTATTGAATATCCGTAATCAGAAAGTAAGTCTGAATTTAAATGAAATTCATTTCTATAAAATTAAGTAACATTTAAAAAGTAGTTTATTTAGTTTCTCATCATTCGAAAGAAATACTATTACTTCCTTTCATAATTATAATCTTATTTTAGACGAGTATTCATCCATAATCGGTTGTTACTATGTTACTTTTTCTTCAAAACATAATTAACATGGATAAGAGCCAATAAAGCATATATCCAATAAACTATAATCGCATTTATTGAGTATTATATTTCATAATGATTCCACCTATGCCATACCGACTTCTCATGAAAAAAGATTTTGGATTTTGATAAGTGTAAAAAATAAGAATATTTTATTTAAAATTAACACTATTATTTATTTTTGCATAAAACACACCTATTTAGTTTAAGATACAAAATGAGGTACTGAGAATTAAAGTTTTATGAATTATAATGATATTTTATTGTTTTGCAGTGAATATAAAAGAACATATTAAGTATGCAACTAAACCACACTATTGGAGCTTAACTATGAAAGTAGAAAAAGACAAGACAACATATTTCGACTTTATGGTCAAGCACAACAAATGGAGTTGAGCCTCATGAGAAAACTTTCTTTGAAAAAAAAATCTGGAGCACAAAACTGAGAAGCCAAGAAAACTCTTCCAAGAGAGAAAGGTCATGTACTAAGCACCAAGACAAGGGCTGAGTTGAGAAAAAACTCACTTTTGAAGAAACTTTGTGGCTGAGCACTAAAAGTTGGGCTGAGCACCGCTCAAAATCTCCTATAAATAAAGACTTTGGCATTTAGTAGTATGATAGAATAGGTATGTGAGGTACGAAGGAGATGCTCTTCATGTAAATCTTATGTGTAGATACTATTTGAATTGCATTATAATATTTTATGAGTAGTTGAACTCCCTCGTGTCTAGGCTTGATGTAATCAATTGTGATTCTATATACTTTTACTTCTTGGGTATTTATCTTTTCTTTCATTCAATTGTTTTTGTGGTTTGATCTATGCTTAATGATGACTTGATCACTCATCTTATTTCACGGGTTTGATTTGAGTTGGAAGTTTCAAGTTGTGTGGATGAATTGACGACTCATCTTATTTCACTGGTTTGGATGGATTTGAAAGACTGATCTCAAACTAAGGTCCGATCAATCATCATACCTGTATTAGTGCTTATTCAGTAGCCAGAAGGGATGCTGGAAGAGAGAGTCTTGCACATGAAGGCAATTATTCATTCTACCAGGAGTTAAGGAATCACAACGGATTTGAAGTCCTTAGATTCTAATGATTCATGGATGAACCTAGATCTACATAGAAAAAGTACTCTCAGGATATTGAATGAGTTGCATAATAAGTTAACAAGATGGTAATGGTATAGCCACTACAAGAAAATGTTTCATTAGTAACCAATTTTAGTGACCAAAAGTTGTTAGTTACTATAATTACTAATTTAGATACATGTTTACAAAGTAAAAAAATTATTGGTTACTAAAATAGTTACTATTGTGAATAAAAAATTATAATTGGTAACTAAATTGGTTTTTAAAATTAGCTACCATAGTTTTGGCTACCAAAAAAAATTGGTCACTAAAAATTAGCTACCTAAGTTTTGGCTACCAAAATAACTTAGTTACTAAATTGCTCTCTAATTAATTAGTGACAAATTTAGTGACCAATTATAATTTTTTTGTTTATATTAGTGACTATTTTAGTAACCAATAAATTTTAATTTTGTAAATTGGTATCTAAATTGGTCACTATAGTGACTAAGAACTTTTAGTCACTAAAATTGGTTACTAATAAGACATTTTCTTGTAGTGAGTAGAAGATGAGATGAAATCAATTCATAGCTCCTACTCCACTCCATTTAATTACTACAATCTATTTTTACATGTACTCTTTATCACAAACTAGAAAAACCAAAAAAGAAAACTACTGATATACTTGCTAAATTCCTGTGAATACGAAACTTGATATTATTGCGCACCAATGTACTTGTTGGGTAATTGTCATCAAATTTTATGTTGAATTTTTTTTGTATTATTCCTCTACTATATTGTGTCTTTAAAATAAATCAATAATCATTGATTTTTAAAATCTAAAATATATTAAAAAAAGTTGTAAAATAGCAATATAATGTTTTTTCAATGTTTATGATATGGCAACACCAAAAACTCAATAAAGAATTTGAACACGAAAGAAAAAGAAAGAAAAAGTTAGTGTAAAGGGAAGTCGTAAAATAATTACTACTGATCATGGTACAAATAATACAAGTGTAAATAAAGGCACCACAAGTGGTAAGACAACTCAAAATTAGGTTATTAACCACAAGTTACATGCAATGATTATAATAGCTAATTTGCGTTTTACATTAATGTTACACTAATGTTGTATTTATTTTATTTGGCCGTTGAGGTAGGGTTATGTAAAATGAACTAATTAATCGTTGAGGTTTAAATTGTTTGAATTATATATATTATCCAAATTATTAATGGAAATATTTTAGTAATTCAAATAATTATGTTTGAGAGAAGTTGGTTTCAAAGATTTTTTTTTTATGTTTATCTTGTAAATAATCTATTACTTTTTGTGGTGGTCGACCTAACGATCGATCTGCTCGATTAATATGAAATAGGCCATTCAGAATGTGTATTTGAGGAATCTAACAAATACTAAATATACATGATTGATTTAGAAACTTGCTTAAGAAAAGTAAACATAATATATATGTATATATTAACTTTAGTATTTTTATTACATTGGCAATACAAATACCGGTTTGCTTTTCAACCAGAATTTTCCTCAATAAATATTTATTCATACACATTAATACAATGTTACATTACATATTCGTAACATAATTTATGAATAGAAAAAAAAAAAAAAAAAAAAAACAAACAAACCACAGATACACACATCACATAAACCAGTATAAACTGACTAGCAAGTATCTTTATCCTTCAATCCAACAATCAGGTATTCACAATGGTTCCACCTGAAAACATGAAAATGAAAAAAGTTAAGGAAAACATACATAAAATGAAAAGCTTTGTGTAAGTAAGTACGAGCATAGAGAGTTTTAATGACCATTTGGGTGGAGGACTTGGCCTGTTATGTAAGAGGAACACTGGTTGCTGGCAAGAAAGACATAAGAAGGAGCAACCTCAATAGGTTGTCCAGCTCTTTTCATCGGTGTGACATCAGAACCGAACACCACGATTTGTTCCACCGTAAAACTTGCTACCTGTAACGGAGTCCAAATAGGTCCAGGAGCAACACCATTCACACGAATTCCCTTGCTCACAAGCTGAAGCGCAAGGGCTCTCGTGAACCCTACAATCGCACCCTTCGTCGATGCATAGTCCACCAGTGTTGCGAACCCTTGATATGCAACCACCGATGTCGTGTTGATAATGCTACTTCCTTCTTTCATGTGCCTCACAGCATATCTGTGTCGGAATGTTAGATTTGCAGAATATGAAAAACATAACTTTTAGATTATGTACTCTTACTTAGTCATGAAGAAGTAGGAAAAGATATTAGTTCGGAAGACTTTGTCCAATCTTTTATCATCAATCTCTTCCAAGGAATCACTCTGGAACTGCACCGCTGCGTTGTTCACCAAAACATCAATGCAGCCATAAGCATTAATGACTTCATCAACCACTCTCTTGCAATTCTCTTCATAACCCAAATCAACTGCTATAGCCATTGGTTCTTTCGCATCACCACTCTTACCCTTTCTGATAATTTCAAGTGTGTCTCTCGCATCTATGTCTTCCTGTCCCTTCACGTAGGTGAAGATAACAGTAGCACCCTCCAACGAAAACAGGTTACACACCGCTCTTCCAATCCCAGAGTCACCTCCTGTTACTACAGCCACCTTCCCCTGAAAATATACATAACCGATTACGCAGAAGCAGATACAAAAAAGTGCTTTCAGATAAATCACTGCATATATACTTGAAGTTTATTCGATGGTTTGTAATCTGGACTGCTATATTGCGGTGGTGGATTCATCAGATACTCTTTGCCAGGTTGTGTGTATTGCTTCTGAGGGGGAAATCTGTATTCGCCGGAAGCCATTCTCTAAAACGGGCTTTTGGGAAGTGCGTTTGGAGTAGACGTGGCTTTGGAGATGCTAAGTAATTTATAAGGACGTGGTGAAGAAAGAAAGTGTTAAGGTTGTCTAGGTGTCGTGTGAAGAAGATGATATATATATACACAGGTTCTGTTTTGAGAATGACGCGTGGCGAGACATTTATTATGGGGAATGGTTTTGTTGTTTACTCATTGGTTATGTTTTTCCTTTTTTATTTGGTTTTCTTTTTTGCTAGGTTTAATTGTTTCCTTGTTTAAGTTTTTTATTCTGAAAGTTTTTCCTAATTTGACATTTTTAAAATGTTATTCTTACTACTAAGAGTAGGGATGGTGATGCGTAATAACTATGAGTGGCTAGAGATTGATTCGTAAAAAAAATTATAAATAGTGTTTTATCTAAAGTTTGATTATGATTCCATTTTTACAAGTTACTTCAAAAATAGAAAGAGGTAGTTGGAACTTTGAAATAATATAAAATTATTTGATTTATTAGAACAAAATCAGTTCATAAATAATTCTCGTTTTGATGTTTTTCTTTGAAATAATTCAATTTTTTTTCTTTGATCCGTTTCAGTTTTAATACAACTTATTATCACTTTGTTCATCAGTTGTATATGTATCATTAAAATATGAGAATCGTTTGAAATTTTTTATTTTAGTTTAATATAGTGAAGGAGTCACTGAATGGTATTTTTTTTTAAATATCACATTAGCTTCAATTATTTTAAAAAATAGTATATAACCGAATAGGCTTCGATTATTTTTTATAATAAAGACATATTCTTTTATTTTATTTTTATAAATTTTGATTTTTTGGGATTTTGGTTTTATAAATAATTAAAGTTTAATGTTGAAATTTATGTTATTTAGAACTGACGTCAAAAAATCGTTTTTTACTTATAACCTTGATATGTTTCGGTTCGAAACTAAAGTATAATGTCATAAAAAATCAATCCCAAAACCCTTCACTGCATTATACGGTTACAAACCTTGTCTTAAATTTTTTTTCTGTAAGAAATAACGTGATAATTTCTTATATAAGTTTATTTGTAATGAATTAATATTAAATTTAATAATTTATATTGATCATCGACCTCATCAAACTTCTAATAATTAACTTCTAATACCCAAAATACGTGTTAATTAATCGTGAAGAAAAAAGAAAAAAAGGTATTAATTGGTTACATCTGAAAACTTTGATGATGAATCTCTTTTACGGAATGAGTCTTGGATTGAACAAGAGTTCCATTGGTGATTAGAATACGAATCCTACCATATATGCATAGATGAACTTGTCCACAACTTCTATCCAGCCCAAGTCATTTTCTTGTACCGTATTTTGGAATTAATTAATTCCTAAGAAGCTACGCTCAAAAATTAATTTATTTCAAAATTTTATTTCGGTAATGTATAACTTGATCTTAAAGAGAAAGAGGTAAATATATTTTTTGTCTTTTAATTTTGACATGAAATTAGAATTCATCTTGTTCAAAATTTGATATATTTTGATCTCTAAACTTTAAAACTGAATCGATGATATAATCTTTTAACTTAATTATGTTAATTTCTTTTATGTGTTAAACACGCTTTTAGACTAACATTGAAGGAAAAACTTACAAACAGTATAAACAACTCAAGTGTTAACATAAAATTAGTTTGATAGACAAATTGTTTTAAATAAAATTGAATTAAAATAACTACATTGATTTTTTTTAAGTTTAAAATTCAAAATTATACCAAAATTTTTAAATAAAAACAAATTTCAATTTCACTTTAAAGTTCATAAACTAAAAATATATTTAACCTAAAAAAATTATATACAAAACAGAATTCTTAAGCTCAACAAGTCTCATAAATTAAGTTGGTTTCTCTATATATAAATATTTGACGCATAGTAAAATTTATGAATCATTGTATCTGTTTATTGTTTTAGAATTTTATGTCACAATTTACTTTTGAAAAGAATTTTAAAGAATTAATAGAGATTATATATATATATATATATATATATATATATATATATATATATATATATATATATCAATTTCTAAAAAAATATAAACCCATTGGATACACAGAAATAATAAATAATACACTTTTATTGAACTATATTATATTGGGTGAAGACATTACTTTAGAAGGAAAAAAAGAGAAAGATGGAATAGTTAAATAATAGATAAATTCTTTACATATATGTATGTATTATGTTTGCTTCACGCATGCAATGTTACCAATGAGGAATAAAGAACTGATCTCACATTTTTTATTTTCGTTCTCCATTCGTTTACGTTTCTCATATTTTAGGACATTTATTGTACAATCCTTCCATGGGTTACTTTTTTTATGGCGTCGTCGAGTAACAATGTTACTTTAAAAAAAAAAAAATCACATAGAGGTAAGCATATTAATTAAGGCAATTAATTAATATGTCATTTATTTTTTATTTATCACGATAATCAATTAAGCAATAAATACACATGTTGATTTAATTTATATATTACAATAAATTCGAAGAATATTTAATATTTTTATAATTATAAATAACTACGGTAATTGTTTTATTTATTATACCATCACAATTTTAAAGTCACTACAGTTAATATATATATATATATATATATATATATATATATATATATATATATATATATATATATGTTATAATGATAATAAATAATTATGTTATCTTAAATACTAGTATAGTGGTACAATGAATGATCACAACATAATATCCAGTCAAGGATTTCCACATTTTTTTAGTATATAATATACACTTTACATAGATTTTTTTTCTTTAAAATAGAATAAATGACAGTAATATGTGGTGTAGATAATGTGATCAAAAGAAAGATTGAAAATAATGTAATGTGTAAAAAATTAGGACATGGAAAAATGAAGAGATTTCTGCAATTTCATTGACTGAGTGAAACATGTCAAATGGCTACTACACCTTATATTAAAATCAAATATTGAACTCTACATATGACAGTCTCAAAAAAAAATCAAATAAAAAATATTGAAGTATACGTATAGTATAAACAAATAATTATAAGGACATGTGTACATCACAATACATCACTAAAGTTACAGTGATGCTTCATGAATGCAGTTTTCTTCATTCATACTAGCGTGTGCATAGCGTTTTCTCTTTCTTTTTTCAGTAAACAAGTTTGCATTCGGAAAATTCTACTGGTTTATGATGCATGGAGTTCATTTCTTTGCAGAAGAATATGAACTCATACAAGCTTGAATTTCTTCTAATGTTCGTCCCTTGGTCTCTGGTACGAGTTTTGCTACGAATAACACAGTGAAGCCACATATGGCAGAGAACATGAAGAAAGTTCCTGGCCAAACATAACATCAAAAAATGAATATTACTACATAACTCTTGCATTTTTCTTCCCAATTTTCTATAAGCTTTTTGTTTTTACCCTTCAGAACAAGATTGAATTTTAACCCACCTGCTGAACTCCAATTCATGAGGAAGTTAAAAGCATATGATATAATCCAAGAACACAACCAGCTAACCAAAGTCACAAGGCTTCCAGCAGAGCCCTTCACGTTGATGGGAAATATCTGCAAAATCAAATATACCATTCATCATGCTGATGTTTTTTTATGTTTCATTTTTTACTTCCCAAGTTCAGGTATAGTAACAGTAGCTACCTCAGACATTATAACCCACGGAATTGCTCCCATGCCTATAGAGTAAAATCCAACATATACCTGGCCATTAAGAATAATTATTACGCTTGTAAGATGAGATTTACACACGTTTATATACAAACTCTAATATTATTTTAAGATTAACTCCATCATACAAAACCAACTTATGAGGTTTACCCTCACTGATATAGTGTAAATTTTGTTTTATCTTTAGTCGATTGTAGGATTTCCAACAGGGTCGTATAATATAGTTGAACATCCCTATATAAGGGGAAGAACATTACCAGAACACCCACTAGGGCCATAATGGGGCTAACTTGCTTCCATTTATGCAAGTCCTGCATCAGAAAATCCTAATTATTCTTAGAAATTCTTTGAGAAAACCAACTTACTCGATCAGATTGTGTAGTTAAAAGAACCTGCAAGAAGAATGACAAGGCTGCCAGGAAGCATCCTAAGCATGTTCCCACTGCAGACACCTGTGTGAGAATCAAAGTTTCAGATTCATAATTTAAAGCACAGAGCAAAAAAGTAGGAATAATAGTTCAAACTTTTTTACCAGCAGAAGAGGTCTTCTTCCAGATTTATCCATTAGAAGTACTCCTAAACTTGTCATTGGAATCTACAAACATAAAAACGAAGAATGAAGGGTGCGTTAGTCAAAGCATGCATCTTATTATTGTGCAATATAAAGCACAGAGAAATTATGCAATCACAAGAAGAGAATTAAGAACCTTAACAGCGACGATTGCTACTGTTCCAAAACTTTCTGAGAACCCTGTCATGGATAAGAGATTTTGCTTTTGTGTGAATCATTTCATAAGTGTAATATTTCTCATTCATATTCTCTTACTTGCCATATGATGGAGCATAGAAAAAGAGCTGCACATACCAGAAGATATAAATATAGAGTTTGCATAGAAAACAATGCCATTAATCCCTCCAAATTGTTGTAGTATCATCAAGCCAACTCCGACCTAACAAAGTAACTATGTAACATAAGAGCCCCACATAAGGCTAATATTGGCCATATCATATGAATAGGGATAATTTAGAATGCTCACAATAAGTGACTTCAAATACTGCATTCGGAATAGGCCAATGATGCTAGCTTCTGTTTGCTTCTGAAAGGCTTCGGTATAATCCTACAGATAAAGGTACAATGCAAAAAATGATGGATTAAAGTAAGATAGTAGTAACAATTGTGTAACACTGTAAGAACAAAAAACTAGTTACATACTCTAATTTCAGTGGCCTCTTGATAAACATCAGCGTTCTTACCCCTGAGATGCTGTAAAGCAGAATCACTCTCTTTCAACCGACCCACCTTGGCCTGCAAAAGATTGCAAGTATTAGTTGTGATATGTTTGTGTGCAATGAAAATGTATTGACTCCAATCCAAACAAAAATTACAGAAGCTGTGAAAACTCACCAGCCACCTGGGAGAATCAGGAATGAAGGGAAGACAGAGAAGCTGCAAAAGGCACGGAATAATTCCTGAGACAGATAAATAAACATGAGTTACATGGAGCCCCTTTTGTTTGGTTTGTGAAAAGAACACCAGAAAGAAAAATATTACCTATTAGAGCCAAGATTCTCCAATTGGCATATGCTCCAATAAGATAAGTTAATGACATCCCACAACAAATCATTAACTGCCAAAATAAGACCAAATAGGAGTATAAAATAATTTGTTGAATGGGACATGCAGTAAGAGTAAAATGATGTCAAAAGATTGAATCATTACAGAGTTGTTTTACCTGATGAACTGCAGTGAATGCTCCTCGAAGATTCTTGGGTGTTATTTCTGCTACATAAACAGGTACCTAATATACAAAATTAAACTATATATTTATTCGAGTTGTTGAATATCAATTGAACAGTGATCATAACATCTTATACAGTGACAGCAGTTACCACATAAGATAGAAGGCCAATCCCACATCCTATCAACAGTCTTCCAACGTAAAGCCACCAAGCAATCTTCAAACATGCACCAAATGTTAGATATCAACAACTGAACTTGTGGCAAACCCATGGGATGATTAAATTCAGGTAATAGAATCATAGTGGTTCAATCTATCTGAGTATGTAGTCCTTACTCTATCTATCTAATTCATTGAGTTCATAAAAGCAGCAATTTAAGTTTCAAATAAGTCTCAATGTTAATGCCAAAGCAGGTTTAAATAAACTTTTATGGCCATAAATATACTAACATTTTTGCTTTTAGTCGCTAAATCTGTGTTTCTTCATATCAAATGGTATTTAAGCCTACCAGGTCATGTATTTCAAGTACTCAATAGTTAAGGTTAAGAAGTGGACTTTAAGCGTAATTCAATTTTGCAAAACTGGATTGTAAGGTGAGGTTTGCAACCACTTATATACTGTAATTGGTCTTATCCCTAGTTAACATGGAACTTCCAAACTTTCAACATGCACCCCTCACGCCAAGACATATACATCTTGAGTCTGGGACTAGACATTAACATGTGATCCAATAGCGGTCTAATAACAGGTGGAATAATAGACTTAACAAACAACAAATTTCAACAGGATAAACTCTAACACATACCATGTTAAGAAGTGAACTTTAAATTTAATTCAATCTACAAAACTGTCTTGTAACGCGAGGTTCACACCCATTTATATACCTAAATTTGTTAAAAAGTGAATTTTAATCTTAACTCAACATTATAAAACTAGCTTGTAAGGTGAAGTTTGCAATCATTTATATACTGTAGTTAATATTATCTCTAGTTGATGTGGAACTTCCAATAATTACAATAAATTCTTTCCATGAATGTCTTTTTCCCCTAACTTAAAATGTAGCTACCTATTTTTTCTTTCAGGAAAGGTTACCATCAACACAGAATTGTAGTTTTCAGACATATTCAACTATCACTGACAGTGCAACTTGATAAATTGAAAATAAAGAGGAAGAAATTAATGAGAAACCTTTGAGAATGTTATGGCAAACCATCCCAAGATGCAGAAAATCTGGGAGAACCCCATGGCCTGCTCAGTAAAACACAGGGTAATCTCAGGTGAATAACAACAACAACAACACTGAAACCAGAATTAAGCAGCAATGCTTTGACTTACAACTCGACGACCTGCATAATCTGCTATTCTACCACTAACAACAGCACCAATCATAGCTCCAATAGTCAATATAGAACCAAAAATTGAGTACTGCATAGGTTTGGCCATCAATAGAAGCAATCAATCAAATGATAGCCAGGAACAACAATGTGCAACAAATGTTATAAAAACAAAGGTTCAATTCAAACCTGGGCCACTCCGAGATTGAGATCACGCATGATTCCAGATTGAGTAGGTGATGAGTACCCAATCTGCAAAATTAACAAGGTATTCATCTGACTGTAGTAACTTTGAGTTAGAGTTTGATTCCCACCCAATTTTAAAATTATCAACCAATGAAAAATCATTATTCATACCACAATAGTCGATGCAAAAATCCAACCATCCATTTTAACATTATCAAACAATAAAAAACCACCATTCATACCACAAATTAAGATAGCCATTATAAAATTCAGCCAACCATGTTTACATTATCAAGCAATAAAATATCACCATTCACACCACAACTTAAGCCATTCATTACTCAATTAAACGAACCGTTCTTACCTTATCAAGCACTAAAAAATCATCCTTCATACCACAACTTTAAGATAGCCATCATAAATTCAACCATCTTAAGAAAGACAATTTTTTTAATTGAAAAGATAACTACAAAACAGTAACTCACAGCAGAGCCAAACACATATGAACCAAAAACAGCAACGAGGGTGGTGAGTATAAGAGTAGTTGGAACGGAAGAAGCTTCGTTGTGCCTCTTTTCCAGAAAGTCAACGCCAACATCATGGGCACCATAACTTGTAGGGAGAAGAGGGCTTGTAAAATCGTTTGGTTCAGTGGTTTTGTTTTCCATATTTTGCGTTCTATGAGAAGCAGAGGAAATATGAGATAGGTTCATTCAGAGGGTTTAAAAGGGTTACTTCAGAGAGAGAAAGAAAGAAAAAGAAAGAGGTTGGTGATGAATGGCGTTGACCAAAACGACATGATGATGAGAACGAAGTCGAGTTTGGATATGAATGAACAGCCTTTGTTGGACAGCGTCGCGCACTTCGCAGTCTTCGTTGGCAAAACAAACACATAGTTAGATCTTTTCTGTTCTTTTTCGTTTTTATGTGTGCACGAGGTTCTTGCAGCTTCAATTTTAAATTAAAAAATAAAATGTTATACTGTCACATGCTTAATTTGGCATTTTTTAAAATATATTAAAATATGTAACTTAAAAATATTACGTATATAAATAAGTTGTGTCAAAGTAATATAATTTTATTGTAAAGATGCTTAGTTTAAAATATGTTTAATTCACACAACTTTAATTTAAAATATTTTAAGTTGAAATCAACTAAAATTGTATCGCTTTAGTATAATTTGAGTTTAAAGTCTATCGATTTAAAATTGTCATTTTAACATAACTTTAACTTAAAAATATTTTAAAATAAAATCGTATTACTCTATCACAGCTCATTCACAATAAAATTATGTTAAAAACAATTTACTTGACAACTTTTTTAAAATATCTGTTCATTTTGATAAATATGAAAATAATAGACTAATTTAGTAAAAAACTCGTTTAATAATTTAAAAATAAAAAAAATAACAATAAATAAAATATAAACATAAACAAAATTAAGTGTTTGTAATTTAAGTTTATCATTAGAACATAACTTTTATGAGAAACGTCATACCATACGAATTTGAAAATTAAGGAATGAAAAAACTTTTAAGCAATGTGTAATGGAAAAACTCGTTTAAGGTAAATAAAAATTAAAAATTAATATTTAAATAGATAATTAAGCTAGAACATACAAACAGATAGAAAATTAATTAAAACAGATAGAAAACTAAGAAACCTGGAACATGTAAATTAATATACTTATTTTATATTAATTTTTCACTTTTTTTTGTTTTGTTTTTAGTGGTAACCACGACAAGAGAACAATACACTATAAACTTTGTATCCCCGCTCTTCGAGGTTGTTGGCAAAGAATGTGATAATAAAAAGTTTTATATATTTCTTCAGAAACACGTTTTTGTATTTTTTGAGTTAAAAAAATATACTGAAAGTAATAATAAAAGGTATATGAGTATTAATGTAAAAATTATAAATTAATAAAAGAAATCAAACTCAAGACAGTTTTTTCTTTTAAATTTAATATAATAGTTATTATTAAAAAGTCGGTTAACAATAAAGATAAAATTATATATATAAAAAATATAAATAAAAAAATCATCTTTATTTATTTATATTATATATATATATATATATATATATATATATATATTATTTTTCTTTAAAATTAAAAATTAATTATAAAAAAATAGATAAAATTTTCATATTAATAATTCACTTTATTTAAAATGCATCTAATGTTAATATTTATTTAAAAGTTTTGCTTATTATTAAATATTTGAGCTATTAATATTTTAGGTGTATTTAAATTATCTATTAATTTTAAATTAAATTTTTAAGTGATACAAGACCATCAAATATTAAGATCAGTGCTTGATTATATTTTATCTCAAGCACTTAGAACCCTCATTTTAATCGCACACACTGTGCCGCACACTCATGCACACTTATTAAATTAACTCACACACGTAACTCACTACTGATGTTCACTCACACACTGCACTTTGCACTTATCAAACTAACTCGCATGCTTCAATAATCATACAGTGACGCTTCATTTATCATTAAGAACCCTCATGTAACTAGCATCTAAACCAACACGTTTGCCTGGGACATTATAAAAGAGAGGAGAAGAAAGAGAGAGAGGTTTTTTTCTGGAGTTTTGTGGGGGAAAATTCGAAGAAACAGACAAATGAGGGGGAAAAGGAAAGGAGGCGAAGGATTTTAGGAATTGGAGGGAGTGAACCCTAGCAGCACTCATGGCAGGATTTGGAGGAGTTCATCTTCTGGTCGCATCTTCATTCTTCTCCTGAGCCATCGCCATTGTTTCCAGTTCATGACCACCGTGGGAACCTCTCCACCACCGTTCTTATTCGTCACCATATCCATTTAAGTCATCTTAGCGGTGCTTGCTCTGTAATTGTCAACCGCACGTCGAGGAGAAAGAGTTCTAAGAATAGTAGAAACAAGGTTGAAGAGAAAAGAGCATTGAAATTTTGGAAACAGAGGAAGAATAATCACGGTACATGTTCTAATTTCTTGCTATTCATCAATATCCTGTGCATAATTGATTATTTTCTTTCGAATTTGGCTTTTGATGTTTGATTGTTATGAGTGCTTTGAATGCCAATTCACATTCTCCTATAATCAATCCACAAACACTACTAAAAATTATATACACAACTCAAATCTAGAAAAACCCTCATTAGAATGAAAAACAAAAACAAAAAAAGGAGAACAGAGAACTAGATGATTTTTTTTTTAAGATGAGAAACGTTGTGGTGGCTTGATTTCGATCACGAGTGGTATCGCCACGAATTTTATTGAAAGGATTTTGATTGTGCGGACACCGGCGGTTTCGGAGGTTGTCTCTAGCAATGGAGGCGTTGCCGGAGAATCTCGATGAATCTCGAAGTGGCACTGGTCAGCACTGGTCAGCGATGACATTAAGGCCAGGATTAATGATGAAGAAGGTGAGTCTCGTGAGGAAGAAGACCATTTCCGGCAACATCGCCGGATGCTGTGGTAGCCTTGGCCTGAATGACGGCTTGGAGACCATGGTTGCTGGTGAAGTTCCTCGACGGTGGCCGGATTCATAGTCGGTGGCGAGAAAAGGCGTGCAGGGACAACAGAGGTGCGTCGAAGATAAAGACGCAAATTGAACCTCGAATCGGAATGGACAAGAAGCTCGGAATGTGGATGACGTCGGAGTGGTTGCCGGTGATTGGTGATTGATGGTGGCCGGAGTTGTTATTGGTGGCCATGGAAGTGTCCTAAGAGAGGTTAGGGTTGGATGGAGAAGATGATGTTGTGAGTTGGTGAAAGGAGGGGCTGAGTGTTTGCTTTAGTTTTAGGGACTATGTATTAGTTTTAGGTTTTTTATGTTTTCAGAATAAAAAAATAAAATAAATGATGAATAAGTGAAAAAATAAAAATAAAAAAGAAGAATAAAATGATGAACAAACCCCTGGCAGAAAAAGAATTGGATAAAAGCTAATTTGCTTTATGTACCCCCATTTTAAACTTCACACACTCATGTGTTAATAATTGGACTACACTCATGTTACTTTGCGCACCCTGTATTTTAATACCTGCATCCCTCGTCTCAAAGCTTACACATGCTCATACTATTTGCAGTTGTTTTGCTATTCATGACCCCTGCTTCATGTTTTTATCTAGGTTTTATGTTTTCACCTATAAATCCATTTGTCTCTTTAAATCAAAATTACGTTTTTTTATATTATTGAAAATTATTAATTATCAAGTCTTGAATTTACTTATTAATTATAATTTTCATTTAATATTAACTAAAATTTGATTATCATGTTAAATCTCGAACTTATTTAATAATTAAATATAAATCTTTAAATAAAATTTGATTATCAATGTAAGTTTCATACTTACTTAATAATTAAATCTAAATTCTTAAATAAAATTTGATTATCATGTTAAGTCTCGTATTTATTCGATAATTAAATATAAACTATTAGCTAAATTTAATTTTAATGTTAAGTCTTGGACTTATTTGATATTTAAATATTTCACTTTTAAATAAAATTTGATTATCATGTTAAAGTTCAGACTTACTTAATAATTAAATCTTCACTCTTAATAAAATATGATTATCATATTAAGTTTCGGATTTACTTGATAATTAAATATTTGATTATTAAATAAAATTTGATTATTATGTTAAGTCTCGAATTTACTTGATAGTTGAACTTTTTATATAATTAAAAAATATAATCATCATGTCTAGTCACGAACCTCCTTTATGATAAATTTTTTTTATCATGTTCAGATTCACTTGATAACTAAAAAATATATTAAAAAATTTAAAATAAATAATCAAATTAAGGTTTTCTAAATAATTAAAAAATGTTAAAAATGTTTTCTTTATTCATATTTTTGTTTGTTTTATTTGATTTTTGGGGAAAAAACAAATATTTGAAAATCTCATTAGTTTTGCACATTTAATTAAAGGGATCCCCTTAGAACGGACGGATGGGATGCTAATACCTCCTCTATCTCCATATGTAACCCACCCACTCCTGAACTCAAAATGGTTTCGCATACCATTCTTGTTTTAGGTTTTTCATGATAAATTATGGTGACAACTCCTGTTCTAAAATATTTATTTATTAAAATGATTATTTGGTCATCGTCCTGTTGGCGATTTTTAGGTTGCGACATATTGATAATGATCCAATTTCACTTTCAAAAGTCATTAATGGTGATGATAAGTGGTTAGATGCCATGAAAGATGAACTTAAATGAATAACACAATAAGACGTATGGAATCTTGTGGAATTGTCAAAAGGGTGCAAGAGAGTTAGATGTAAATGGTTCTTTAAGAATAAGCGTGACTCTCAAAGCAATATCGAACATTATAAAGCCCGACTTGTTGCCAAAGATTTTATTTAGAAAGATGGTATTGTCGATAAGAAAACATTTTTGCCAGTTTTTAAGAAAAATTCTTTTAGAATTATCATGACATTAGTAGTTTATTATGATCTTGAGTTGCATCAAATGAATGTTTAAACTGTTTTTCTGAATGGGGATTTAAAAGAAATGTTTATATGGATCAACAAGTAGGATTCACCGAAGAAGGAAATGAACACATTTTGTGTAAACTTAAGAGATGAATATACTAAAAATTCATATCGCAATTGGTCAGCATGGGAGATGTTCTGAAAGAGAATGTCCAAGCGAATGGTACTAACATAGAAGTTGATGTGATTGACATCTTGGTTTGCCGTCTTATCCTGGGTTGACTAGTGTATTTTGTAAACTCAACAAATATCCCGATGTCATGGGAATGACTCAAAATATAATATACGAAATACCCAAATATATTGGCCCGGATATTTGCCATAAATGTTCTTGGGTAATTCATCTTTCATTGCTTTGTTTTGATTATTTTTACTATTATTTATTAATTATTAAAACCAGTGCATGATATTTTAATGGTTGCTTGTCAAATAATTTAACAATGACTGAATTTATGTTCGGTACATGTTCAGGAATTCAGTCAAACACAGACACTTATGATTATTATTATTGGTGTTAAGTATTATTATTGTATTAACTTTTGTTGTTTGTGACTCTTGTTTCTTTCCTAATCTGCTTCTTTGATTCATAGACACAAGAATCATACCACACTAAGAGGGAACAATGGTTTTGCTAATGTTTGTGATTACGTGCAGGAATAGTAAAGAAAAAATTGTGCGAATAGATTAAAGATGGTACCAATTGGTCATGCTTCTGATGACAAGCAAAAAAAACGAGGCATTGTGTTTTCTATCTCTGCTTCTCCCCAATCTCCTTCATTATTGTGATTTTAATATATTGTGTTTCCTTTTCACATTGTTTAGTTTCTTCTCCACCAGCCTTTCCTGTGCTAAAAATGTTCATTTTTGTTTTTCTCTTCCAGACTCTGGAGAAATTCTTTCGGAGGAAGAGAAAAGTGTGGTAACTCTAAGAGAGCTCTTTGAAGAATGCATTAGTGACACTGACAAATCTCATCAACCACCTGAATTGGCTGGTGGTAATCCAAGTCCAACGACTGAGTTTCATCGGAGGAGGAAGAAGTTACTTAAACCGTGCAAAATAAGATCAATTGAGCACCTACCATCTTTTTCTCCAAGTTGTTTGTCAAAAAGAACAAAGCCTAAAAGCAAAAGCATTGGCAAAAACATTATTCAATGCAATCCACACAGTTCTAGAACTTTGGTGAATTTCAGTCTTTCTGATCTGAGACATGCAACCAACAATTTTAGCAATGGTTTGTAGTTTAACCTTATTCTCAAACCAGTTGTTTTTCTTGTAGTTTAGCTAGCTAGCAATAATGTAGTTACATTAGGACCAGGTAACAAGACATACCAAACTAGATAGAAATAAATTTAGAAAATTACAGCTTGTGTTTGGTTTAATGTCTCATATATATACAGTAAACTAATGTCAAAATTATGACTATAATGTAGAAACAAGTATTATATGCTCCCAAATTGACATGAGTCTATTATATGTTGCCTGAATGGATACACTAGACAAGATAAGATTAGAAAACAATGAATGCACTAGAGAAAAAATGAGTTTACTGTAACGTTAGTTTGATAAGTATTTGTTGTGTAGTTGCTATTAGGGAGTATGTTATTGCTTGATAAAAAATGCATCAATTTGACCATGTAGAATTTGTTCTTCCTTTTACTTGTAGAGAATATAATTGGAAGAGGTGGTTATGCTTATGTTTATAAGGGTAGCCTGCAAGATGGGCAACTAATAGCAGTTAAGCAACTGAGAAGAGGGACTGCTGAAGACAGAATATCAGTTCTTCTATCTGAGTTAGGAATTCTTGCTCATGTTGACCACCCCAATAATGCAATGCTTATTGGATTTGGAGTAGAAGGGGGAATGTACCTTGTGTTCCAATTATCTCCTTTGGGAAATTTAGGATCTCTTCTTCATGGTGTGTACTTGATTCTAATAATTGTACTATTTTCCTATGTGAAAGCTTTCTTCTTTTTTTACCATAGTACAAGTGTAAAGTATTTGTCAATGACCTATATTTGTTGGAGAATGGTGAAATCTCTCTGTACAAGAGCTATATTTCATTCAAAAAAGTCAAATTCAAGATCTTGCTTCAAAATTTTTTTGTTTGAATGTACTTACTGATTACCTTTTACTTTTTATGAAATACTTAGGTCCTAATAAAAATACCTTAGATTGGGGCAAAAGGTATAAAATTATTTTGGGGATAGCAGATGGCCTTCTCTATCTTCATGAGATTTGTCAAAGGCGAATCATTCATAGAGATCTTAAATCAGAAAATATTTTGCTCACGGAGAATTTTGAGCCACAGGTATTTATTAGTGAATATAGAGTTAATAAAATAAGGCATTGTTAACCTTGGCTGGTGGTGAAACTTTGCACTCTGACCAGTTGAAATTTCTCCAGATTTGTGATTTTGGGCTCTCAAAATGGCTACCAGAACCATGTACTCATCATATTGTACCAAAATTTGAAGGCACAGTGGGGTAAGCAAATACATACATACATACATTAAACTTCTAAACCTATATTTTGAGAATTAATTATCATTCTCATGACTTAACACTTCCCCCTCATCATTTAATTGACAGGTATTTTGCTCCTGAGTATGTGATGCATGGCATAGTAAACGAAAAAACTGATATTTATTCCTTTGGAGTCTTACTTCTGGAGATTATAACTGGGCGTCATGCTTTGGATCATTTAAACGACAGTATTGTGTTATGGGTAAGTCATTCTCCCAAGTCGTGGCTACGTCATATATCAACTAAGTTTTTTTTTTTTTTTACATATGTAGGGCAAATTTGCCCGGATATTACTAAAATGGACACGTTAGTAAAATATTATTGGTCATGAGCTAAGTTGTATGAATACATGACGACTTCTAAAACGAAAGTTATTAGACTACTTCACTTTTTCAAAAGTTATTATTAACACGATGATTTTACTTTTTTAGAAGAAGTCTTATAGCGTCTTCATAACTTTCCACTTACTTAATCTATGACTAGTAATATTTTTTTACTTGCCCATTTTTGTAACATTTGGACAAATTTGTTTATATATGTGGACAATATTTTGTTATTACTTCACTTTTTCAGAAGGAGTCGTGTAGAGTCCTTACGACTTTGCTTTTGAAGTCGTCGTTAGTCCACACGACTTAACTCATGATCAGTAATATTTTTTTGATTTTCCCATTTTCGTAATATCTAGACAAAATTGACTCATATATGTAAAAGAACCTCTAAGTTTACTAGCTTAGGGGACTCATCACATTGTGATTTCTTGTGTTATAGGCAAAGCCTTTATTGGTAGCTAACAATATTAAGGACCTTGTTGATCCTTCTCTGGGTGATGATTATGACTGGGAACAAATGGAACGTGTAGTTTTGACTGCATCTCTGTGTGTTGAGCAATTTCCTATCTTACGCCCCAGCATGAGTCAGGTAAGTATGCAACCTAGAACGTTGCAATACTGTAACCTTAATGATGATGAACTAAGATATTGTTTGTTCCTGTAATTATAACTATATATTAATTAACTTTGTTTTAAGAAAAGATTGATGACATTTTCTCTGTTGGGTGCAGATTGCAATACTGCTAAGAGGTGATGACTATGTCATGGAACATACTGAGAGGAGTAACAAGATGCACAAGAATACAACTCAAGGAGCTATCTAAGTGTTCTCAATTGGCTTAATCAGGTTGCCTTGGATTCTTGAGAACTAAGAACATCATATTAAAAACTTTATTGTGTTATTGTATCAAATTTGGATTTTCTGCTGAGCCTTCAAAATACACTTACACTGATGTATTGATTTTGATATTTTAAAATATATTAAAAACTTTTTTAATATATAACATCAGTGTATTTTGAAAGCTCAGCAAATGAATAATCCTAAAATCTGTTAAAGTATTTTGGATAACAACGGTTAAAGTTCCCTCCCTTTACATATATTGTTGTTCTACTTCCCGTCTTTCTTCTTAACAATCAAAGAGCCTAAAAAAGCATACATCTTATATAGCATTGAAAACTCAATATAGATACACTATTGGACCTTTTTACTTAAAGGAGGAAACGAGGGATATAAAAACTTACACTTAGTTCTTTGTTATTATTATGAAAATTGACTATCTACCAAACTAGGAGAAATCATCCTTAAATCTAGATTTTGTTTTTGTCCATTCTCTTTGTACCCGAGGCTAGTCAAGATCATCCAAGGTCTCTGAAAATTCCTTATTGTTTCTCACTTTCAGCTATAAAAATGGTGTGCTTTACTATAAAAATAGACTAGTATTATCTGAAAAAATTAATGTGGATTCCTATTTTGTTGAATGAGTTTCATACGACCACAAAAAGTCCACTCGGAGTTTTACCTTTTTTTTTATTAGTATTTGTTTGTGAAGAGAGTTCAACCCACAACCTTTCTCACCTTTCCTTCTAATTTTACCACTAAGTCATTATTATATTCGACATCAAAGTCATGTGATATGTTTTGGTCTCATTAACCGTACTCATAAATATAAAATGATTAGCTATTGTTCAAATTTATGAACAAAAGTATCTCATATCTCGTACAATAATTTTTCAAACTTCAAACATCACACTCAAGTTTTTTCATACTATCTTTGTAAAGCATTATAATCCTTTCTTATCTTCTTTTAAAAAAGTATACACATTATTCGAGTCATTTCTTGTAACTATAATGTTAGAACATATTAATTCCAGAATACAACATTCTTAGCTCAAATGATCTTGTTCTAACTCCCCAACTTTTTTCACTTGAAAGCATTTCAAATAACATTTTCAATTATTTCGCACATTCAAAAATTATGCTTATCATTAAAAATAAAATAAAACTCGATGTGAACAATAAATATCATTCGCATCCGATGTTAGGTGCTACAAAAGCCACCAATGTTCAGTGCAAGAGATTCAACAGTATAACAAACAACCTCTTATCAGTCTAGAAAATAGATAAGATAAGATGTTTTCACATTTTATCAAACACATGTACTGCACAAAGAAACATATTGGTGAGCTAAGTGCATGACCAATCAATCAAGGAAGTTAGAATAAAATGTAAAGTGATCGTCCTTCGCATAGAAAAAAGTAATAAACTATAAGCATCAGCTTTTTCATGCTCCCTATCATTTCCTTGCTATACCCATCACTTATTTTATCACTTTAGGACTTCATTTTCCGGAACATAATAAACCATTCCGGAAATCAACCGCTTCCCCTCTTATGGGAAACATTTTCGGAGAAGTGTTAGATGGGGTGGGTGGTGAAATTTGAAGGGGTGCAAGAAGTTTTAGCCCTTTTTTAGCCCAAAAAATATGTATTTTCCTTCAAATCAAATAAGATCTCCCATACAGCCTTTTCCTTATCACCATAACTAACATAATGATCAAAATCTCCTCATTTAGAAAATATAAAATACATCAAAACACGAAACAAGTCACAGAAAACAAGGTTTGGATATTTCTCTACGAACAATTCGAACTAAGAGAGAGTAAAAGAAGTGGTGAAGAAATGTCTACGACAAGAAACATTACACATTAAGCTTTTCTTTAATTTCTTAGTTATTTTTGCAATGGGTTATGAGCTCACAAGGCTAAAAATTAGTATTATACTGAGTTATTTTATCTAGTGAGACTACCTTGATTAGTCATGAGTGTAGCTTAATAAGTCAAGTTTTAGGTGGGTCGAATCAATTTTTTAACAAAACTAAAATCTTATTAAAAGTTCCACATCGACTACATATAAAGTCAATTTACAATATATAAGTGGATGCAATTTTACCTTATAAACCACAAAAAAGACCTCTACAACATGTAACTATTCCAAAATACACTTCAACATAACTTAAGTATCTACACATCAACTTATATCATGATGTGTAAGAACTCCTCCATCAACTTCTCACTACATGTTAGACCATCAAGTAGAAATTTACTATACCTATCTTAATCATGTCCTCAAAACTCAATTTAGGAAAACTTTATACTTAACATGTGTAATATAGTTACTAGCTCAACATATTAATAAGAGTATTCAATTCAAACATTTTAAACAATCATTTATCAAAACACTCAAACAATCACAAACATAAAACTCAAAATATTGTGATCATGTTACCTTCACATTCAAATCATCTATCCTAAAGTTCTTTAGAAAAAACGTAAATAGCTTTCCTTACTTACGATGCATATCTTCAAAACAAACTTTTCAAGTCCAAGTAGTAAGTTTCTCAAAACTTAGGAATCTGAAACAAAGTATCTGTACATAAAAGTTTTCAAGTATAAATAAAAATAAGTTGAGAGAAATACTTTTCTCAATTGACCTCATTCAAGCAATCATCGTCTTTCTCTCCAAAAAAAGAATTGCTTAAAGTAAAATTTTCCATTCTAATAATTGGAAATCGTATAAAAATTATGATCTTAATTAATTAAATTTATTCTGAAGATGTGGAAAACATAATTGTTTTAGAAACTTTACATGTCACTGAAATGTTCCATTCCTAGAAAGAAGCCATTGGCAAATTGACATTTCTTCTTTGGCCCATGTTTGAAAGTTTTCTAATAAAGCAAAAACATGTGACCGATTTGATGTCTGAAATTTGAATTTGTGGCAAACTATTGCTCTGTTTGCACTTTGTAGTTCTAGTCAATTTCAATAATAGAAAACCTTAATCTTAAAGAAAAAAAATGACCAATGGCACAGAAGGATCTCTTTTTCTTTATCGCTTTACTTTTCGCCATGTGAAGTGACTTATTATGGAGCCAATGTAACGTGAATTCAAATTTGTGATTACCATATTTTTGCTATTTAATGAATTTATGTTCAAGTTTCAGAGTTTATAATATATGGATATAAAATTTCATTATATAAATTTTATATGTAAGATTGAATTAAACTTAAATTTAATTTTTAAAATGATATAAAAATCACTTAAAAATTTATTCAAATGAGATTTATTGTGTTTGAGATGTATATATTTTAGCATGAAAAATATATATAAAAAATTTCAATGTTCTAATCAAAATTCAAATGTGAATCTAAAAATATGAATAAATGGAAGAAAAGAAACTGAAAAGAATTTCTCTAATAATAACGAGTGAATCGAAAATAATCCATCACGAAAATAATCCATCACGATAGGCATGGATTTAGATATTGATTGAGATACATATGTTTGTTGTTTTGTTGGGGTGTTCCCGTGGCAATGTGCAGCAGTAGTAATAGGTGGAAATGTGTCAAATAATGGTGCCACAGTTGTGGTTGTCTCCACTGTGATGGATTGGCATGAAGAACACGAGATTGATTTGAAGTTCAAGACAAAGAGTGGTCAGTGTTCAAAATCTTCAATTATTATTTACATGTTATACACCATTCATTCCACTTTTGTACATCCAAATCCAACCTATAATGGTACTAATCCTCATCTAACATATAAGCAATGAAAATTTTATACCTATTTTCAATGTTTTCCATATGACACTTTTTGAAATTTTTTTAGTATCACTTTACTTTAGTTAATAATTCTCTCTCATGATATATATATATATATATATATATATATATATATATATATATATATATATATATATATATATATATATATTTAGTCTGTTAACCTTGTTTGATGCAGTTTTAGTTAACTGAATATACTGGTTTTACCCATTTGTTTTCAATTGTATCACAAAAAAAAAGAGAGTAATATAGCATGTAATATATAATATGAGAAAGAAAATTATATGATTCATAATTCTTAGACTATTTTTTATTTTCTAACGTGATCTAATATAGATCATTAATTCTTGTAAAAAAAAAATATAATAATACATTAATTAATTATCCATGCTAAATCATATCAATCAAAAAATAAAAAAGAAAAATAAAAAAAGTAAAAGTCATTATTTTTATTCTATAAAAAAATGGAGAGAGTAGAATTTTGTTCGCATGATCTGCTGCTCCTGTTTAGTAGTCAGCGTACAGATCTTTGTTGTTACCTTGTTATTATCAACACACTCCTTTCATTTCTATTCTATGTATATGTATATATATTTATATTTATATTTATATATTGTGAATTCCTATCAATTCAATATTACATTTTTGTATTTTCTATAAAATATTACGTTTTTTTGCTGTTTGTTCTATTAAATATTATCATTGTATTATAAGAAAAGTTTAAAAGTCCTTAATAATACAGGTAAATTTAATATAATGATAACCCTATTTAGAAAGAAAATTAATTATTTTTAGTAGTTTATGGAATTATGTTAATAGTTTCTTATATTAAAAATCATAAAAGATAATGCTTTCGTAATTGATTGTAACTTTTTAAAAACAAGTCATATAAATAAATAAAATAGTATAATATGTGAATATGAGTGAGTGATGGGGCTCTAACAGACAGCTCGTGCTTATTAAGGCACGCCTCAACATGGCAACATTATCTATTATTGTTTACTCTCTCACTTCATGTCAATTTCATAAAATATTTATTAACTAAAATTTATTAGAAAATTTTAGCCACAAAACTCTTTTTTGAGATGACTGGTTTCCTAGAATGGATAAAATCATTTGGAATGACAATTTTCCAACTGCAAAAACTATTAATTAAATTAATCTCATCATCATAAGTAATTAATTAGATTGGTAAGAATTTTACTAATTCAACTCAATTCGCTTTATGATAATTTCATAAATTGAATGGACTGATTTACTAAATTTGATAAAATATAAAAAAAATTATTTATTTTCGATTTCGCATTCTAAGGCTTAAATTGTGTTCGTTTTAGTTTTCTAATCACTCCTCAATTTATTTTGAAGCATAGGGTTCTAATTTTGTAATCTATGTATGTAAGAACATCAATTTAATTCATTCCTGTTTCTATAAATTCAATTAGAGTCGAACTAAAGTGTTTTACATCGTTACTTCCTAATTTACTTCCTTTCATAGCAGTATTTCTAGCTAAGGAGTAGAGTATTTATAGTTATATAGACATGCATTAGAAGTTGCTAATCACTTAGTTTATTAAGTGGGATTTTTAGTAGGACAATTACTAAGGAGAAGATGATTGCATGTGATATCAATTGTCTTATGGCAGAGTTCAAGTGTGGATCGGGTCACAATTGAATCGTGGCGCTTGGCTTGTTACACTTTTAAGTAGAAGGAGTTGCACCCTGATTAATAGCTATAGTTTTTTGTCTAGTAATAAACGCTTAATCCTAACAATTGGTATCAGAGTCAAGACAGGTCTCCCGTGACAGAGACCAAATGGATTGGATCATAATTGAATAATAATTATAGTTGTTGTCTAGTAGTGAGCAATCATAACAATTGGTATCAAAATCAAGACCACGAGTTCAATTCCTCCTAAAACTATAGTAGTGGTTAGCATTTAGATTAGATTAATTTGGTAGTTAAATGTTTCCCTAACATAGTTTATATCTAAAAATTTGCATACCCAATTTCTTGCGTCATGTTAAGATTGACCCTGTATTACATTTGTAGAAAAAATCGGATTTTGATTATCGTCTTAGATAATAAAATATTGTATCTTAAAAATAACAAATAATCGATTAATATATCATAATATCTTAAAAATATTACATAATAAATTATTATTATTATAATATTTTAAATATGTAGCAAAATATAATAATAAATTATATATTTATAATACTAAACTAATTTTGTTTAGGAATAGAATCTCTAACAACATATTATTATACCATAAAATATTAATTATAAATATCTTTAAAATATTCCATAATATTTGGCGTATATACACTAACAATAAACTATCAATTAAAAATTAGTTAGTATTAACAAATCAGTTTTTTAGACCGTGTTAAATAAAAAATTGATATAATCTGTCAGACCTTAAGCCATCCTAAGTTATAGTAGAATATACTATGAAGAAAATAGAGAAAGTTTAGTTTATTATAATCTAAACATTATTGTTTAATGTTGGACACCTCACATAAACAAGTAAGAAATACTTAAATTAAATTCTTATTTCATTATCTTAAATTAAACTTAATCTAGTTTGAAACTACTTAGAAAATTTGAATCTTTTTAATTCTTTTTTTATTATTATTTTTATCTAGGTGTTCAAAAAAATGTATACTTTTTAATTAAATTTTAACTATTTAATCTTTTTCGTCGTGTATAATGTGATTGTTATTTTGTTTATTTTTATACTATTTAACAATTTCAAAACTGAAATAAAATTGGAATAGATATTTTAAGAAAAATATTTTCTAGATTTTACCTCTGTGTTATTTATATTTTGGATTATAAAAAATAATACAATAACATTTAACTTCAAATTAATTAATTATTTGATCATGTTAAATTCTTGAATTTAAAATTGAAATATTAAAATTAACTTGTATTAATGAAGATTAGAATACTCGATGGTAGATTCAGCAAATAATGCATTAAGCAAATTAATAAATTTAAAATAAATTTTTGACAATTAACTTATTATGAACTATTTCAAAAACAAGTTGTTTATTCATTTAAAAATTAAAACACACAATAAAAAAGTTATTAATTAATATATCCATTTTACCAAAATTAAAATATATAATAAATAATGTGTTAATTAGCATAATCATTTTAGCTCAAAGAAAATATTTCTTTCTTTTAATAAGTTTCTATTCACATTTCAAGTTTCTGCTACAATAATAATAAACCTTTAATTATAATCAGCAATCTTATCAAAACATTCTATGTTAAACAACATAAATATATGATAAAGAGAAAAATATTCTATTATAAAACTAATATTAATTACCATGATAATGGAATATTCAACACCTTGTACAGACACACACACATGTTTATGTTTATGGGAAAAAAAACAGAGATTATTAAATTATATAAAGTAGGAAGTAGAAGGAAGACAACATAATTGCTTAAGATCTTGTAAGTTTAAGTTTGAAAAGAACAACAATGTATGGTTTGTCTCAGCTTCAGAGACAATTGGCTGAATTCACTTCTTCCCTGTTTGATGAGGTAAGCAGAAAATAAAGTTTCACATCTCATAAGCTATGTTCTTATTACTATTTTCTGTTACTGCATCTCTCTATTTTTTTTTCAAGAGGATTTGTTTCTTTGAGAAGGGTTTTTTGGATGATCAATTTAACGAGCTTCAGCAACTTCAAGATGAAAGCAACCCAGAGTTTGTGGTTGAAGTGGTCACTCTTTTCTTTGAGGATGCAGAGAGGCTTCTCAATGAACTCGCAAACACACTGTAAGGACACACCAATTTGTTCTTCTTATTCACACCAATCTCTTTCTCAATGAATGCTCATTCCTTCCCCAAACAGAGCACTGGATAACATTGATTTCAAAAGGATGGATGCTCATGTTCATCAATTGAAAGGTAGCAGCTCCAGGTAATAGTACGAGATCTGTAAGGTTGAGTTAAGTTTAAAGTTATTTTTTAAGATGGTTTTAGAATCATCTGAAACATATTCTAGTGAAATTTGTTATTTGTTAGATTTCTTGTATCATTCACTGTAGTACCGTTACTGAACTATCCATTAATATCTACTCTCACTTAACATGTATTCATATATATACCATATGTTTTGTCTCACAATTGATATGCATATGTCTCAACATAACGTATTTTAGATTTCATATCAAATAGAAATATAATGAATTTACCATGTTTAAGTGAACGTAAATCTCACAAAATATACTCATTTCAGCTTGCTAGAACTTTTAAATAGTGTAAAATTTGGAGGGTTTATTTTTATTTTTCCATAAGTTGGTGGAAGAAGGGTCAATCTGCTGCACCTTTTTAGTAAGTGATGTCCTTGTTTCATCACACTATTTTGTAACAGTTGCAAGGATTATTTTAGTTCCATTGCAAAAACACAAGCCCCACATAACTAAGGAAAATTATTTTTTAATATGACAAACTTTTGATAATACACATGTAATAACACCTTAATAAATAAAAGAAAAATTTAATTTAATTTAAAAAAAAGGTTTGATATATGTTAAAAAGTAAATTTTGTCGAACTTTATAAAAAAAAAAGAGTATCATACTCACATAACTAAGGACTTATATAATTTTTTTTACCCCACTTAGAGAGAAGTACATAAAATCAATGACTGAACTACCTTTTGTACTTAGAAACACAAACAAATTATTAAGTAGGTTCTGCTATCAGATAGTTCTGAATTACACAATAAATTCTTTAAAAAAAGACAGTTTCGTCATCCTTCCTTCTACAGCTTCAATGATTTTGAATGTCAAATGATTGAATCATATATGATACTGATCATGAGTATCAAGTGTTTGATACATAGTACATATATAGCAAAATTTTGCTTACTTTTCATCTTTGTGTTATAATAAAATATACTCTCCTGAGGATTCGACACAAAAAAAAAAAAAGTGTTTTGATAAGGTTATTGGATTGTTGGGAAACGCAGCATTGGTGCACAGAGAGTTCAGAAAGTGTGCATTGCCTTCAGAAACTACTGTGAAGAACAAAATGTTGAAGGGTAAGCTCTGAATAATTAACCATCAAAGTGTTTCTATATACTGTGTATATATTAACTGACACATCTTGAAGTTCAGCAGATTGTGCAGAGTTTTTTTTTTTTTTTCTTTTCTTTCTCAGTTTTAATATTTAGAGTAATCTTTTTTGAAATAAAAGAGTTTTATATATCTTACCAGATCTCTAGAAATATCATTGTAAATTTATATACTAAACTTTGGTCATGCTAAATAGAAAAATACATTTTGGTTTTCAGGTGTCTGAAAACCTTACAAGAAATAAAACAGGAGTGTTCCTTGATGAAAAGCAAGTTTGAAACTCTCTTTAAGGTAAGGGAATGGAGCATATAGTACTTTTACATTATGGCATATTTATACAAGTGCTTTTTTCACCAACTTAATATAACGATCAAACCTTAATAAAACATGTAAAGAAAAAAAAAATTATGCATTTATATCATACATCAAACTCAAAGGTGAAACATTTCGATTTGGATGTAATAAATCTGATTGTTATATTTTAATTGTAATATATGACTGCTTTTATACATAGGTGTAATTTTTAAGTTTTACTACTATATAATATTGTTTTAAGTAGGTACCAGTGTAAATACAGACATTGTCGTATTTGTGTGTAAGTATTCTTTAAATATACATGATATCATATTATTAAGTGATGATAATGTAATGTTATTAAGTTATAATATATAAAATAAAATTATATTTATCAAAAATAAAGTAAAATATATCAGAAAAGATGAGAAAAAAACGGTTGATAATTAGAGAAAAAGAGAAGAGCAGAAAGATAAACGATTTTATAAAATAGTTTGTAAAATTAACGGTCAATTTTAAAATTTTTTTATAAATAATTATATTTAAAATGGTAAAATTGGTATTTTGAAATGTGGACACAAAAGAGAAAATCATCTTTATATATTGTTATAAATAAGAGAGTTTTTATTAAAATTGTAATGCAAAACATATTTAGAGTATTTTGTAATACTGTTTAATTATGTAATTTTTCTGTATAAAGATTAGAGCATCCCTAATGTTATGTTATATATAAATATATTCATTTGTTGATAAAATAAAAATAAAAACTAAAGTTTTTATATTTCTACTTATGTAATTGTAGATGGAGCAACAGGTTTTTGCCTGCAGGAGGCTTGGTTAATAGGTGGTGATTGACAAGGGATAGTGAAGTTCCATTCAATTTGCAATAACCATATAAGTAATATTTTTCATCAACATTCTGTTGTAATTTTTTTTTATTTGTCTGCAAAGTAAGAAAATGACACCAAGTATGTTTCATGTTGCATTGTTTAACTCACTCTTTGTGGACATCAAAAAATTGTATGAAATTTACTTTAAGTAAAAATAACACAACACTTTAACAAAATGCATATCTAAATTTTAGTTAATTAACGACAAGTTTAGCTCTAATAAGAATTGAAATGGATTGAATCCTTTTACACTTAGTTACCATTCATGCCCAGTATATTTGAAGTGTGAGTTCTTAATTTACACCATAACCAGAAACAAACAGATTATTCCTCCCCTCTTCCATTAATTCAAAATGTCTATATTTGAATTAGTCATCTAAATCTTCAAACTAGTGCAATTTATTAATAAAGGTTAATATAATTGATACAAATATTCATATGTTAGCAAGGAAAAATGGTAGAGTGAATATGAACTAATGAAATTCTTTCTTACAGTATATATATGATCAACATTATTAAAATCATTTGGAAGTGTTATCCTGTGAGAATTGAGTTGTAATTGTTTGACATTGTCAATTGTCAATTGTCAATAAACAATGTATATAAAAACAGCACAATTCATGAAGTAAGTTCTATGTGAAAATGTCCTCTCTTAAAAATAATAAAAACATAACTAAGGATAGGTGAAGATTATTATAAGTAACTATCAATATGTAAAGAGAGTTTGTATTATATATTACTTCACTGAAATTTTATTTCTTTAATGTATGAGTGATATATATTTTTAGTTTAATTGATAATTTAGTCTTTATATTTAAATTTTTATTTTTTTTTGTTCTTATATTTGTATTTTGACTAAATTGAGTCTATATTTTTGTAAAAATATTCATGTGGCATTTTTTTATTGAATTGAGGTTAACATGGTTGTTTAAAAGTGTTGTATGTCAAAATCTATATTTGTCATTTATTAAAATATAATTCATATTCTACCTTTAATTTTGACATGTGACACTTATAAATAGAATATGACTTAGATTTTGACACATGATAGACTAAGATTTCCATACATAATACTTTCAAACAATGTTAATGTCAATTTATTAAGACTACTTCAAACAAATATCACAACGACGACGACAATCATGGAGGCGATGTTTGACAACGACATGGACGACATAGGAGGATAAGGAAGAATAAGACTAAATTTTGATTTTTACTGATGAACTTTATCAACGACCAAAATTCGTAAGTAATTATCGATAAATATTTATTGATGGATAATTACCGATAGTTTTTGTTCGTTAGTAATTATTGACAACTAATTACTAACATATTTTTAATTATTAATTCGTAAGTAATTATTGACAAATACTTTCAATAATATTAATGTCAATTTAATTGACGACTTCAAACAAATGTCACAACGACGACCATCATGGAGACAGTGGTGGACAACGATAAAGACGATAGAGGAAGATGACGAAGAATAAAACTAAATCTTGATATTTACGAACTCTATCAATGACCAAAATTCATAAGTAATTATCGATAAATATTTATTGATGGATAATTACCAATAGTTTTTGTCCGTTAGTAATTATTGACAAATAATTACTGACGAATTTTTAACCATTAATAATTGTTAACAACTTTTTTCTATCCCATAACAAAATTTATTGAAAAAAATCGTTAATAATGTTAACTTATGAACAAATTTTGTAGTTATAAACAAATTTGTTCTATCAGTAATTCAATTTTCTCTTTGTAACTACATCCTATTTTAAGATTTTATCAATGTAATAAAGCTGTGAAGAAAAATTTAGGACATTATTATTATTTTGATAGTTTATTTAACAAAATCAGCTCAGAAATAAAAATGAAAATACTAGACTACAAGACATAAGAGGTTAAAGAAACTAAAATGGTAAGAAAAAAATGATAAAATTAAAATACTTTAATTCAATATGATTATTTTAATTCATGTAAAAAACATATTATAACATCCATTCAGTTTTTTAGTAAACTATGAATTTGTAATTTCTAAATGTCATGAATATATATATTTTTTAAATTATACTTAGATTTAATATTATATAGACTATCTACATGTTTTCCCCCAAAACTACTTTTTGTTTTTTTTATAGCATCCTTTTTAATTTGCATATAATTTATCAAAATAAATAACTCCCACTAATCATTTGAATATTTATTTAGAAAAGACAATAATTTGTTATTTTAATCAATAATATATATTATTTTCTTTTATCCATCTTTCAATAATTTATTTTGTATAGTATAATTTATTTTCAAATATTATAAATGAATAAAAATAATAATCAAAATATCATTATTCAAATAATTAAATATGCTCGATAGTTAGAATCTTATTTATATATTATTTTAATTTATCCATATTTCATATTCAATCGTCATTTGTTTAAATACGTATAAACATTATATTTTGTAATTTTGGTGTAGTTTTTTGTTTTTTATTTAAGTACTTGTTTTTTTATAGTATTTTTTATTTAGATAAATATTCATGTTCTTTATTAAATTTAATATATTTATCTTGTTTTAGGTAAATCAATGTAAACAGATGAGGTTTAATTTTATCAAAATTGGTAAACTGGAGTTGGTTGTTCCACATCGAATGCTGATAAGACAGATTTTTTAGTTGACCTATTTTAATATCTTTAGATTAAATATATAAATTATCAACTAAATAGGTCTTTTCATCTTTAGTTGACCTATTTTAATATCTTTAGATTAATGTCATTTTTCCCATTAACATATGGTTGTCTTTTTATATTTTTCATTCATATTTATTTTATTTTTATTTGAAAATGGAGTATAGCTTAATATTTTCCTTTTCCTATATCAATTCATGGTATAAAATAATAATAAATTTAATAAATTTTCATATATAATAACACATAATTAATATATTCTGTTGTGTCAATAAATATGTCAAAGTTTCCTAATCTTATTTAAGAAAATCACAATTATTTAAATAAAAAATTAAAATAAAATGTTTCAAAAGACAAATGACACATAAATAATTTTCACCATTTAATTTAAAATTTGATACATTATTACGAAAATAAAATATTTTAATTCGCGGCGAAAGTTGTCTATATTTATCGTATTTTTAAAATTTAATAATTTTGATTTACAGCATTTTACTGTTATTATTTTAATACAAAATATTTAAGTGACATTGAAAACAAATTGGTTGCATATAAATTTATTTTTTATTTTTATGATCTACTGTATTAAATTTAAGACCCTCATGTTAGTATGTTTTTTATGACTTGTACACTAAAAATATGTCACAAATTATAATATTCTTTAGAAATTAAAGGTATTTAACCATAAAATTTTAGATGTCAAACTTTCTTCCTTTTCTTAATTTTATTTTGGACTTTAAAATTTGTTTAAAAATAATAATTTTTAACGATGAAACAATAAAAACAAAAAAATGACAACTATAACTTCTTTTATTTTGATTTTTTATTTATGAACATTCATTCTGATTTTTATAATTACAAAACTTAAATGTGAAAGATAAAAAATTTAAATATGATAAAAATAAATCAAAATAAAAATGAATATAATTGTTTAACAATTTCATTAGTATATATGTGGTTATAATTTGACCAGGAAAATGTCAAATTAGACATTCATATTAACAAAATTTATAATAAACTAATAATAAATTAAAGTTACTATATTTTTAACATGACTAATCAATGTATAATTCATTTTAGACTAAAACTGGACAGTTATAAAATTACAGGAGTTATAAATTTATATTTATTTATTTGTTAATATTAATGTGATATATGATAATATTATTTATTTGTAATATTTTAAATTTTTAACGTTTTTGAATAAAATGTTCAGATTAAGAATCTATTATTTTATTTATTTTTTAAGCAATTAGAATGTTCCTTATATATATATATATATATATATATATATATATATATATATATATATATATATTGTAAATCCAAATTTAAAAATTTTCTTATTTGACATTTATTTAAGTTAAAATTTATTTGCTAAAATAATGTTACAATTTATTTTAATTATAATGTTAATGGATTTTAAATTTGCAAATCTTTGGTAACAACCTTATATCAATTTAAAATCATGTTTATTTTTTATTTTTTTAAGTTAGTGAACTTTTTGAAAATACAACTACTCCTAAAAAAAAAAAATCTTTAACCATACTCTTCTAACTTTAGAAAGAATTAAGAGTAATTGTTGTATACATTTTTTTAACATTGATAATTAATTCATTTATGGTTTTACACTTTTATACAGTACCTATCTTATGTTGTAAGCTGTAAAAATTTGTACACATTATTAATAAAATAAGCAATTAACTTATTATATACTTTGTTTGGTTGCTTGCTATTAGATATAAGTGAAAATTTACACTAATTGCATAATCTATATTCTTCTCGATATTTCTTTTTTATTAAACTTTATTATAACATTTTCAGCCAAATTAAAAACAGTAATACTCCTTTGAATAATAATATATATACTTATATTAATTAATTATCTGTGTTAAATATATGCAACAAGAAAGACCTGAACTTATTTTTTGGTGGCGCGGGATCTTAGAAAATGCTTGAAATGGAAAAAGCAGTTTCCCGCGAATCTCAGTGGGGATGACACGTTGGCAATCCGTGTCTCACTCTCTCAACCAATCAGCGTAGTTTATCGGACCCTATATAATATCATTCCACTCACACCTTCTTCCATCTACACCTTCTGCCTCACTTCTCTTGCACACTTCAAATTGCAAATTCTAGGGTTAGGGTTTTCATTTCTAAGCATATTAGAAAATGAGTTCTACCGGTGGTTCAACCAAGGGTGGGAGGGGCAAGCCCAAGGCTTCCAAATCTGTTTCTCGATCACAGAAAGCCGGCCTTCAATTCCCTGTTGGAAGAATCGCTCGATTTCTCAAAGCTGGCAAATACGCAGAGCGTGTTGGTGCCGGCGCTCCAGTCTACCTCTCTGCAGTGCTTGAGTATCTCGCAGCCGAGGTTAGTTTCGTTTCTTGATTAGGTTTAGTTTTCAATTAGTTTTTGTTTTTCTTATAATCTGTTTGATATTGATTTAATTGTTGTCTTGGATGGGTTTGTTTATTGATTAAGTTTGTTAGGGTTTTGATTTACCTAAAATCTTGAATTTCTCTATATATTGTTTGTTGACGATCAGTTATTTGTATATTTACTTAGGTTTTGGAACTGGCTGGGAATGCTGCTAGGGACAACAAGAAGAATCGGATTGTTCCTAGGCATATTCAACTTGCTGTGAGGAATGATGAGGAACTGAGTAAGCTTTTGGGGTCTGTCACCATTGCCAATGGAGGTGTTTTGCCTAATATTCATCAAACTCTTCTTCCCAAGAAGGTTGGCAAGGGAAAGGGCGAAATTGGATCTGCTTCTCAAGAGTTTTAGGATTTTGATGGCTCTTTTTAGAAAATAGTTTTAATTTCATTCTGGTTGTAATATACTTGGTTTGGTTTATCTCTATATATTTTCCCTGAGAGGTTGAGTGTTTCTCAGTCCGATGAGCTAAATGGTGTATGTTCTTTTGGATTATATGAGAAATGAAAATTGGTGTTTTTGATCGTTTCGAATGAGCTATTATTGACATTTATATTGTGGATCCATCTGTTTGAAATGTAATGGCGTCATGCAATAGATTGCCCATATTGGTTTTGAATTTGGGAATATGGAATGATGATTATGGGAGTCTAGCCAAGTACCGGGGTTGCTTTGATTCTTAAGTAGAGTGAACCTTTTTAACTTTTTCGATTATGGATCTTTAACATGTTGACTGTTCAGTAAGGATTTATATGGTCTTATTTTTATTGATCCTCCCTTCCTTATTTGTTTTGTGAGGACAGTTGGCCCTATGTCTTTGTGGGAAAAGTGTTTATGCCGGTATTCATCGGTGTCATTCGATTCGAAGGCTGACATTTGTTTTTACTGGTTTTCATGTTTTTTATTGTCCTTTTGTTAATTGTCACGGAGTAATACAGTCATCATTTACTCGTCATTTATCGTTGTCTTTTGAAAATAAGCTTGAGTCAAATCCCAATGATTTCAACATGTTAAAGAGTATTTGTGTCCTTAGTGCTCGTGTGGTATTTATCTGCGGCATTGGGTAGTAGGCTGAAATTTGATCTCACTGGTTTTCTTGATCTAGTGTCCTCTTGTTAATTGTCACGGAATAATACTTTTACCATTTATAGTTTTCTTTTGAAAATAAGCTTACGTCACTAATGATTTCATCATGTTAACGAGTATTTGTGTCAGCGAGTTGCACCACTCATGACTGTTTCAGCTAGACTTTAGATTCTTCTGGTTCATCTGATAGGTCCAACAACGGAGGTTATGTATGAATACTAGTAGGGAACGTGCTAAGCGAAATTTCGTAGCATATTTCCATTTTTTAGACAGTGAAAGGATTTTTGCTTGATTTTAGAAGTCCTTTAGAAGAAATTATTTTGGAGGTCTTTCAATTGTACTCAATAGACGGGTGAATGAAGTATAAAATTGACAATAGCATCAAATTAATGGACTCTGAAGTGTATTTCGCAACCAAAAGGCAAGTGGGTCTAAATTGTTTTTTTGTTAAAAGGCGTCAACGTCATTATGTTGGAAACGGCGTCGTCATATGTCAATTCTAGAAAAGAAGACATTTTTCCTTGAAAATTTTAGCCATTAAATTTGGTTCTATCTTGTTTATTCGTTTGCATTCATGTTTAAGAAAATCTTGCAATTTATCCCAATTGTATAATAAACAGTAACCCTTGGTTAATGGAAAATTGTTTCTTGATTTTAAAATTGGTTATCTTGTATTTATGTGGTGAAGAGGGCATGCAATGAAAAATTGGAACACTGGCCCTCAAAAGTTGAGTCCGTCGAAAACATTCAAACACGCAGATACAGGTAATTTCATTTCACCCATCCTAATAATTTCGATGAAATGGTAGGTTTTGGTTTGATGCAGCGTGTGGGTGTGGTCTTGACACCGTGCCATGGACAACTCAAACCTAGAACTTGTGAATTTAGGGTAAGAATCCGATGTTCCTCCAACGTTTATGTGTCTAGAAAGAAAGTGCTGGAGAAAGTGGACGAGGAGCTAGCAAAGGGAGATGACAGAGCAGCACTGGCACTTGTGAAGGATTTGCAGGGTAAGCCTGGTGGGCTTCGATGTTTCGGTGCAGCCAGACAGGTTAGCCTTGTGTCCTCTTGCGTCTTCTCAATTTTCTATGCTTTTTGGATAATCTTTCTCTGTGCTTATTCTGCAGGTGCCTCAAAGGCTTTACACCTTGGATGAATTAAAGCTAAATGGAATTGAAACTTTGTCTCTTCTGTCGCCTGTGGACACGACTCTTGGTTCAATAGAAAGAAATCTTCAGATTGCTGCTATTCTAGGAGGTGGTGCTGCATGGAATGCCTTTGGAATTTCCCCACAACAAATCTTCTATATATCACTGGGGTTGCTATTTCTATGGACACTAGACGCGGTATATGCTATATCCATGTTTCAATTTGTCACATTGCCAATCACAGACCTTTTATTACTATTTTCTGTAACTATCAAGGATTGAAGGTTCATTGCATTGTTGAATTCTGGACCAAGTTTGTCTATCAATCTTCATTATATTTGTTTGTTGATTGCAAATTGAATTCCGTCGAATGCTGATCCAACTGATTGCTTCTGCAGGTATCTTTTGGTGGAGGTATTGGTGGCTTGGTTGTTGATACAATTGGTCACACTTTCAGTCAGAAATACCACAATAGGGTTATTCAAGTCAGATTCATGCCATTCTATTTTCGCACACTTACAAGTAACTTTATTTCAATTAACTTGCATAATCTTAGTGACCATTAAGTAACCATGGCAAAATTTAATTGTGCAGCATGAAGCTGGCCACTTTTTAATTGCTTATCTGATTGGAATACTTCCTAAGGGATATTCTATTTCTAGTTTGGATGCTCTGCAGAAGGAGGGATCTCTGAATATTCAAGCAGGCACAGCCTTTGTGGATTTTGAGTTTCAAGAAGAAGTAGGCTACTTTTTTTCCCCCTTATATTTAACGCAACCCTTTTCAACTCATCAAACTGCTTGATTATCCAGAAAATAACATCTATATTTAGTTGACAACTATATTTATTGATTGGTGGAGCTTTTCACTTCACGCAGGTTAATACAGGAAAAGTATCAGCTACAGTATGTTGCTATCTCACTGACTCCTAATTTTCACTGCTTACAAGGTTGCTTAAATAGATATTCTGCACGTTACAAAATTTTAGTAATGTGACACAGCCTTGGTTTTATGTTTAGACATTGAACAGATTTTCATGTATAGCATTGGCTGGGGTGTCTACGGAGTATCTTATATATGGATTTGCTGAAGGAGGTCTCGATGACATAAGAAAGGTTTATGCAATTTTTTACTTACTTTCTTAGTCATGACAACTAGAAAGCTTACACATAGCATTGCCATTACTAATTGTAATTTTGTTGAATGTAAATAGTTGGATTTACTGCTCAAGGGACTAGGCTTCACACAGAAGAAAGCAGATTCTCAAGTTAGATGGTCTTTGCTAAACACGGTCTTGCTCTTGAGGAGGCATGAAGCTGCTCGAGCTAAGGTTGCTGAGGCCTTGTCAATGGGAAAATCTGTAGGAACTTGCATTGACATTATAGAGAGTTCTATCGATGATTCAGATCTTTGATCGAAGCTTTTGATTATTCCCTTCTATATGTTGATTGATATTTGAACTCAACAATGTTTCAAATGTCACTCTGCTCAGTTGCAACTTGATCTCAGTGTCCTAACTGATAGTTGATGAGAATTGTACAATTTGATTCACTAGTTTTTTTTTGGTGTTATGGAGGACCACACTATTTAGGAGTAAACAAATGAATAAATTAACTCTACAAAGAAACAACATAACATACTATACTAATGTAGTGCACTCAGAAAAGAAATTCTGGTTTTACTCTTTTTTTACTGTGTAATACGAAAGTAAAAAGTAACATTTTTCCCAAAAGTTGAAGAAAACTTCTGGAATACACAATTCAACAGACATTCAACTTTTAAATTATACAATACAAAAATTATCTTTAACTTCTAAATTATATAATTTGAATGCCTTTTTAAGAAAAAAATATTTTTAAATTACATAATTTAAAAATCATTTTTAATTTTTTGATTGTATAAAAATAAATAAAAAATGATTTTTTTTTATATGGAAGTTATGGAAATGGACGAAGAAGCTTCTTGAATTGACTGGTCTGATCGGGTATAATTGGACCCATTACGGGTTTGGTCACGCTATCAGATTGAACTTTCAGTTAACTTGTGCTAAACAGACAATTATACTTGCCCGGTCAACACTTTTAGTTGTCATTTTCTAATTCGCTTCAACATTTGAAATCTATATATCAACTAAAAATATTTTAATAATACATTTTTATTATTATTATTTTTATTTATGGGATCACTAATTGTATTTAAAGTAAATTCTTTGTGTTTTATTGCGATCACTAGATTTTTTAATTACTATAATGAGATAATAATTCCAGCTTTAATATAGATGTTGTTGAATATCTTGATTATTTATAATAATCATTTAATATCTTGATTTTCTAATTGTATTTAAAGTAAATTATTTTTGTGATTTATTTCAATCACTAGATTTTCTAATTACTATAATTGATAATTAACCAATTAGAATATACTATGATTCAATATAAAAAATAAATAACCAATAAATATCAAAATATCAATTTGAAAACTAATTATTCATTCTATCTCATATTAAACAAATAGGGGAGAAATGAATCTTAGATTTAGGATAAAAATGGAATAAAACAAATTTATCTCAAATTTAGAAAAGTAAAGACATATTTAAATCATAATATTATTTGTAATATATTTTATACTATATAATTTATCAAAAAAAAATCATCCGTTGGATCTGGAAAGGGGTGTAAAAATGATGGAATGGGCACGGTCACAAGAGAAAGGAGTAATGGGCGTAGAGTGGTTGTTGGTGTGCCATGGTTTGGTCACTGCGGTGGTCGTTGTTTCTTTCCTCTGCGGTCGATGGCCAATCTTCGAAGGCACTTTCATCCAACGCATACACTATTTTCTCACTTTCGGCGCTTACGATTACTTTCTGTAACTATCTCTCTCTCAAATTCCTTTTTCGCTTCCTTCAATTTCAATTGCTTCATCTCTCACTCTCTCTTCTGCAGGCGTTTCGTTGGCGCAGTTTTCGGCCATAAGTGCATGGACGCGGTTCTTTCTGTCGAATATTACTGCTGCGATCGTCCCAATCCTCTTCTACAGGTACTGCTGTTATTTTCTATTTCGATTCATTTCTTCGATTCTGTTAGCGACGTAGTGAAATTCTTCGTCCTATTTCGACGCATGAATTTATCAGTCTTCTGCGTTGCGTTTTATGAATTGTGACCTACAACTAGCATGACAGTGGAATCCATAAGCAATTTCTCTAGTTTTTCATTGAATAAATTACTTCGCCTAATTCATTACGGAAATCGTTTTTTTTTTTTTATATATTATCTAGGTTACGATTTGCTCACTTCTGACGTGTGAATACTTCTTATTTGTGTCTTTTATGTGCAATACTTACTAAGAATGGGATGCAAATGCCTCCAGTTCGTGTATCCTTTTAGGATCATGGCGATATCCTTAGCTTGCACTGTCTTGAATGTCCTTATAGTTGACAATTTAAAAGTTCTAGTCCCTGTACGATAAAACTGCAAGTTCCGATTCTCATGTGGATACAAGATAATATTCGGACCATATTTTAACATCATTGAAAACTTTTCTAGCACGGATAAACTGCTACAGAATTTGTGAGGACCAGAACGTCTAATTTTCTCGTATAGGAATTAAGACATAAAATGGAGGCAATTATAGGAAATAAAAGAATAATTTAACTCTTTGCATATTATCCTAGGGATGACACCGTGGTTTTTCTTTTCTTTTCAGAAAGTCTCGACTGCATTTTTTATGTTCTCCATTGGTTTGAATATTAAACTTCTGTTTGTGCAGATCATATACATTGTGATAATAGGTGTTACCTATTATTTCGTTGCCAACTCTTGCTTTGCCTATATCCCCGGATACTATATAAGTGGAATTCACAGGTAGTGTAGTGCTGGGCCAATGTTGTACTCTTTTTTTACTTAATGGTTTCTTCAGCATTATTCTATCCTGAATTTTGTTAGACCTTATATTTTTGTTTAGGTACACAAGCTTATTGGCAGTTGCTGTTGGAATTATGCTCTTTCTTTTGACCAGCTTTTCTGATCCCGGGACCGTAAACGCTGAGAATGTTTCTCATTATATTTCTGCTTATCCCTATGATAATATTATATACTCAGAGAAAGAATGTTCCACTTGCAAAATTCAAAAGTGAGTTTGATAGTGTTGTTGAATTTTGTTGAAATGTTGGCTATGTCCATCTATAAAACTATCTTAATTTTTTTCTGCAGACCTGCTAGGTCTAAACACTGCAGCATTTGTGACCGGTGTGTTGCTCGATTTGATCATCACTGTGGATGGATGGTTAGTAATCTTTGAAACTCTCCTCTTGATAAGGTTGCTCGTGTGGTTCTCATTTAATATATATCATATGCTTTTTTGAAGATGTACTGAAGTTGTTTAACTCGCAGAACAATTGCATTGGGGAGAAAAACACACGGTATTTCATGGCATTTCTATTATGGTGAGTTCGCCATGTATTCTTACATAAGTATCATTTTTGTGTAGTCTAATCTAACTCCCTTAGCAAGAACCCAAGAATATACAATGCATTGAGAGACTAAGCAATTTTTTTTGAAGTTTCCTCTCCTTAAATAAAAATTAGAGGTTCACAAAAAATATTCCAAGTGGTACCTGTTGTCATTTGGTTGGTGTGGAAAATTGGCAATGTGGATAGTGATAAGTTATAGTTGCTTCTCATGGACTTGTGTGATATAATTATTCTTCTATTGTTTCTGTTCAAGTAATTGATGATTTTCTCCAATTATAAGCATAAAAACATAACTCACAAGTTTTAGTTAGCTTGCTATAAGAGAGAGCAATTGATTGAAGAACTAACTACAAACGAAGAAAGTTTAACAATATTCACAGCATTGTTGGGATCTAACTTCACTAATCTCCTTCTCATGACCAACCGTGATCATATAAGTTTTTTCTCTCACTATCCAATGTTGTAATAATTGATAAAAATCACCAATCATTAATCCCTTAAAATTTGGATCCTATGTTTATTTATCAATCATCAATTCTTCAACCATCAACTGAATAAACCTGCGTTGCAATATAGAACAATCAACGAGTTAAATCCTATTCCTAGAGTCACGATTCATTAAGTGATGTATTTTCAATCGAGATCAATAGATTAATTTCCAATCAATCCTAAGACAAGTTATGATCCAGAAACAAACGTGAAATACTATTACTGAAGTAGATGATATATATATCAAATAAGACTGAAATTGATTATATTTGATCCAACCAAAAAAAATAGCTACTGCCAGTATATTTTTGCACTTTGGATATAAATTTGTACATGCTTAAACATCCTTCCTATTCCTTTATTTTTGGATTTTCCCTTGGCTTTTCTTGCTGTTGTACTATAGGGCAGAAGGCTACCACCAATACCAAGTTCTATCCATTTCCTTAGCGTACAGAGTGATTGGGCGGCCCTACTGCATTCCAGTTTCTTTTATATCTTTTTTCATCTTTTCCCTCTCACTTTTCTTTCTCTTATTTTAGAAGATAATTTAACTTCACCGTTATTGTATCTGTACCACAGGTAGCCAAATCGTGTCACATTGTAGGATTCTAATCGTGAATTTACAATTCTAATAACTATGTTGTGTACCTATTTTCTGTTTGATAAATTTTATATGTATTCTGAAAAGAAAACTTCAGTTCCGACATGGTACTTAACTATTTCTTTACCAATTCACTCTTCCATTATTATCACTTTAGTCTTAAACTTTACAAACATTGTGAGTATGTGTTTTTTAATGTGCTATTTTGAAATCTTTTAAATGCTATTCAATCTTTTTCCTCCCTCCAATGAGATGTGTAGTATAGATAACTAGAAAATCTTAGTAATAATAGTTTTAGTCACTGATTTCAACTTTACCATGTATTTGCAATAGGTTATACATTCTTCATCTCTGCTTCTATTTGTAGTTGTGATTCTTTTACATCTTGTAGGCATTTCCTTATATGCTTGTATGGAACAGTTGCCATTGGCTTGATTCTTGCTGGAAGACTAAGGGAATTAAGAGTTGTTGATATTCTAACTGGTAATATATATTTTCAACTAATATCCATCTTCGGATTAGGTTTTTTCTTTTTACTAACTTTGATACTTTTCTATCCTTGCCATAACCAAGCAGTTTATTATGGAATAGAAAATTCTTTTCTGGATTTAGCTCCTAATGTTGTGCAGGTGAGGGATTTGTTTTGTCTGTACATGCTGATTATGTTTTCTATTTTTATTCCCTGTTTTCCATTAAAGTGGTTTGTGATATTTTGTTATCATACAGTGGTTGTTGGGTTCTTACAACACTCAGATACTTCTTATGGTGTTCCTTGCAATCATTGGGATGCTGTTAGCTGGTTTCTTTGGTTACCATGCAAAGCTTTGCATTACCAATACTACCACTAATGAGGTACCTTCTACCTAACCTTCAAATGTATTTAGTAATATGTAGTATAAGGAGCCAGGTCGTGTCAATAATTCCTTATCTTTTTTTTTTCTTATTTGATAATAAAAATTATAGGGATGGATCAGAATGCTATGCATTTAAATAGTTGAATTAGAGATGTAGAGTATGGTATGGATTTCTTGTGTCCGTTCCCATTAAGTTAGAAGAAAATGCGGTACATATTACCTAATTTGAAGTTTGCATGATCGCTGGATAGTTGAATTTCACCTTAGAGTTCTTGCTGGTTTGAGAATGCAGAATTGTTCGAGTAAAATTGCTCTATATTGTTTATCACTGTTCAATTTTTGCGTCCTATTTTTAGCCAGAAAACTGCATGTTTATGAGATGCTAATGGCCCCCTAATGCTCAATGAAACTAAAGGTTTCTATGTGGATCACAGACTTTTAAGTGGCAAGACTACATTGAGTGGCAGAGGAAGCTAAGAGAAGCAAAGGTGAGCGCAGAAGCCCTAAAGCAAAGTATCGATGGAATTAGCAGTGAAAAACAGCCCTCATCTAGCAAATGGAGAGCCTTCTTTAGAAAATCACCTCTAGAAGATGTGGTAGTTGTTAAGAATAATGTTTACGATAAAGGTTTCTTCCACAATATTCAGGAGGTTATTTCCCCTTTCTCTGCAAGGTGGTCCTTTACACAAAACAAATTGAAGTCCAGATGAGTATGATCCTAACTAACGTGTTTTCGTTTCAAGAGCTTTGTGGGCTAGTTGCACATAAATTGAGTGGATAGTATGTCTATGCATTTATTTAGATTACCCAATAAATATTTTGAAAACCAGAAATATGATATTATGTATTAGAGTTCTAGAGTAGGTGTAGAGTGAATTGATTGGTTGTACTTGATAACCCTCCGTGTCTGCTTTTTTTGGTTGTGATGTACTATTTGTTTCTAGTAAAAGCAGAAAGATATCTGTAATCACTGCACTTATTTTTAATTTTTTGTCCAGCGGCTCTTTGTTAAATTATTTTGCCTGTAAAACTCATCGATGGCACTGTGTAGCGCACAGTTTGGCTATATTACTGCCACTATATTACTGCCAAAAGTGGACGATATCCAAACTAAAGCTTTTTTTTTTTCTGCGAACCGGTTGAAAACCTGTTTTAAATTCAATAACTGGCTTTTAAAAAGTTATAGTGTATTTGATCTTTACTTGATCATAAACAATTTCTAATATTAGCGGTTTTAAAACATACAATAAAATAGATCCTAATTTCAATTCTTTTACTATCAGTTGTAGGCATCAATAAAATGGGTTCTGTAAGCCTGAAAACAGAACCATCGGCAGTAGAAAGTAGAGAAGGAATCTGGCTGAGATTCCCCATTACAGTATGAATAAGTGTCAAATATCTTTTTAATCTAATAAAAATTCATTAATTAGAAAATATTTTTTTATTAAAAATAATTATAGCGATAAATAATTTGATAACTTTTTATTATTAAAAAATGTTATTATAAATGATATAATGGCAAAATAGTTTTATTTTTTCATAAAATAATTAAATTTAGAATCATGGTTATTTTAAGGGTAAAAATAGAAATTAAATTATTTTAATTTAAAATAACGGTTAGTGACATGGTAAAAATGAAAGAAAAATATGTTCATCAAAATTGGTTCGTGTTTATAAATGAATCAAATGATTTGGGTAACATTCAAATTGAGTATTAAATAAAACGTTTGCGAACACTAATTATTCATTAAATGTTGTTTATATATAAAATAGATATTAAATGATTATTGTAATTAGGCTATGAAGTCTGCTTTTGCGGTTAGAGTATGAAGTTTTATATTTTTGATATAGTTGATACGAAGTAAACATCTTGTACTAAAAGTGAAGTCATTTAGAAGATAATGTTTATATTAAGGGGTGAACTTATAAAAGCCCATGTTGTAACCATGGTTGATCCATATAAAAATGAGCACTCCTTTCTGAGGCTGTTTTGAAGATGGCCAATTACTATAATCTTAATCATTTGAAGTATGTCAACAATAATATCTCTCAGTTTAGGATATTTCTATTCTCGTCTACTGTCCAAAATTCTCATAATGTGTTGTTCTTCAGTTCAATTCTGTTTATGATCCGCTTCATTTTTTCTTTTCTATGGAAAAGGTTCCAGTTATGCTATCAGATCGTCTTCCTTGGTAATTATTTATTGTACATATTATTATCTTTCATATCCCTATTAGTTTTAACTCATTAAAGAAGTTACAGTGATGATAAACAATTTCTAATATTAGTGGATTTAAAACATATACAGGAAAATTAATCTATGACTCTCATTTTTTTATTCTTATTCTTTACTTTCTGACATGTAAAATGAGTCATTTATTTAAGAAAAAAATACTGATACATTAATCAATGACTCACCAAATGTCATCGTGAAGTAAATTGTGAGAGTAAAAAAATATATGCTATAGTATGATTGTCTTACAATAAAATAGATCCTAATTTTAATTTTTGTACTATCATAGGCATCAATAAAAATGGGTGTAAGCCTCTGAAACCAGAACCGTCCGCAATAGAAGGTAGAGAGGGAATCTGGCCGAGATTCTCATTACAGTATGAAAGTGATGCCATAAGGTTGGAGGATATATTTTATTATTGATACTAAGATACCATTTTCTTCAAAATTCTATAGCATGGCGGAAGTCGATACCTGTGGCTGAGGCTTGATATCCCTGCTTTGCATAAAAGACAAAAATTGATCAGGTAGCTCTTCCAGAAGAGCTTGCACCACTGATATCTGCCCACCTGCCAAAAGCTCATAAGTTTTTAGTTTTACATATCATTACTTAAAAGAGAAACCAAAAAGGTTCAGAAGCAACTGCTACTTACTCTCAACTTCTCTCATGGGGACAAATTGCACTATATCTCGTGTAGCTACACGACCCGTTGAACTCACTAACCCACGTCCATTATCAGCATCCAGTACCTGAAACCCAACAACTAAATATATTATATCTAACAATAAAACATTGTTTTGTTGTAGTAAATATTTAATGGCCAAGGGCGAAGAGTGAACCTCCATGCTTGCGAAATCAGCATTTCCAACTCCAACTATGAGAACCGATAAGGGAAGGTCAGATGCTTTAACTAGAGCGTTCGTTGTTTCTTGCAGATCCGTAACAACTCCATCCTACAAGAAGATCAACACTTAATTAGTTATTCATATATCATAATCATACCATAACAAAACATAGTTATCAATTCATCATCATCATCTTACTGTTATAATAAGCAATACGTAATACTTGGTGTTGTACTGTGATGAAAGGGACTGCGCAGCCATTTGAGCTGCCATGTTGATAACTGGGCCAAATAAAGTGGGTCCTGAAAGAGCGATACTGCGTAAAGCATTGGCATAAGCATCCATTACGCCTTCGACTCCTACAACCTAAACTCACAGGAAAACTAACTTTTATATGTTAAATTGATTGAACACCATTTAGATAATTGCTATCGTCGGGATAAAATAAATACTGCAAATAATAAAAAACAATTTCTGACCTCCGAGCCACCTGGGTTGCCATTTAGATTAAAACAATGGGATACGGTACCACCCGGCATCTTCCCTCCAAAGCCCCAAGCAGGAAACCGCCTATCAGAATCATAAACCTGAATGACCTCTCCAACCTCTATTATAGCCTAAAAACAAATACTATGTCGATTAGTCAAATCAATAATTCAGGTAATGCTACCCCTTTATTGAAGTTCGTCAATACCATATACAAGGAAGTAAAAACATACAGTGTCTTGATTTTGTTCAGAATATATTATCGCAAACTGTAGAACCTTGAGTGTGATCGATTTCACAAGTAAATGATTGAAAAGTTCAGAATCATTCATTGGAAAGTAGAAGAGATCAAGCTTACCTTTTGGTATGGATTTAACCGACCATATGCATCAATGTAATGCAAAGAATCCGAATGTTGAGGATTTCCATTTGAAGCTGGACAAATTTTGAGGGACTCAGCAAAATACAATTATGAAATTCACAATCACCCGTTGCTAGAATAGAAGAACAATTGTTACTTACCAGTGAAATCTACAGCAACCATGAAGTTCAGTTCAAAACCATTAGATACGTAATCAATAAAACTAAACTGTTCTTTTTCACAATATTGATCCACAAATAGTTGACCTTTTAGAACCTATGTTGAACAAATTGTAAAAATTGAAGTTAAGCAAAAGGAGTAGAGAAAAAAAAAACATAATTTTATTGCATGGATCAGTAAACACCTTCTCTTGCCTGTCTCGTGTGGATGGAATGACAAAATTTGCGCCTGTTTTCTCCCTGTATAACTTTTCCAGTTCTGTTACTGACTTCTGCATTTTACTGGTTGCATTAAGTTTTGATATCAATATATTTTGCATCCATGACCCTAGAAAAAAAAAAATAGGCACAACAAAAATATAAAAAATGTACTATAATATACACAATAGTACCCAATAAGCACATGATCGCCACTGCTATTGAAATCGAAACACTCTATCAATAATGGATTATCCTGTAATTTTAACGTGAGAAAGAAAGTTAAAAATAATATTTAGAGTATAAAAGAGTGTTTATAAATTTGTTTCTGTAATTTAATTAATAACGATTTTTTTTTCTTTTTTCTCTATATTTCTCCCCTTATACAACATTTAAAGAAAACTTATCCCATACCCAAAATCAATGATTTGTAACATCAAATGTTAAGCCCAAATATGGTAGGCTTACTTTACTTCCAAACTTGTGACCACCAAGACAAATTGGTCTCCATTTTGGATTTAAATTGTCGTTGATAACTTCAGTCTTGCAGATAGGAATATAACCACCACTCTCGACCATTCTTGATATTCTTAGAAAAGGGTCCTACAAGAAAAACATATATGAGAGATTATCAAGTGCTAAACAAACAAAACAAATAAAGATCCACTCAATTAAATAAGAGAACATGAATAATAAAAATGTAGATGGGATGTAGAATAAGTACACTTTTGGAAAAAACATCCTTGTTGTCCAAGCGAGAACAACGAAGGACCATCTCAACTACACTCCTCGAAGCAACAGTCTCCTCAGCATGAACCGTAATTGCTCCTAGGTTTCTTAAACCACCATTCCCGCTTTTGTTTTGGAGCCTTAATGTTAACCTCCTACTTTGTTTAGTCACAATCTGCCTCGCACAAACACAGTTTACACCAGCGTCAGTGTACACAATCTCATTTCTCAATGCAACAGTATTAACTGTTAAGTTGCTTACACGGGTGGCATGTAATTATTTCATTTTTCCTTTTAGTAAAAAACTCTACTAAATTTTGTTTGGAAACATAACTAGTTAATTTAACTGACGGGATTTATATTCAAAACTGACACTTCTTAAATAAAATATAAAAAAAACATATTATGTTTTGCCTCTTATTTTAAAATTTTCTTTACATCTCTATTTTTTTTTCCAACTAAATACACTATGAAATGAAATGTATAATTTTATCAGAATTCACAGTTTATAAAAATCTCCCCGTATAAAGCGTGAACTTGTTTACAAAAAAATGAGAATTTAATAATATATTATGCCGCCAAAAGAAGCATGTTTGTCCTTAACGATTTGAAATGAAAAGAATGGTGCTGACCTCTGATAATGTGCAATTGGCCATTCCAAGAAATTCTTGATCTCGCAATTTTAGTGTCTGCAACAGAACAACAAACGAAACTTTCTCTTGGTTTTCACATATAAACTTCATAAGTCATAAGTCATAACAATTCACTAGTTAGGCTAGAGAAAGTAAGAACATAAATTTGGAATGCATAAAGCTTGTATCTGTACATTCTATGTCTAACTTCATTTTACTTCACACCACATTAATAAGTTGACATCCCCTTCCCCTCTCATGCATTTTAATATAGGATTCTACCATGACTTAAACTTTATATAAAGTAGAAAGGAGATGAACAGGTCGAATCTTCAAATTTAACCAACGCTAGTACTCCTTTTAGCTAAATAACTTATTTAATATTTATTCATATATAAGTATTTGTCTAAATTATTATATAATTGAAAATAAATAAGATAAAATTATTTTCTTACAAGGTACTAAACTGTTTTAGTGACCTCTTTAAAAGAGAGCCTAATAAAACAAATTAAAAACAACCTACAGGCATATCACAGATAATTTTTGTAAATCCTCTAAAACACTTATAAATGTTTAAATTCCTGGTCACGAAAAATGGTGTGTTGAAAGTAGTTGGCTTTTTGCAATTTACATTCTAAAATTTTCATTTTGTAAAACACTGAATAGTAATTGATAGATTTACAATTTACAAATTATAACATACAAAATTTAAAAAATAACTTCGAAGGCTTTTAGTTGTATATTCAACTTAGTCCTTGTCTGTGGCCAATTATACGTTAACTTGCCTATTCATAACTAATTATAAAGGGGTTTAATTTAAGAGGGCAGAGTAATTATGTTTACAAACCTTAGCAGGAACGCCATGATATTTTGTGTCGATATCATACATATGAAATCTGGAAGAAAAATACAATGAAAGGGAATTATAAGTCATCATTGCAATACATTAATTGTTGGTGCAAAGACAGATATGAAGAATAGCTTACTCAAGTGGTTGCACAATTTCGAATTGAAATGCAACACTGATTTTCTCTATCCACTCTGGATTCAAACAATTCATAATTACTTCAGTGCGACCTAGTTCTTCCAATTGACCATCTCTTTTCTTTGCAAATACCACAACCATGGGATCACTCTGAAATAAAAAAAAAAAACAAAGCTCTAAATTATACTCAAAAAGGCCTATTTTGAACAATGTACAAGTTACTTGGTATTCGCACCTAGGCTGCCACCGTCAAATATTTTTCAGTTTACAAATATAAAGTCGTTAATCAAGACAATAACAGGAATTTGAGGAGGAACAAAGACACGACGAACAATATTTTACATTCTAGTTTGTAAACAAAATAACTTCAAATCATGGCATGATTAGCGTAATTTGATTGTTCAGAACTGTTATCAATTTGCATATCATAACAAGCTGCAATGATATAGATTAAGGCAAATGGAAAAGTATTTCACAAAGAAAAAGAAAACCAAGTCACACATAAATAAGCATGAAACATTGACAAATTTTATAGTCCATTTTGCACCGTTATCTAAAAGAAAATATACCTTTGAGGTAATGTCCCGATCAAGTAAGTTGGAAGCTGAAAGAGATAACTGCAGAAAATTAATATTACAGTGAGACTATAAACATTTGTCCAGTGTTCCAATAATAATAACAAACAGCATATTTAAAGAACCAAAAGAAAAAGAACTGCAAATAAATTAGAGAACAAACAATCGTAAAATAATTAAACATGCTTTATCATGTAAGAAAAAAAATTATAAAAGAACATTATTCATTTTGGTGGACGGGTTTAGTCAGAGGTATCAAGGTGGTTAATTGGTCTAGAGCTTATGTTTAACAACCTCTTAAAGAAAACTAAATTCTGACCCCATGAAATGTGTTGGTTTCTTTGGAGGAAATTCATCATTACTGAAATATAAATAATTTCAAATGAATAACATCAATTTGAACTCAAAATGGTAATGAATTTGAGGAAACTTTCTTCTTAAATATTCTTCTTCTATTTTTTTTATATTCATCGTGAGACTACATTTGAGCCACTTTCACATTGGTGTCCACTTTCTCAAGGATTTTTCTTTTTCATGAATATATATCAAGATGAGATTTTGTACTAAGGAAGTCGAGTCATAAATAAACCCATATTTGTTATTCTTTTCTTCTTGTATATATTTTTTTTTCTCATTTTTATAAGACTTTTAATTCATTTTATGTTGTTTCGAGAAGAGATTTTGTACCAAAAAATCATGAGCGAACTTATATAACCCACTAGTGTAAATGCATTTACATCACTAATCTAACATATGACTACAACCTGATGTAAACAATGTAGGGTAGTAAATGTCATAATTTTGATAATGTCCGACACATCTAATGTGATAATGAACAGAGAATAATATCATCTTAAACTCAATTTCGAGACAATAAATTTTTTGGATACAAACTAAAATATATAAAATTTGAATAATTTTTAATAAATATTTGACAAATGATGAGATATTTGAAATTTTAAATCCAATAACTGCTCCTATTTTTGAATTTCAGTTGGAATTCTAAATTATAATAATCTAAGCAAATTACTTCGATTTGAATATTTTTCAATGTAATTTCAAACTTATAAGGGCCATAATCACTCTTCATCTCGTTTAAAGATGTTCATGAAAGATATAAAAAAACCAAATTAAATTTTTTATCATTGTTTCTTGAATTCATAGGTAGAATGAAAATAAATGATGAAAAATAAAAGTATGTAAAATATGAAGTAAAAATTAAAAGTTTTGTTTAAGAAAAAAAAAACGATAACTAAAAAAAATATAAAGTAAAAAATACAGGTAGCATTTAACATATTGTTTCTTTATTTCCATCACTGATATTTCCACTCTCCCCTGTCTTATTTCCTTCCAACTAAATAAAACCTTCATTTTCCTCCCACCCTCTAGACCCTAAAATCCACACATATATACATACATTCCTCTAATTTTTTTTTTCTCTTGTTTAAGACCGTTGCATTAATCTCGTTGTCCATATTTCGTCATTTGTTTTGAAAAATGTTTTTGATTTAATTATTAATATAATTATGTATACTTCAACCATTAAAAAACTTATATGCTATACAGATTAAATTATATATACAAAGTTATTTTAAAGTATCATTCAAACTTTAAAAACATGTCAACCGTGTCAAATTTGATGCGGATTCATTGACATTTTGAAGAAAAAAATTCAAAACATAGAAATGAACTAAAATCACGTGATTTTTCACGCCTAAAAACATTCTTGAATCGGCTCACATAAAATTGTTACTCATGTTTTAATGTTTTTAAATGTTACTTTCTGCATTTTACCATCAAAATAAGTTATTTTTACTTTTAATCTATATAGTTATATAATTTTTTATATAAATATAATATTATAAAATTTCTTTCAGATAATTATAAATAATATCGTATGATGTAATAATTTATTATTAATTTTATTATATATTACAATCAATTATTATATAATGAGATATTATGTTATAATATTTTAAAGATGTAAAAACTCTTATATGAAATAAATTTTTATATCATAATATATTATTGATAAATATTTGAAAATATTTTATAATACTTTTTATCTTATGTATAATTACTTTTATATATATATATATATATATATATATATATATATATATATATATATATATATATAAAAAGTAAAAACCAAAATAAAAAAAAAAAAAAAAAATCAAGTAATCATAATTAGTGACAAAATATAAACTTGAACTAAATATAGTAAAACAAGTGCCAAAATATAGACCGTAGCAATAATTCAAAAGTCTAAAAATAATGAAAGCACGATTACTTTTACATGAGTCAATAAATCCAATTAATCCAGATATGATATTGTTGGCTTGAGTAAAGAAAATACTTTTCCAAAAGTCAATGAATCCAATTACTCCAGATATAATATTGTTGGCTTGAGTAAAGAAAAAATTATTTTCACTTGATGATCGATAAAAAATTGTTCAATCATTTTGATTCATATATTAATTTAACTTACAAAAATAGTCTAATATTTTTATTAGTCAGTATACATTTTTATAACATGAAACATTAATTAACTGTAAACTAGAGACCTTCTTTGCTTATTAAGGGTGTTGATATATACAGGTTAAGCAAGATGTTTAACATAGCTTATATAAAACATCATAGTTAAAAATCTTATGTTTAAAATGAAAAATAAAATTGAGAAATATATATATATATATATATATATAGTAAATTTTATCATTTAAATTATTCAATTATAATTTTATACGATGATTATATATATCCTACGTGATTAAATAATTCACATGGTAATAATATATATATTTAGTGGATTTTTATTTATATACTACATACCAAATAATTTTATATTAATATAATATTTTGAATTTAACGGTTAGTTTTTGAAGAAAAAAAATATTGAAATACATACTTTACATTGTAACATTTAATAGAAGTTATATTATTGTAATTTGATATATTTTCATATATATATATATATATATATATAATATTATTTTTTTTTTTTTAAATTTTTTTAGCATGTATATTTTTTTATTGACCAAAATTATAATTAAATTTATATATAATTAAAAATGAGATAAATTTACTATACTTATAATATTTTTACTTATTTTTATTTTCATGCTTGGCTATGTTAAATTTTAAGATGATCGATATATTTATTTTCTCCCATTTTAATAAATAGTATTTATTTATTTATTATCTTTCTTTTTTAAATTTTCTCTCCTTTATCCCTTTGTTTTACTATGAATCTTGTCGCTGTTTTCCGGTTCAATCCGTTTGGTTTGACTGGATGATATATATACAGTAAAACTGGAGCTAACTTGTTCGCAGGCAAAAGCGTGAAGCATACAACAAGTATAATATAACTAATAATTAACACAAATTAAGAGAAAAAAAATTATCCGAAATTTCTCTACATTTCTTTTTTCTGAAAACAAGGTGAACCGTGAACAGGAACAGATCATAACAGTATGCGAAAGAACTGAAGAAAAAAATTGCAGTGAGAGTGAATAGATTGAACGATAGAAAAGAAGTTGAGAAGAAATACCTCAACTCGCGTGAACAACTGCTGAAAGCCTTGAGTCTTGTAAAAGAAATCAACGGCGTCGTTTTGCGGTTCAACGCCGGTGGCTGCTTCACGTATCCCTCCCACCGCTTGCTTCCCTCCTTTCATATCCGAAAAACACCCTCCCATCTTTTCTCTCTGCAAAACGGTTTCTAATTTTTATACTCTAATGAAACAGTGAGTGAATGGATTAGGGTTTCTGTGATTTTATAGTGCTTATTTGTTTATTCGTGTTAATAATAAATAATAATAATAACGCTTTGTCCAAACATGGCTACGTTTGAGCTTCACAGAGAGAGCAGCGCGTTCGTTACCTTTTATAGCTTGTGACAGAAACGCGTCGTTCCATTCGTATTCTAATCCGTTTCGGTGAACTTTCACTTCAAGGGAGACATGTTAGAGAGAAAACGTGTAATAAGAGTGATAATTGATATTTTATGTTAACAAGCATTTAAAGAACTTGCAGAAGAAGCAAGGGTCATTCATTGATGTAAAACCTAATTTAATTTATTTTTCTATGAAAGAAGAAAAGTCATTCTTACTCATTTCTGGTGTGTTTTCCATGTATAAGCATAGACTCGGATAGATTCCTCCAGTGTTTAATTTTAAATCTACTATATATATTTAATAATATTTTCACTTGTTTATTTTATGTAGTGAATATTTGTATTTTTTTTTATATGCTTTCGTCAGGTAAAAATATTTTAATTTTTTGTTTATTGTTCTTGTAAAAGTTTTTCAATTAACAAAATACGAACTACACTTTTAATTTTACATATTTCTTTTTAAATATCTTGTTTTAGAAAGTCTTGAACTCTCTTGTGTGACGTGTAACTGCTGAAAAATAATTGCACCTGAGAAATAGTGCCCGAAATCGAAGTGAAAGCTTTGTACACACCCCTTCAAACGGGCATACATGTCTGAATCATGACTTTGTTCATCATAATAATTCAATATATATATATATATATATATATATATATATATATATAGTGGGAATCAACAGCTATAGCGATGGAACAATTTATTTAAAAATAATATGTTTATTATGGATGGAAGAATTTCTTTAGAAAATAATGTATATTGTTATCATATAATATTCTACATTTTTTTATATCAATGTGAGCTTATTATTTAATAGTAGAATCAATATATAAATTTAGAATGTGTAAAAAAAATAAAAAGCTAATATATTCAATTACAAAATTAGAAAATTGAAGGAATGAAGTGCTACGTGTACCAGTCAAGTGATAGAATCACTAATTAAAAAAACACGTATAATATGTAGTCATATACAAAAATTATGCGCATTTTTTGTGTTTTAATTTTTGAAAAATAGGAAAAAATATATTATGATGTTAATAAATATTCAAAGTTTATAACTATATTATTGAAAAATATATTATGTCAAAATATACAAAAAAAAAGAAAATAATCATGTTTTAAATCATTTAGAATATATTTATGGTTTACCGGAAAAAACTTTGATCCACATTAACACTAATGTTGTGTTTGTTTGAAGGGATGTTTCTTTCTGAGGAATGACAAAGATGGATTAGGAGGTGAGATGCCTGTTAATTTAAGTGATGTAAGAGGGGTTGATTTTCAATTCCACGTACATGGAGTTGATTTGAAGTAATATGTTACGTAAATATCATTTTACTCTCAAATAAAGCCTAATTTCTTAACATACATGCACGTGGTTGATAGTTTGAAGATGCAGAGAAGAAAATAATTAAATCATGCAACTTGTGGTTGATGGAAAAGGGTTCCAATGAGGTGGAACCAATCCACAACAAAGTCAAGTGAAGAGGGATCTGATCCCATGACCTTGAAACCAATCCACTCAGAGTATAGTAGAGAGACCAAATTCCCACTTCTACAAAACCGATCCATTTAAGCTTTTGATAATGGATATAATCACACTTATGCTAGAACCGATCCATACACTCCTATTTTATGGATTCGGGTTTTGGACATTGATGAAGAAAATTTTAGTAATTTTAATTATATATCTATCTATTAAAATATTTTTTTAATCTATCACGTCAATCAAATCTTTTACAAATTCTCATAAATTTTACTTTCAAATTCACTTATTGTCAACTTTAAATCCTTTAAAAAGACAACACACACTTCTCTCTTCTTCAAACCCATCCACTAAAGTAAACACACACTAAAACTAAATTGAAATAATTTATCCAAATCTCACAAATTAAAAGCGGCTTAATTCATATTATAGTTTTCGAAGATAATATCCGTACAAAAACGATATTAGATTTTGTGCGAGTATAAAAGAAACTTTATGATTATTCTAATACAGTTATTTGATAAAAATAAGTTGAGGATAAGTTACGTGGTAAGTATATATACAAATGTATGATATAGACAATTTAATCAGCAACGGAAAATCTACGAAATGTCGAATGAATACAGAAGAAGAATAACAAGTAAATCACCCAAGATACATTTTCTTTGAATTAACGATTCCCATCAACAACAAAAAACTTTACACTGACATACCTGAGATTTTTCATGCTTCTATTTACAATTAAATTTCAACAAAAACGAATAAATCAAATTTGAAAAAATTCAAACTAATTTACCTATTTGAATTATTGCCATTAAAATTAAACCGGTTTCGTGAGCAACCATGGAAATAAAAACAAATTGCTTGTGGGTGGTCTGCAATGGTAAAATCTATTGCATAGTGGATGTGGAAGCTTGAGGGAAGTTAGAAGCGCGTGGCTGAGGCTTGACGTCTCTGCTTCGCATGAAAGACAAAAATTGTTCAGGTAGTTCTTCCAAAAGAGCTTGCACAACAGATACTTGTCCACCTGTTAAAATACACATGAAAGAGACTTCATTTAAATGAAATGAGTCAAAATAAACCAGATCTAGAACGAGAGAAGTTGTAGGAGTAAACTTTTTGTTTGATATATTGTGTTTATTGTCTTCTCAAAAGGCAAATTGAGAAGCAACTGGTACTTACTCTGTACTTCCCTCATAGAGACAAATTGTACTATATCTCGTGTAGCTAAACGACCAGTGGAACTCTCTAATCGACGCCCATTATCAGCATCCAGCACCTGCAAACAAACAAGTGTATCTATTCATTTCTCTGTACCAGCAAAGCATTGCCATGCTACTGAATAATTAAAAGGGTCTAAGGAAAACACTTGGACGAGGATTAGTTTAGTAGTAAACCTCCATGCTTGTGAAGTCAGCATTTCCAACTCCAACTATGAGAATAGATAGGGGAAGATCAGATGCTTTAACGAGAGCGTTTATTGTTTCTTGAAGATCAGTGACAACTCCATCCTGTGAGAAGATGAATCACTTGATTGATTTTTCATTATCATCAAATAGAAAACAGCATCACCAATTCATTATATTATCTTATTACCGTGATGATAAGCAATACATAGTACATGGTGTGGTTGTGTGATGTGAGGGATTGCCCAGCTATTTGGGCTGCCATGTTGATAACTGGACCGAATAAAGTGGGTCCTGACAGAGTGACACTGCGCAAAGCACTGCCATAAGCATTCATTATGCCTTCAACTCCTGCAACCTAATCACAAAGGAAGGCTATGTTAAACTGATAGAACACCAACAATGCAATTGCTGTGGCAGGGACATAAAATACAGCAAATAATAACAATCTTTTTTCCTAAAAATAAAAAAAAAAAAAAAGAGAAAGGAAGAATTTCTAACCTCAGAGCCACCTGGGCTCCCGTTTAGATTAAAACAGTGAGATATGGTACCACCAGGTATCTTCCCTCCAAAACCCCAAGCAGGAAATCGCTTATCAGAATCATAAAACTGAATAACTTCTCCAACCTCCATTATAGCCTACAAACAATACTAATGTTGGTTAGGCAAAACAATGATTCAGATAATGCCGCCCTATTATTGAAGTTGTTCAATACCATAAAAAAAATACACTGTCCTGATTTTGTACATAATACATGTTAATAAGCTGTAAAACGAGGTCGATCTATTTGTACCTTTTGGTATGAATTTAACCGACCATGTGGATCAATGTAATGCAAGGAATCTGAAAGTTGAGGATTTCCATTTGAAGCTGGACAAAATTTGAAGCGCTTAATAAACTATAGAGATCAAATTCATAATCATCGTTGCTAGTAGAAGAACAATTGTCCCTTACCAGTGAAATCTACAGCAACCATGAAGTTCAGTTCAAAACCATTAGATATGTAGTCGATAAAACTTAACCGTTCCTTTTCACAATACTGATCCACAAACAGTTGACCCTTCAGAACCTAAATGGAAGAAATTGTAAAAGGTGAGATTGAGTAAAGGAGTAGTGAAAAATAAGTAATTCTTTTGTATGGATCGATTCACACCTTCTCTTTTCTGTCGCTTTTGGATGATATGACAAAATTTGCGCCCGTACGCTCTTTATATAACTTTTCAAGGTCCGCTACCGACTTCTGCATTTTGCTGATTCAATAAATTTTGACATCAATATATATTTTGCATTCATGAACTACAAAAGTAAAGGCCCCACAGAAATAAGTTAATGTAATATTTCGGTCTTTAATGGTTTTATGATAATGTAAAACCTCAAAACATTAATAGAAATATTTAAGAAAATTATGAATACTAAATTTAAAAGATAAAAAAAAAAACCAATTTATAATAGTTGCATTATTACCCAATAAGTACATGATCGCCGCTGCTATTGAAATCAAAACACTCTATCAATAATGGATTTTCCTGCACAGAAGTAAAAAAGTTTGAAAGCTGGATAAATATCTTGTTGTGTGAACAAGTAATTAGAATGTTATAATAACATAACTTCAAATGTTAAGCCCAATATGGCAGGCTTACTTTGCTTCCAAACTTGTGACCACCAAGATAAACTGGTCTCCATTTTGGATTTAAATTGTCGTTGATAACTTCAGTTTTGCATATAGGAATATAACCTCCAATTTCAACCATTCTTGATATTCTTAGAAAAGGATCCTAAAAAAAACATAAATGAGAGATTTTTCAAATGCTTGACAAACAAAACAAATAAATATGCACTCATGTAATTGGGAGCATGAATGATAAGAATGTAGATGGGATGTAGAATAAGTACACTTTTGGAAAAAACATCTTTGTTGTCTAAGCGAGAACAACGCAGGACCATCTCAACTACACTCCTCGAAGCAACAGTTTCCTCAGCATGAACCGTAATTGCTCCTAGGTTTCTTGAACCACCATTTCCGCTTTTGTTTTGGAGCCTTAATGTTAACCTCCTACTTGGTTTAGTCACAATCTGCGGCACACATAAATGTCCAAAATCTCATTTCTCAATGCGAAGTATTAACAAGTAGAACAGGAAAAATAGGAAAAGTAATTACACACATGCATAAAATTCATTTTTTTTTTGTCCCATCACCCATGTTATCACACATTTTGCTTCTTTTATCTTTTTGGTCTCTAAAATTACGAATTGTGATAATACTTTGTGATAGGATTTATTTTACTCTCTCAATTTTCCTTTTTATAAAATACCATTTCAATTATCCTTTTTATAAAAGACTATGTTAAGGAAGACTAGGAAGATTTGATGTAAAAGAATTGTGAATAAATTTATATAAAAAGATTGGCTCTTCAAAGAAACATTAAGAAAAATGAGATCAATGTAAATAAATTTATATAAAAATTAAGATAATATCTTTCATCTAGAATCTTAAATAATATATTTATGAATCTTTTTTTCTTATTTATGTTTTCCTTTTTATGACAGATGAGATTTTTAGAATTTTTAGCTTAAATTCCTAAGCTGTTTCATGAAAACTTTCTATGAATAATCACTAGTACAGGGAACGCAAACGACAGCGGTTATTTTGCACTTTTGGCTTCGGGTTCGCACCCGAGGCATATACTGCCGAGGTAAAAAGACTCTCGTTTATGCCTCGGTTATTAACCCGAGGCAGAAAAAGTA
>Ga0214542_1000574_pt1 | contig 67909 bp, 27 predicted proteins | sample CNSS1metaG_FD_160096 | JGI IMG/M metagenome (GOLD analysis project Ga0214542, IMG submission 160096) | Root nodule microbial communities from cowpea collected in UCLA plant growth center, Los Angeles, California, USA - CNSS1 | ecosystem: Host-associated > Plants > Roots > Nodule | place: USA...
TATATGTATCCGGATAATTGAGTCATAGTGTCTTGCTTGTCTGCCATAACATGATTTATGTGTCTCTGTGCTGTATGCCTGTGGATGTTTATGCACTTATTCTTTTACACTATGCTAAGTTTCATGTCACACTAGCTTACCCTTGCATTTTGTGTGTGTTCCTGTTATGTTTTCTCTTTTGCGATGATCACCTTTTGGTGGGAGCAGATGAGAGGGAGGTTCGAGATGGATCCGGGAGACGCAACAGTGCAGCTTAGATCTTCTTGTCTGGATGTCTTAAGAGTAGTTTCATGGCCCTGAGGCCTTTTGTATCAGTTGCCTTGGTGGCAACCCTTTTGCAAAACTGTTGCACCCTTTTTAATTTCCTTTTGCTTAGGACAATATAGTATGCCTAAGTTTCCTTTTAAGTATTTCTGGATGACTGTAATAGTTATCTTCCATACGTTTTATGTTCATCTGAGTGCTTCTCGTTATTATAACTGTGTGATATTTTATTTAGTAATATAACCTTATTAAAATGGATGTCACATCCTTCATCTTTCTTATTAACTATGCAATGATTAATTTTTTAACTCTGCATAATTCATGACTTATTCTTTTTTTTTATCTATTCCTTTTTGTGTCCAGCTGAGAATGCATGTTTTTAATTTTCTTTGAGCTTATAAATTGTTTAAAGTGTTTAAAACTAGAAAAGAAAATTTAAGGCTGAATTTATTTAAATTTTTAAAGATTAAAAATCACATAAAATATTAAATGAAAATGAAAATTAACATATTTTATACTATTAAATAAAGTCATTGAAATTATAATGGTGATAAAGAGTAAAGAAAAGAAATCTAAAAATACTTTTTTTACAAAAATAAAAATATATATTTATATTTCACAATTTTATTTTATAATTGATTGATATACTGTTGTATGATATTTTTATTTAATAGTTTATATAATTTTTAACCTTTTACGATTTTAAACCATCTCTTCTCTTATAATTTTTGTTGGAATTTTGTATATAAATCTTTGACACAGTCCAAAATCAATGGAGAAAGAATCCAAATTATATTATTTTAGAATTACTATTGACGATTAAGAGCCACTAAGAATTTTATAATCAATTATTAATTATTAATTATCCAACACAATTATAACGATTGAAAGCATAAATTTCACGTGGAAATGAAGGTGGGTGGTGGAATAACATTCCCCATGAAACTACTTTTTTGCAAAAGAAGAAAATGAATAAAAAGAAGAACCATTCATATTTCATCACTCACTTCACTTCACTTAACTTCTTCACTCTCTCTTCTCTAAAAAATAAGGATAATAAGGAATATGATGTCGTCTTTGATGAACCCTTCCTTCTCCACTCTCCCAAATCATTCGATTTCAATCCCTAATAATAAAAACCGTTTCGCCACCACGCTAGTGTCATGCACCTCCCCTACATTCAATCCCTCTTCCTCCGACGACCTCAACAACACCAACAACCACTCCCCTCCGCCGCCAAACATCAAGCACGAGGCGCGCCGCCACCGCGACGCGCACAACTTTACGGCGAAGTATGTTCCCTTCAACGCGGGCTTTGATTCGACGGAGTCGTACTCGCTCGATGAAATCGTGTACCGCAGCCGCTCCGGGGGGCTCCTGGACGTGGAGCACGACATGGAGGCGCTGAAGAGATTCGACGGCGCTTACTGGCGGACGCTATTCGACTCGCGCGTGGGGAGGACGACGTGGCCGTACGGGTCCGGTGTGTGGAGCAAGAAGGAGTGGGTTCTACCGGAAATCGACCCCGACGACATCGTGAGCGCCTTCGAAGGCAACTCTAACCTCTTCTGGGCGGAAAGGTTCGGGAAAGAAAAGTGCGTCGGAATGAACGATTTGTGGGTGAAGCACTGCGGAATCAGCCACACCGGAAGCTTCAAGGATCTCGGCATGACGGTGCTCGTCAGCCAGGTCAACCGTCTACGCAAGATGAACAGACCGGTGGTCGGCGTGGGCTGCGCCTCCACCGGCGACACCTCGGCCGCGCTCTCGGCGTACTGCGCGATGGCGGGAATCCCCTCCATCGTGTTCCTCCCGGCGAACAAAATCTCGACCGCGCAGCTAATCCAGCCGGTGTCCAACGGCGCTCTGGTGCTGAGCATTGACACCGATTTCGACGGGTGCATGAAGCTGATTCGTGAGATAACCGCGGAGTTGCCGATTTATTTGGCGAATTCGCTGAACAGTCTGCGGCTGGAGGGGCAGAAAACTGCGGCGATTGAGATTCTGCAGCAGTTCAACTGGGAGGTTCCGGATTGGGTGGTTGTTCCCGGGGGCAATCTGGGAAACATTTATGCGTTCTACAAGGGATTCAAGATGTGCAAGGATTTGGGGCTTGTGGAGAAGATTCCGAGGCTTGTGTGTGCTCAGGCTGCGAATGCGAACCCTTTGTATTTGTACTACAAGAATGGGTGGAAAGACTACAAGGCTGTGAAGGCCAAAACTACTTTTGCTTCTGCGATTCAGATTGGTGACCCTGTTTCTATCGACAGGGCGGTCCATGCTCTGAGGAACTCGGAGGGGATTGTGGAGGAGGCGACGGAGGAGGAGCTCATGGATTCCGCGCAGCAGGCTGATACCACTGGCATGTTTACATGTCCGCACACTGGGGTGGCTCTCAGGGCTCTCATCAAGCTCAGGAATAAAGGGGTTATTGGAGCCCGGGAGAGGGTTGTGGTGGTAAGCACTGCGCATGGCTTGAAGTTTGTGCAGAGTAAGATTGATTATCACTCTGGGGCCATTCCTGGAATGGGGCGTTTTGCCAACCCTCCCGTTTCCGTTAAGGCCGATTTTGGCTCTGTCATGGATAAGCTCAAGGACTTCTTGCGTGATAAATCCCCCATCTCTTCACCCACCCAAGTAAGTTAAGCTTTCTTGCGACTTTCTCTGCTTAAGCTCTTTTAACATCTTTCTTTTCTTCACTTTTGATCGTTTTTGATAGCAGCTTAGTTAGAGTTGTAAATTTTGTACCATCATATGAATATCAATGGATAGTTTCTACTTTATTTTTTTTTCTTGTCTTTTGTATTTTGCCAGTAACAATATCCCGCTGAAAAGCCTAATTCCTTTCCCTCTTTAGTCCACACACGCCTCATCCCACGGCAATACTAATATTGGTATCTTATCATTTGCAAAAGAAAAAAAAAAAAAACTTAATTATTTTACCGTCAAACACGATTACGTCCTTAATAATACATTTGACTAAAAAACGAAAATGAGAGGTCGCGGAAGATTTCATGTTTGGGCTTTTTCTGGCTACCAACTAATCATTTAAATTTTTACGTTTGAATTTAGACTAGTTTTCAAAAGTTATTTTTATAAAAAATGGTGATTATCCGTGACCAAATTGTATGATTACGCAAACAACGTACAACTTCTCTTCGTGTCTACCAGGTGGAGATTTGAACCCATACGGCTTTATAACCACTACCAAACCAAATAAGCATTGCTCCTCCAACATACTTGTACCAATGAATAAGTAACATTTAAATAATCTGCTCCTGGCTCACAATTTTGCGGTCACTGAGCGTATAAATTGGTCAAAAAAGAGAAGGAAAACCACGTAACTTGTTAGAATGAATTTCTTTAACTTTCCCACTTCCGATCCCTGAATTCAGACAAAATATACGGTGTAACGTTAATGCATAATCTTCCAAGTCAATCTTATAGATGCAAGTTTTGGTTTCGTCTAGAAAAAAATGAATTTTATTTTATTGTCACGAGAAATTAATCTTTAACTTCAAAAACAACCTAATATCCTTTTTTCGTCTAGGAATATAGTTTAACTACAATAAAAAGTAATATCTTGGACCACATGTATTTTTGCTTGTTATCCAAAGCAATAAAAATTAAGACGGGAAACAAAAAGATGAATAAAGGATAGAGCATGTAGAACCATGCATTTCCTTGAATTGAAAATGAAGTTGTCGAGAAAGCAATAACGAGATGATAAGCTTCCAGAAAGAGTACAAATAGAGGGCGAATGTCAAAATCAGGAATAATCATAGAGTGATATGCTCTTGTCATCAGAGACACTAGCAAGACGACCACCTCGCGCATCAGTCCCTCCAGGTGGTCTAAAAGCCACACCCCATACCTGGTCTGTATGGTTGCTCATTGTCTGGACCGATGCCCTCATGCTAAGATCCCACAGCCTTACAGATCTATCACTTGAACCTGAGGCAATGGCCGCCCCATCTGGGCTCACATCCACACACAATACCCAACTAGCGTGACCTGACATCGTCCCAACTAAAGCTTTCCCCTCAGCATCATACATGTGAATGTTACCGTCGTCCGAAGCTGTAAACAATACCCTTGGATCATAAGGAGAATATACAAGAGACCGCACAGCCATGAAGTGACCTTCAAGGTGATGTAAAAATTTGGCACGTGGAACATCAAAAACAGAAATGGTGCCATCCATTGAACCACAGGCAAGTCGTTTCCCATCAGGACTCCATGCAACTGAGAGCACAAATTTCTTGCTCCCACTCTTGTCTGTGGGCTTCGGTCCTTCTGGACGGGGAATTGATAAGGTGGCAACAAGTTCCCATGTTGAAGTGTCCCAAAGCTTCACTGATGCACTACCCCCACCAGCAACTGCTAGAATGGAACCCTGAACATACCAAACTATGGATCATTAAATAACTATTCTTTCGTAAAAGGATAAATTTTAAGACTTGGGATGACATGCCCATTTTTGTTAGTAACATATCACTAGGCAATGGATGATTTCTGCTTTATTGCAGATTCCAAATTCATGGTGGAATGATTACAATTTTCATGGAAGGGGAAAGGTACACACCACAGTGAATCAACAGAACAAGGCACAGATAATCTTAGTAGCTTGAAGCGTATAAATTGGGGAGTTGAACAAGTTCCTTCATGCAATACTGACTATTTGGGGATTGAGATTTCATGCTCATAATATACACTCTTCAAGAATGTTGACCAAAAACTGATCCTGGAGTTTTTCACCTCATTTTAACTTTAACAGCTAACAAATGACCTCAGGCATACGGTATCCTTCGAAAAAACATTTACCGTGACTGCAGAATCAAACATATGCAAACTCCAAAATAGTGAACATCCTCCATATGACAAGAAAAAAAAAAAAAACTTTGTAACATTGAACATGGTAGTAGTCTTAAACAAAAAAAAAAGGCAAGAGAGCTGAAGATAAAATTATATATTACTACAGACAACTGCAGTTGGTACAATTATAAGTTAACAAATAAAATCATGTCAAGTAGAAATTAAGTATGCAAAAATAGCCAATGCACCAGTGCCAACTAAAATAATACAAGAGGCCATTTCTACACGTCTGGAACAATCGGGAAACCTAGCTATCATGGTAGTTGAATCCAGATACAAATGATGTATCGGAGAGGCTACCTTTTTTAATTAGAACCCGTTTTGTATAGTGAATTACAAAACTCGTGAACATTAAAAAAAATAACATACACTTGACTATAACACATACACATGCAAATATGAAATTAATAACAGCACACAATGAAAAATAATGGCTGTACGTGCATTTATACTCCCAATTTGAACAACACAACCTCCACAAAAACTGTTCCAGCTATTCCTACCACAAGGGTAGAGAATTTTAACGTATTATACTATATGAATCGTGTATCATATGATACTGATGGCAGGTATGACAAGAAAGGGAGAAAAGACAACAGAGCCAAAAACCCATTTTGAAATAAAACCAATATAACATGTAGAGTTTTCTATTATTAATGTACCAAGAAAAATTAATGAAACATGCATTCACACAAGGGAAGTTTGTATCTGTTTTGGGCTCATTCCCACAAAATATATTAAAAAGTGGCAGGGTAGGATGGAAACCTTCTCTCCAAAAAACTGTCGTTTTCAGTATACATCTCTTTGAACTAGATAGCTCTTATGCAAGACAAATTAACATAACAAAAGCAATTTCCACTTGTTTTAGATTTCGCACTAAATAGCTCTTGTGCAAGAAACACTAATAAACACGGGCAGTTTCTACTTGTTTTAGACCATAAGTCCATTCCAACAATATTTTAAAAGGTAGCTGACAAGGAGATAAAACCCTGCAGAAAACTAGATTCATTTGCATAACAAAATCTGGATTAAGAAACAGTCCACCACTTTTTATCATAAGTTTCAACAATCATCAGTAACAAACATGTATAAGTCTAACATCTAGAATGTAAATAATAATTCGAGCCCTGATACTAACATACAGATTTTTCTTACTTAGGGTTCACGAAGCACGTGCAATCAGAATTAAACCAATGATTAATCACAAATGTTCCCAGTTCTCCAATAAACTTTAACCTCAGAACTAATTAAGAGTTTCATAAAAGACAAGACAGCATAACCTTTTTCACACACAATAACTTCCCTTTTCGGTTGATGAATTTTCAGTTATCCAGTGTATTAGGTTAAGGGAAACGAAAAAGCCACGAGCTAGTTTGAGACAATTGCATAGGGTAAAGAGAGTTAAAAAGGCTATACCTTAGGATCGAAGCGCATTTGCCAGACTTCGGAGGGAGGGGCCTCGAGAGTGGCGACGGTGGCATTGGAATCGACATCGAAGACTCGGACGAAGCTGTCGAGGGAAGATGAGGCGGCGAGGGAGCCTAGAGGGTGGGCAGCGACGGAGGCGACGCCAAGGCAGTGGCCGGTGTTGGTGCGGTCAAGAAGGAGGTCGTCGGAGCGCCAGAGCCGGACGGTCTCGTCGAGGGAACCGGTTAGGAGGAGCGGTGGGCGGTTGGCGGTTGCGGGTACCCATGTGACCGCCCACACGGAATCATCGTGCGCGTTCTCCACCGATTTGATTCCACCCAGCTTCATCCTTATTTTCTTCGAAACTCAATTCAACTAAATTCTACTCTCTACTCTGTTACTCTCTGTTAAGCCTGTGCTTTGCTCTTTTCTCACTTCACTTCTGCTATGGACTTTTCTTCAACTCTGGTTGACTCTCGTGGGCCTTCGCTCGTAGGTCCTAGGCCCAATTTCATTACTTCATTGGTTACTGCTTAATAGGACTAACATACATTGGTACAACACTTTTTATTCGATAAATTAAAATAAGAATTAAATATTTTTTTTCTCTCGATTTTAAGTAAAAATTTAAATTATTATCTCTTTATAACTTTTGTCTAATTTAGTTCTCAATTTTAGAAATTTAGAAATGTATAAATTTAGTCCTTATAATCAAACTTTGTTAAGTTTAATTAACGTTTCTAACACGTTTCTTAATTAACATTAAAATGAAAACTATATCAAATGGTATAAATAACTTAATGAGATGCGTTTAAAACATTAAATAAAATTAAACAAAATTTAATTAAAAAAACTAAATTTACACATTTCTGAAGTTGGAGACTAAATTAAAATAAAGTTTCAAAAGTAAACTAATTCTAATTTTGAATGAAAATTACTTGATGAAAAATATATTTAACCCTTAAAATAATTCATTTTAGAAATAAAATTGAACAAAATGAATTATTTTAAATAAATTTAACTTAAACACAAAAAAAAAAAAGTTGGAGAAATAGTGTCCATACATTGTTTTCACAGTTATTAATATTATCTTAGCCATTTATTTTCTCATTTACTAAATAACAATAAATTTTGTTTTCGGACAAAAATATTATACCCTAGTTGGGTTTTGGTCTGGTTACATTTAGTATTCATATGTATTTAATATTCATATAGAACAAATTCGTATCACTAGACATGTACGTATAAAATTTACTAACGGATAGAAAATGCATATTGAAAATGCATATCTGTAAATAACATATACGAATATTTTCTATATCTACTTGTTAATAAAATGGGTACGGATATTATAATATTTGTACCTGTAGATACCCGTACTCGTTATACTTTAATTTAAATTTAAAAAAGTTATTAAAACATTAACACATTAATTTTGAATGAGTTATTTATTTGTAAATTGTCATTCAACATTATTTAGATGGGTCTTTTGTACTTTGATTGAAATTTTAAATGCTATGTATTGTATTTTTATTTGAATTTATGGTTAAAATTTGTTATTAAATATTAAAAAAAATTATAAATACCCGCAGGTACCCGTATATATTAAAAAAATATGTAGATACTTGTGTATTTATGAATATGGATACGAAATAGATATTTATTTAATTAACATATATATTACGGAAGAGCTACTACTCATATCCTATCGTCCGATTGACATCTATAATTCATATTCACAATTGTCCGATTATATGTTATTGGCTTTAGAATATATAAGTTTACTTGTTTGCTAGATAATAGTTGACAATTAAGGTTAATTGTTTAGTTTTATCGGAATGGCTAAGCTATATTTTAAATTTAATTATTAATTCGTAATTCATTTTACCTTCTATATTTATTTTTGGTTAATTCAATTTTAATACTTGTTACAGGAAACATATATGCTAAATTGGATTTACCGTTAGAAAATGATTGCGTTTCAGTCCACAAAATAAGGTTTAATCAAAAAGTTGGCTTTTATATATATTTTTTAACTCAGTTGAATCCCTATATGTTTATTATACGACAAATATGATATATTTTTTTGTTAAACAAATCAAAATGTTACGACTCGGTTTATGTGTTTATTTTTAATGACGCAGTAAACAAAAATAATGTATTTGAAATTCTATCATCAGATAATAAGTTTCTGAGGAAAAAAAAAGATTTAGACTTTACATCAGATAATGTATTATCTTTAAATGATGTTAATACTATCAGAATCTTTATATCATTCATATAAATTAAATAAAAAATCTGATTTAGAAAAAAATATAAAACATGGATCAAAACTGTAAAATAAATTTTTAGTGGATAAGATCACAACAAAACTGAAATAGATCGGGAAAAGCAGTGATAAGGTTCATTAATCATCCGATGCAAAGTACTTATCAATGTTGCAATAAAATCATTGTTTAATCCGACGTTCCAAACTGGTCGTACTTTAATCTTATGATATGAAGAAGCTCACTAACACCCCCACGTAACAAAATAGTTCTTAATATCTACACCACAATCCACTACGGACAACAAACATAATTGCAACAAACCTTATAATATCATCTTCTACCAATGCATAATACAACACTTTTAGCAATAAAGTCAAGAAGGAAAAAGTTCTTAATGGAAAGACATCTAGACATGGAACAATTTAAAGAACTCAAAACATAAATAAAGGTACACAAAACGAGGTTATAAGGAAGATCCCAAAATTAAACCGACACAACCAAACTAAAAAAGAAGAAAAAATACGAATGTTTGATGTTCAACTTATGTGGAAGGAACGCTCATCTAATTCAAAAACAAGGAATCTCACAAGTGTCCTAGTTCAGCTTATGATGGTTCAAAGAAGATCAGAGAGTTGAAATGGTTTTGGATAAATGAAAAAAAGAGTATAAAACTAAGTGAAAATGTGGAAGAATATTCTAAATAAAGTGAAAACAAGTGGACTGATTAAAGCCTTTTACCAACTGTACCCAAAACTTTAAAACAACAAAAATGAAGTTTAAACCTTTTTTTTTCTAACCCAACAATTTCTTAATTAAATTGACTTCTTTATCATTTCAATATTTTATATAAAATTTACTAACAATATGTTGATTTTAATATCAGTAAATTATTTCAATTCATATAAATATATTCATTAAAATTTTATCATTAAATAATTTAGCTAATAAACGTTATTTTATAATTACTATTTTAATTACTAACAATATTTATTTATATTAATTTTTTTCTTATTTAGTACATTTTAAATCCAATTCATTATTAAACAACCAAGAAACATTTGAATACGAATTTTAATTTCAAACCACTATTTAAATTTTTAAGGTTTTTCTACTTTCTATTTCATTTATTTAGAAGTAAAATATTAATTTTAAATATATTCGATGAATAAACATATATATATATATATATATATATATATATATATATTATCTATTTTATTAAATTGTAATATCAATTACTGATAACAATATCAAAATTAAACAAATCCAAGTAATACTTATTTATATTAAAATGTTTTTATTTTACTATTTAAATTACTTTTTATTTAATTCCTTATTTAAAAAAATAATAAAACTAAATATAAGTATAAATGTTATTATATTTTTTGTATTTATTCTTTTTAAACTCTTATTTTTTTTTCAAATAAAAGAAAATTAAATATGTTAATTTTCGTAAAAAAAAATTCCGATTGATCATTCAATGTGATTGTGACAAGTTTGGTAAATAAAGTTGGCATGAATTTGTTTTGATTTTTCTTTAAAGACTTAATTGAAAAAAAAACACTATGAATAAGAGATAAGCATGGTTAAGATTTATTTTTTCAAAGTTCACATTTTTATTTTTTTCATTTTCTAATCTTTAAGGTAGTGAATAAAATAATAAACATAAATTATTTGGAGGTAGGTCACACAAATGGGTATGCTGGAGCGCAACGGAAAACCCTAACCTGTTGTTCTTAAACCCCAAAAGTTGCAAAACAGAACCAACATCCTCACTTGGTGTACCAACGCAAAGCAACATTCAAGTTAGGTCACAAACATGGTTTGGTTTCAATGCGAAGATTGTGGAGACAACCTCAAAAAACCCAAGTTGTCTAGTCACTTTCGGACTTGCTCCGCTTACAAAGTTCTCATTCAATCCCATTTTTCATCAATTCCTCTCACAATATATTGCGATTGGTAAAGCTTACTTTTTTTTTTCTCTGTGCAGTTGTCGTGCATTGACTGTGGGGAAATATTTGGGCGTGACACCGTTCAGGATCACACACAGTGCATTACAGAAGCGGTGAGTCTCTCATTTATTTTCACTTCCTTATTAATGGATCGTCCCCCGTCTCGTTTTTGTTCGATTGTGATCTGTGAATGATGCATGCGAGTCAGTGCGTACTTTTTTTTTTCTCGTTTAACTTCACCTCTTCAGTGCTGGGGATTTTTGGTTGATTTGATCTCGCTAGAGGAGTTCCTCTCACTGATGATTTTCAATATTTCTCTCTATTGTTGTTGTCTTGGAATTCAGAATTTTAATCTGAAGTGGGGGGACACGTTTTAGAGGATAGTGTGCATTTATGCACTTTTCTTACTTTAGAGGAGTCAAATTTGTATTTATGTTGTTTGGATTTTTTGGTAGCATATGGATTTTGATCAATTCTGTGAAAATGTATGTCTTATTTTCTCTACACCTTCTACTTTTACTTTGATTTTCAGGAAAAGTATGGTCCAAAAGGCCAAGGCAAAACTTTGAGTGCTGCAACTGCCACGCCTAACAAGGATAACAAACAGAGGCCTGAAGTTGATACTAATGTGGGTTTATCTGAGCAGCCTCCTTGGTTCTGTAGGTATGTAATCTAATGGGTTCCCAGTATCATGGTAGTAGCCAGTGTGTTTACATTGCAGAGTCAATGCCAATCAAGATGCTGCATTGTATGTTTTAAGAAGTTTTGAGATTTAGACTTCTATGTTCTTACTCTATGCATTTGAGTTTCTGTACCATGTCTTACGGGTTTCCTGGATCATAGAGGTTGTAGTTTATCTTTTGTGATCTTTTGTGATCTTTATGTAGAGTAAATAATGTGTGTAAAAGGGAACTGAGTTGAATGTGGATTACATGCCTTTTTTCTCAGAAGTATGCATAACTCAATTAAAAGAAAAATTCATATATGATCTAAAAAGCGTAATACCTCCATATCCTACTTACAAGATATTGCAGATATACTGTGTGGGTACGGGCAGGATTGAGTTTTGAAATACTTGCAGACAATTCTGCGGGTAATTATCCATATCATATCTGAACACAGACCTATTTGGTGAGTAAATATCATATCTATTGTGGGTAATATTTGTGGATACCCATTGTGTCTGGAGTCCCATTGCCATCCTTATGCAAGAGGGAGAGGTTTTGTGTATAAGTTTAATATAGGATGGTATCCTATCTAATAGGATATATTCAGCTAGCTAATGATATTAGTGTTGATTGACTTCTAGCCTGCAAGGCAAGTCTTTGTTGGTGTAAATCTTGTGAAAATGTATGCTAGTAAAACTCAGAACATCTTTTTGGTCTTTTTAGTTGGTGTTTCCTACTTCATGTGACTATGATGCACTGCCTGCGCAGTGTTCACTCCCCCATCCCTTCTGTTAAACGTGTATGTTAGAATCCTATAGACATAGTAATTGATGATATTAGGATCAATTATATTGATTATATATTTATGTTATTAGCTTAAATAAGGGTAATTGAATATTTGGTAACTATGTTCTGTCCTCTATAGACTAGCTTTGCTGTGGTCTAAGTAAACACTGAATTCATCATATGCTTCCTTCGTTTGTCACTTCTCAACAATGTAGATTGTGAACTTAATAAAAGTAGAGTCAAGTGCCAAAAGTGGCTAATTATCTGAGGTTCTGAGACACTCTTTGAAAAAGTGTTATAGTAATGAATTGTGTCTCATATATATGCTCTACTAATTTGTGACTTTGCAGTCTTTGCAATACAACAACTACAAGTAAGCAAACACTTCTTCTCCATGCTGACGGAAAGAAGCACAGGGCAAAGGCGAGAGCATTCCATGCTTCAAAGCAGCAACCAGTCCAGGCAGATAAATCTGTTACCGATGATGCTAAGACTGTTGTGGAGACAGGTCCTAATGACAAGGTGAGAGATGAGAGTAATGTAGAGGTGCCAAAATTGAAGGAGTCTTCTACACAAAATGACTCAAAACCAGGGAATGAAACTTCAGCAAAGAAAAAGAGGAAACTTGAAGCATTGGGGGATGGGAAATCTGTTGACCTTGTTAAAAAAAGCAGGAATGGCACTTCGGTTGACATGGGAAATGGAGAAGTAATTCAGGGTGAAAAAACAACAGGAGAGGGGAATTTGAAGAAAGAAGGGATGCTAGAACCTCACAGTACAAGTACTGTTGAAAATAAAATAAAATGGAGGAAACTTCTCAGATCAGCCTTCAAATCTGTACGTGTTTTGAATCTCAGACTGGCATCCTTTCTTGTTTTCGTGCTTGATTTAGGACGGATTTATTTAGACGCGCTGTGGCATTTGCCATCTACAGCGATCTTGCTCAAAATTTGTATTTTTGGATATTGGTCTATACGTCTGATTTCATTAGTGCACTTATATGTGGTTGGTTATTTTTATGTTTGTTACAGCATCCTGATGGAATTTTGAAGATGAAGAAACTTAGAAAAGTTGTCCTCAAAGCACTGCAGAAATCTGGCATTGCAATGGATGAAGCTGAATTGAGCAAGGCGCTTGAGCAGAAGGTAAGCCCATATAATTGATTGTATTTTTTTTTTTAACTAATCCTTTGAAAACAATAAATATTGGTTTTCTTATGGAAAAATTGTGTGGACAGATCAATGCCAGCTGCAGATATGCAGTCGAGAACAAGTACGTGCGATTGGTGCCTAAAGACTGACCAACCCAGTTAGGGTTCTTATGACGGGGAGTCCTGCAATTTTTCCTAATTGTTTTGCTGCTTGGTAGCATGAAAAGAAATTTTGGGAACGAATACATTGTTGTTGCTTTATGCAAATTTTAAATTATTATTTTGTCTAAAATCCAAAAGAAGGGCTGAGATTGTTTTGGTTTTTTGAATTACAAGCAATTAATTGTGGGATCTGGAGAACGTAGTCTTATATATTCTCCTGTAAGAACTCTTCTAAGACGGGTTTAATAGTCAAGTCTTACTTTTCATTATGTACTCTTTAATTGAAGGGAGCGAGTTTCATTTAAATCAGGTGTGTTTATACTTGTAGATTGCGAATATCCAGTACCTAGATCTTGCTTGACTTGCGAATTAGATTTACGCTATAGCTTACATATATTTTTGCGATTTTTAATTTTTATAATGTATACATGTTTTTCATAATTATAAGAACAAATACGCATATCATTCTTGAAAATAAGAAAGCAACAGTTGTCGTTAAGAGGTAGTAAATGTATTTAGTATTGTTCTTTTCTATTAAGATTCTGTTTGAGGTGAAAATAAGTCGTAGTTTAGTTTTTACGAGTGGCAACTTCACCTTCCCACTGAATGAAATGGCATGCAGATTTCCTGTTAGTGGTTTCGAGGCTAGCTAAAACTCTTTATTGTCAAAATTGCATTTGATCTTCTTAGCTGGAAATTCTGGGTTTTATTTACCTAATATACAGTCACTTATTTAAACCTATTTAATATCTATAAAAATGAATACAAAATTTTATACATGAGAAGTTATATACAATTTTTAAACGGGAGGATGTATTTCCTTGTTTTTTTTTTTTTTTGCGTAATTAAAATTTTTTTTTAATTCTTTTGAGATGCTGAGCAAAGAAAATATTTATTTCGTTAAAAGAAGTTTTAGACCAAAAAGTTTCCATTTTTTACTATTCAACATGACAGTAAACCCTAAAAAATTATTAGCAGTGTGGGTCAGTGATCTTAAGTTAGTTCTATAGCTGTGTGGTGGTAGCCTTGCACTTCTCAGCATTTCAGCACTCCAAGGGTTAACAAATAAAATAAAATAAAATAGTGATTTTGGGAGATTCACAAACACTCGTCAAAATATTTCTTTTTGAGTATAAATCAGTTAGGAAAATAATGAAATAAGGGATATGACAAAACATCTTTTCTCAACTTATGGTATAGCCCACAGATTTCTTTCTGTGAATTACTTCACAAACAATATGCAGGCTTTTTTTTTTTCCATCTATTTGAAGTTCTTATATACATCATATGTCCAATTGTTTCTAATATCACGCCAGAATTGCTTCCAAATGCTTTTGCTTCTCTATTTCTCACCTTTGCTCATGAATTATAAATACAGGAACCGCAATTTAAACACAAGAATTACTCCAAAAATTATCAGCAACACTACAGAGCACACCAATGCCTGCAAATTGATCGCCACTTCAATTAGACAACACAGTCAAGCATAGTAATGAACAAATAATACATATCAGCAATGCAGAAAACGAACTTACAAGGCAAGAACAACTACAATCACATTGAAGAGCAATCCTCAATTTTTAGCTCATTATGCATGATCAAGTTGTAGTTTGATTGGTTTACATTTTTCTATTACGACGGTATCTATCACAAGTTAAAATTATTGGTTGTGGCATGTATTGCAAAAATATTCAATGAAATGAAATATTGAGCTGTTACTAGATGCCAGTACATTAAAAGACATCTTCAAACTATGGAATGAACTTAAACCATGTTACTCGGTTAGTTCATTTCTATAATTCAATTTCAAGAAAAGTGTTTGATCCAAGTAAGCTGGTGTTTCTATAGGTTTCTTGTTTGTTTTAGCTTGCTCCAATGCTATGTGACAGAAGACTTCATTCCAGTGCACAACATTGTTGTTAAGACATGCATGAACAAACAGATAAATGGACAGAAAAAGTAGAAAGGGAGAGAGATTACAGCAATTGCAGAGGCTCCCAGCCCTGCTCGTTCCCTAGGATCCTTCTTATAGTGATTTCCAAAATAGAGAAATGTAGCATAGAACCACATGGGAGGACACAGAAATCCAAAAAGAAATCTGCCATTTAACAAACAAAGCCATGAGACAAGTTGAGGAGATTGGGAAACACAGTTGATTAAAATTACTTACGAGAACCATCCGACTCCACATCCATAAAATGGAAGGGGCTTATCATAAATTCCAGTTTGGAAGTCCTCTGGGTCTCTAATTAAGGCATACTTTCCTTTTCCACGGCCACCTACATCTGTTGCTTGTCCTGCCATGGCCGTAAAATTTGTTAACATTTCAGGTGGAAAAAATTGCGTATGAGATCAAGAGCAACTGTGACAAAGAAACTTTGATTTGTGCAGTTTGTTGTCTTTATTAAGTTAATACAGAACATTAACACTGGACTTGTCATCCCCAACCCTGTTCTTGACCTTCTTTCTTAAAGAACATTAGCCGCTTGGCCAAAATTTATACATAGTTCTCTAAACTCTAGTAAAGAGACAAAACTGGGCCTTGAGGTTGAACTCTAGGACAAAGGGTAAGGCTCCGAAGGAAATTATTAATAATTCTATATAGATCTAATGGAAATAAAAATCAAGAGTCACTGAAAACAAGATGCAGAAAAAAAAGGACAGTTGGATTCATCGTTTATGCAAAGAGGAGCTCATTTTGCAAGGGAAAAGGTAGAAAAAAAACCCAAAAAAAAATCCTCCAAATTGGTTACAATTATAACAATAGATGTGCCAGAGTAAGATATGTTACTCAGCAAATATACCCCTAGCCGCATCCCATCCCAATTAAAAAATAAATGGAGAATGATACAAGGCACTGGTGCTATCATCATGTATTAATCCATGTGTTCTAGCAGATCCTATTTGATAACTAGTTTTTATAACATAAAATCATGAAAAATTATAATAGCATAATTGGAAACAAGTAGAAGAATTAAATGCTTTTTGCATTCCAACGAATAGACAACATTAACACTTTTACCTCTAGAATAGTTCCGAGCAGATGGCCTTAAAAGATCATGGTGCTTATCAGAGACTGATCTCACTAACTCCACATTGGTTCGCAAATCAACAGTCTCTTCCACCTTAGCATCTGCAACAACAAAGGAAATCTCATTTCATTGAAAGCAAGTGTATTGACTCTTCTTCAGTTTCAAATCACCCTATCTACAAACATATTAACATGCAAAGTGGAGATGGCAAAGTTTGTTCCTATGGAAAACCATGTTTTCCTTGATAATTTGATTTATGTTTAAACGAGATATTGATCCCTATAATTTTCATTCATTTAGTTCTTAGTCCTTGTATATATTTATATATTCTTTATGGGGATATGGTCATTATATTCAAACCACAAAGGTTTAGGCAACTCAGGGACTGATACCATAATTAGGGTTCTAAATAGCGCTATAGCAGTATGGAGTCCTGTTACAGGGCTGTTGTTGTAGTAGAACAATTTAGTGCAGCAAATGTGAAATTTATAGATGTAATAATAATGATGAAGACTTGGATTAGAAGATGATGATTATTATTTTCCTATCTAAGAAACTTGTCATTTTCCATTTTGATGGTATTTACTTGCATATTTTTTTAAGATATCTGTGACTTCTTATTGTTAATTATGAATGTCATTAACTTTCAGTCATTTTTTTCGTCTTTTAAGAATTCATACGTATATAATATACATTATGTATAAACTATAAAAAACTTCAAAACAGTGATTATTATAGCCTTTATGGAGCTGACCACTGCACGCCACTATCTAGGATTCAAAACATTGACCTTAATAACTTAAAACAATAAGGATCAATGTCACTGAAAATAGGGATGGACACCTTAATGAATAGATAATTACTGGGTCTAAAATCCATGAGTTTAAAATATAGGGACCAAGATGTTGATGGAAATAACTAAAAACCCAAATAAGTGAACTCATAGGAGCTAGAAGCTAAAAGGAAGACTGTTAGGACTAAAACCCAAATTGATGAAAACCGAGTGACTACGATCTACCTCAAACATCTATTTCTGTTGGTACATTGCATGCATGTATATTACAGTCCGATGACAGAAATGCACGTTGCCTTTCCATTGAATTATTAGATGGAAGTTCATTCTCATAAAAGGACATAAGAAACAAAATATATAACATAATGAAACTCTACCATGTTTTTGGTAGTTTTTTCATAGCTAGTGAAATGTCAAATATAATAATAATGTAATTCTAACTGTGACATTTAGAATCTAAAAATCTAATAGTTCAATTATCAAAACAATGATAAACTATGTGATAAGGCTGGAAATCAAGCTGAGAAGATGTTCAAAATTCAAATCCTGCCAGTCACACTAGAGCTAACACAAGTATTGTTCAGTAAAAATTGTTTGCACAAGTTCCGTAGCAATGTATGTGATAACAAGGATCAGTATTTTAGTCAGAATAGACATGTCATGGTAAGATGTAGTGCTTGGGCATATTGAAAGAAGAGATAAATAATGAGGAACATTCACTTTCAACTAATACCCATTGGAGTTAGTTGGTTAATTATGGAAAAGAATTAGAGTACCTTTATCCATCGGTTGAGGAGCTAATTTGCACTCTCAGGCCTCCAGCAATTCAGATAACACTCAAAATCCCTGTTTGATCAAATGTAACATGTTAGATTAAAGAAAAGTGAGTTGTGAAAGCAGCATGTTTTCACCGAAAGAAATTAACTCTTGCAAGATAAGGGCATATTAGTTTGACCACTTTGAAGCTCAGTAAGTCTTCAGAATAATTGAACAAACCTGCCACTCACAAATCAGAACAGGGAAGCAAGGTCTCCCATATTCTGAGAAATATCCAATGTTTTTCACAAAATCCATACAAAATCTTCAGTTTTTTCCAGTAATTCTGAGACATTCTACTTACGTCACAAGAACAACCTTTGTTCTTGATTCCCATCAGAACCATGTATGAAACCTAATCATTTGAATCAACAAAACTGTTCGTCTAAAACCACAAACCTCTTAATTAAAAAAACAATACACTGCAATTGATATCGACCGCAATTCAGAATTTCCGCTCACATAACAAAAGCATTGAAATTTTAATTCATACAAGCAACACAGGTAAAGAACATGCCAAGAAGGATAATGGGCAACGACCAAAAGAAACGAAAATCCCTGAATCTACCAAACCACCGAGAAAGAATAAAATCGGATCAAGAACAAAAACCCAGAAAAAAAAAAACTATTTTTTTCGCATCAGAAGGAAAACTGGAACACCCATTTAGAAAAATGAAACAGAAAATTAAAGAAAAAGCAGAAAATTGAGAAAATTAAAGTGATACTGGCCTTTGAAGAGCGCCAGGGAATGTTTTCTTTTTTCCTTTTTTGATCGAAGGAGCGCCAAGAAAGGGCAGTGGTGAGAAGAAGAAAGTAACAGAAAATAATTAAGAAAGAGAGTGAGCTTGCATTTGACAGGTGTAGAACGAGAAAAGTTGCTGCTGCTTCTTTTCTAATTCATCCCTTCTTGGCTCAACACCTTCCTTCCATATTCAACCTTTCAAAGCTTAATAACATTGACTATGCTGTGTGCACTCATCTATGTCTATGGGCTTCAACACAATATGAATAAGACGGTAATAAATTCATTTTCGACACATACATTTATTGATAAAAATATTATTTTTGTGTATATTTAATAAACACAACTCTTCGAATATAATAAAGAAAATGGTTTACATAATTCTTTGAACTTCAACAGACCCATATTTAAAATATGAATTAAAACGAACTTCTTACATTAAATTATTGAACATATTTAAAAGTTATCAGAAAATAAAAACTTAGACATATTTTTAGTTAAAAATTAAATCTTAACACCAAAATTCCAATAAAATGACTGAGGTTTCGGTTATTTATGCAGATTCCTTGGCGGCTTTCGCGTGTCTTTCTATGGCCCATTGTCTTGTTTTGATATTCTTTAATAATGTTTATTTGTCTTTAGATGAATTAAAACTATATTGTAACTGAGGTTAGGAGGAAGGTTCATTGAAGATGATTCAGATTCTTTTTAAGAAATTATTGAGATAATTGGCTCATATTAATAATATGGTATGAAATAATTATTCATTTTGTCTTAAAAAAATGTTTTGAAAATAAAGTTTAATTTTAATTATTAAACTTTTTATATAAAAATAATTAAAGAGATAAGATTGACCAATAAGGCAGTGGTTTAATTCGGTTTTTGTGCATAATGAATAGTGTCTTCTTGTTTTGGTTGGTTTGGTATGTGCTGTGTATTTCAGTGGTTGTGACATCATAAATGTGGACTTACGTCTCATATTTTTCTACAAACCTAAATTTACAACAAATAAAATTAATATACTTTGGAGGAAAAAAATATATGAGTGGTCCATTGCCCAAGGAGTTCTGCATTTGGATAAAATTGCTGAAATGAATAAGAGAATTTCAAATTGGAAATTCCTTTCGAAAATAAACTGCGAATATGTCACTCGACAGTGACTTATGAATTTTAAACGAAATAAATTACAAGTCAGCTTTACTTATCACAATTTCATACATAGAAACCTAATTGATTATTTACCCATATAATAATATATATTTAAAAAGTTCCACTAATATATATAATAATATATAAAGATTTTACTATCCACATTCGAACATAAATATAGTATGGTGACATTTTTATAATATGGAATCATTATAATTACATCAAATATTATAGGTAGGATATAATATTGTTCGTAATTATAAAGATATTTTCATGTTAGACTGTATTATTATTTCATAAAATAATAAAAGTAGTGTATTAAAATTTAAAATTATATTGTTTTGTCTTTTCTCTTAAATGTTTTATCATGTAAAAAAATTCACAACCTATCTTTTCCGTAAAAACAAAATTTTCCCTGGATTCTTATATATATATATATATATATATATATATATTCTACAGGTTAGTTCTCCTTGTCATTGTCCTTCATGTAACAAATTTTACCCTTTTTATTGTCGTTTTTGCATTTTTCGCATTTCTTGCGTCGTAATTTGTCGTTATTTTTCCATCAATTCCTTCTTCCATTGCTTACACTAAAAGATCTACTCCTCAACTCTTTCGTTAGTTTATCTTTTGCCTCCTCTTCCAGCACTTTACAACAACAACAAAAAAGTTAGCAATTTTTTAATTTAATTTAAATATTTTAAACTAAGCATTTTTTTAATGTAATTTTAATGTATTTTAGAAGTTTTTTTTATTAACTTGACTTGATAACAATATATTGAGAAATGTGTTTATTCCTCCTCTCTACATCATACAAACTCCCCGGTTCTCTTTCATTTAAGGTAAAATAGTTAAAGAAAATACATTTGATGACAAAAATTGTATAATCATCTTACATTGTTTGATATATTACTTGTGTTGTGTGAGAAAGTATTTTAAACAAAATAATAAATGCATGTAAATTAGATGTATTAAGGAAACATTGAGATGTTATATTAGTTAATATTTTTTCTCTCTATGTTGATTATTGATTGTGACCTATGATTTATGTAGAAATAACTTACCTATTGTTTTTTTGTTAAAATGTTGACACAAACAATGGATATATCTTCTTATTAAAAAACTGAAATATATTAAAGATGGCTTGATTATATATATATATATATATATATATATATATATATATATATATATATATATATATATTGTTTAGAGAATCTCTTTCTCTATAACACCTTAAGTGGTATCAAAACTGGTGGTTAAAATCGCTTAGATGAGTGCAGTATGATTTTTGTATCGAAAATTTTCTTGGGGAATCGCATATCCTTTTGCAACTCCTTTGGAAATACTACCTGAATGATATTTTTTGTCCCGTATTTCAAATACTTCGTAGAGTGTCCAATAAGTTATTGGACGTTCTTTTAATGGTTTCTGTACCTATCGGATTATTAACAATACCCTTTTTGGAGAATGTTAATAAATTCCAAAATCCATTTTGCTATCCGTAGCAACTACCATCTTTTTGATTGGTACTGTAGTTACCCTCTGGTTAGGTCTTGGAGCAACATTACTTATTGAGAAACCCTTATTTTTATTTTTTTTTTTTTTTTTAATTAGAAGATTGGTTTCATTTTTAATTCACTTTTAAATAAAATATCATAACATTTGTATTGTATATCTAGGACAAAAGCTTCTAGGTAAGCATGTCCCATCGTACGAAGAAGTGGTACTTGTATACCAATGGTGGAAGGGACTCACCCTTGAGGGGAAGATTGTTAGGAATATAAGTGTAAGTCTAAGTCCCACATTGACTATAAATGAGAGAGTAGAACAATATATAAAGATGAAGACCCATAAACACATTGTTTAAGGTTTTTTGTTAAGAATGATGTCAATGCTTATATGATTGGACTCAAGTCTCATTTATTAACTAATAAATAATTGGTTCAAAAAGCAATTACACTTTTTGAATCTTCGATTCTCCAATTTTGGCTATTAAATTACCCGTGTTGTATCATGGAATATTTGTCTTTTAGTTTAATATAAAAACATATAATCATTTTTCTAATTTAAATTTACGTGGGCTATGCGCGGATTCTCCCTGCCCACTTGTTGGCCCACACAAGTTACAGATTATGTCATGCGAGCTATAACGAGTCAGCATGCTTAAAAATTCAATTTGACCTCCTCTTTTTTTCTTTTTCGAACTTGTGTGATCCTACACTACTTAGTCCCCGTTGACATTCCTAATTTGGTGTATTTTATAATGAAAGCGACTTAAATGGACATTTAATTTTTTCTAATCTTCAACATTTGATGTCTATGTTGTTTCTTCCAAACCGTCTCCTGAAAAAGTATCCAAGTATAGTAAATTCTCTACACTATTGGCTTTTGGTGAGTGTAGTTTCCTTCCTCTCTAATATTTACACCATTTTTCTTTTTCCAATATGCTTTACCTAATGGTAGTTGTACCCTTTTAGTTGAACCGGAGATGTTACACTTAAATGTCTTGTTTGTACTAATGTGACTATATCTTGAATATGTCAAAACATAGCATCACTCCTAAACATTTTCCTATATTCCTAAAATTTAATTTGTTCACTCATTTCAATTTAAACTAGCCCAACTACACCTCAATTTGTTCATTTCAATTTTAATTGAAATAATGGTTGACGTTTGATTCAAAATATACTCAACACATTTTCTTAATTTAAGGAAAAAGTAGAGTATAATTATTTAAATTGTAAGCAAACTAACACAAGTTAAATTTGACAAACCCACTTTGTTAAATAAACAAGTTTGAGTTATCAATGTTTTTGCAAACCGAGTTTAAAGTTTGAAGAGTCCTACCCGACTCAACTTATTACACTATTAAGTGAACAAAATTATATAAAATAATTCAATTATATATATAGTTTATAAATAAAAAGTATATGCACAATAACAATGTGTTAATAGACTGAATAGGAAATAAACATAATAATTTATTATATATAATATTTAATTATATATGATATATATATATATATATATATATATATAAATATTATTTTTGTCATAACATATATATTGATTATTAAGATTTTAATTTGTTTAAAATTAATAGTTTACTCCCTTTACTTTCTTCAACCGAAGCATACAGAATTTTCTATTTTAATTTATGAAAAAATTAGTTAATTTTAATATATTTACTCTCACAAATACTTGTAAAAAATGTTATATTTTTTTTAAAAAATAACAGAAAAAATATTAAACTTTCATAAAATTAAAAATGCTCAATGTGTAGACTAAAAGAACAACGTATGTATATTATTTAAAAATATATTATTGGTCTTCAAAGTTTACTCTATTTCTATTTATTTATCGTTGGACCATCGTGTGTTAATTTTATTAAATGAAGTTAATGGCGTTCACATTGAGGATTAATTTCTTACTATTGCATTACTTTTAAATAAATATCTTTAGATCGGTTCAATAATATTGTATCTCTGTATATTATTGTGTGGTATTTTCTATTTTCTAACTTGTAATAATATTTTGTCACGTTGATTAATATCGTTAGTTTGATTTAGTGATTACGTATTATAGTAATTGAGTAAACAAAATATTAATAAAAGATTAAAAATGAAGAAGGTGATTTGAATGGCATTATTAGAAAAGTTGTGAAGTCCTTCGCTGAACCTGTGATCCTCCGTGAAGTGATTTTGATTGAATTGATTAATATGCAGTTAGTTGGTCGTTGGTGTCAACATTTTCCTTCACACCACCAATAATTAATGCTTTAATTATTTCCTCCATGTTTATATATTTATATACACTTTTACTATTATCATAACACCTCTACTTAATATTGTAATATGGTTAGTAGTTACATATTGTTTAAGATTGATTAAGAGTGAGAACTGACATAAAAAATAGTTAATTTTTTTTTTCAATTTCTTGAAACGATTTTCATGGATGAAACTGTCAGGTTTTAAAGGGCATTGTATTTTGAATGTAGCGTGATGATTAAACTTTTGAAATGATTGACAAAATAATATGCTGAAAATCTTTCATTCACTTGAGAAAAAACAAATATAAACTTCACTTTAAAAATTGTTTTTTAAAATTGAGTTAAATTTGAAAGGAAAATAATATTTTAACCATTAAATTTTGATAATTTAATCTTACAACTTGACGTGTCATCTCTTAAACAATTTTCTATTTTTTCATTCTTTTTAAATTTCAAAACCATTTAAAATATGTCACATCAGATTGTAAGAGAAAATTATTAATATTTAATTGTCAAAATAGCATTATCCAACTTAAAATTCACTTCTTAAAACTAAAGATGACAATATGGATCGATCTGTTCCATTTTAATCCATCATGCATTTGGCCCGAATAAGAAATACAAGTTAATTTCTCATACCCATTCCACATAATGTTTGGCTTGCGGTTTGTATAAAAATCTTAATAACTTTATTTTTATTTATTTAAATTAGTAAAAATAATAATATCTATAAGTCAATTTCTTAAAATAAGTAATATTCACAATTTATAATTTATAATTTTTAAGTACAAACTTATTGAAAATATAAATGATTTTGAACTAAACTCTAATAAGGAAGAAACACAAATAGAAAATTACTTTTAAATAGATTGGACGTGAATAAGTGAGTTACTTTTGGATAGATTAAAAAGAAACGTGAATGAATAAGTTGCTTAGGAAAAAAATCCACAACTAGTTATGCTTGTGATACTTTTTGACAAATTAAATCAATACAAACTATGCGAGTCAAATTCAGGTCAACCCATTATTGTTGGACACAGTTGTAGGTTACACAAAATCAGCCTAAGTAAACTGATAAATTAAAATACTTAACTTACTTAAATTTTTTCTTGTGGACAATAGACTAACTTATATGACTCGTGTCTCATTGTTATCTCTACTTCAAATCAACGACTTGAAATAATAATAATAAAACAATGTAAATGTAGCGATAAAGTGGCTAGAAGCTAGCCAGAAAAAGGTCACATAGAAGTGGTGAGTGGAGGGGACCTTTGGAGTGATACAGTAGCACACATATATTATCATCATACACATATTTTTCTCTTTGTCATTTATAATATATATTTGAGTTCATTTTTAACAGCAAATTTTATGTTTTTTAACAGTTTTCTTTAACAATCTTGTCGGGAACACTATGAATTTGAACAATTTAATCAATTCTTTATACTATAAGCTAAAAATCTCATATCAAAGTTTATTTTAAAGTCAATTATGTAAGATTTAATAAAATGTAATGGTTTATGCATTGATTATTGGTGAATTAGGGCAACAGCAGTAGGACCATTCCAGCCAGGTAGTGATGAATGATAAATGATTCAATTTCAACACATAATATAATATTCGTCGTTTTTCAATTATTTTTTCATTTTCCTCGCTTCTCTTTATTATTATTGAGTCATTCGGTAGTCACAAAATTTGACGAAAAATCCCATTTTTCAATATTATTGACTACAACAATAAACAAGCCAGATTCAATAACAGGCTTCAATCATACTTATTATAAATTATTATACTTTTTATAAACAGCAAAAAATCGCAGTTCTTTTCATGTTATTTATAACAATACTTTGACTCTCATTAATATATGACTAATGTTCAAATTTTATACTTTTCAATCAACTGTTATTTAAAATTTTTTCTTGTCTTATTATTTTTATGAAATATGAAATTTTAAATAATATTACTATTAATATATAACCGATTTTTATTTATTTTTTATTATTTTATATTAATCATAACATTTCATATTTCGTTTTAACCGAGGTAAGAATAGTGAGATGACAAAAATATAATCACCATGTTTACCTAATTAAAGAAAAAAAATTAAAAAAACATAAATTTAATTAAAAATAATAAAATTTTAAATAGAAAAATAATTTAATAAAAATTGAAAACAGGAAGCAATAACTTAGTTGAGGCAGACGAGAATTAGATAATAATTGGTAGTTATCTAATGATGACATTAACTTTTTTGTTAACATATGTCATTAATTGAAGGTTAAGAAGAAGATGGAAGGAAAGGAATGGTTGGAATTTATTCCGAAAATAATGATAAATAAATAAAATTCAACGTTCCTTAGCTGATTCAATCTTAAATGTAGCATTTTGAATAGACAACTTTATGTTGATATTAAATGATAATCACCTAAAAACACCAAATATACGTCACTGGTTCTTGAAGAATGACGTGTTAAAACATGGTATGTCTACTGCAAATCAATTTGAAAATATTGGATTACATAAAAATTAATGAATTAGATAATCCTAATATTCGTAATTACCGACCATAAATACACGTTCAAAACAAAATTGCATATCATCATTAACTAAACCATCATTTAATATCATTGTATGTAATAAAATTGTTAATATTTGTAACAGTCATTTAAAAAGTTATACTAGACATATATTTTAATTGATTAATAATATATATATTATTTTTAATAGTATTATCTTAATATACACTTGAAAACAAACTTGAGGTCAGAAAGAATTATCCACCATCTGACAAAGAGTGTTAAATCCTCCACAATTTTATAAGCATATTTGCACTTTCATATACAACTCAACAAATTAATAATTTGAATAATGAGTTTGTATATTTTTTAATGGACGTATATGTGACAAAGAATATTGAAAAGATTTACTAAACACATAATTATTAGTTTGATATCCATGTTTATTAAACATTCTGATTTAAGATAAATATATACAAGCTTTTTCTAAAAAAGGTTAGAAGTCTGTTTATTTTCAAAATGAGTAGATTAAGCAAACACATAAAAGGCATAAATATAGTTATTCTATTAAAAATGATTTTCTTACAAATAACAAGACACACACCCCAACTCTCCCAATATTATTTTAAATTGAAATGAAATTCTGTATCTGCAAGTAGATATGTTTCGATATATAAAACTAAAAGAGAGAACTTCATAGTTAATATTTTTGTATCATTATAAATAAGCCCTAAAAAATTCCCTCAAACTTTTACTAAAATAAGTTTAGTCTTTAACTTTTGCATGAAAAATGGTTAGAATTTATAGAAGAGAAAAGGGTCAGCCAGGTACTAAAAACACTGAACAAAAAGTTAAATATATATCATAATTTTTTTTAAACTTCTAGTGAAAGAATGTTTTCGATTTGGGTAACAAAAACCCATAAAAAAAATATTGGTAATTGTTTTGAGGAAAAGAAAAGTGTGGGACCAGATTAAATAAGGCACAAAGTGGGAAAAGTCAACAGCAGTTCATCTTCAAAATCGCTTCTTTCTTCAATTCTCAGTTCGTCAATGGTGACTGCTCTCTTTGTCAGCCAATCACAAAATTTAGAATTTTCAGTGTATTTTTAACTTTTAAAATACTGCCACAAATAGTATATATATACTGTGTACTATGTCTTGATTTTATATACACACACTCATTGAGACGGGAAGAGAGAGAGAGAGTCTAAATAGAAAAAATTTCTTTTCTTTGAAAACCTAGTGAGACTCTGTGTCAGACTTTGTGAAGTGAACCCCATCAGAGTCCAAGAATCATGAAGAAAGGAAACTTGGGACCTGGTCTCAAACTCTCGGTTCCTGTTTCTGATCAATCCAATTTTGCCAAGTTCCTGTGAGTCTCTCTCTCTTTCCTTCTGCTCTGTGCGTGATTGTGAATGTGATTGGGTAATTATGCTTGGGTTTTGACCAAATGGAATTGATGGCATGTGGGGGTGTTGCAGGACTGAAAGTGGGACTTTTAAGGATGGGGATCTGCTTGTCAACAGGGATGGAGTTCGAATTGTCTCTCAGAGTGATGTCGAAGCTGTAACATGTTTCTCTTACCTTTTTCTTTTACTAAAGAAAGCATCTTTCTGTGCATTCTTGCCCTTCCAGATTGTTTATTTGTTTGTTTCAGCAAATGTCCATCTTGTCTTAAAGAATATATCTTTTTGTGCATTCTTGCGTTTGCAGATTGTTTATTTGTTTGTTTCAGTAAATGTCCATCCGATTTCTCAATTGTTTCTTAAAGAATGTATCTTTTTGCAGACTGTTTATTTATTTGTTTCAGTATATATGCACTCCTCTTGCTCAATTGCTTCTTTTCTTGAATTTGATCTTTTGGATCTGATGAAATGCCTACTAATAAGGGATTCCTGATTTTTCTGTGGATTCATTGTTCGCAGGTTTCAAACCCAAGTGAAGTATTGTATGTTTTGAAATGAGTAAAAAAATTGCGAAGTGGATTATTTGCTGTTTTCCCTGGCCTTTATTTTCTTGTATATGTTGGTGGGTTGGTGGCGGTGATAATGGCGGTGATGGGGCTATCCTTTGCTACTGTTTTCAAAGTGAACAAGATTTGTTAACGATGATATACATTTCTTATCTTATTTGTGTAGTGTCTTTAATCAAATGGAGAACAAGTTGCACGTTTATCTAATGAAACTGACTTCAGCACAAGTCTTCCAATTCACGAGCCACTGAACAAATCGATTCTTTAAATTCATTTCTTTGTAAAACGAAGTTTGTTGCACAAAATTGTTGGCATTCTGAGTTAATGTTTGGTCCTCTTCTTCCTTTTTATACCAATTCTTTCAGCAATTTCTTATGTATTACATTGTCAATCATGATAGAAAAACATCAATCTGAATATATTGTATTGCAAACAGTTTATAGAAAACAAAAATGAGTTAATAGTAGATACATTATACATGGCAACGTTAAACAAGGGCATGCTTTTTATAGGTGACCATGTTTAAATTTATTCCTGTTAAACTCCACATATCTATACTATAGCTGTGCATTCCAACCAGTGGTTTATGGTATAAAAAGAGCAGCACGTGGGAGGCTTGAATGTTGAACTTCCTGCATTTTGTGCCCGGTCTAAATACACTGTACACACACGTGCTGGTTGAATTTCTGATAATTTATTGTAAACGGTTCTAAAATTTGTGATATGTTTTCAGCCACCTCCGATCAAGCCTACAGACGACCAGTTAACTTTGGCAGATGTAGATGTTATCAAAGTTGTTGGAAAGGGAAATGGAGGGGTAGTCCAATTGGTGCAACACAAATGGACTAGTCAGTTTTTTGCATTGAAGGTACACTTGCTGCATGATGCATACGATGCTTTGAATTTGGGTAGTCTGTTATCTTATTTGAATACTTTTTGGTAATGCCCTTCCCCTCTCCTTTACATCCATTTCTTTGAGCAAGGATTTTGAAAACTTGTTTTCTGTATGCAATTTCAGTGTCACTCAAAAGCACATTATCTGTAATGTTCTTTCTTTCAATTAGTGCTTAATGATTTAATTTCATTATTAGTAGTTTGTTTTCATTCAAATAGAAATTTAGTTTACTGCCAATTTTGTTGCTGGTGCTTTCCTTGTTATGTCATAGCACGATACAAACCAAGAATAGGAATGGGAAAGGAAAGAAATTTTTTCTTTAATAGGTTCCCTCCAAAGGTTTTCCAGTTCATAAAGAGCTATTGCTCTATTTACAAATGACAACTTATTCCTGAATCCTGCTATCGTATCTCCTTCCCTATTTGTATCTAGTTAGTCAGGACTAACTAACTAAATCCCCTTCTCTAATACCCTATCAGTCTTTTCTTGTGCAATCGGATAGTTATACAACATTTTTACTCTGTATTTCTATTTTATTTTGATACCAACAAACAAATAACTTTCTTTTTGTTTATATAAACAAGCTTAATATTTATCACTTATGTATGCATTATTCACAATGCAGGTAATTCAAATGAATATTGAGGAGTCTATGAGAAGGCAGATTGCACAAGAGTTGAAAATTAATCAACAGGCACAGTGTCCTTATGTTGTCATCTGCTATCAGTCATTTTATGAAAACGGTGTCATATCAATCATCTTAGAGTACATGGATGGGGGTTCCTTAGCTGATCTACTGAGGAAAGTTAAAACAATTCCAGAGCCTTTTCTTGCTGCCATCTGTAAGCAGGTAAGAAGTAAGGAATTTACCTTCAGTGTTGTACCCATAATTCGATTCAATGCATCCCAAACAAGATCTCATCTCTTTCTCTTTTAATGATGTAGGTGCTGAAGGGTTTAGTTTACCTTCACCATGAAAAGCATATTATCCACAGAGACTTGAAGCCTTCTAATTTGTTAATAAATCATATAGGAGAAGTAAAGATTACTGACTTTGGTGTGAGTTCAATTATGGAAAGTACATCTGGTCAAGCAAATACCTTCATTGGAACTTACAACTATATGTCTGTGAGTAATAGATGCAAGTATATTTATTAATTTACCACCACAATATGCTAGTGTTTCCTAGAATATAACATTCACTCCCAATTTTACAGCCGGAGAGAATCAATGGAAGCCAGCGAGGCTACAACTACAAAAGTGATATATGGAGTTTGGGACTAATATTGCTTGAGTGTGCTTTGGGAAGGTTTCCATATACCCCAGACGATCAAAGTGAAAGTTGGGAAAGCATTTTCGAGCTTATTGAAACCATTGTTGATAAACCTCCTCCTATTCCTCCGTCTGGACAATTTTCTCCAGAATTCTGCGCATTTATCTCAGCATGGTAAGTTTTAACGTATGATACTAGTTGTGTGCAGACAAGAATCTTAATCCATCATAAGAAAATGAAACACAACCACACACAGACAAAGCTAACGTACGTAACTGTAGCAGTTTCTTAAATGTCATCCTGACGTAAGTGTGGATGTTTGAGGGGTTTTCATTTTTCTGAAATGTAATGCACTTGCCACACCTATCAACCATTATTTTAATTAAATTTTTTTGGGGTATCTTTCTTAATTTCATTGAACAGACGTTTTTAAACATATAAAAGTTAGCATTTCCATCATTATTCTGTTGGCTTTTTTCGCCAGAAATTCTATTTTACTATGTGCCTTTTATGTGGATGCTTGAGGAGCTTTCATTCTGCAGAAATGTAATGCACTTGTCATACCTATCAACATTGTGTTAATTAAATTCTATTTTACTATGTGACTTTTATTTGTCTGCTGATCTTCCTTTTTCAATCTTCACGATGTTTAGTCTACAGAAAGACCCAAAGAATCGACTGTCAGCTCAGGAATTAATGGTATGTGTAAATCTTGCTTATGTACACATTCCATGTAGAATATTGGCTTTCTAATGTTATATATCTGATTGAAACTTCAGGGACATCCTTTTGTCAGCTTGTATGATGACTCGGAGGTGAATCTTTCATCTTACTTCTCCAATGCAGGATCTCCTCTTGCTACCTTATAAAGGTTTGTATGTTCCAATCTTGTACTGTATTATCATTTATAAATTGAAGTAAAAGGTTATTCTTTTGTTCTTTATTTACGAAACTATCAGGTGTTCTTAAATGATAATATATTAATTTATCTTGGACTGTATAGAGGAACTTGTTTTCTATGGCAATGCTTTGAAGCTCATTTTTTTAAAGTTGACAAGATCATTTGTTACGAAAGCTTGTCCTAGGTTGCTTATGATTCTTTAAATTCAGATGTTGTTTCCTAAATTACGATGGTAGGATGTGCTTTAATGCAATTTCAAGTTTCAGACACTAATATTTGTGGATGTTTAGCATTTCTAGACAGTGGAAGTTGTTTGTAACGGAAGTTTTTCTTTTTCTGTTGTAGAGCACTGCTTGCAAATATGAGGAGCGATTGCAGATGAGTTGAAGAACCAGCTCCTAGAGTTACGTCAAAGATTATTCTGTACTTAGTTGTTGAGTGATTGAGTTCAAGAATTTGTTGAGAAACTCAGATGCAAGGGTCAAGAAATTGCAGCAAAATGTTTAAAATTTTATGATTGCAACAGAATGTATCACTGGGATTTGCCTGAGTTGCTGATAATGTGATCTGATGTACAAACTTGTATGAGATGAAAGCTTTGTCAGGCAGTCCCAAATGAACCTCAAATCTGAGTCACGCTAGCTGAACAGTTTCTCAAGCTATATTTGAGACTTTGTATTTGGTTTAGTCTTGTCAAATTGCCTGATTGGTGTTCGAGTGTTTATTGCGTGCAAATTACTAACAATCAAATTTACGAGTGCTCCAAGGTGCGTATGTGATAAACTATTTTCTGATCAATTGACTAACTAACACAAAATGTTGATTCATAAATTTTTGAAAGAAAAAAAGAACTGTTATGCTTGGAAGCTCCCACAGAGACTCAGTGATATCTCATCCAAGCAGAATGTACCATTGTACAGTGCGAATCTTAGCATATATAACTTAGCCCTGGTGAAAAACTGAGGGGCTAAAATGTGCCAATGACTCTAAAATACAATAAATAAATAGCTTAAAATGAAGATGTTCCAGAAGTGAAACACATCACTTTAAGGCTTTCGCTTAATTCTTCTTTGAGCCTTTAAGTCTATCACAATTACAGAGATGTTATCTTGGCTTCCCCTGTGGATGGCAAGCTTTGTTAGATACTCTGCAGCAGATTGAGCTGCAGGATCAGCTCCTTCGCCATGTCCTGTTGCTCCGTTTTCACCAAACTTTTTGTGCCAAAGAAGGATTCTCTTCCTAGCAACCTCGCACGCTTCTTCATTTGTCATTACATCCCACAAACCATCACTTGCTAGAATAAGACACTCGTCGTTTTTCTCTCTACGCACAATATTCACTTCAGGTTCTGGAATTATCCATGGCTTAAGGTATCTATCACCTGTTGTTCAGTACCAACAAAAATTAGTCTACAACAAATTTATGCTGCAAAATAGTTGAACACTGAAATCACGTTGAAAGATGCTTACTAAACCCACTTTCTGTTCCAAATATTAACATTTTAATGTCTTCGGACACGAAAAATTATTACATGGTTCAATTCATCGTATTTCCAATCAATTTTATCTGACTTTCAACTCTCAACGTAATTTGAAAATCCGAGTTACGTGTGATGTAAAAGTTGATAGTGATAATTGACAATGATTGCTTCAGATAATTTCTCCCTTTAAAGTTTTTTCACCGAAATCAAGGAAATAATTTTCTATTTTTAATGCAAATTTATGTGCATTACCTATTATTCCTTTTGGCTTTCTCTTTATGCTATCATAACTAATACTTTTCTCTTCATATTGATTAAATTAAGAGTATAGTTGAAAAAAAAAACCTTTAAAATTTGTAAAATAATATATAAAAATAGACAAATTTTTATCAAAAAACTGACAATTAATAAGAAAAAAGAGACTACCAATAAAAAAACAGTTGCTGCAAAAACAAGTTACTTCGAAATTTGCAAAAGTTAAAACTAACACATCAATGGCATGAATAAAACAGTGTTTGTCATCGCATTCAACTTCAGACAAACTCATGATAAATAATATCTAGAAAATATAGTGGATGAACCATTTGACCTCTCCTTACATGAAAACAGCATTATATAAAGTTGCAAGAAAACCAATGATGTTGTAGAGAAGATACATACCTATGGACCTTGACATTGCCAAGACACCAAGAACTCGATATCCTTTCCAATGTATGACTCTTCCTCCTGCAGCTTCTATCCTTGCCCTCTCGTCCTCTCTATTTGGCTGCAAAACAGGAACGTAAGTTATCTCTATCCGGCAACTTCAGCTTCTATTATAAATTCACCAAAAATACTATGAAACTAGAATGAAATGCCTTACTTTGTGGTCAGAAGACAGTGGCATGGCCTCTTTTCCACGGTACAAGACAGTTCTTGAATCTCCACAATTTGCAACTATTATGAGGGTTTGACTTAAAATAGCCACAACTGCAGTGGAACCAGCAGTCTCAGCAGCAACAGGTTCAATAATGGACTCAGATCCACCGCTGTTGTTTCCATTATTACTTGCATCAGTTCCTCCAACCTCATCATCTACTCTCTGAAAACAATTGGTGAATGCTTTCTTCCAATGATCCTGCCAATCATCTCTCCCATTTGTTTCAGCCAAACTTGATTGCGCAGCCTCTATCTCCTCAATCAGTACTGAATGAAGACGTTCCTGGCAGTAGTTAGCAACCTATCAAAACAACACCTCATCAGTCAAACATTAATTTCAACTTACAATTCGTATAATTTGACAGTGTTTTTAAGGCATACCTGAAGGCCCCCATGTCCATCGTAGACGGCGAAAAAGTGGGCTAGTGACTGTTTTTCGTTCTCATTTACGTGGTCTTTCATCAGCATCTGTGAAGGAACTTGAAAAAGTTGAGGCTGGACAGAAATAACATCTTCCATCTCCTGCCTCATTCCACAAATTGATGAATAACCCCACAGAGGGCCACTATTCAATTCCAAGGCATTTTTGTTGCTTGTTCTCCATGCTTTATTCTCCTCAGGCAACTGGTCAAGAAGCACAGCAGATGATTTAGGATCGGACTCATCTGATCCACTTTGATCCTCACTAGTAATATCCATTGCAACAGAAACTGTGTTCTCCACTGAGTTTACTCCAGACTTGCCATGAACATCATCAACATTCATGGTGATTGGTGATTCTATTTCAGAATAACTAGTCTTCAACGGCACAGCTTCCTCCCTACAAGGATCACTTTGGCCATTAGCCACAGACTGAGAGCTTGAACTATGAAGACAGTGAAAATCCACAGCTAACATTAGTTCATCTTCCTTTCTAGCCTTATGATGGGTTTCATTCAAAACCCAATTACTCTCACATTCAATAACCATTTCTGAGACAAGGGCATCCCCAACTTGATTCTCCTTTACCTCCGCAGATACCATGATCTGGTGCTGCAGAGTTACATCTGCATGGCTTTCACTTCCAACAGAATATGACTGACAACACTCCACTGCAGGATTTAACATCAAAGCAGCCGCTGCTGTATTTGCCATAATCTTCAGCCCAGTTATCTCCATGTGAGTTGTCACTGCAGACTCTTTTTGAATCAAATTCCCAACACCAAGTGTAAAAGGTACTGCAACACTCGAAGATATTTCCTCCATTTACTTTGCCTTGTAGCAATAGTCTTCTTATCCTTCAGTATCCAATAAGTTGCTATCCCTTTAACCACTTTTTCCACCCTTTTCCCTCAAGCCTCCTTTCTATTATATAATTCCAATCGGCATCAAAACACCAATAACGCTCCTACCCCAAGAAATTTACGAGGTTCAGAACCAACCTCTTAAGAAATCAGTCAAATAATACAGCGTAACAAAATTCAATCCTAAGCTTTTATTATTCTCTTAGGGCATCAAAATCTACAAAAAATAAAAAATAAAAAATCCACAAGATCCTTTCTGAATTCACCTGTTTTAGATTTTATAATCCAGGAGGATGATACAATTGATGACCCAAAAACTTCTATTCCTTCCTCTGTATGAACCCTGGAAAACCAGACAAGAGATTGTTTAAGAAACCAGCAGCAAATAATTGACAACGTCAATGCCTTGTCTCACTCCAGCAAAGGGAGACAAGGGAAATGGGGTCACTGAAAGCGAAAAAATAGCAAAGAAATAATAGAAGTGTCCTAGATCTGAGGCAAGTCACCCCGGCCACTGAAATTTCCTTTCCCTGGTTTCACCTCTTCTGTTCCTTTCATGTGTCAACTACAAGAAGCCTTCACCACCCACCCCTCAAAACGAATAATCATATCAACCCAAAGCCAAATAACTTTGGTCATGTCAACTCATACCCACTCCGTGCCTTCACCATCTATGCTCAAACTAAAGGGCCACTCAGTGCAATCAATTTCTACAAATAACAAAAAGGACATAACATTAATTCAGTAACCTGAGTCCTGAGTTATTTACCTTCACAAACAGTGACGAAAAGTGAGAGAAGGAAGAAGGCACAGAAACCTTAACACACTATATGCAGTAGTAACACAGTAATTGATTCATGGGTTTCATTTCTGACAAATAAAACGGAGAGAGAGAGAGAGAGAGAGAGAGAGAGAGGGAGAGAGAGAGGAGTTTCAGCTTTTGAAAAATAAATTATTACGCAACAGATGACTATGTTTTCTTTTTTTATTTAATTTTATAATTTTCTTTAGAAACAAAAAGAAAATGCAGAAACAAAAAGTAAATGTATTATTAGCAGGCTTTCCGTTTCCTCCCCTGCAGGATGGACACATAGCACTTTCTTTTTGGTAAAAAATAATATAAAATTAGGGTTGAGTTTTGTTACATCGTTTCCCAAGGAAAGGAACCTTTTTTATTTGTTGAATCGACCAATAGAAGATTAAGACGTGGAAGTCATTCTAATCTCACTCTCTCTCTCATCCATTATGGACTTTACTATCTTTTCTGAATGTGCTGTCTTTTTATACTATGTTATGTTAATGTTAAGGTTAATCATAAAAGATGAAACGTTGAACCAACCACAACATTATTTTTCCTATTTTAATTCGCACGGAAAGAAGAGGGCCAGTACGAGGAAGCCACGTGGGCGTCACAATCGAGAACCCAACTTCAAAGCTAGATGTACATGTACGAAACCACTTCTAACATAATAACACCAAACCATTTTCTCTTATTATTTTAATTTTATGTAACTCTTTTACTATTTTTTGGAAGTGTTGATTATAAATCACTCAGAATAAAAATAAATGATAACTTATTTTGTTTCTTTTTTCTAAAATATGTCATCATATTTCAAATTACAATTAAATAAAAATTATAAATACAATCCTAGTGAATTTAAAGTCAAAATAAAGTAAAATCAGATAACAAAATTCACATCATGGTTGCTCTCAACATTTGATTTAGTCCTGAAATTGGTATCAACTATAAAAAGTATTTATTTTTTAATCCCAATAAATCAAGCCCTGTTTTTTTTTAATTATATTAATTAAATAAGCTAATTATGAACAAGAACAAATATTGTTTAAATCACAACTCAATTTTTTAAACCATAATAAAATTGTCAATTACATTGTTGAAAACATATAGGTACTACCACTTTTATAAGTAAGTTCTTATTTATTTATTTTTCATCAATATATTCATTTTTCCTTAATAATTGTTATGAAATGAATATTGACAATGTTAGTAACTAAATAATTATTATTAATAATTTCATTGTCTAAAGAGGCATGTTGAATTGTAGAACTATTAAAAGTCTTGATTACAAAAATTATAAATCACTAAAAGGTATATTCAAAATAAAATAAATAAATAAATAAATGGTAATTCTTCCAAAATATGAGATAAGAAGTTCCAAGCATATTTTATAAGAAACAAAAACGCAGTTGCACTTTATATATGATATGATTTAAACCTAAAGTTGGTGGTATCAACTGTATTGAAGACAAGATTAGATTGAAGTTGAATTATGTTTTTGACGTCATTAGTTGGTATCAATTGCATTGGAGAAAAAATTAGATTAAAGTTAAACCATCTTTAGTACTGGACAATAGTATACTTTCTTCTACATATTTTAATGTTTGATAATATTTAAGATCTTTATTATTCATCTCCTAATTAAGGAGGTGAGGTAAACATTAAAGACTAAAATGCTAACATAAGTGAATTATAAAGAACAACCAAACAACATCATGTTAATAAATAATGTTAACAATATTTATATAAAAAAATTGTTGTAATTTCATAATATATTTTTAATAAAAAATGGGAAAAACAAAAGAGAGTAGAAGAAGTGTGTGAGGCGTGATAAGTAAGATGTTTACGTATAGAAAAGATTGAATAAAAAAGTAAAAATAATTTGACTAATAATGGAGAGGGGGGAATGCATGAAGTGAAGTGGAAAGAAATAGTTAAGAGGAGGGAGTTGACGCGTACAACATGAGCAATTGGCATAGCATGAGATGAGAAGAGATGAGAAAAGATGAGAAGAGATGAAGAAATGAGAGATTCTCACTCTTTCTCTTTGTATTATTATATTGGAAAGAAAGAAAAGCATGACAGAGAGACAACACAACACCTTCCCTTTGTCTCCACGTGTTCTCCATCTTCGCTGCTGACCAACCGACCATATCATTTTCATTTCTCTCTCTCTCTCTCTCTCTCTCTCTCTCTCTCTCTCTCTCTCTCTCTCTTTCTCAATGTATGCCTTTGTCTTCTTCCATACGTATTTTAAGCTTAAAAAGGAAAATAAAGTTTACCATCAAATTCATAAAAAGTTCACACCAATAATATATAATTAAAAATACTACAAAAGAGACATTTCTTAATTACAAAACGAAAAGGACTAATTCTAAATTAAGAAAACAAATAACAAATTATTCTAATACGCCACTATTATAATAGGACAAAAAAGAGTAAGACATTGTATTATCATAAATTACTTCTCCAGATAACAAAATATTATGATAAATTGACAGTCTGGATATTCCTTTATTCATACTTATTACAACTATATAAAAAGTCCGTTGAATGCATTTCTTCAATTATATTATTGTTAGTGTTAATACCAGTATCATATTCATATCGATAAAATAATACACAATTTATTTCCCGTGATTATATAACAAAAGATGTCTAATCTATTTTTTCTTCCACCTCTGTTTCTTTGTATAACCTACTCTCCTGTTATTTTTCATTTTAATTCCAAATGAAATGCTCCTTCATATGTAAATCATTTTTAAAGTATTAATAAAAACATTTTAGTAAAATAATACTACTGTATCACAAAAATATTAAGAATTTGTTTTTTGGCAAAAAGGGTTTATTAAATCATTAGTAGATATATATATTTCGTAATATATATTTTGAACAATAATGTTATCTTTTAATTATCTAATCTATAATCAGTATTTGTAATTTCAAGCTACTTTTTTACATCCATGAAGACCAATAGGATTCATAGGAATACACTGTTCAACATAATAATCTGAAAGCTAATCTACGGATATATGCTGGTATCCGTAGAGGATTGAAGCGAACTTCACAACCACAATGTTTATGTCTGTTCTACATTAATAATCCCGATTTACGAAGCTTGTTCGACGGAATTTTACTCTCACTAAGCTTTTCCGTTGAATGTAACCTAACAACAATTTTTTTTGTAGCAGTATTTCCTAATTTTGAAGCAGACAGACATGTAAGAATTAAAAACTAAATTGTTGACTTGTTATGGGGTTAATTAAAACTGCGCATTCAAAACACAATTCAAAATTGGCATGAAGGAAAACCCTGGCTTCAGCAACATATAATATATAATTACATAGAGAAAGTCAGGCTTAAGGAAGAAGATAGTCCATGTGTGACACATGCTACAAATCAATGGATGGTAACCAAATTACTAGCGCGTTTGATGTCCCACTACAATTTTACTACAATGACATAGCATAGTCTCTTCAACAATATACTAACCAAAACTTAAATAGGAAGCTGTTAAGTTAGGAGGGCCAGCAAGGATTCAAAGCTTACCTCCCAGCATACGAGGAACTGCAGTCCAATTTCATCAGGGAAGAAAATTCCGTAGCATATTGGTTAATTTGTTACAACGGTGAATCCTGTGAAGAACATTACAAATACTCCAGAAGATCTCCCTTCAATCTACAAAGGTTGTAATTCATCCATCTACAGAATCTCAGAAGTCAAAATCAACTAGAACGGGCTACTATAATATCAGAAAAAATGTTTAGTCCCTATTCACTTTCAAACCTTAATTGGAGACGAGAGAATAAGCGATGATATTCCCAGAATCTGCCACATATATCCAACGTAACACAGCAACTGGATTATCTGGTGCAACGCTGACAACAATCGGCTGATCACATAAGCATCAGTATCAGTTTTTCCAAGAATATCTCGTACAATAATGTGGACAATACCTGGATGAAGCTACAGCTGCAGACCACTCGTACATCACATTGAATATGTATCTGCAAAAGCAAAATGCCAAAAGAAAACCAAAGAAAGGCGGAGAGAGAAGGGAGACCATGAGAGTGGCCAGCCAGGAGTAATTTCAGCAAATGAAAAGCTGATTTTATTAGAAATATTAAATGTATGTACAAGAGGTCTTGTTCTCTGATTTGTAAGAGCTACAACCAGGAAGTGTTGGCTAAGATATAATTACCAGGAATGCTAACTTGTACCTTAGAACAAAAAGATCTTTACAGTGGAAGTCATGAACTTTAACACGAGCAAAATCCGAAACAGCTGGAAGGGTCACTCAAAAACAACTTGGAGGGCATAGTCTACCAAAGAATCTATATAACCTAATTGTGGACGGGATTAGCCATAAGACCATCCTATGTAACTAGTCATTTCTTGAACGTACTGTTTGCTTTTGTTATTGGTATACTAAACAGGACTATACAAAAAAGGCAGCTTCAAACTATCATATTCAAGTCCGAGAGATCGTCCATTGGAATTTCAAGGCCGCCCATAAAGTCATCATGATCTTGTAATCCATCATCATCAATATTCAACCATGAACCAAGATCCTGACCTTGGTCATCACCAACACCGAGTACATCCATTCCAGGTAGTTGCAGGTTGGACAAATCAATAGGCTCGTGATCATCCAATCCACCCAAGCCAAACTCATCCTTTTCCTTTGTATTGCTAGTTGTAGGCATTTCATTAGACTTTGGAGTAGAAGATAATGCTGGTTTTGGTTGTTCTGATAACTTCCCAAGGAGGCCATTCACAGAAACTGAATTCTGAGTTGCTTTCTGCTTAGGCTTTGTTTTGGATTTTCTATCACCCTTAGCACTGGATGATGCTGGCCTACCAACTTTCGTGGTTCCATTTCTGGATTGTACCTCCCGGCTGTGCCCCTTTCCATCTCTATCTCTCTCACTTCTCTTTCCTTTTGCACTGCTTGTTACAGAACTTCCAACGCCTGGAGCACTAGAAAGACCAGGAGCACCACCAACATCATCAAGGGACAATTCCCTCTTCTTCACTCTGTTTGACCAGAGATCGTCCTTCCCACTAGTTTGCTCAGATGAATGATTTAAAGCAGGAAGCATATCTGATGAATGGAGGTCATGATTATCCATATTCTGACTAAACTGCGATGGACTCTGTTGTGAACCCATAGAAGCTGCAGAAAGTAAAACATAAAAATTTAGTTTGTCAAGATGTGCAAAAAGATAAACAAGATGAGTTGACATAGCATATTAGACTAAGATGTTAAATGAAGTCCCAAAGTTATTAAATTCTAAAAGTTAAAATAGTGTGCTGAACACAGTTGAGTTAGAAGAAAGACTGGGTAGATCAGATCAAAGCATTTAATGCAATTCATGGCATTGCTGCAATGTTCGTTTGACAAACACCTACCTGTTCTTGCTTCAACGGAAAGGGAAGAAACATGAGGTTTCGAAGATTCAGCAAGGAACATATCCTTGAATAAAGGGTCACTGAAGCAGCTCTTGCCAGTTTCTTCAAATTGATGGCATCGCTCCAATGTTCGTTTGACAAATCCCAATGCAGCTTGCTTGGCCATTTTGTTGCTCGTATTTTTCCCACCAGACGGACTAGGGCCCCAACTAGCCTGTAAATCAACCATTTGTCAATTTACTCACCCACGTTACCTAATTATAAAATAGTAACAGCAAAGCATTTTAAGCGCAAGTTTTGCAAAACATTAAGGGTAAGGGTTTTAGTTGCAGAGTTCTTTTCTTGCAAGTAATTACACGATATCTTATCCTCCTTAACCTCCATGACTGACTCGTTGGAGCCCAGTGCACGGACCCTGTTTTACTGACATTTGACTCTACAAGTAAATGAAAGGCTAAATATTTTCTTCTAAAACAATTTAATTATTTCAAACAAGATAATAAGGCCTTTCGGTAAAGCATGACTTTTGGTCTTACTGGTAAAGACCAAAGACCAAGAATAGGCGAAATACACCACGTCTCAGTCAAAATAATAGGCCAAGGATTTCTTGAGACTACATTTTTCAACAGGAGCATAACTAAAATAGCATGGAGAATTTGCATTCAAAAATTAAAAGCACATTATAAACACAAATAGTATTGAATGTTAAGCAGATTACCATGTACTTCTCATAAGCCATCACAACAAGTTTATCTAGAGCACGTTGTTCAAAATCCCTGCCAAACAGAAGTTTATATTTCCAGTCAGAAGAATGAAGGCAAAATAAGTTAGAATGAGCAAATAATTTAGGCTATAAGTAGCACGGCAATTACTTTTCTTGAAGTTCTTTATCCACTGAGGCAGCTCTGAACAATCCATCTAGCAAGCTTTTCTTCTTTGAAATCTGTGCAATACAAGAAAATAGAAATCAAAATGAATTACATTGATTAAAAAATGAAGAGCGTCAAATGTTGAATATAATCTACAAATTGAAGGTTTCCATCTCTATAACTGATCTATATACTTATATAATATATAAAATAAAATGTTGCGACATATCACAACATAACAAATAGTTATGGGGAAAAGGATTAGGACAAATAAAAAAGTACAACTTGGCTTATGCATCAATCAGTACCTGCCCTTGGTAAAGCTCCTCCAACTTAGTAATATCCTCCAATATTCCCTCGTCATCTGTTTGCAACATATCAGGCTTGAAAAACAAAATTAAAATCAGTACCAGAGTACCATATTAAAGATTCAACAGCAAAGGCCAAAACTTCTTGAAGTATATCAACTGGTTGCAAAAAGTCAAAGAACAAAATAGTCTAAATCTTATGGATTAGGCATTTAGACTCACCTCAGGTACCAGGGCAATTCCAATGCTTTTAAGCTCCAAGAGAATCTTATCATTTATATCCAAACTATCATATTGCATCTCTGAACTGATGAAGCTAGACATTGATGCTCTATCGTGGAGAAAACCATTTACAGATTTACCAAAGCTTGAATTCAACCCAGTTGGAGGAATACCAATGATATCACTATCAGTCACATCATGTTCTGGCTTGTCTATAATCCTATAACCATTAGAAGCACTATGACAAGCAAATCGAAAATTTGTTCCCGAGTGGTAATCCAAACCACTCGATTCTGATTGCCCATCAGGGTCGAATTCAGGATTGAAAGTATCAAACTTGAATTGTTCACTTCCACCACTACACTCCTCCTCTGAGATTAAAGCAGCTATAAGCCTATGACACAGAGGAATCGTATTATGATCTCCCTTAGATAGTAGCAACTGTTCTGAAATAACTCCAGCATTCCATTGAGGATCAGATCCAGAATCTCTTTCACAGGCCGTCAACCCATATCCATTAACAATGGTTTCACAGCCATCAATATTTGAAGGAATGGGAGTTGGCATCGGCATGCTTGATTCAAGATTTACCTGAAGGAAAGTAAAGTATCAATAAATGTTTAAATAATCTATTCCTATTCTAGGCATGTCAAATTTTCAAATTAATTTCTTTTTTTGCTTTAAATAATCTTTTTTCAAATTAACTTTTATGGAAGCTCTTATCTTATCCAAGAGCTAAGATGTATAAGTTGATATTTTAGCTTATGGAAAAGCTCAATGCGTTCTACCTTTTTTCTTTTTTCTTAAGTTTTTATGAAAATATTTATTTAAATAACATTTTATATATGCAGAAAAATTAAAAACAACCTCCTCCCGGGTTCTCAGATATGAGCCTAATCAGCCAACTACAACAAGCTTAACCTAAACAAAACAGTAAGTGCGGCCAGCTAATATAGTTATTGTTGCGAAGTCCGAAATCGTGTGCCTCAATTCTGAGAATGCAAATTAATATCTGTTGAGTAACTTGACTTAATGTCAATTGGTTCTAAAATGAAGTTTATCTTATGAAGATCACAATGTCGGACTTCATTATCTGCCTTAATTCTTGAAGTGCGGCTTTAAGTATTTATCGGACAACTTCACTTATTGTCAATCGGTTTTAAGATGAATTCGATGCATACAGAACTGATCAGTGTCAATGTCACATTAAACTATAACAGTAAATGACTGCGCTGTATTTCATCTTCTAGATCATACCTATGACACCACATAAATATCTATACCAAAAGGAAACATTGCATGTTTCATCTGGTTGACATTTGATATTTCTTAGTAATAATACTGATGTATTCTATAGGCATCATTGCATATAATAGAACTAATAAAAAGATCTAACAAAATAAATAAACCTGCAAGTATTCAACAATAGCTATGGTGTCCTGATTAATAAATACTATTGCTGAATAAAAATACATTGCTGAAATGTACTCTTTTCTGAAATTATAAACTAAAAGAGTCAGCATTACAACAAATCCAACTCAGAAGAAAATGTTCAAATTAAAAAACTTGGTCCGTTCACTCTCAATATATATTTTTTATCCGTACATGAATAAACTTAACATATTGATCACTATATTAAAAAATTCACGAAATGTGTCTACTTTAAGGACCAAAATATAGTTGTTTTTATACAAGACCAAAATGAACAAAGGAATTGTAAAATTTTCTTCATGAAGAACTAAAACAGAAACATTGCCAACTGCCATGAACAGGAACCAAATCTAACATCAATTTATCAACAATAGTGATGTCTGCAAAATTTTGAATGTTGATCATTTTGTTAAAAATGCTATTAAATGTGTCTAGTGTACAGGCTAAAATATAATACTTTTTTCTTTTCATTTGAAGACAAAATCAACTAAGGAAGAGTAAAATTTCTGCATGTAAGAACAAAGGCGGAAAACATTGTCGACTGAGAAGTATAGGAACCAAATCTGACACCGATGCAGCATCACGGAACAATAAGAACTGATCAACATGCAGTTGATTTCATGCAAGGACCAAAGTATAGAGTTTTTCAAGTGGGAGTAACAACAAAAGAGGTGTCACTAGTAGTTGACTACTTAATTTCACAAAAAAAATTGTCATTAGTAACCGTTGAGAAGGTAAAGATTACCTTTTGCTTCCAGTAAGCAATATCCTCCTCAGTTATCAAACTGAAGAAAGGTTCCATCTGCCTCCAGAAGGGGCTGGAAAAAGTATGAGCTGCAGTAACAAGAAAATACAAAAGAACTCCATCAGGGAGAAATTTTTAGGCTTCAAATATATAAAAAGTATTCAGTGAGATTCATACCAGAGTTGATAAGACCCTTTACAGCAGCCAGCAGCTCTTCATGTCCATCTTCTGACCCAACTAACCCAAATAAACCAAAAGTGAATAACAATATACTTGTACTGCAGTTAAAAATTTAGTTCATTAATCTCTTCTAGAAGAATGAACTAGTACCAAAAAAATCTGTGGCTGCATTAATAGTAGGCTTTTGACGTGCATAGGCCTTGCGATCAGAAAGTTTCCTGGATGGTGGACGACCTGCCTTGCTGCAAGGATTTCATCAAGTCATGGACTTTAATCCATCTGCCCAAACAAATTGTCAAACAACTTAAACAAAGTTCTTAGATAGAAGGATGGAACCTTTCATTCTTATCAGATAGTCTCGCGCTTCTAAGCTGCTTTGCAGTTCCCATATTCCCAAGCTTCTCTGATGTCATTGGCATTAGTGACCTTGTGGCAGTAAGACTGCGTGCAGTCCTCCCTTGCCTCCTAACACCATCTCCATGTTCTTCAGAAACAAGCTTATTCTTTCTTGTCGGTAATACCAAGTTAGACACCTTTTGAATGTTTTGTCCAGATTTATGATCTATCTCTTCCGGCTTCCTACCCTTTTCTTTTGGTTTAGTGTCAGCCACCCCTGACTCTTCACTTTCAGATAAGGCAGCTGAAGATGAAGGATCAGCTTTTAATTTAATTTGCTGGGTAGAACTGCCAGCCATGCGTCTGGAAAATCCTAACCCCAGATCATTACCAGCCACATCAGATGCAGTATCCAAAGCTGGAGCTTCATCATTATTTGAAACAATAGACATGAAATTTGTTCTTCTGGCAGTGCGAGAGCTCTTTTGTGGCCTCTGCCAGGGTACAACAGGTGGGGAAGATGACCGTGCGGAAGCCACACGCTTACGATTGTTAGCAGCAGCAGGTGGCTTCGTAGCACAGTGAGAGAGTTCCCAATCATTAGGAACAGCTGCTCTATGAACAACTGGTGACAACTTGGGGGCAACTCCAGAACCAGACCGTGGAGCCCGAATAGCGGTATTCATTTTTGCACTAGCAGTAGGACTGGCCGAATTAAACTCATCACGTGCAGTTGCCCTGGGCATCCATAACATAAATACTGAATAAATCATCAATTACATGAAAAATATCACACAGACGAAGAGACATTTGAACTATAATCAATTGAACAACCACACAAACAAGATGAAAATAAGGAGACAATGAGAAAGCAACATACAACAAAATTGTAAAGGACAATTATTATTCCTAAAAGCAAAAAAGCATATAAAGAAGATATAGGATCCACGGCTTGTGATTACTTGTTTACAGCTCTGAAATTCACCCTTTCCTTGTCTGAACCAACAGGGCGACCTCGCCTATCATTGACAGGGGAATTGTTATCTTGGTTGTTTCTGGGGGTAGAGGCTCGTATGCCCAACCCAGCTTGTTGAGAGATACCATCTGATTTTCCAGCCCCAACAGTTCCGTTGGAAACTCCTGGCCTGTAAGAAAATAGTGAAATTATTATATTTATAAGCTAGGTTAGAGCACTATAATCAGTTAGAACTGCTTAGAGAAATAAATAAATATAAATATAAGCTGTTATATCATACATGTTATCATCCATCAGAGATTTCAAAGTCATGGTCCTTAAATCAGTAAAATCCCTCACAACTGTATTCTCTTTCTTACACAAAAGTCATTTCACTATTAATACTCGGAGAGGACTCCAATACAGTTATTGTCTATAATTTATTTTCAATCTCCATTTAAAGCATATAGCAGGAAACAGGAGGCCAGAATTCATGAAACTGAGCAATTTATACAGTTATCAGGTAGTTGGTTAAAGAGGAAATAGAATGATTAAAATTTCAAGAAAGTCTTTTGCCTCGACATTCAACATCATTGTTTTATATGGATTCTCTCTTGAGATATAACATTTATTTTTCATATTTTCACTCTTTTTTAAAGGAGGTTTTCATTATATGTAACAAAAATAAAAATATGTAACACATTCGTACCTGAAAGAATGAGAATCATTACTCAATTTTGACCGGGAATCAGTAACAAGTCTTTGTTGCATTCCCTGTTTAGTTTCCTGGAAGGTGTTAACAGGTTTAGTTAATGTTGTACTTGGAGAACCATCTAGTTTGATGCAGGAACGCTTCTTCTTCATTTTTGTCTTTTCCCAACCATCACCAACAATAGGTAAGATTCGTTCTTCACTCTGAACTGCACCATTGCTGGTAATCCGTGACTTTTCCTTGTCTCTGTCAACTGTGCCTGATGGCCTGACAAGAGAATTAGTCCGCACATCCATCTGAAATTTATCAAGACATGTTAGTCTTGCTCAAAAGGTTTTATTGCATGCCAGGTTACTCTATATAAAAGAAAGAACAAATATTCAAATCTGAGCCTACAGTTTTCCCTCACAAAAACCTAAAAACTGAAACGTAGAATATACTATATTTCACTCCTTTCACAGAAAAAAATGAGAAAGCATAAGCAAACATAAAGCTGTTGGAAACCTACTTACAAACTTCAGGAAGAACACATAATGTATACAAATATATATATATATATATATATATATATATATATAATTTATTTAAAATAACATAATTCCAGACATAAATTTATATCCACAAAAATGTCACTGGAGAAATGTTCTAGCAGGCACATTTAAACTAAAGCGGTTTCAAAGTAAATCAAAGTTAGAAACAAATGTTACAAAATAAAAAATATACAACCGGTACATATATAACATTGTATGTGACTACAGTATTTATTTTAAATTTCCAAACAGTATGAAAATGAATATGCAATTATAGGAAAAATTAAAGAAGAGTGATGTTGAGCATGTTAACACTTGCAAACAAGCATGGGGAAATCACCTAAGACACATACCCTAACATCAACCATAGAAGTTCGAGTACGCTTGTTTGGAACAACATTTTTGGTTCGTTCTTCTGACTTTTGCTGCTCAAGTTCAAAACCACCTGTCACAGGATGACCTTGAACACCACCCTTACCCATGCTTGACCCCAAGACTGGGCGATCACTTGACATGGCATTAGAACGGTCATTAGAGAAACTTTCAGCTCGAGATCTTTTCTTTAATGTTATAGTTGGGAAAACTTCATGAAATACTGATAAAGCCTCGCTAAACATTTTCAAACGATCCCTGTTGAATACAGCATATAATGAAATGTTATGAACTTAATTACACACATCCAACTACAATGCAAGTAACAAAACAAAGAACTACCTTGCCCTCATTGCGTTTGCTACCAAAATATCCTTGAGCCGTTTCATGTCTTCTGGTACTGGCGATGGCAGTAGCTTGCCTTTTGAAGAACTAGATGGAGATTCATCGGGTGAAATTCCAAGAGCAGCATTGACATGTCGCTTATATTCCACTTGACGATTAGACTTATGATCTAGTGTTAAGAACTTTGGATCAAAATGCACATAATTGAAGAAGTTTTCTACTTCCCCACGTGTTGCTGGAGAACTGCTTCTTAAAATGTTAGGAAGAGAAGACAGAGCTGGATTTTCCATGCTTTCCCGAAAGCTACCTGATCTATCTAATGAAGCAGCTATGTGGGATCCACGTTGCCCAGGGTACAATGGTCTATCTGGGCTACTAGAAGGTGGATCAAACTTGCCAGATGCCATTGCCCTAGTTCCCATACATCCTTTGAGTTAAAAATAGAGAACAGAGAATGGTGCATGACAAAGATGCGGTACTATGGCACATAAAGGGCAAATCTAAATAACAAAAGAACAACTGGCCAAAGCACCTGAAAAGACAAAATAATCACAGAAAAGTTAAATTCTTCTTTGGCAAAGATATGGGACATTTATGTAAACCCCAACTCATCATAGGTATGATTTGGGATAGCAAATAAGTACTCATACTCAAGAGCAACACAAACACGTATGACAAAAAAAAAAAAGTAAAATGAATTCATAGGTAAAAGTTTGCAAAATGTACAAAGCTTATCTAAATGGTTAAGATTGTATCATATTCTCATTACAGATCTCTCAGGATTCAACAGTAAAAAAGACAAAATAAATGATGCACATTCAAATAATTTCCACATATGATATAAACAATCAACTTAAATGTAAAAAATTGATATACAGAAAAACAAATACCAGTGCCAGCATTCTAATAAAAAGCTACTCAAAAGGGATACTCTCGGAAAATCATTGCTATTCGTATCTAAAACTCCAATCTACTGGACAAATCTCATAAAAAGAGGATTAAATTGCATCATATATTTGACAGAATCTACTCTGTATAAGACTAGGTCCTCATCCTTATATCACTAATTAATCATTTCTCCATACAGTATATCATTTCAACAAATAAAAACAAAATAGAAGGCCTGTTTGTTGGTAATTAAAGAAAAATATTTTAAAATACAATATTTATATGCTTTTGAAAAGGAAATATAAACAAAATAAGTCATTTTAGTGGTTTCTTTAGGAGAAATAATTACTCCAGGAAAAAAAATTACTTAAAAAACTATAGTATAGAATCACTTTATTTTATACCATAAATCTCAAAAATAAAATCTCACTTTATTTTAGTAATATACATACACCACCACAGCAAGTCCTCGCAGCACTTGAATCTCCTTCTAAATAAATTTAACAATCAAAGTAACGGTTGAAGTGGGACTTAGGGTTAAAAAAATTGTGTAAAAAAGGTTTGTACAGTCAGGTGTCTTTTGATGCTGCAAATTACTGAACAAAGGAATATTACCATGAAGTGTACGTTTGTATTTCGGTTCAGTTGACCTGAACACGGATCCCACACACTATCTCTTTCTCAGTTTACGTATCAGAAAGTGGGAAACTACTTCCGTTCAACTGAGTTATAGTGGATTTCCAAACAAACCCTAAGTTGTTAACAGACACTCCCATTCAATAGTGGGGTAAAATGATCCATATGAGCATGAATAAGAATTTTTCCAACTCCACAACAGTCAACATTGATTCTGACCACAGAACATACTAGCAAGTTCAAAATATGCAAGTCAGACTGCACGTACTTTACCAAGCAACGTAACCATATAAAAACATATTTAACTTCATGGAAATAAATGTTTAATTGGCTTCATGGTGAAATCTATAATGTTACAATAAATGCTATGAATATTTGTCAACAATACCCTACACACGTAAACCACTAGCCAGAACAATTTATGCTGACTAGACTTCAAACACCAATCTAAGCCATTAATTAGACTGTTTTCATCCCACTCACGAGACAAAACAGAATGTCAATCTTTACAAATAATCGACATAGTTTCCGAATAAAACAGTTTCAAGTCCCACCCTCCGAATGTGCCAAGCAGAAGCAAACATCAGACAAACACTTTAGTTTACAATCTGTCCTTCCTATACTCCTGCGCATCTTCTCTCGCTCTTAAGTATACTTCCCCTGTTCAATATACTACCTATCTATAAGCAATGACGGCGCATTAAAATTTATCATGTAGTCTTTACTTCTGAATATATGATAAAAACACAATGCAATAAAAAAGGCAATTTTGGTCAATTAATATCCCCAGTGGTATACTATTTCAAAATAAAAACAACAGAAAAAAAAAATATGCATGAACCAACAAGATAACTCGCGTTGCCTATGCTGGAGCAAGTCCTTTCAAGTAGATACCCCTTCTGTAGTTCTCCCCTGTTCCCTCCATCTAAATTCGGTCGAAAGCACGATTTTAATTTCAATTATATTTTCAAGCAAGAAGACGAAGCCCTAGGGTTGAATCAAAGGAAAACGACAAAAGGAGAACAACGAACTACCTTAGTTTTGCAGTAAAAGCATTACGAATTGCATAAAAGGAAAACCCTAGAAGTTGAATCAGGAGAATTGAAAAGAAGAAAAAAAAAATAGAGCGAAATTCAAATTTGAAGACCTTGAATGTGGCAACGAGGAGAGAGTGGAATTGGCGATTGAAGGAATCGAAGAGAAGTTGGAATTAGGAGGATTTGAGTTGCCCGACGCTGAGTTGGAGCTCCAAATTCGTACGAGGCGAAGCCATGGAGTCCGGTGTTTTGATCATGATCGCCAACAATTGGACCGACTTCAAATTACTATTTTCCCCATCTTTTCTCCTTTTCCCAAACTAAGACCTTCGCTAAAGGAAGGGTATTTTAGTAATACCCCTCTTTAACACCGTATAACTGGCAATGTGTTACAATACATGTGCCATGATTATTATGGCATCGTGTAAATTATTGTAATCAGCTATATTACAATTAGTTATTAGTTAAGATTCAGCTCTTTTTTATTCCAAAACAAAGTCACTGGCCACGATAATAAATTACAACATCAACATAAATATGTTTTTAGTTTCCTCATTAATATGTTTTTACTTGTGAATTCTAGAGCAAAGTTGATATTCGTGTTTTTTCTAAATTTTAATATATTTTCATCTTCAAATTTTTAAAATTGATGAAAGTAATTCTTTTAATTTAATCATATTAAATTTTAGGCTTAAATACATTTTTGGTCCTCATTTTTGTAGTATTTGTTGCGGATGATCCTCATTTTGACAGAATGTTTAAAATGGTCCTCATTTTCGCAATTCGTGTTTTATTTGGTTCTTTTCTGTAACGCCGTTTAAATCATTAACGGAACATTGTACATGTGGCACGGTTTGTATTAGGGTGTGTTGTATTGTACAAGTGTGGTAATTAGATATTTGGGGATAAATAAGTGAGCTAGGGTTTTGGTAAGGAATGTTTGGGCAGTTGGTGAGTTTTGGCAATCTTGTTCCTCCACTCCCAATTGGTGTTGCTGCAATCTTCTTCTTCCTACAATCCCTACAATCCCATTATATAGGTATGTTACGGTCCCAATCTTCGTGCATTGTTGGGGGTTCAACGAGAAATGAATTAACCCCGAGATGACAGCTTTGAGGATGACAAGAACTCCAAAGAATATTGGTAGAAAATTTTGGGTACAATCTGTTTTTATTTTTGTGTTAATAATAAATTGGTTTTAATTTTTGGTTTATTGATTTACAAAGTGGTGGTTCCAATAATGTGGGCTGCAACTTTTTCAAATGGTGGTGTTGATGAAAAGGATGTCATCATCATGACACAAATGAGGTAGATTAATGATGTGGAGAAGTCATTGAAGGTTGCTGAGAAGAGGCTGCAATTAGTGATAGAGTTCACTTGTATTGTTATTGTATTATTCGTATTATTATTGTGTGTAATCTTTTAAAGTCCAATCTATTTTGTACTATTGTTAAATGAAGAAATGAATTAGTTTGATTATGTTGATATTAGTCCCAACATGTTCAAAATGACATCTTAATCTGAGCATTGAAGTAAGTGATATTGATCTAAGCTTGGGAAAAATTAAATTGATCTAAGTCTGGAAGAAGTTAAATTCATAACGTTAATTCATCATCAAAATGCACTACATCAATGTTTGGCAAAAGTGAGATTGAACGAAGTTTAAGGAAAGTCAAAATGCAGTACATCAATAATGAATTATACATAAGAAATTCCAAAAAATAATTAAGACGTTTGTAGCTGCTATCATGGCCTCCTCCTAATCTGTAATTTCATCCTAAACTGTTGAGATGGTTTTTCTGGTGTTGGTAGCGGTGTTGCTTGACTCTCCACTTCATTCCTTGGTGGTTGAGTTGTTTGAGTTTTAGCCGTTGGTGCATTCTCAGCAGTTTCAGTAGTTGGTGCATTCTCAGTAGTTTGGGCATCTGGAATCGAAAGACAAATAAATCCCAAAATAGAATCACGAAAACCCTAACCCACGAGCAAACACAACCCAGAAAACCCTAAACCCACTTACCTCGTTGATGATGATTAATTGGAAAATTGAGATGAAGAGCGCAACTGCAATCCAGTGATGAAATGACAAGTATTAGTTGTTTCCTCTGCAAATCCGAGTTCAAGAAAGACGAAGATGGAGAAATTTCTCTAATTGCAAAATTTTCCCTAAATTAAAAAATTAACGTTAATTAGCCACTATGTGTAGTACACGTAACACACCCTAATACAAACTGTGTCACCTGTACAATGCTCTGATTTAACGGCGTTACAAAAAATGACCAAATAAAACATGAATTGCGAAAATGAAAACTATTTTAAACATTCGGTAAAAATGAGGACCATTTTAAACATTCTGTCAAAATGAGGACTATCCACAACAACACTACGAAAATGACGACCAAAAAAGTATTTAAGCCTAAATTTTATTGAGACGTCAGATGTTATATACTAACGTTTTACCTGATTAAATCGTTTAATAGGTTCTTACTTCGATGTCTTACTTTAATGTTAGATGAGATATATGTCAATAAAATTTAACGTAATTAGATTAAGATAATAGATTATATTTATTTATTTATTTTTAAAATTTAAAGACAAAAATATATCAAATTTTTAATCATAACAAATTTTAATTTCACATTAAAATTTAATAATTAAAAACATATTTAACCATAATTAATACATATATTATAAATAATATATTTGCATATTTGTTTAAATTATTAAGAACCAGTACATATATTACATTATCTTATCTTATAATTAAAAGTATATATGATAACATATTGCCCGACACTCTTCAAAATTAACTTTTGATAATGTTTTCATATTTTTTTAAAATTATTATAAGTAGAAAAGTAACAAATCAAATATGTAACTAATATTAAATATTTTCACGTCTTATTAAACTAAACTATTTCGAAATTTTATTGTTTTCTATTGGAAGACTTTTTAAAATTTGTAATTTACGTTGATTATTTGTAGACCAACATATGGTTGACTATTTTTGTTCGTATATACATAGTACGAATGGTCTTTCTCTATCTTTAAAATCAATGAAGAGTTTAATTTTAAAAATTATAATGATATTTTGACTTTCACAATTTGGCTCACATTTTGTACTATTTGACATAGTTTAGTATTGGGTAGGGATGTCAAACAAATTTGTACCTGATGGTATTCGTGGATAAAACCTGCAACGGATAGGAAATATATATTGTAGATGGATATCCGCAGGTAATGAATACGAATATGTTTTATACCCACATGTTAACGGGGTAGATACAAGTATCATAGTATTTGTACCCGTGGATACCCGTATCCGTTATACTCTAATTTAAATTAAAAAAATTATTAAAACATTAACACATTGATTTTGAATGTGTTATTTTTTATCAATTGATTTTAAAAGGTCTTCATTTATTTGTAAACGAACATTCAACATTATTTAAATGAGTTATTTGTACTTTATTTGAACTTTGTAAATATTATGCATTGTATTTTTATTTGAATTTATGATTAAAATTTGTTGTTAAATATTAAATTTTTCTTTCGTAAATACTTGCGGGTACCCGTGAGTATTCGTGGATATTAAACAAATATGCGAATACCCGCACGGATATATGTATGGGTATGGGACAGATATTTATTCAGTGAATAGGGTACGGGAAAACTATACTACCTATACCCTACACGTCTCGTTGACATTTCTAGAGACATTAATTCTTTCAAAAGTAAAGATAGTAGTACATTAATCAACGATCTACATTAAGCCACGTTAGCCAATACAAATTTGGAATCAAACTGTAGCAGTTAAAGTATGATTTTTCTTTTAAAAATTATAACTTTTCTACTATTATTTTCTCTCCATATTTATTAATTATCTAAACATAATTTTGAAAAAATACATAATTACAAGCAAATTTAAGGTTACGATTAGTTAAGTTCATATTTTCTTAACAGAGTGTAATTTAATTATAAGTGTTACGTTTAATAACGGAATAAGTATATGCATGTCATTTATTAATCTAACTAATTTTGTAATATAGAGGATTATATTTAGACTAATGTGATAAGTTAAACACTCAAATAAAGTAATCATATGTTTTATTTTAACAAAATAAGTCTATTTCTGTGGTTTTGTTTAAACTTAAGTAATGATATAACATATTTCAATCCTGAATATGTAAATGTAAAACATTTTTGAAGAACAAACGAAAAAGAAATTAAAGTAGAATAAAATATTATATATAAATTTCAGGGTTTAACTCTTCTGAAAGGAAGAGAATGACTTGAAAAAATAAAGTGCAACGATAGTCGACTATTGTAATTATCATTAGTTTTAGATTCTGCTAAACATGTATTTAATCGTGTAATAATTTTGAACTGTATACTTCATAATCAGTTACTTTTATGCATTTTGGCTCTCTTTTTCGACTTTTTCATATTCTTTTAAATATTGGGTAATATTGTGTTATCATGATACATATTTTACACTACTCGAGTTTATATGGACCTTTTTATAATTTTAAAAATCACTATTAATAGGATGGAAAAGTTATTCTTTTAGGTTTTTTTTGGATATTCTTTTATTTTATGTATTAAGGTTTTTCTTTTCTTAAAATTTCTTATTTATTTGAATTTTATCATTGGATTGTCTTATTTTTCACAACAATGTTTTTTTTAAGAGGTGAACGATGAGATGAGAGTATCATGACAAGCTTAATTGTTGAACATTTTAAATTTGATATAAAAGGATATTTCGTAATCCTTCCAATATTATACTGTCTATATTTCTTCTTTTCTAACTAATTTTAGATCCGTATCTGCATATAAATTAATGTTTCTTTGTGTTTTTTCTGTAACAAATATCTATTATATTAAAGAATATTTAAATATATATTATATTAAAAGATATTAAGAGTGGGAAAATAATCATAATAATATTTTTACTTTTATAATTAAATTTTGAATATTAGTTTAGTGGTGGTAGTGGTGGTGAGAGCGAAGATGACAATGTTGGTGGTAGTGGGGTGATGACATAAGTAAATTGTTATGAAATGGGGGGTAAAAGTGATAAATGAGTAATGGTGAGGGTGATGATAAGTGGTGGAGGTTAAGAATAATGAAGTAGATGGTGAAACTAAATTGAATTTAACTAAAATAAATATTTATTTAAACAAATCACAAACTGTTATAATTAATGTCGTTTACATCATGTAAATCATGTCAGTCTGTATTTGTCATTATCAATTGAAATGACGTTATTAAAATAGATGAAAGTGAACATAATTTAATAAAGGACAATGATATATTGACTATTATATTTTGACAATTTTATCTTATTTGTTAAATCAAGAATCAAATTAAACACGAAAAAAAAAATTAATATAACTAGACAAAAACTGCTACTAGATAAAATAATATCTATACCTATTTCAATTATTTTTATCTCTGAATTGATGGCTAGAAGCGATTTTTTTTTTCTTTTCTGTTTCCATGCACGTGTTTAAATTAAATGTTTTGAACTCCAATTATGATTCACACTATTAGGTAAGTAAAACAAAACAAAAATGATATAAAATATATTGCACCTTCAATAACTTGGTTGACTCATATGTACTCCAAAGTGGGCTGATGTAAAGAAAAAGATAATGAATAAAAAGTTATATTTCTATTTTAAGTTTCGTGTATAGTTATTTTTACTTTAATTTTTTTCTTTGGTATCATGACTTTGTTTTATAAAACTCGTGATTTTTTTTTCTTCTTATAGTTCTTTAAAAGTTTTAACTGGTTTTACATTTTACTCGAAACAAAATCTTTATCAAGTAATTGTATCAAGCTAGACTAAAAATAAATTTTGCATAAAGTGAATAAATGTTATGTCATGTAAACTAAACATATTATTAAATTGATTTATCTAATTTATCTGTTTAATATAAAATAATACAATGGATGAAATGTATTCTAAGATATCAATAATTTGTTTTTTTTAATAAATGTTAAAATATTATAGTTTTTATTCACTGGCAAATATTTTAGCAATTGTGTTTGAATTTCATACATGTAGAGATTGTTTCTACATGAGTTGGATTTGGATGGAGAGATCAATAATCTCTAAAGTTTGAACTACTCGTATAACCTAACACAATTTTTAACATAAAACATTAAGACTAATTGTATTTGAATTCATGCTCAACTTTTTAATTAAATACTTAAATTTTTAATTATCTTACATTATATTGAAAATGGTTTTAAATTTAATATTTCATTTTCATGCAAGTTTTGTATGAAAGAGAAAAAAAAACATATAAAAAAAAGTGTATACTATAATAAAATAAAAAAATAGTTTGATCATATAATTTAATGAAAAAATTGATAATTGTTCTTCTAAAATAATAAAATGAGAAAAAGACAATGAATCTAAGATTTGACACGTGAAGTGACATTTTTTTATTCGACTAATAAAGTCAAAGTTGGAGTTATATATATATATATATATATAATTCCAACTTTGACTTTATGAGTCAAATAAAAAAATGTCATGTCAAATCTTAACTCTTTACCATTTTAGAAGACTAATCATATATATATATATATATATATATATATATATATTTATATATTATAGATAAAAAAGATAAAAAGAATTATATATAGAAAAGTTCATGCATTTTTAATTTTAAAGTTTGTTGGTTCAGAATAGTTGTCATATCTTTAATTTATAGGAAATTAGTCTTTATTTTTTAGATACAATAAAAGTTATTTTGATATTGAAAATTTATAATACTGTACTTGAAGAAACGTAATCAATTGTAATACTAATTATCATCGAGAACCAATTTTCCCAAAAGCGTAAATAGCTAAAGTGAAAGCTCGTGATGGTTAAGTCTACATTCAACACCCCAGGTCTTTACATTATTCTCAAATTTACCAAAATTTAAATATTTTTTAGTAGAGCCATTAATGAGGTAGAATCTCTAACTAAATTAAAGTGAGAATCAGTTATAGGAAAACAAGAAAAAGAAAAGAGAAATGACCTCAATACCATTACTTTGACTTCTCATTTATCACATAGGAAAGTGGGAGTTATAAAGGGAGACATCATGTGAGACATAAGTAAAGTATAATGTGCGACTAGAAAAAAAAAATGCATGAATATTACTAAATGTAACAATAAAACAACCGTACCCCAAATGGATGCCGCAAGAAATAGATTTGACGAAAAGAAAGGACGTTCAAAACATTGAAGATAGAAACCAACAATAGAATCTGAGGGAAAAATTAGAACTTTTATGATCCTCCACGCCCAAAAGCCCCTCTTTTTCCCTTCCCTAGGACTGGGTTGACGCAAACATGTGAGAAAAAAACTTATATTCATATGTCGTTTTCTAACGTTCCCACTGGTGCTCCACCAGCGGTTGTTAACATAAAGTTCGTGATCACTGTGAAGTTTGAAAACCGGAACATGTCGAGGTAGAAGGAAACATCTATTTCTGTATATAATATTCTTCTCTCCTAAATGTGAGTGAAAGTAGTTGCGGGTGGGATTGCAGAGCATGAAGCAGAGAAGAGAAAAAAAAAGTAGTTCAAAATCCATTGAATCACCAGCGTTAGAAGGAAAAACATAACCAAAACTGCTATTCTATGTAAAGCAGAAGCAGACACGTAGACCCTTGTCCAAAATCTGCAGTATTTAAGTTCCTTTTTTCAATAGAGAAGAAAAAAAGTGATTCTCTTCTCCGAGTACATACAAGTCAAAACTGACAAAACGCAAAAGCAAATTAATGATGTTTCTAGGTTGCAGAGCTAATATTTTAGGGTCAAAATTTGTGGGACAGGATGAACGTAATCACATTACGTCACTATACACAAAAAAATAAAATCAAATAATCAAATAAAAAAAATAAGCCGCGGTTACGACAATCAAACTCGAATCCCCAGCCCGTTGTTTCAACAAGAAGCAGGAACTAACACAAAATTTCTGAAATCTCAAGAAAATCAAATAAATTTCATTCCTTTTTTTTTCAACTGCTAACATCGATCACAACTTGACTTATTATAATTATTGGCTATAACATATAATAATTAAGCCATATATAGCCAAAAGAATGCTTGACAAAATGAGAAAACAAAGTACAAGACATCATTATCACCGCCATGCCTCAAAATAAGATCTAGAGATTTGATCCATGTCTACAAAAAATTGGTGCCGGCGCGGCCATGGTGCAGCAAATAATGCGATATCTGATCCCTGGCCTGCTCTGCAGCACTTGAGCGAATGCCATTCTCCGCCACCATTTCATCGTCAAAGATCTCAAATTTCCACTCAGGGTCAATTTCCTCGTTCCTCATCTCGCAGATATTATGCAAAACACAACAAGCACCGAGAAGCACCGGCAAGTCTTCGAGCTTCACTTCGGTTCTCTTCTGCAAGCAAGACCACCTTCCTTTGAGTCTCGCGAACGCTTCCTTAGCAATTCCCTGAATCTCCCCCACCTTCTGATTAAACGCGTGCTGGGTCCATGTAAGGTTCTGGTGCGTGTAGGGTACCAGAACACCCTCCATCAAAGGGTGCCCGGAGTTTCCCACCACCCACACGTCCTTCAGGCTTCCCCTACTCGCTCTCTGGTACAACGCGCTCTTCTCCAACACCTGATCATCGGAGAGAGAACCGGGCCACCCGATACAGACGTCGTTGAAGACCCCTTTAGAATCAACCACGCCCTGTACCGTTATCGAGTAACACGTCTTCTGGTTCCGCTCGGTGTGGCGCTTGTTGAAGTAAGCGTTCACGTTGGACTTGGGTGCAATGATGGGGATGTGAGTGGTGTACATTGAGCCTCCCACGTTGGGGATGCCCGAGAGAGACTCGAACTCTTCTTTCACCACCTTCATCTCGGACTCGCTCGGCCAGTGGAGGAACTTCGGCATCAGGACGGTTTTGATGGCGGCGCAGACCTCGAGAACGAGCTTGTGACAGGTGGAGATCCCCAGCCCGAAGCGCTTCGACACCTCGCGGAGCGGGTCACCGGTGGCCAGGCGCCAGATGCACACCGCCACGCGCTGCCGCACCGGGATGGCATCGCGGAGCATGGTGTTCTTTTTGGTGACGGCGGAGTCGAGATGCTGGCAGATGGTGTCGAAGGTGGCCTTGCTCATCCGGAAGCAGCGCCGGAATTCATTCTCGGGGAAGTCCGGGCGGTTGCAGCGCTCCCACCAGTCCTTGGAACGGTCCTTGACCCACAGGCGGCGCTGCTGCGGCGGTGCGGTGGAAGAGGTTGCAGTGTCGATATCTTCTAGAGCACGGCGAGGTCTTTTAGTCGGAGATGAGTCGAAGTCGAGTTGGAATTGGATTGATTTAGGTTGTTGGAATTGGTTAGAATTAGAATCCATGATGGGTGGGTGTTCTAAGTGGACGAGGGAATTGAGGAGGTCGTTGAATGCGGTGTCGTTTAAGTCGCATTGAGATCGCTTCTTGGGGTTGGCGGTGAAATTGGGAATGAAGGAGGAATTAGGGTCCATGTTGGTTGTATCAGTGAGGAAGAAGGAAGAATAGTCTTCGAGGGTAAGGAAGGAAGGGGAACCAATTTCCATGTGAAAGGAAGAAGGTGTGAAAAGGTTGTGTGAACGGTGAAGAATTTGGGAAAGAGAGAGAAGCGGTGTGGGCTTTATAGTTGTTGTGGGATGAAAGAACGGAAGAAGAAGAAAGAAGCGTAGGCGTGTGCACAAATGAGAACGCGGTACCTTTGACCCCTGACTATGACTAATCACTGCTCTACTATATGTTTTTTTTTTTCTTTTTGTTTCAAAACGTGGGAATTTTGTTGAACGCGGTACCAGGTACCAGATGAAAAACGTTCGAATTGTTGTGGAAAATTGCGAGAAGTTTCCCTAAACATGGAATCATCTTTGGGATTAGGACAAAGTGGAAGCCGAAAAGCGAATAGAAAATTTTCAGCTCTTTAATTCTCGCCCTTCTTTTACTCACACGCTAATTTTTTTCTCTCCCTTGTTAATTAAGAAAAAAAATATATATATATATATAAAGAATAAAAAAATGCAGTACAGATTAATTGTGTTGATTAAGTTAATCCTTTATAACCTTTTCCTTAATAAGAAAGTTAAATTGATACGCTTATTTATGATGTAAAAGTAAAAGACATTGAATACTTGTTTTACTAAATGCTTTATACTTTGCCTTTGATGTTTCTTAACATCCCTATAGATCCTTCATGGCACTTCAATTAAAAGAAATAATAAAAATTAAACGATAAATGAAGCTAGTTTTTCATTATTTGGATAATTTTATACAAGAACAGGAGAAATGTTTTACCATCTCGTGACTCTAAAGAGGAGGATAGGAAAATATGAAATATGGATGCATTTGTTAGTTTTATTTAATTTATTATAATTTTAATAGATATGCTTCTTTACAAGAAATTCAACGTTTTGAGATTGAATTATTGTGAAATAGTGGTTTTTTTAACTCTTTGGACACAAGTCAATGTATTCGTGATTTAGGATACTATTAAACTATAGTGTTAATAGTATATTGCCAAGTGAGGTTTCAATACTACTAAAATAAGTTGTATTTTTATATTGGTTATTGTTTAGTAAAATACTTTTAAATTATTTTATTTAATGAATAGTCAACATTGCAATTTTTTGTTATCTCATAAAGATTGGAGCATTAAAGAATTTAGTTTCAAAACTGAAACTTCTTATTTATTTATTTTTTTACATGGTTGAATTATTTAAAAGAAATGTTTTAAAGAATGTTGTAATCAGTAAAACTATAAACTAAACTAACAAATTCATAGCAAATACACATTAATTATTAATGTTTTGAATTTAGGGAGGAGTGAAGTGTCGAGGAAATCAGGAATGTTACTATCTGAGGGAAAGTTACACGGTCTTAACATTAATTAGCTACAATAAATAAGTTCATTGGGGAAACTCCATTTACACCAATGGTGTTAACATTAATTAGCTACTCACTTTTAGGTACATCCATTAATTTTTAATACTAAAATAGATTGTATTATACTCACTTCTGTCTTTAATATAAATATTTGTAACATAATATTTAATTCAATTTACTTTATTTAAAAAAATGCTACTAACATATTAAACTTATCTTTACTATTATAATATTTTTAATAGAAATATTTGTTTGTAATATTTGATAAAACAAAATTTAGTAATTCACATAAACGATAGTGTCTAATAAAAAAAGTCACAAATTTCTTTTAAACTATGTATTATATATTAAAGACCAGAGCAAGTATTTTATTATATATCGTATCAAATATTTACTTTTCTATATCATATTGTATTTATATAGAATATTTTACTTTTTGTTTTATAGAAATATTGCATGCATTACCTGCCATGTTATATTATACTATGTATTAAATATTTTAGTTTTTTTTATATGATATAATACAATATAATATTCCATGCATTAATTAATTATATTATATTAGTGGAAACATATGTGTCTTGGTATACTTTTTTGTAATAATAAATAAAAATATAATTATTAAAAAAATTACGATACGTACATGATATTACCATTGTACAGTATTTATTGTAACTATTTTCTATATATAATAAATTATTAAAATGAGTTAAATTTATTAAAGTAAATTTGACAAATAATTGTGAGTAAAAGTTGATAATAAATTATGTATACTGAAAACATAGGGATTATAAAGAAAATATTTCTATCTTAATAGTTATAAATTGCACGTATTCAATATTTAATTTTAGGGTTAAATATGTTTTTGGTCCCTCAAGTTTTATAGTGAATTTTGGAATTAGTCCATTTTGAAACTTTATACCAATTTAGTCTTTCATCTTTAGAAATGTGTGGATTTAGTCATTCTTATCAAATTTTGTCAAGTTTATTTTACATTTTAAACACATTTTATGATAATATTTGAGTTAACATTAAAGAAAAAATGTGTCAAACGGTGTAAACAATTCAAATACTATCATGAAATGTGTTTAAAACGTTAAATAAACTTAACAAAATTTGATTAAAATGACTAAATTCAAGTATTTCTAAAGATGAATAACTAAATTGATTGAAAATTTTGAAGAGAGACTAATTTTAAATTTTATTTAAACTTAAAGGACCAAAAACATATTTAACCATTAATTTGTTATGTAATGCATAATAGAATATAACATTACATTTCTAAATATTACATAATTTATGTATGTGTATGTATTCGTTAAAATAGTGTTTTTTTTTATTAGGTTGTATTTGTTTCTAAAGTGAATTTGAGATATTGGACTTATGTAGATTTGAAGGAAAAAGATGTGGAAGTTTTGTTGTTTAAATTAGGGAAAAATAGTGAGATTTGAATAAAAATGAGAATAAAATTTATGAAAATTAGTGATTGATGTAATGGATATAATATATTAAAAATAATGATTTAACTGATAAAAATATAAGATTATCAATTTACTCTCACATATAAATGTAATTTAACTTAAATTATAAATAATATAAATTATATTATAGTGAGATGTGAGTGATTATTTAAACTGAAAAAATCAATATTGATAAAAACATATTAAAATAAAATATGATTTTCAGAAATTGAGATTAAATAAAATTTGAACAATAGTTTAAATAAAATGAAGTAATAATTTCACGTTATAGAATTATTTTAGATTGAGATGTGGTTGTTTAAAATTAATATAAATTTAATGGGATAGTTTTGTTATAAACATTTATATATCGATGAAAATAGTTTAAATGTAATTGTCCACATTGAGATTTGATAAGAACATTATTTGTGTGATGCTCAAATAACACTCCAAGCATGTATTAGATCTACGAATTTTTAATACTTTAACAAAAATTGTATTAACTGATTTAACCTAAACATAAATGTAAATTTTAGCTAATTAAAAAGTGACTAATCTACCATTTAAGTAAAACGCTAACTAATTACAGTTTCAATAATTAATTTTTGTATAATTAATATTATTTTTATACAATTGTGTAAAAAAATATTTAAAATTAAAATCCAATTAATTCAAATTTATTATAAAAGTGAAAAGTTAAAAAAAGTTAAAATACAAAGAAAAATGGTAATTATATGGATGATAAGTTGACTTTCCACTTAAATCTTCTTACTTTAGAGAAAATAACTCTCTCTCACACTCTCCAAAATTCATCATTGCAATTTGTAAATCATCCTAAATTACCTTATGCAAACACGATAGACACATGCATTTTCATCTTCTGCTACAATAAAAGATAATGATATTTGACTCACTTTTAATTCACGTCCTTAGATTATCACATTACATAACTAAAAAATATTAAAATAAATAATTGAAGGGTGATTAAAGATGTAGATTAAAAGTGAGTAAAAAAATGATCAAAATATCATCATCCGTAATTAAATTATAGAAATAAACATAGGCTTAGTGTTGTTTATTAAAATTTTATCATTTTTCTCCTTTTAAGCTTCTAAAATTTCACTTTTTTATAATTTTTAATCTACAAAACTTAAATATTTACTTGGAAAGAATGACTCATACAGTCACTTCATTATATAGATAAAACATTAACCTTTTGTCGAAGCTTTCTTGATCATTTTTCTTTGTATTGATTGAACTGGTCTTCTTGTTAATGCTCAAAATATCTTATTTTGATAAAAGTTAAAATAATATTATATTGTTGATCAATTTTTTATGATATAATTCATATTAAATTTATTATTTATACGTATACATTATTTAAATTCAACTATTAGCATATTAATTATTCAGAAATCATTTCAATTAAATTATTACTTACTTGCATAATTTATTTTAAATAAATTATTAGTTAGTTGAATAAACCGCTTTTGATAAATTAATATCTAGTCAGATAAATATCTATGTTAAGATATTATTTACTCTAATAAATTATTCGACTAAATTATTAGCATATCCGATATAGCGTTATGAGAAAAATATTAAGTTATAATTATTCATTTCGACTAAGCTATTAATCTGCAGACAACTTTATTAATTAGGGTAAAATATTTAACATATGGTTAGATACTTTAATTGTTTAAAGGAATGAATTTTAGAAAAATACAAAAAACAAAATATAATGAATAATTTATTATATGAGTGCATTTTGTTTAACGACATATGTAAAACGAAAACAAGAAGAAGAAAATCATTAATTGGACCTTGATTGTGTACGCAGTCACACACGGTTTGGTTGGTAACCGTCCATTAGCTTTGACGTTATTTCAGTTTAAATCAGTTTCTACATCTTATTATATCTTTTACGTATTAAATACATCAAATTTAAATACTAACAATTTATAACAATTGTCCACGTATTATAAAAATTATTTTTATGTAAATTAAACGAAAAAAATTACAAATGCGACGGTAGAAAATATATTTTTACAATGAAGCAAGAAATTTTATTGATAGAAAATTTATAGTTGGACTACATGTTTAAACTACTCTCAATTTTTTTTAAACTGGAAATATTTTAAAGTTTGAGAATAATAAAAGTAGGAATTTAATTTTTATGTTTGAAAACATTATCATAATATCAATCATTTATAAACTTTAAAAGCAGTCATTATCAAAACTACCAGTAGTATAGGTAGGGATGGCAACGGGTCGGGTCGGGCACGGATAGTATGATACCCGTACCCGACCCGCTAAAAAAAAATCCGCCCGTTACCCGCCCGTTTACCCGCCGGGTATCCGCTTAAAAAATACCCGCGGATATTTTTAAAACCCGCGGGTACCCGTGGATACCCGATACCCGCAAATATTTAAAAAAATATGAATTTTATAAATTTTTTAATATAAAATTATAACAATAAAATATAAATTAAATTAAATTAAATTATAATTATAATTATAATTAAATTTGACATAATAAAATATACTGTTACTTCTAATTTTAATTAAATTTAACTTAATAAAATATAAATTAAATATTAATTTTAATTTTTTGCGGATAACGGGTACCCGCGGGTACGGATAGTATGATACCCGTACCCGACCCGTTTATAACCGGGTATTAAAATACCCGTTACCCGCTACCCGCGGGTAATAAATACCCGCGGGTAGTAACTATCCGTCGCGGATTTTATCCGCGGATATCCGCGGGCACGGGTATTTTTGCCATCCCTAAGTATAGGAATATATATGGTTGTATGTGAAATCTTTATACTATTAATGTGTTTAGATTAAATTCAAACAACAAAACATTATCCACTTAAAAACATACAATAATGAATTTTTTTTTACTTTATTTTTTCTAAAAAATAATTAGAAAAAAACGGAGAAACTTAACAAATTATGAATGTATACTTAGAAGAAATGACAGTTAGATACATAAACTTATAAATTATGTTCGAATGAATAATTTTTTAAATAGTATACTAGTGATAGAAAATATGGTTTCAGATTAAAGAAACAAAAATATAACTAAATGGAAAAATGCATTTAAAGGCGAAAGGTGGGTACAAACTTAATTTTTTTAATTGAAAAATTCATTTCCAAACTTTAGACTGAATAAACGAACTTTGTTAACACAATATTTTATATATAATCAAACTTTATACTGAATATCTTTAAGTTGTGAATGGTACTTCATTTAATTAAACTAGCTGGAAATACATGTCCACCTTTATTTTTTCTTTGAAAATAAAAATTAATTCCTGTATTTATTAAAATAAAAAAATTATTAAAGATTACAATAATTATAAAATCTAAAAAAAAAATTATATTGATAAAGAGTGAAATTGATAATAAGATATGTGCACTAAAAATACACACGTATTTAAAATAATGGTCATTATCAATCATTATAGATTACACATTACTTAAATGTTAAATAATATATTATCTCAAAATGACATATAATTTAATATAATGCAGAATCCTTTAAACAGTGTTCGTAGTATACTGAATTATAAAACACGCATTACATTGGTTATTCATTAACAATGTTGTCAAAATTATGAATAATAAAAGGCAATCAAGTGAAACGTATTTAATATATTTTGGAGGCATAACAATTTTTTTAAATTTTGAAAAATGTATTGAAATTAGAATATCATTAGATAACACACTTGTGATGGTAACTTATGCTACTTTGATTTAAAAGTAGTAAAATTTTTAAAGATATACAAAGCATGCCATTTTTATTTAAATGAACTTTTAAAAAAATTGAAAACTTATTTTATCTATGTAAGCTATTTAGTTTAATTTAGTTCCACCCCACTCCTTAGTTGCGTGTGGAGAGGTGAATCAAAGTGGTGGTTAAACTTTGAATGTTATTCCCAAAAATAGTTTGAACTTTGAATTGTTTCAAACACTCATATTATATGAATTACTACTTTCACACCACATAGTTGTGAAAACATTTGACTTTGACAAAAATAAACTATGTTCGTTGAGGTATTCATAAATCATGATTAACCTTCAAAACCATTTTCTTTTCGCGTTATAATAAGCAAATCAAATTACGAAAAAAAAAATACTTGGCCAACAATTGAACATGACGCGCAACACGTGATAATATGATTATACTAAAAAATTACATAAAATAATGTATTATTCTTCCTCACTAATAAAATATTAAAAATAAGTCAAACCATTATTCAAATTAATTTCATTTGTAAGGATGTTGTTAGAGTCACATGCATACTTTTGTTGTGCTTATCATTGAGGTGGTTGACCACGTATATCTATCACCAAAGCTAACTTTTTGTTCTTTATGTTCATTTTTTTTTAAAGACTAACTTTTGGTTATGTTTTTATTCTTTATTGTTGTAATTATTGTTTCACGTGTCATCAATTATGATGAGACATAGATTAAGTGAATTGAATCATAATCCAACCTAAATATTTAAATGGTTTAATTAATCGTAATGTTCCCAGTTTGGTACTAGAGTGTCAAATTGGTACCCGCTTTTAAAAAAGTGTCAATTGCATCCCAACTTTTGAAAATTGCTTCAATTAGGTCCCTTTCAGACAGAGTTGACTAACGCCGTTAGTCAACG